>ERZ1023440.3-NODE-3-length-227851-cov-150.755470_pt1 | contig 227851 bp, 200 predicted proteins | sample MGYA00380520_ERZ1023440 | MGnify/ENA primary metagenome ERZ1023440 (study PRJEB33173, sample SAMEA4830335) | metagenome | study: EMG produced TPA metagenomics assembly of the PRJEB25223 data set...
TTTTTTTAAAATATTTGCATATAGACTGCAAAAAAAGTGTTGTAATTGTTGTTTGTCATATTTTATTGTGGGTTTGTACTAGTACTAAGAGAACGCTGTAGCGTGGATTTTAGTCCACAGCAAAAATCAGTATTATTGAATAGGACTAAAGTTCACTTTACTAGTGGTTGAATAATTTCGGCGTTGAGACCAAATTACTGTATTTATAGAAGATAGAGATGAGTTGTTAATGGGGCAATAAGTGGGCGATAAATAGGCAATGTTTGTGGTTACTTCGTTTTTACTAAGCAATAACACTGACGAATTAGTTATCATTGCCCCATATTTTTCACTGATTTTAGGAAACCTTGGGCGGTATCAAATACAGAGGATTTTCCCTGAGCTTGTAAAATCATATCAGACATTTCACGGAAAGCACCTTTGCCGCCATTAGTAGAAAGTACATAATCAACAGCATTTTTCACATAAATAGGGGCATCAGCCACAGCAAAAGAAGTTCCACACGCTGCAAAGGCGGGGAGATCTACACTATCATCGCCAATATAAGCGGTTTGCTCGGCAGTGACGCCAGCTTGTTTCATCAGATCAAAACAAGCGGTTTCTTTTTCAAGTTTGCCAAGAAAGAATAATTTAATACCAAGATCGGCAATGCGACGACGTAAAATAGGGGAGTCGCGACCAGAAAGCACTGCCACTTGAATACCCGCGTCCATCAGCATTTTTATGCCTAAACCATCGCGAACGTGAAAACTTTTGATGGCTTCGCCATTGGCATCATAATGGAGTTGCCCATCAGTGAGTACACCATCTACATCAGTAATAACAAATTTAATATTTTCTAGTTTTTGTTGCATTGGGATTCCTTAGCTTGAAAATTCCACTAAACCCACCACGTGATTTTCATCATTAACAACCACTAGCGAGTGAATTTTTTTCGCTTTCATAAAGTCTTCTGCTTTGGATAAAAATTCGTCTTGATGAATGGTTTTTGGTGAACTTGTCATAAAGTCTTTGGCTGTTTTATTCAACGTTTCTGCACCATTGGCGGTAAGCGCGCGGCGAATATCGCCATCCGTGATAATGCCTTTAAGTTGCTCATTTTCCATCACCAAGGCAACGCCCATTCGCCCTTCATTCATGACTGTGAGGCAGTCAGTAAAATTGGTGGTCGGTAAAATTGTTGGTAGGCGAGTTTGCATTTGATCTTTCACTTTACATAATAAACGACGACCAAGACTGCCACCTGGATGGAATTTAGCAAAGTCAGCTGGTTGGAAATTGCGTGCCGTAATAAGCGATACGGCGAGTGCATCGCCAAGGGCAAGTGTCACAAGTGCGGAAGTGGTTGGCGCGAGATTATTTGGACAGACTTCACGCTCAACAGTAATGTCTAAAACATAATCTGCGTGACGTGCGAGCGTGGAATTTTTATTGCTCGTCACGGCAATAATTTTATTACTAAAATTTTTTAAACTTGGAATTAGTTTATTGACATCATCGGTTTCGCCGCTATAGGAAATTAACATCACAATATCAATTGGTTTTAACATACCTAAATCGCCGTGAAAGGCTTCTGTCGGATGTAAAAAGAAACTTGGTGTGCCAGTAGAGGCAAAGGTAGCCACCATTTTTTTCCCAATTAAACCGGATTTCCCTATTCCGCCGATGACTAATCGACCTTTGCAAGCAAGGATTAAATCCACGACTTGATTAAAATCCTCTCCTAAACGTTGGCTGAGTTGCAAAAGTGCGTTGCTTTCCACTGAAAGGGAATCCTGTGCAGTTTTTAGATAGTTCATTCTTCTTCCTAAAAGAGCGGTTGAAATTGGCGCTATTTTAGCGGAATCATAAAAAAATACGAATGAAAAATTAGGCATTATTGCTGATAAGATTGACGAGTAATATTCAAAAATTGGGGATTTTATTGACCGCACTAATGATTGCCCCTATACTATGCGCCGAGTTGGTTAGACAATCGCTGGTTTATTGAAGCCCTTAACCGTATTTATACGACCTAGTGGGACAAGTAAACGAGAGGAAAGTCCGAGCTACACAGGGCAGAGTGCCGGATAACGTCCGGGCGGCGAGAGCCGACGACCAGTGCAACAGAGAGCAGACCGCCGTGTAAACGGTAAGGGTGAAAGGGTGCGGTAAGAGCGCACCGTGCCTCCGGTAACGGTTGGCAGCAGGGTAAACTCCACTCGTAGCAAGACCAAATAGGAACTCAATGGGTGGCCCGTCCAGAGTTCGGGTAGGTTGCTTGAGCGGCAGAGTAATTTGTCGCCTAGAGGAATGATTGTCCACGACAGAACTCGGCTTATCGACCAACTCAAAATTTTTGTGGAAATGACCGCACTTTAGTAGTTTGTTTTTCGGAATAGATTAAAGTGCGGTTATTTTTTGACGAATATTGAATTATTTTTCGTTTAATACACGTGGAAATAAAATATTATTTTCTAAATGAATATGGTGCATTAAATCATCAATAAATTCATTGATACCGCTATATAAGGCTTTCCAACTGAAACAAGCATCTGCTGGTGGCGTGCAGTTATTAGTAAGCGATTTGATCACTTCCACATCTTGTCCTGCTTCATCGTGTTCCATTTTCATTACACGAATTGGCATTGAGGCCATTGCATAATTTCCCATTTTGATCATTGGGAACAAAATTTGTTCTTCTTTCATTAAATGCTGGCTAAGTTCAGCATAAATTTTTTCTAACTGTGCGACTACGCCTATAGGACAGTCATCACAATCACCATGTACATTTTCTACTTTCTCCGCCAATGTAATTAATTCAGGGAGTTGTTCACGGTGGCGATTATGAAAACGAGTAATAATGTGATCGATCATCTCCGCATAAGATGCCGAAGTCCAATCTTTATCATTATTTTCTGCTGTACTTTGTTGTAAATCAGTTAAACGTTTTTCAATTTCAGTAAGGTTAAGATTCTTTCGTTGTGTTGCGACTTCTAATAATACAGAACCTCCGCAGCAAAAATCTAAATCATATTCACGAAAAATTTTAGTTGCACCTGGAATTGAAACAGCGAGTTCGCTAAGTTTTTGTTGGGCAAAAGACATAAATCACTCCTATATTGATTAAGTAAAAATAAATCCGATAAAAATGGTAGGGTATTTTTCTGATTATGAAAAGTAGAGAGATTTATTTATTGATTAAATTATGATTTAAATCAATAAAAATACCTCATAATAATCAGCTCAAAATTTATAGTTATTCATATAAATAGGATTAATTATCACTAATGAACCAGCTTTAAATTCATTATGTATTTTTTTATATAATTGATTTTTAAGAATTTAGGAAAATACTGATTTTCATCAATATTATTGATTGTGTTTACAAAGTGAAATCTTTTAGAATGGCGTTAAGTTAAATTTAACGCATAACTCCGAGCTTGTTTGGCCTAAGTTTCATCGAAATACGGCGACAAGCCAATAACGCAGTTCGTTATTCAGGGATACGCTGGAAACGGTTTATCCTCTCCGTATTTAGAAAGGTGTAAAATGCAATCCATTCCTATTAAAAACGTAGGAGAGTCTCGCTTAGTCGATCCTTTCCAACGCCAATATTACTATCTACGACTGTCGATTACCGATCAGTGTAATTTTCGTTGTACTTATTGTTTACCTGATGGTTATCAACCCGAAGCTAACAAACCGAGTTTCTTAACCTTAAAAGAAATTACCCATCTTGCTCAAGCGTTTGCTGAAATGGGTACAGAAAAAATCCGTTTAACAGGTGGCGAACCAACTTTACGTAAAGATTTTATTTCCATTGCTGAAAGCATTGCTAACATTGAGGGCGTTCGTCAATTAGCCGTTACGACAAACGGCTATCGCATGGCAAAAGATGTGGCTGATTGGAAGCAAGCAGGAATTACGTCTATTAATGTCAGCGTGGATAGTCTTGATCCAAAAATGTTCCATCAAATTACGGGTATCAATAAATTTAATGACGTGATGCGTGGTATTGATCGGGCATTTGAAGTGGGCTATAACAAAGTCAAAGTTAATTCAGTTTTAATGAAAAATCTGAATGACAAAGAGTTTGAGCAATTCCTTGCTTGGGTAAAACATCGCCCAATTCAAATGCGCTTTATTGAGTTAATGCAAACGGGCGAAATGGATAGTTTCTTTGATAGATACCATCTTTCTGGACAAGTCTTAGCGGATAAATTGCTGAAAAATGGTTGGACATTACAGCATAAATCCCACACGGATGGCCCTGCTAAAGTCTTTACACATCCTGATTATGCGGGCGAAATTGGTTTAATTATGCCTTATGAAAAGAATTTTTGCGCAAGTTGCAATCGTTTAAGAGTGTCAGCAAAAGGTAAACTTCATCTTTGTTTATTTGGCGAAGAAGGCATTGAATTACGTGATTTATTGCAGTCGCACGAACAGCAAGCTATTTTACAAGCGCGTATTTTTGCCGCACTTCAAGGCAAACGTGAACATCATTATTTGCATATCGGCGATACTGGTGTAAGAAATCATTTAGCGTCTATCGGTGGCTAAAAGCAAAGTGAGATGAATGGTAATATTCATCTGCTTTCTTTTGTCGCTTATTTAAAACATTTAATATTTTAACCGCACTTTTATCATATTATGACTACATTTACACATATCAATTCTCAAGGCGAAGCCAATATGGTGGATGTTTCTGCAAAGGCAGAGACAGTTCGTGAAGCCCGTGCTGAAGCCATCGTTACCATGTCTAAAGAAACCCTTGCTATGATCGTGGAAGGTAAACATCACAAAGGCGATGTATTTGCTACAGCACGTATTGCAGGTATTCAAGCTGCAAAACGCACTTGGGAGCTTATCCCACTTTGTCATCCGTTGTTACTTTCTAAAGTAGAAGTGAATTTGGAACCGTTACTTGAAACAAATCGAGTTCGTATTCAATCCCTTTGCAAATTAACTGGAAAAACTGGCGTGGAAATGGAAGCTCTAACCGCTGTAAGCGTTGCCGCTTTAACCATTTACGATATGTGTAAAGCTGTGCAGAAAGACATTGTGATTGAGCAAGTTCGCCTGTTAGAAAAGAGCGGTGGAAAATCTGGCCATTTTGTGGCGGAGGAAAAATAAGATGTTAAATGTATTATTTTTTGCTCAAACTCGTGAATTAATTGGCGTTGATGCCATTCAATTAGAAGATGATTTTGCGACAGCAGACGCGGTGCGTGAATACCTTGCTCAAAAAGGCGATAAATGGGCATTGGCATTGGAAAAAGGCAAACTTTTAGTAGCGATTAATCAAACCTTGATGCCGTTAGAAAGTGCGGTCAAAAATGGCGATGAAATTGCTTTTTTCCCACCCGTAACAGGGGGCTAAATGACGGATATTCAAATTGCGGTACAAGAACAACCGTTTGATCAAAATGCCGTTTACCAATGGCTTTCTGAGCAACATTCTGTTGGTGCAACGGTTATTTTTGTGGGTAAAGTACGCGATCTTAATTTAGGTGATGAAGTGTCCAGCTTATACTTAGAACATTATCCCGCAATGACTGAAAAAGCGTTGAATGAAATTGTTGCACAAGCGAAAGCCCGTTGGGATATTCAACGTGTATCGGTAATTCATCGTGTTGGGCTTTTACAAACTGGTGATGAAATTGTGTTGGTGGGGGTAAGTTCCGCGCATCGTGGAGATGCTTACCACGCTAATGAATTTATTATGGATTTTTTAAAATCCAAAGCTCCGTTCTGGAAAAAAGAACAAACCAATCAAGGCGAGCGTTGGATTGAAGCAAGAGAGAGCGATAAAGAAGCATTAGAAAAATGGTAATCGCTTACCTGCACCCTAATTCATTAAGGTGCAGATTAAATATTTTCATTTATGTTATTTTGATAACGCACCACTTCCCCAAGTTTGCACTTCTTCAGGGCGGTTTATTTGAAGCAAGAAACGTTTGTTGGGCTGTGCTTGCGGTTGAATTTCTTTTTCTGCTGGCGTGGAGAAAGAAATCCCACCTTTTAGCAACTGCTGAACACTACCCGTATTAAATACTGCACCTTTCCAGCCTAAGCTAAAGTCGTAGCCTGATGCGATCCAAAATTCTGTGTTTTGTCGAACAAGATGGCTATATTTCGGCATAATTGTAATATGCACTAATACACGATCACCAAGACTATTAAGTTCAAATTTTTTCACTGTGCCAACTTCTACACCTCGATAAAGAATTGGCGAACCTTCACTTAAATTCATCGCATCACGCGTTTCTAAAATAAACGGTGTGCCATTGCTAAATTTATTACGTTGTGGTGCCGTTTGCGCTAAATTAAATTGTGTTTTTGTGTTGCCATTACCAATTTCAATATCAATATAAGGTTGTAATAAACTATCAAGGTTATCTATTCCACCTGCCGAAATTTGTGGCGAGATTATCGTAAAGTGAGAACCTTCTTTTGCAATTATATTCATATAATTTGGATTTATTAGGGCTTTTGCAGTAATGCGTTTTGCTTTTGCATCAAGCTGAATGCTGTCAATTTGCCCCACATCTAAGCCTAAATAACGCAGATTCATTCCTTTGCTAAGATTAGTTGCATCATCTGTGATTAACGTGATGACAAACCCGATGGATTTTGCATAACTTTCATTTGCATAAAGTGTTCGATTATTGCCTGAACCGCCATTATCAAAGCTAATCGCCCCTTTTAAGGAACGTGCAAGTGGCGTTGCTTGAATACTAATACCTTTTGGACTGACATCTATTTTTGCCGCACTTTCTACCCAAAAACGGCTTTTATCTGTCAATAAATGTTGATAGGCAGGATAAATATAAATTTCTACATCAAAGCTATTCGTTTTAGGTTTAATACTTAAAATTTTTCCTACTTCAAATTGACGATATAGGACGAGAGAGCCTTTATCAATACTTGGTAATGTTTGGGTATGTAAGGTTATTGTTGGCGTAAGAATATCGCCTGTGATACCGTGTTCTGCATTGCTAATATTTTGATAAAGTGGATAACTGGTTTTAGCTTTTCCCTGAGCTTGTTTTGTTAGTACTCGAACACCACCTTGTAACCATTTTTCTGGTGTCGCGGATTCAAAACGCAATCCATCTAATCCAATGCTTATATCGAAATTGGTTGCAGCCACAAATTGAGTATCTTCGTGAATTAAATTACGGTATTCAGAGGCAATTGCTGCTTTAAATTGCACGCCATTTACATCAATTGTTTGTGAAACAATTTGCCCAATTATCATATTGTTATAAAACACATTTTGCCCTTCGTTGACGCCGTAATTCTCTGGCGCAGTGAGGGTTAAAACTAACGTGTTAGGCGCATTGAGTAATAATTCATTTTCTTTAATCACGTTAAATTGATGTTTAGTTTCGCCGTCTCCCGCAATCACATCAAAATATTCGTCACGAAAGAATTTTTTTGGTTCTGCTAAATTGCTTAGATCCATTTTTTTATTGCGTAGGACAATTTTACTATTTGCTTTAAACAAAGAGGCTTGGTTTGGATCGATCAATAAACTGCCTTCTAAAATTTCATCGTTATTTTCCACCGCACTTAGCTTGGCGAGAATCCCTATAGCATTATCTTGAGAATAAACTTCCGTTTGCCCTGCAATAAGAGCGGTAGAGGCAGGAATAGTTACCTTAATTTCAATCCCACGTTTAGCCGCTTTTAAATTGGTATAGAGCGTGAAATGACTATTTTCATCTGCTTTTGGGCTGTCAGCTGGAGAGTCAAAAGAAACCGCCCCCTGTACAACGGCATTTAAACTTTCTACATTTAGGTTTAAGCCTGACGGGCTAATATTAGCGTTAATGCCACTAATATTCCAAAAGCGTGAATCTTTTTTCACAAACTTGGCATAGGCTTTATCAATGACCACATCTATTTCTACTTTATTGTTTTTATTAATACGGTAATCATAGATTTTTCCTACAGGTAATTTTTTAAAATACACGGACGCACCAATAGAAATCGAACCTAAATCATCAGAAATTAAGTGGATCAACAAGTCTCCTGCTGAAACTTGCGCAATAGGCCCTTGTTCTTCTGCTATAAATTCATCTTCACGATCGCCATCACCTGGTTGAAGAGTGATGTAATTACCTGACACGAGAGAATCTAATCCTGAAATGCCTGCAAGGGAAACATTTGGTTGTACAAGCCAAAATTTTGTGTCTTCACGTAAAATATTTGAAGCCTCAGGATTGATATTTGCAATAACTTCTACTTTTTGTAGGTTATCAGTGAAATGAACTTCTTTTACTATGCCAATTTGTAATCCTTGATAACGAATTTGAGTTTTATCTGCCACAATGCCAGAACCATTGGTAAAAGTAATTGTAATGCTAGTACCGCGTTCTTTCACAATTTGGAAGAATAAAATTGCCCCGATACATAATGCGATAAAAGGCAATAGCCAAAAAGGCGAAATGCGTTTTGTTTTACGTAAGTTCGCTGTTATTTCTTGATATTTTTCTTCTATTGAGGAGGAATTATTTTTCTCTGTCATAAATTTTCCAAATTAATTTGCTATCAAATTGTGAGGTGGAAAGCATAGTGCAAAATACGGCTGCGCCAAAATAAAATGCGCCTGGCCCTACGGTAAAATTAATGATTTCTCCGCGTGTGACAAGCGACATCATTAAGGCTAATACAAATAAATCGAGCATAGACCAGCGTCCAACAAAATGTACTAGATGTAATAAACGCATTTGCCATTTAATAGAATGTTGCCATTTAAAATGCACGCAAGCAAGTAAATAAAGCATAATAAAAATTTTGCTGATAGGCACGAAAATACTGGCAAAAAACACAACAAAAGCAACAAAATAACTACCTGATTTAACAAATGAAATAACCCCAGAAATTAACGTATCTTCAGATAATGCACCTGTTAAATAAATGCCAGATATAGGTAATAAATTTGCAGGAAAAAGCATAATAATCCCCGCAATTAAGGTGGCCCAAGTCGCTTGTAATTTTAGCTTATCCGATGTATTAAGAGGCGATTGGCAGCGGGGACAACAAATTTTTTGTTGATGATCGTAATGGATAGATTTTTGCGTAAAGGTGTAATGGCAAGCAGGACATAATTCAACAGCTTGTTTTGTATAAACTGAAGTGCATTCAGGATAAAATTCCTGCCATAAGGCGGAAAGATTAAGTTTGATAAAAAGCAGCGTGGTTAAAAGTGCGGTAAAAATAAAAGGAATTAAATAAATATTAATTTCTAATGTTGCATATTCGCGTACTTTAAATATGGTTACTCCGAGTGCCACTAAATAAACATCAAACATTACCCAAGCTTTAATGTAACCAAGAAATAGTAAAACACTACGTGGTTTTATCTGAAAAATCTTAGCCAGCCAAAGCATAATAACTAAAAGTGCAAAAGTAATCGGCATTACTACTGCACAAATAAAGATCATAAACGCGGTGTATTCATAACCACCCACTGCCATTTTCCAAATGCCATCCCAAATAGAGGCGTTAATTTTAATGCCTAATAAATGTAAACTTAATAAGGGGTAGTTCAAGGAAAAGGGCATTAATATCAAAATAGATAATGCAATCATTGCACAACGATGTAATGACCACCTCGTACCACTTGCTAATAGATGATGACAACGTGGACATTCGGCTTGTTCATTCGATTGAAGAATAACAGGCACGTTAATGCAAGCATCACATTCTGTGCATTTTAAAATTTGAAATGAAGGCGAAGTTAGCTTTGTTTTAGGCACGTTTGTGGTCTTTCTTTATGAATTAAAGCACGCCATTCTATCGTTGTTTTAACGTATTTGTGAAGTCTTGGCGTTATTTTTGTGTGAAATTTATTCAGCATAACGGGATCCGTTGTTAATTTTGTAAAAAGTGCGATAAACTAGGCAAATCTTTATTTTATTAATAGCCTCAAGGATATAAATATGACTGACACACAATTATCATCTCAAGTTACAGATGTGCAAACGGAAGTGCAAAAATTAACCAATGCAAAAGCTATCATTGCTTATTTAGCAGAAAAATTTCCTCTTTGCTTTGTTTTAGAGGGCGAAGCAAAACCATTAAAAATAGGTTTATTTCAAGATTTAGCTGAAGCATTACAAGATGATGAGCGTGTAAGTAAAACCCAATTGCGTCAGGCTCTTCGTCAATATACATCAAATTGGCGTTATTTATATGGCTGTCGTGAAGGTGCAGTGCGTGTTGATTTACAGGGTAATCCTGCAGGTGTATTAGATGCAGAACACGTTGCTCACGCTGCACAGCAACTTGCTGAAGCGAAAGCACGCTTTGCGGAAAAACGTAAAGCAGAAGCCGCAGCTAAAAAAGCACAACAAAAACAGCGTCCACGTAAACCAGCGAATAAAAACTTTAAAAAAGAGAGTAAAGTATCACTAAGTGCGGTTGATTTTTCACAAATTTCTGTTGGTTCTGTTGTGAAAGTTAAAGCTGGAGATAATGCTAAAAAAGCAACAGTGGTAGAAGTATTAAAAGATTCAGCACGTGTTGAACTTGAAAACGGTTTGATTATGAACGTTGCTGCAGATCGTTTATTTGCTTAATAAATGAAAATTGACTCGGAAATGGTTATGAAATTTAAAATGTCAAAAAATGTGATTTGTTATGCGTGGTTATCGGTATGTTTGAGCAGTGCAATTCCTGCATTTGCTGTACAACCTAAGTTAAAGCCAAGTGACATTAGTACTCCAGCGATAAGTGAAGAAAACCAGCTGGCAACTAAGCGTGCAACGACGAGATTAACTCAATCCCATTATCGTAAGATTAAATTAGATGATGATTTTTCCGAGAAAATTTTTGATCGTTATATTAAAAATTTAGATTTTAGCCACAATACTTTTTTGCAGTCTGATATAGACGAACTTCGTCAAAAATATGGTAATAAGTTAGATGATCAGTTAAATCAAGGCGATCTTTCTGCTGCGTTTGAGATTTATGATGTAATGATCAAACGTCGTTATGAACGTTATACTTATGCGTTATCTTTATTAGATAAAGAGCTTGATTTAAATGGTCAAGATCAAATTGAAATTGATCGTGAAAAAGCGGCTGCTCCACAAACTGAAGCTGATGCGAATAAACTTTGGAATGCTCGCGTAAAAAATGACATTATTAATCTTAAATTAAAAGATAAAAAATGGTCAGAAATCAAAGCAAAACTTACAAAACGCTATAATTTAGCCATTCGTCGTTTAACGCAAACAAAAGCAGACGATATTGTTCAAATTTATTTGAATGCTTTTGCGCGTGAAATTGATCCTCACACCAGTTATCTTTCCCCAAGAACAGCGAAAAGTTTTAATGAAAGTGTGAATCTTTCCTTGGAAGGCATTGGGGCTACTTTACAATCAGAAGATGATGAAACTAGCATCAAATCTCTTGTACCTGGTGCGCCAGCGGAACGTAGTAAAAAGCTGCATCCTGGGGATAAAATCATTGGCGTTGGGCAAGCAACAGGCGATATTGAAGATGTTGTTGGTTGGCGTTTAGAAGATTTGGTAGAAAAAATTAAAGGGAAAAAAGGCACTAAAGTTCGCTTAGAAATTGAGCCTGCTAAAGGGGGAAAATCACGTATTATTACTTTGGTGCGTGATAAAGTCCGTATTGAAGATCAAGCGGCTAAACTAACTTTTGAAAAAGTGTCAGGGAAAAAAATTGCGGTAATAAAAATTCCAAGTTTTTATATTGGATTAACCGAAGATGTTAAAAAACTACTGGTTAAATTAGAAAATCAAAAAGCTGAGGCTCTAATTGTTGATTTACGTGAAAATGGCGGTGGTGCATTAACGGAAGCCGTGGCGTTAAGTGGTTTATTTATTGCTGATGGCCCTGTTGTGCAGGTTCGCGATGCTTATCAGCGTATTCGTGTTCACGAAGATGATGACGCTACGCAACAATATAAGGGGTTATTATTTGTGATGATTAATCGTTACAGTGCTTCTGCATCGGAAATTTTTGCTGCAGCAATGCAAGATTATCGTCGAGGTATTATCATCGGGCAAAATACTTTTGGTAAAGGTACGGTACAACAGAGTCGCTCGTTAAATTTTATCTATGATTTAGATCAGAGTCCGTTGGGTGTTTTACAATATACCATTCAAAAATTTTATCGCATTAATGGTGGTTCAACCCAATTAAAAGGTGTTGCCGCAGATATTAATTTTCCCGAAATTATAGATGCGAAAGAATATGGGGAAGATAAAGAAGATAATGCGCTTGCTTGGGATAAAATCCCATCAGCGAGTTATACGGAAGTAGGAAATATCAATGATATTAATAATGCAGTAAATATTCTAAATGAAAAACATCTTGCTCGTATTGCTAAAGATCCTGAATTTGTTGCATTGAATGAAGAATTGAAAGTGCGAAATGAACGCCGAGATCGAAAATTTCTATCATTGAATTATAAAATGCGTAAAGCAGAGAATGATAAAGATGATGCAAGACGTTTAAAAGATTTGAACGAACGTTTTAAACGTGAGGGTAAGAAAGCGTTGAAAGATATTGATGATTTGCCGAAAGATTACGAAGCACCAGATTTCTTCTTAAAAGAAGCTGAAAAAATGGCAGCTGATTTCGTTATTTTTAATTCAGATCAGAAAATTAATCAAGCAAACGGCCTATCCGAAGCAAAAACGGAAAGTAAAAAATAAATACTAAATGGTTTTGACCGCACTTTGTTTGAGAAAAGCAACAAGTGCGGTGATTTTAATAAAGGTTTAGGAAATGGTAGTGTTTAAAAGCACCTTAAAGTTATCATTATTCGCCTTATCATTATCTATGATGATGTCGGGTTGTATTTTAGCCGATTTGAGCAAAAATGAACAATCTAAATCATTGTACGGCATTAATCTTTCCCATTTGTCACTAGCGGAAAGAAAAGAGCTTGAAGAAGCCATTTATGCGGATCAGCAACGTTTAACGGAAGAAAAACAAACATTGCTTAATATGACGCTAACACACGAAATAGGCGATCATAAGTTACAATTTAAGCCCTTACTCGCGCGTTTATATGCTTCTCGTAAATATGCCCCGTTATGGACTGACAATGCGGCAGCTCGTCAATTGTTACATGATTATGCGGCAATGGTGGCAAGCGGTATTTCAACATCGTCGGCAAATTCACTAGAAACATTTGCATTGGTAGAACAACAAGGTGGATTGGCTTATGATGTGTTATTAAGTGATATTTTGTTAGATTATTTATATTACACAAAAAATGTTCGTTCTCAAGCATCGAATTGGTTGTATTCATCTGATCAATATCAAGCAAAACAGCCTGAAAATGATCATATTCAACGCTGGTTAAGTGCGGTGGAAAATAATCAACTTCTTGATTTCATACAAAGTTTAGCGGGAGAAAATCATTTATATCGCCAAACAGTTCAAGCATTGCCGATGTTTATTCCGACTTCTAAAGAATCAAATATTGCTCAAAAACTGGCAATGAATGCACAGCGTTTACGCGTAATTCCTGATTTTCATAATGGGATTTTTGTGAATATTCCAAGCTATAAATTACAGTATTATCGTGATGGCGATTTAATTTTAGAATCTCGGGTCATTGTTGGCAAAAATTCGCGTCGAACCCCCGTGATGTATAGCAAATTAAGTAATGTGGTTGTAAATCCGCCTTGGAATGCGCCAATTCGCTTAATTAATGAAGATTTACTGCCAAAAATGAAAGCCGATCCAAATTATATTACGGAGCATAATTATTCAATTTTAGATAATCAAGGCAATGTTGTTGATCCTGCTTCTATTGATTGGGAATCTATTGGTAATAAATTTCCTTATCGAGTTAGACAAGCGGCTGGCGATAGTGCATTAGGTAATTATAAATTTAATATGCCAAGTTCTGATGCAATTTATTTACACGATACGCCAAATCACGGCTTGTTTAATCGTAAGAATCGTGCGTTAAGTTCTGGCTGTGTACGCATTGAAAAATCAGATCAATTGGCAAGTATTTTATTAAAAGAAGCAGGTTGGACAGAAACTCGAAAAAATACAGTATTAGCAAGTAAAAAAACCACTTCTGCGCCGATACGCTCGGATAATCCTGTCTTTTTATATTATGTTACTGCGTGGATTGAAAACGGAAATATTGTAAATTTACCTGATATTTATGGTTATGATCGCCAGATTAATCTTGCGGAGATTAATTGGGATCTCGTAAAAAAATATCTTCAATAAAATAAGGAGCTATAATGAATTATGTGGATCAAAATAAACGAAAGTGGTTATCGCTGGGCGGTATTGCGTTAGGAATATCTATTTTACCCAATTCTGTATTAGCAATGGTTTCAACACCTAAACCTCGTATTTTAACTTTCCGCAATATTAATACGGGCGAAAGATTAAGTGGCGAGTTTTCTTTAGCAAAAGGTTTTTCGCCTGCGATGTTAAAAAAATTGGATTATTTAATGCGTGATAAAAGGACAAATCAAGTGCATAAAATGGATCCAAATTTATTCCAGAAATTTTATAATATCCAAACTAATTTAGGCTTACGCAATGCTGAAATTGAAGTAATTTGTGGTTATCGTTCAGCCTCTACTAATGCAATGCGTCGTCGCCAAAGTCGTGGCGTAGCGAAAAATAGTTATCACATTAAAGGAAAAGCCATTGATTTTCGTATTGCAGGTGTGCCTTTGATTAAAGTGAAATCTTCTGCGGAAAGTCTGCGAAATGGTGGCGTGGGTTATTATCCAACCAGTAATTTCATTCACGTAGATACAGGCCCTGTGAGAACTTGGAAAGGCGTGTAAAACAAATGTAAAATTAACCGCACTTTTGTGCGGTTTTTCATTGGAAAAGAAATGTTATTTGACAGCCATCTTCATTTAGACCAACTCTCTGACGAGAATATTCAGCAAATACTTGCTCATTCAAAGATTATAGGTATGCTTGCGGTGAGTACTAATCTCAACAGTGCTAAAAAACTGCTGAATTTAAAACAGACTTACCCAAAGAAACTTTATTTTGCAGCTGGTTTTCATCCTGAACAGCAATTACCTAGTTTAGAAGAACAAAAAAAATTATTTCAATGGATTGACGAACATCATTCATCGATTTCTGGGATTGGCGAGGTGGGCTTGCCACATTATTCTAAACGAGAAAATCCGAATTTAGATTACGCGCCTTACATTGAATTACTGGAGCGATTTATTCTGATAGCGAAAAAATGGGATTTACCGTTAAATTTGCATATTGTACATAACGATGTAGAAATTGCCCTTGAATTATTGCAGAAACACAAAATTCAACGGGCTCATTTTCACTGGTTTAAGACAGATGAAAAATCTTTTCAGAAATTTTTCTCTACGCCCTATTTTGCAAGCCTAACCCCTGATATTTTATGGAACCCTAAAACCCAATATGTCGCTCAACATTTACCCTTAAATCGCTTGATGATTGAAACGGATAGCCCTTGGCAACACGAGGGATTTGAAAGTGCGGTAATTTCTGAGCAATTATTTGCAGTAGCGAAGAAAGTAGCTGAATTAAAGTCTTTGCCATTACATTCTGTTCAAAAGCAAATCCTTTTGAATACTGAACAGTTTTATCGATTATAAGGAGCAAAAATGAATATCGAAATTATCCCCGTTACCGCATTCCAACAAAATTGTTCTTTGATTTGGGATGATGAAAAAAATGCCGCAATTATTGACCCAGGTGGCGAAGCCGAACGCCTAATTCAACGTATTGAAGAACTGGATTTAAATCTCAAAGTGATTTTGATTACCCATGGCCATTTAGATCACGTTGGTGCTGCAATGCAATTAAAACAACATTTTGGCGTTGAAATTTGGGGTTCTAATGAAAAAGATAAATTTTTATTTGAGAGTTTACCCGAACAAGCCCAACGTTTTGGCTTGCCAAATATTGACGCTTTTTTGCCTGATCGTTGGTTTAATCAAGAGGGCGAAATTTTAAAATTAGATGGCTTTAATTTCGAGATTTTACATTTACCAGGGCATACACCAGGACATATCGGTTTTATTGAACACGAGAAAAAAGTGGCGTTTACGGGCGATGTATTATTTCAAGGCGGAATTGGTCGTACCGATTTCCCTCGCGGGGATTATGAAACATTGATTTCTTCAATTCGAACAAAATTACTCCCATTAAATGACGATATTATTATTATCGCTGGACACGGATCTTACACAACCATTGGGCAAGAAAAGCGGAGCAATCCATTTTTAAATCCTAAATCTTAAATCCTAAATTCTTGGAGGTTATTGATCAATCAAGTGCAAAATAAATGATCAATTAGCCTAAAAGTGCGGTAAATTTTTTCCACGTTTTTTATTTAATTTCCAAAATGTGAAGTAGCTCACATTTTTGAAATTATTTTCTGTTACAACCAACGCCCTTAATTATTTTCTTGACAAAGGAGCAAAACAATGAAAATCATTAAGCAAGCAAAATAGTCTAATCCGCCTTTCTTTAATCAGTCTACTTATTTCCACTTCTTTTTATTCTGTTCAATCTTTTGCTGCAACTCCTACGTGGAAGCCTGTCTATGGTAAAGTGAATGGTGATGCAGAGTGAAAAAGTTAGAAAAAGGCAAAACGCAGCTCTTTCATCAAGTGGCTATTCTGGCGGTGGAGCAAGCGTAGGATGTATGTGGTAATACGTTGAAGTTTTAAAAACACAAGTAAAAATAACCGCACTTTGTTTAAGAGATGAAGTGCGGTTTTTTATTGTTTGAAATCTAAAGAGTTTGAACTAGATCACAAATTTGTAACAATTTCTGATAAGAGGCTTATTTCCGTTGCAATCCTATGTATAATGCGTAAAAAATGGAGCGAAAATATTGCTTCAAATATCATAATAAAGAGGTAATTATGCAGCAAAACAAGGCGTTTGATGATTGGTTAGCCAGCACAGCATTAGGCGGTGCAAATCAATCTTATATAGAAGAACTTTATGAAAGCTATTTGAGTGATCCACAGTCGGTGGAGGAAAGCTGGCGAAAAACCTTTGATTCTTTGCCAAAAACCACCGCACTTGAACATCCCCATACTCCAGTGCGAGATTATTTTCGTCGTTTAGCGCGAGAAAATCATAATGAAGCGGTGACAGTGATAGATCCTGCTGCTGGTGCAAAATTAGTGAAAGTTCTACAATTTATCAATGCCTATCGTTTTCGTGGCCATTTAGAGGCTAATCTTGATCCTCTCAATTATTATCGTTGGAAAGTATCTTCTGTCCCTGAATTAGATTATCGCCATCACGGTTTTACTGAACAAGATCTCAACGAAACTTTCAATATAAATCATTACGTTTATAAACGCGATACCATTAAACTTGGCGAATTAGCTCAAATGTTGAAAGAAACATATTGTGGCTCAATTGGCTTGGAGTTTATGCACGTGCAGGATATGGAGCAGAAAATGTGGCTCCAGAGCAAGATGGAAAGCCTGTTAGATAAACCGCTTTTTACATCTGAAGAACGTGTCAATTTTCTTCGTGAACTGACAGCTGCAGACGGTTTAGAACGTTATCTTGGTGCGAAATTCCCTGGGGCGAAACGCTTTTCTTTAGAAGGAAGTGATGCGTTTATTCCATTGATGAAAGAAATTATTCGCCATTCTAGTCGTCAAGGGGTAAATGATGTGGTAATGGGAATGGCACACCGTGGGCGTTTGAATATGCTCGTGAATGTATTAGGTAAAAAGCCTGAAAATTTATTCGATGAATTTGCAGGTAAACATTCCAGCGAACGTACGGGGGATGTGAAATATCATCAAGGTTTTTCTTCTGATTTTGCCGTAGATGATAAGAGAGTCCACTTAACGTTGGCATTTAATCCATCTCATTTGGAAATCGTAAGCCCTGTTGTGATTGGTTCTGTTCGATCTCGACAAACTCGTATGAATGATACAGAACATAGCAAAGTGCTTGCTATTACTGTTCACGGAGATTCAGCTGTGGCAGGACAGGGGGTTGTTCAAGAAACATTGAATATGTCAAATGCCCGTGGTTATAGTGTGGGCGGTACTATTCGCATCGTGATTAATAACCAAATTGGTTTTACGACATCTAATCCGAATGACACGCGTTCCACAGAGTATTGCACCGATATTGCAAAAATGATTCAAGCGCCGATTATTCATGTTAATGGTGATGATCCTGAAGCGGTGGCATTTGCTGCGCGTATGGCGGTGGAATATCGTAATTTATTCAAACGAGATATTTTTATTGATTTGATTTCTTATCGTCGCCATGGTCATAACGAGGCAGATGAACCATTAGCCACTCAACCAATGATGTATAGCATCATCAAAAAACATCCTACACCTCGTAAAGTTTATGCGGATCGCTTAGTTTCAGAAGGCGTGATGACTGAAGAGCAAGTTACCGAGATGGCGAATGATTATCGCGATGCGCTAGATAATGGCGATCGCGTGGTATCTGAATGGCGAGAAATGGATACGGCAAAAATGGATTGGTTGCAATATCTCAACTATGATTGGACTGCGCCGTATGAAAGCAAATTTTCACAGGAACGTTTTTTAACCCTTGCTAAACGTGTATGTGAATATCCTGAAAGTTTACGTGCGCATCCTCGAGTGGAAAAAATCTATAATGATCGTAAAGCAATGTATCAAGGCGAAAAATTGCTCGACTGGGGCATGGCTGAAACCATGGCTTATGCAACCTTACTTGATGAAGGTGTTAATGTTCGTTTATCAGGCGAAGATGCGGGACGAGGTACTTTTTTCCATCGTCATGCTGTTGTGCATAATCAAAATGATGGTACGGGGTATGTACCATTAACACATTTACACGCCAATCAAGGTCGTTTTGAAGTATGGGATTCGGTACTTTCTGAAGAATCTGTTCTTGCTTTTGAATATGGCTACGCAACAACAGATCCAAAAACTTTAACCATTTGGGAAGCGCAATTTGGCGATTTTGCTAATGGTGCGCAAATTGTTATCGACCAATTTATTAGCTCTGGCGAACAAAAATGGGGCAGAATGTGTGGTTTAGTTATGTTATTGCCTCATGGCTATGAGGGACAAGGCCCTGAACATTCTTCCGCACGTCTTGAACGTTATTTGCAACTTTGCGCAGAACAAAATATGCAAGTTTGCGTGCCATCAACACCTGCACAGGTGTATCACATGTTGCGTCGTCAGTCTTTACGTAAAATGCGCCGTCCATTGATTGCCATTTCCCCAAAATCTTTACTACGTCATCCATTGGCAGTGTCCAGTTTAGACGAGTTGATTAATGGAACTTTCCAAACGGTAATCGGAGAAATTGATGAGCTTGATCCTAAAGATGTAAAACGTGTGGTAATGTGTTCAGGTAAAGTTTATTACGATTTACTTGAACAACGTCGTGCAAATAATCAGAAAGATGTAGCGATTATTCGTATTGAGCAGCTTTATCCATTCCCGCATGAGGATGTGAAGAAAGCGCTTGAGCCTTATGCGCATGTCACGGATTATGTATGGTGCCAAGAAGAACCACTTAACCAAGGGGCTTGGTATTGCAGCAAACATAATTTTGAAGCGGCTATTCCAGAAGCCGTTAGACTCAAATATGCAGGGCGTTCAGCTTCTGCTTCGCCTGCTGTGGGCTATATGTCGCTTCACACTAAGCAGCAAAAGCAGTTAGTGGAAGATGCGTTGAGTTTTTAAAGTGCGGTTAATTTAATAAAGGTTTTTATATCTTTGCTTTCCTCTGTAAATAGGGGAGCTAAGATAATTAAGATATAGTAAAAAAGAAGAAAAGGAAAAATAAAATGACCATCGAAATTCTTGTTCCAGACCTACCTGAATCAGTTGCAGATGCAACTGTTGCCACTTGGCATAAAAAACTGGGCGATACTGTGAAACGTGATGAAGTTATTGTGGAAATTGAAACGGATAAAGTCGTGCTAGAAGTCCCAGCACTTTCTGATGGCATACTGGTAGAAGTTGTTCAAGCTGAGGGCGAAACTGTCGTAAGCAAACAGCTGCTAGGCAAAATTTCTACGGCTCAAGAAGGAGATGTCAGTTCAGCGACGTTAAAAGCAACGAATGAACCCACACCATCTGATCGTCAAAATTCAGCGATTGAAAATAGTCATAATCATAATGCGGATCAAAGCCCTGCAATTCGTCGTTTATTAGCAGAACATGATTTACAAGCAGATCAAATTCAAGGTTCGGGCGTGGGCGGTCGTTTAACACGTGAAGATATTGAACGTGAAATTGCAAAACGACAAGCACAGCAAGTGAAACAAGAAGCTGCCACTGAGCAAAATACAATTAGTACGGTGGCTTATAGCGCACGTTCTGAAAAACGTGTGCCAATGACCCGTTTGCGTAAACGTATTGCTGAACGTTTACTTGAAGCCAAAAATAGTACAGCAATGCTTACCACTTTTAATGAAGTGGATATGCAGCCGATAATGACTTTGCGTAAAACCTACGGCGAAAAATTTGAAAAACAACATTCAGTACGTTTAGGATTTATGTCTTTTTATATCAAAGCGGTTGTGGAAGCATTGAAACGTTATCCTGAAGTTAATGCTTCTATTGATGGGGATGATGTTGTTTACCATAACTATTTTGATATTAGTATTGCAGTTTCAACTCCGCGTGGATTAGTCACACCAGTGCTTCGTGATTGCGATAAGCTCAGTATGGCAGAGATCGAAAAACAAATTAAAGCATTAGCTGAAAAAGGTCGTGATGGCAAATTGACTGTAGAAGATCTCACTGGCGGCAATTTTACCATCACAAATGGCGGTGTGTTTGGTTCTCTTATGTCCACTCCAATTATCAATCCACCACAAAGTGCGATTTTAGGAATGCACGCTATTAAAGAACGCCCGATTGCGCTTAATGGTCAAGTGGTGATTCGTCCGATGATGTACCTTGCTTTATCTTACGATCATCGTTTAATTGACGGCCGTGAATCTGTTGGTTTCTTGGTAGCGATTAAAGAATTATTGGAAGATCCAACAAGATTGTTATTAGAAATCTAAGAAATAAAAGGCTTTCTGTGTTAGAAAGCCTTTTAAAATGAACAAAAAATTAACCGCACTTTAAATATTTAAAAAGAATATTCCAAAGTGCGGTTGGTTTTTTTATGTGTTTTTAATTAGAGAGAAAAATCGTCAAAATCATTCGTATCAACTTTTGAGTCAATTTGACCGACAAGATAAGAGCTTACTTCTACTTCTTGTGGTGCAACCTGTACGTTATCTGACACTAACCAAGCGTTAATCCAAGGAATTGGATTTGAACGTGTTTGGAATGGTAGTGGCAATCCAACAGCTTGCATACGGATATTAGTAATATATTCTACGTATTGAACTAAAATATCTCTGTTGAGGCCGATCATAGAACCGTCTTTAAATAGATAATCAGCCCAAGCTTTTTCTTGTTCTGCCGCTGCAACAAATAAATCATAGGCTTCTTGTTTACATTCTTCCGCAATTTCTGCCATTTCAAGATCGTCTTGACCTGCAGCCATAATATTTAAAATATGCTGTGTACCTGTTAAGTGCAATGCTTCATCACGTGCGATAAATTTAATAATTTTTGCATTCCCTTCCATTAAACGACGTTCAGCAAAAGCAAATGAACAAGCGAAAGAAACGTAGAAACGAATTGCTTCAAGTGCATTCACGCTCATTAGGCAAAGGTAAAGTTGTTTTTTTAAACTACGTAAAGTCACGACGCATTCTTTGCCATCTACGGTATAAGTGCCTTCGCTGTATAAGCCATAAAGTTGGCTATCACGGATTAAATCATCGTAGTAAGATGAAATATCTTGTGCGCGTTTGATGATTTCTTCGTTAGTTACGATGTCATCAAATACGATAGAAGGATCGTTCACAATATTACGAATAATATGTGTGTAAGAGCGAGAGTGGATGGTTTCAGAGAATGTCCAAGTTTCAATCCAAGTTTCTAATTCAGGAATCGACACTAAAGGCAATAATGCCACGTTCGGGCTACGACCTTGAATAGAATCCAATAAGGTTTGATATTTTAAGTTGCTGATGAAGATGTGTTTTTCGTGTTCAGGCAATGCTGCGTAGTCGATACGGTCTTGCGATACATCTACTTCTTCTGGACGCCAGAAAAAAGAAAGTTGTTTTTCAATGAGCTTTTCAAAAGTTTCGTATTTTTGTTGATCGTAACGCGCAACATTAACGTTTTGACCAAAGAACATTGGTTCTTTTAATTGATCGTTTTTGTTTTGTGAGAAAGTGGTGTATGCCATTTTATTTATCCTTTTAAATAGAACTTATCATTTATTTAGCTTTCCCTGTTTATCAGGGGAAACTATCAAAGACTGAGGAAAGTATCCTAATTCGTTATGTCGTGCTATCTTCCCCATAAGTTGGGGAAGACAATAGGGGCGTTTAAATTTTGCAAGCACCACCAGCACAGCCGTCATCAAGATCTTCTTGAACATCTTCGGCACCGTCGCGGGTATTTTGATAGTAAAGGGTTTTTAAACCGTATTTGTAAGCGGTTAAAAGATCTTTTAACAACACTTTCATTGGTACTTTGCCGTCTTCAAAACGTTTTGGATCATAGTTTGTGTTTGCAGAGATCGCTTGATCCACGAATTTTTGCATAATACCGACTAAGTGTAAGTAGCCGTCATTACTTGGAATATCCCAAAGTAATTCATAGTTATCCATTAAATTTTCATATTCAGGTACAACTTGTTTTAAGATACCATCTTTTGATGCTTTAATACTTACGTGTCCACGCGGTGGCTCAATACCATTAGTCGCATTGGAAATCTGCGATGATGTTTCTGATGGCATTAAGGCAGTTAATGTTGAGTTACGTAAACCAAATTCTTGAATATCTTTACGTAAACTTTCCCAATCATAATGTAGAGGCTCTTGTGTTAAGGCATCTAAATCTTTCTTATAGGTATCAATCGGTAAAATGCCTTTTGCATAAGTGGTTTCATTGAAGTATTCACACGCACCTTGCTCTTTTGCTAAGTTCATAGAGGCTTTCAATAAATAATATTGAATGGCTTCAAAAGTGCGGTGTGTTAAATCGTTGGCTGAACCATCAGAATAGCGAACACCATTTTTCGCAAGGTAATACGCATAGTTAATGACCCCAATACCGAGTGAACGGCGTGCAAGTGAGCTACGTTTTGCTGCCACAACAGGGTAATCTTGATAGTCTAATAAGGCATCAAGAGAACGAACAGCAAGATCCGAAAGTTCTTCTAATTCATCTAAGTTTTCAATTTTACCTAAGTTAAAAGCGGAAAGTGTACAAAGTGCAATTTCCCCATTTTCATCGTTAATGTGCTGAAGCGGTTTAGTTGGTAATGCAATTTCTAAGCATAAGTTAGATTGACGAACTGGTGCAACTTGTGGATCAAACGGAGAGTGGGTATTACAGTGATCCACGTTTTGAATGTAAATTCGACCCGTTGATGCCCGTTCTTGCATTAATAAAGAAAAGATTTCAACTGCTTTAACAGTACGCTTACGGATAGTTGGATCTTGTTCGTATTTTACGTAAAGTTCTTCAAATTTATCTTGATCCGCAAAGAATGCTTCATAAAGTCCAGGTACATCTGATGGACTAAATAAAGTAATCTCGCCACCTTTAATTAAACGTTGATACATTAATTTGTTTAACTGGACGCCATAATCCATATGACGAACACGGTTGTCTTCTACACCACGGTTATTTTTTAATACGAGCAAGTTTTCTGCTTCTAAGTGCCAAATTGGGTAATAAAGTGTTGCAGCACCGCCACGAACGCCACCTTGTGAGCAAGATTTAACTGCAGTTTGGAAATATTTATAGAATGGAATACAACCTGTATGGAATGCTTCTCCACCACGAATTTCGCTACCTAATGCACGAATAGCCCCTGCATTAATACCAATCCCTGCACGTTGTGAAACATATTTTACAATAGCTGATGCTGTTGCATTGATTGAATCTAAACTGTCATCACATTCAATTAATACGCAAGAGCTGAACTGACGAGTTGGTGTACGCACACCCGCCATAATTGGTGTAGGTAAGGAAATTTTGAAAGTCGATGTGGCATCGTAGAAACGTTTTACATAATCCAAACGTGTTTCTTTTGGATATTTAGAGAATAGACTTGCGGAAACCAGCAAATATAAGAATTGTGCAGACTCGTAGATTTCTCCAGTCACACGGTTTTGTACTAAATATTTACCCTCCAATTGCTTCACTGCAGCATAAGAAAACGTCATATCACGCCAATGATCGATGAAGCCGTCCATTGCGTCCCATTCTTCACGAGTATAATCATCTAATAACGCTTGATCATATTTTTCCATACGTACTAGTTTTTTGACGTGATCGTATAAACGAGGGGGATCGAAATGACCATAGGCTTTTTTACGTAAATGGAAAATCGCTAAACGAGCAGCTAAATATTGATAATCTGGCGAATCTTTGCTGATTAAATCTGCGGCTGCTTTAATAATGGTTTCGTGGATGTCTGAAGTGCGAATGCCTTCATAAAATTGAATATGTGAACGAAGTTCTACTTGAGAAACAGAAACATTGTCTAGTCCTTCAGCAGCCCACGTAATCACACGATGGATTTTATCAAGATTGATTTGTTCTTGCGTACCGTCACGCTTTGTAACCATTAAACTTTTATTCATTGTATTAGCCTTCTTGTTGTTATTTAAAACAGGATTTAAAACACAAGATATAGTGTTTTTATGAAAACGATGCACAAGATAATGTGTTTGAGAAAAGATCGCAAGTAATAAATTTTTTGATTTGATTCTTGACAATAGATAACTTATTTAAAAATAAACGGTTTTTGTGAGAATAAAAATTAAAATTTTTTATTTAGAAAAATAAGAAAAAGTGCGGTAAAAATTTGTTGAATTTTTCACCGCACTTTGAAGGATTAGTCTAGGTATTTGAATACTTTAATTACTTTTTTCACGCCGCTGATTTTGCTGGCAATGTCGGCTGCCGCATTGGCTTGAGATTGTGTGACGTTACCCAGTAAAAATACTTCTCCATTTTCACTAATCACTTTGACATCTGTGGCTTTAACTCGACCATCAACGAACATCTTAGATTTGACTTGCGTTGTGAGCCAACTATCTTTACTGATTTGTGCAAAAGAGATTTTTGGGCTAACAGTTAGTTCATTATAAACTTCATTGACACCTTCAACACCCTTTGCAAGAGCTGTGGCAGTGTCTTTTACATCACTATTAGGAACTTGACCTATTAAAAGTACTCGGCCATTGTAAGACACTGCATTTACACGACCTTCAGCCTTAATTTGGGCATCTTTTTCTACAGCATTTTCTACTTTAAATTCGAGGGTTTCATCATCAATTTGTGTCCCTGTCGTTCGGGGATCGGTAGCTACTTTAGCTGCTACAGCACCACCTCCAATCACAGCTGCAACACAGCCTTGTAGAAAAATAGTCGCTCCAAGCAGGATAGCGAGTTTTTTTAACGGGGATAATGTCATAATTAACTCCTTTTTAGATTAAATTACTATTAGTTTGAAAGTGATTTATTTTCCTGTCAAGCACTTGGGAATAAAGTCTGATCAACCAATTCACAAAGTGCATTAATCACAAAAAGATGGTTCTCTAAGATACGACTTTCTTTGGTGGCTGGGATTGATATTTCTAGATCCTTATCTGCTAAAATTCCTTGAATGGCATCGTTGTTAGAGCCAGTTAGCACAATAACATTAACTTCTTTGCTGACAGCATGAGAAATAATATTTAGCACGATTTTTTCTGTCCCCAAAGGTGCAAAAGCAATAAGTAAGTCGCCCGATTTTGCAATGGCATTAAATTGATGACAATACAATTCTTCAGGCGGTTGTTCAAAAACAAGTGAAGAACCCACTGCACTTTCTAAGCTCAATAACACAGACGGGAAGCTTGGTCTAACTAAATCATATCGATTAAGTAAGTTTGAGACGAGAAACTGTGCATTGGCATAAGAACGCGACACGCCACAGGCGATAACCTTATTACCGCCTAATAAACATTGCATTACCATTTGTGTGGCATTGGTAATATTTTCAGAAAGCATGCTAGATGCTGCAATTTGAATTTGAATACTTTCGCTATAAATATCTTTTACTTTTTGTAACATTATAAAAAGCCATTAATCGAGAAAATTAGGAATCCATTGAATATCTTGAGGTGTTTTGCCAAAAGCGATTAAATCAAAGCGACAATTAGCATCTTCCAAGCTCATATTTTGTTTTGCAAGCCATAAATTTGCGGCATCCAACCATTTTTGCTGTTTTCGCCAATCTACGCTTTCTATAGCAGAACCAAAGGCGGAATGACTTCGTTGGCGAACTTCAACAAAGACGATAGTTTCTTTGTCATTCATTATTAGATCAAGTTCACCACATTTGAAATTTTGATTAGCCGCAATAAATGTTAAGCCTTTTGCTTCTAAAAAAAGGCGAGCTTGATGCTCAAAGCTCGCCCCTTGCTGACGTTTTAAAGAAAACATTAGTTTGCAACTGGTACAATTGCACCATCTTGATATTGATACCAAGTCATATCGCGTTCAACATTACAGTTGGTATCAGCACTTAAAATCCCTGTTAAGCCACTCAAGTGATAGCCTGGCACTTGGCGTAATTCATTGAATTGATTAATTAGCAACCACGCATCCGCACCCATTGCATATAAACGCATCAATTGATATTCGCCCCCCGTGGATTTTGCCAACTTCTGATATTGTGGAGAATTGGTATCTTTAAAAAATGGAATATCACTAAACTGTACACCGTTCATCTGTGCGATGAAGTCAGCATTAGTGTTTGTTGCACTTGCGCTTGCTCGAGAGCTGGCATAAATCGGTAAATTAGGTACGATATTTGTTAAATAACCTTTCATTTCTGCCAGTTCAGTTGGACTTGCTACGGCATAAAGTGCGGTTGTATTTGAGTTATTTTCTTGAACGAAATAAGTCACATCCGCAGGCAAATTGTAGTAACGGATATTCGCATCAGTACCTGCTAATTGCTGCCAACGGACATTAAAGGCATTGCCTACGCGTTGTCCTAAATCATTTTGCGGCATTGCGACAAGTGGATTACGCACGCCATCGTTCCACATTTTATTGGCAGCAGATTCAGCTTCATCTTCTGGAGAAAGTCCGTAATAACAAAGTTGAGGAATCGCACGAGAATTTGGTGTGGTATTTAATGCAAGCACATCCATACCTTGAATTTGAGCAGGATCCGCTAAAATCACATCAAGATTTTGTTTTAGTAATGGGCCGACTAAGGTTTTAATTCCTGCTTGTTTTGCTTGTACAATAATTTCTTGAACAGAATTCATTGAGGTATCAAATACTTGCACTGGAACGGTTGAGTTACCTTTTGCATCGTTGAAACCCGATTGAATGGTTGTACCAAGAATTTGTCCATCACCACTTAATGGCAGTAACAAACCAATTTGTGAAAGAGTTGTTTGCTGGAAATTTAATAAAGAAAGTAATTCTTTTGGAAATAAAATTGCGGCTGAATGATTTGGATAGGCATTTTTCCAGCTTTGTAGTGTTTGGCTTAATTGCACAGGCTGACGAATATAATCGTTGTAAGCTTTGATTAAAGTGAGCCAGCCACCTAAAGCCGCGCTGCCTTCATCAGAAGCATTATTGATTACGCCAGTATTCGCTGAACGCAATAAAGCCCAAGTTTTATCAATGTTATCTTGACGGCGTTGTACATCCGTTAAATTTTTATCCATTTCTATCCGCGCTTTTACCGCTTCAATAATGTCTTTACGGTTTTCGGCAACAATAGCTAAGATTTCGTAATAACGAGATTTTTGTGACGGGCTTAGTTTATTTAAATCCAATGCACGTAATTGATTTTGTGCGACTTCATTGGCATTTTTTGCGGCAGAAATTCTCGCTTCAATTAATGCACGATCTAATTTTTGCGCATCATTTAATTCGCCTAATTCCCTCAATAACGCTGCCGATTGTTCAACCTTATTTTCACGGATTAACACTCGAGCCGCGAGCAATTTATAGGTTTGTTGATCTTCAAGTTCTTGCGTTTGCCCTAATTTGTTTATATAAAATTCAGAACTTGCATTTGCATCTTTTTGTAAGGTTTGCGTGAAATTGCTACCAAGTAGATTTGAACAGCCAGCTAAAGCCATTGACAATAAAATTGGCATTAAACGTTTTTTAAAACGTTCGCCTTGTAATAGAATAGACATCTTTGCTCCATCATAAACAGACAATAGTTGTAGCAAATCTTACTTATCTCATAACTTAAAAGCAAACAAAAATGACTGATTTAACCGGAATTTTATACATTGTTGCCACGCCCATTGGCAATTTACAAGATATTACCCAACGTGCTTTAGAGACTTTTGCTCAAGTGGATTTAATTGCAGCAGAAGATACTCGCCATAGTGGACTTTTATTGATCCATTACGGCATTAAGAAGCCATTTTTTGCTTTGCACGATCATAACGAACAAGAAAAAGCGCATATTTTGGTGGAAAAGCTCAAGCAGGGGAGTAATATTGCCTTGATTTCTGATGCGGGGACGCCATTAATCAGTGACCCTGGTTTTCATTTAGTACGCCAATGCCGTGAAGCTGGCATTCGAGTTGTGCCTTTGCCAGGAGCTTGTGCGGCAATTACCGCTCTTTGTGCATCGGGGATTGCTTCTGATAGATTTTGTTTTGAAGGCTTTTTACCTGCGAAAAGTAAAGCACGCAAAGATAAATTAGAAAATATCGCAGAAGAAGACCGCACTTTGATTTTTTATGAATCCACTCACCGTATTTTAGATACACTAGAAGATATGCAAGCGGTGCTAGGGGAAGGACGCTATATTGTGTTAGCCCGTGAAATGACTAAAACTTGGGAAACGATTACAGGGAATACGATTAAAAATTTACGCGAATGGCTTTTAGAAGATCCCAATCGTACAAAAGGCGAGATGGTTTTGATTGTGGAAGGCAAACCAAAGTCTGACAATAACGATGAAATTTCGCCGCAAGCGGTAAAGGCACTTGAGTTAATTGCAGAAGAATTGCCACTTAAAAAAGCAGCAGCTATAGTTGCTGAGTTGTATGGTTATAAGAAGAATGCTTTGTATCAATTTGGATTAGCGCATTTGGAAAAATAACCTCAAAATCAACCGCACTTTATTAATCCGATTTTAATCTGTGCTGTTGTATTAAACGGATACAAGCACTCACAAGATATTTACTTTAGACTGGAAAAAATATGTTAAACCAAGTTTCAAATACATTACTGACACCAAGTAATCTTTCAACTCAAACATTACTCAATATTTTTGACATTATGTCGCATCGCAATATTGATTATGCCGATCTGTATTTTCAACTTAGCCAAGATGAAAGTTGGGTATTAGAAGACGGCATTATAAAAGAAGGCGGTTTTCATATTGATCGTGGCGTTGGTGTGCGGGCTGTTTCTGGTGAGAAAACGGGGTTTGCTTATGCGGATCAAATTAATCTTGCTTCTTTGCAGCAATGTGCGGAGGCGGTAAAGGGAATTGCGCAAGTCAAACAGGGGAATTTGATTTCGCTATCCGCTTTTAATGTTGTAAATCCTATTGCTCGTTATGCGGCGATTAATCCTTTGGAAAGTTTGACTAAAGAGAAAAAAATTGAGCTATTACATTTGGTTGATCGTACAGCACGCGCAGAAGATCATCGTGTAACCAAGGTTTCAGCAAGCCTCAGTTCTGTTTATGAAGAAGTATTAATTATGGCGACAGATGGCACATTAGCCGCAGATATTCGTCCTTTAGTTCGCTTATCTATTTCTGTGTTAGTAGAGGAAAATGGAAAACGTGAACGAGGAAGTTGTGGTTCTGGTGGGCGTTTCGGTTTAGATTGGTTCTTTGAAGTTGTTGATGGCGATATTAGAGCAGTACTTTTTGCTAAAGAAGCGGTTCGTCAAGCCTTAGTAAACCTTAGTGCAGTTGCAGCACCCGCAGGATTGATGCCTGTTGTGTTAGGTGCGGGTTGGCCGGGCGTATTGCTACACGAAGCGGTAGGTCACGGTTTAGAAGGCGATTTTAACCGTAAAGAAAGTTCACTTTTTACAGGCAAGATTGGTGAGCAAGTGACTTCACCGTTATGTACGATTGTGGATGATGGCACGATTGAAAATCGTCGAGGTTCACTAACTATTGATGATGAAGGTGTGCCAAGCCAGTGCAATGTACTCATCAAAGACGGGATTTTGCAAGGTTACATGCAAGATAAAATGAATGCCCGTTTGATGGGCGTTGCTCCAACGGGAAATGGACGACGTGAGTCTTATGCCCATTTACCAATGCCTAGAATGACTAACACCTATATGCTTGCTGGACAAAGTCAGTTTGATGATTTGATTGCTTCTGTAAAACAGGGGATTTATGCACCGCACTTTGGTGGAGGGCAAGTGGATATTACCTCTGGTAAATTTGTATTTTCTACTTCAGAAGCCTATTTAATTGAAAAAGGAAAAATCACGAAACCAGTTAAGGGCGCAACTTTAATTGGCAGTGGCATTGAAGTGATGCAAAAGATTTCTATGGTTGCAGATAAATCAGAACTTGATTTAGGTATCGGGGTTTGTGGTAAAGAGGGGCAAAGTGTACCTGTTGGCGTAGGACAGCCAGCACTAAAAATTGATGAAATTACTGTTGGTGGAACAAATTAAGTCATTGTGTAAAAGATCACAAAAATTCCATTAGAATTGGATTTTTACTGGCAATTTTATTCAAATTTTGATAGCCGCTGCGAAATTTTATTTCTTTTAATTATTTGAAATTATGTTGAAAAGAATTTTAGTTATTATTGGTTTAGCTGTATTAGCAACCGCTTGTTCTAATGCACCACGAACGGTAAGTCATCAGGTTATTTCAGAAAATGATGATATTCAATTAACTGGTTTAATTAATAATTTAGAAAAAGATAATCGAACAGGCATTTTTCACAAAGTGAGAACAAACCGTTCCTCTGCTTTGATGGGCGATAAGGCTCTAGCCAGTGTTTATAATGAATGGGTTGGCACTCGCTATCGTATGGGCGGTACGACTAAACGTGGTATTGATTGTTCAGCATTTATGCAAACTACTTTTTCTGAAGTTTTTGGTATTGAATTGCCTCGTTCTACGGCTGAACAGCGTCATTTAGGTAGAAAAATTAATAAATCAGAACTTAAAAAAGGCGATTTAGTTTTCTTCCGTAAAAATAATCACGTTGGTGTTTATATTGGTAATAACCAATTTATGCACGCAAGTACAGGGCAAGGCGTGACAATAAGTTCCCTTGATGAAAAATATTGGGCTAGAACCTACACTCAATCGCGTCGTATTATGTAATGAAGAAGAAAACCGAACATTAAGTTCGGTTTTTTTGATCAGTTTATTGATAAATGATCTGACCCCAAAAAGTTAGACTTATTTAGCTCAAGGACTGAGTTCTGTCATTTACAGGACTCAGTCTTTAGCCTCTTCTGAATACGCTCATGGAGCTTTTTTTCCAGTTATTAAAACATCTAAAGAAGCTTTCCATTCTACTGTTATCTAAACAATTTCCCTTCACATACTTTGAATGCCATTCTCCCTGAGTATGTGTTGATAATCTATCATCTGATATTGCCAACCTTGGTCGGAATGTAAATTTTAAAAAATTTATCTTTATTCAAACAAACCATGCCTAATTATCTTACTCAATTATCAAAAGATAATATGAAAGAAACAGAAAATACTGTTCATAAAATTAAAAGAGTAGCAGCATAGGTAGGGTTAAATCATTTATGTAAATTAGCGGATACTTTAGAAAGTGCGGCTAAAAATTCTGATGTTTTTTTATTGTGCTTAAAATTCACTTCAAAAACTACCTCATCCCAATTCCTAATTGATGGTCGACTTTGCTTTTTCCTCGCCAGCTTTTTGATAACCAAGCCAATCCCGAATGTTGTTGTAAGTCGAGTGATAATTTTGAATATTACGTTCGTTTGGCATATCAATAGGTTGTATTTCAGTAAAAGTTTCGTTTGTTAAATAATATTTTTCTTTATCTTTAAAGGTTTCAACGGATTTTGCATTGCTGATATTGAGTGATTGAAATACCCATACAGCACTGAACCTATCATAAAGAGAGAATTTTCTTTATATGCAGAGCAATTCCAAAAAAACACCGATTAAAGCCTAAAATGTCCTTATCCAAATGGGAATTATTCTGTTATAGTACTACTAATTCTTATAACAAGAGGATAATAAAATGTCTGTTCAACAACTCATTTCACGACTGACCGATATTGTTGGATCTCGTTATATTATTACTGATCCAACTAAAACAGAAGCTTATCGAAGTGGTTATCGATTTGGAACAGGAAACGCCCTAGCTGTTGTTCGCCCTGCCACTCTACTTGAGTTTTGGAACATTGTAAAAGTTTGCGTTGAACATGATGTTATTGTTATAAACCAAGCGGCGAATACAGGTTTAACTGGTGGCTCTACACCAGATGGCAATGATTATGATCGCGATATTGTCGTCATCAATACAATGCGAATTGACGGAATCCAACTCATCAATAACGCTTCCCAAGTTATTTGCTTACCAGGCTCTACACTCAATGAATTAGAAAATCAACTTAAACCGTTTGGTCGTGAACCCCACTCTGTTATTGGCTCATCTTGCATTGGCGCATCAGTTATTGGTGGGATTTGTAACAACTCAGGTGGAGCATTAGTTCAACGTGGACCAGCCTATACAGAAATGGCACTTTACGCTCAACTTAATGAAAAAGGTGAATTAGAACTAAAAAATCATTTAGGCATTGATTTAGGAGAAACTCCTGAAGAAATTTTAACTAATCTACAAGAAAAACGTTATCAGGTTAAAGATATTCGACAAGATTGCGGACATGGTCACGACCATTACTACTGCAACTATGTTCGTCAAGTTGATGAAGGCTCCCCTGCTCGTTTTAATGCCGACCCAGCTCGCCACTATGAAGCCTCAGGCTGTGCAGGAAAACTTGCTGTCTTTGCGGTTCGTTTAGACACCTTTCCGCTTGAAAAAGAGACGGCTGTTTTCTATATCGGCACCAATCAAACTTCTGTGTTGAGCGATATTCGTCGCCACATGTTAGTAAACTTCGAAGTGCTACCCATTTCAGGTGAATATATCCATCGTGATGCATTTGACATCGCAGCAAAATATGGCAAAGATACCTTTTGGGTCATTAAAAAGTTTGGTACACATTGGCTACCAAAACTCTTTTCCTTAAAATCAAACGTGGATCGCATCGGCAAAAAATTCTTCTTTTTACCACAACATTTAAGCGATAAACTTATGCAAACTGTGTCTAAATTCATCCCAGAACATCTTCCACAAAGCTTATGGGATTATCGCAACAAATACGAGCATCACTTAATTATCAAAATGGGTGGAAAAGGCATTCAAGAAGCCCGTGAATATTTGGAATCCTACATTGCAGATGGCTCAAAAGGTGGCTATTTTGAATGTAATGCAATCGAAACCCAAGCAGCAATGCTTCATCGTTTCGCTGTTGCAAGTGCTGCAATTCGTTATCGTGCAATTCACGAAAAAGAAGTAGAAGAAATAGTTGCTTTAGATGTTGCATTACGTCGCAATGATCAAGATTGGTTTGAAGTGTTACCGCCAGAAATTGATAACAGAATTATCTCTAAACTTTACTACGGACATTTTATGTGCCATGTCTTTCACCAAGATTACATTGTAAAAAAAGGTTATGATTATGAAGAACTAGAATACGAAATGTTGAAATTACTTGACAAGCGTGGTGCGCAATACCCAGCCGAACACAATGTAGGGCATTTATACGAGGCTAAACCAACCTTGAGAAAATTCTATAAAGAGTTGGATCCAACCAATAGCTTTAATCCAGGTATTGGTAAAACGACGAGGAAAAAATACTGGGCGGAATAAACCTCTAAAATGCAAACAAGATGTCAAATGTGACCGCTTGTTTATTATTTCCTCTTCTTAGATAGAGCCAACTCATCAAAATAAGGTCAGCAAATTATCTGATGTTTACCGCAAAATTATTTGACTTATTCCAGTCTACACTTGTACAGTAATTGTTGGCTACTAAATGTGACATTGTAAAGTGATTGATTTGTCGTGGATTGGCAATGAGCACGAAAAAGGCTGCTTGATATAATATTTTGGCAATCGTAAGATCCAAGCCGTCGGTGCTTTCATAGATGATTCAGTCCGCATTGAAACCTTGTAAATACTCAATGGTGTGTAATGTCTTTAGGATTGTTGATTTTGGTTCGTTTTGGGGAAAGCCCAATTACGAAGTGGCGTTTGCTCTCGTCAATACAACAAGAAATTTTGTTTTTGTTCAACCTTATCCTACCTTGCATTCGGTTTTAAGTCTAGTAACTGTTCGGTTTTTTGATGAAAATTATCTGCTCTCATTGCTACAATATGGTTTGTTTCCTAGGGAGGGCAGATATGCAGATAATGGTTTATGCTACTTTACATATATCGATAAAGTACTTATGCAAACTCAAGTTATTTGTTAATTCAGGATGAAATGATGTTACCAGCATATTCTTTTCTTGGGCTGCAACGATTTTATTATTTACCGTTGCAAGAATATTGACTTTTTTACCAACACTACTGATGATAGGTCCTCTGATAAAAGTCATAGGAATTTTACCAACCCCTTTGCAATCTGCTTCTGTATAGAAACTTCCCAATTGGCGTCCATAGGCATTCCTCTCAACCACAATGTCCATTGTTCCAAAATGACTCTCTTTCTGAGAAGTAATCTCTTTAGCCAACAGAATCAAACCAGCACAAGTTCCAAAGACAGGAAAGCCAGAAGAGATAGCTTGTTTTATCGGTTCCAGCATATACAGCTCTCTTAAAAGTTTTCCTATGGCGGTGGACTCACCGCCAGGTAGAATCAAACCTGATAAATCACTGTAATGTTGTTGAAAATTTTTTAAATTTCTCAGTTCGACACTTTCAATTCCTAATTTTTCTAGCATTCGTGCATGTTCCGCAAAGGCACCTTGTAGAGCTAATATTCCGATTTTCATTTATTTTCCTCGCTCAGCCATGAGAATTTGGATTTCATTTTCATTGATACCAACCATGGCTTCACCTAAATCTTCGGAGATTTGTGCTAGGATTTGTGGATTTCGATAGTTAGTTACAGCTTTGACAATAGCGCTAGCACGTTTTATAGGATCTCCTGACTTAAAAATACCTGAACCAACAAAGACACCCTCTGCGCCAAGTTGCATCATCAAGGCCGCATCTGCTGGAGTTGCAATTCCTCCAGCTGCGAAGTTGACAACTGGCAATTTCCCATGCTTATGGACGTATTGAACCAATTCTACAGGAACTTGTAAATCTTTGGCCGCAACATAGAGCTCGTCCTCACGTAAATTTTGAATGCGACGAATTTCTTGACTCATCATGCGCATATGGCGAACAGCTTGGACGATATCTCCTGTTCCTGGTTCTCCTTTTGTACGAATCATTGAAGCCCCTTCAGCGATACGACGCAAGGCCTCGCCCAAATCCTTGGCACCACATACAAAAGGTACTTGGAATTCTTTCTTGTCCACATGGAAACGGTTGTCAGCTGGAGAAAGCACTTCACTCTCATCGATATAGTCAATTTCAATAGCTTCCAAAATCTGAGCCTCAACGAAATGTCCAATTCTAACTTTTGCCATAACTGGAATGCTAACTGCTCCTTGGATTTCCTTGATCATCTTAGGATCGCTCATTCGAGAGACACCTCCAACAGCACGAATATCTGCAGGAATTCGTTCCAAAGCCATCACTGCAGCTGCACCAGCAGCTTCTGCAATGCGAGCTTGTTCAGGGTTTTGAACATCCATGATAACACCACCTTTGAGCATCTGTGCTAAGTTTTTATTTAGTTCATAACGATTTTCAGCCATTTCTTTGTCCTCATTATTTGGTTATTTGTATTGATAGCTACGTTTTTTATTGTAATGTAGAAAAGTCTTTAGAACAAGTTTGAAAAAATGCGTATATATTAAAAGGCATAATGTCTAGTGTGCTTAATTTCAGTTTTTTGTATAAACGAAGTGTAGAACGTCAGAAGGATTGTCCAATTTAATAATAGAAAAAAGAGCTACTTTAGCTGAAAGAATTTCGTCCTTAAGTGCCACAATAGTTATTAAAAAAACCTTGAAATGTTTTTAAAAACCTTTTTCTATGTGGTTAGATTTTCTGAAATTTAAGAAAAAGCTTGAAAGGGAGTTTACGCTTTCCTAGAGCTTGTGAAATTAACTTTATTAGATAAGCCATACAAAACATGGAAGCTAGTAATAATCTCTAGGATGGTAATGAGGGGAAATTGTCTCTATAATGCGCAAAATTTTGAGAATGAAAGGATAATTTGTATGGGAATGATTATTACTGTTGATGGTCCTAGTGGTGCTGGGAAAGGGACGCTTTGTTATGCGTTGGCTGAAAAGTTGGGCTATGCACTGTTGGATAGTGGGGCGATTTATCGCGTTACTGCATTGGCAGCGTTGCAACGTAAAACTGATCTAACAAATGAAACAGATTTAGCAGAATTAGCACGTCATTTAGATATTCAATTTATTCCTCAAAATGGCGAGGTAAACATTTTGCTTGCAGGAATGGATGTGAGCCGTTTAATTCGCACGCAAGAAGTGGCAGATGCTGCGTCAAAAGTAGCAGTTTTTCAAAAAGTGCGGTCAGCTTTATTACAACTTCAGCAAGATTTTGCGAAAAATGATGGATTAATTGCGGATGGTAGAGATATGGGAACAGTTGTATTCCCAAATGCACAAGTAAAATTATTTTTAGATGCAAGTGCTGAAGAACGTGCAAAAAGACGCTATAAACAGTTGCAAAATAAAGGAATAAATGGTAACTTTGCACAGATTTTAGCCGAGATAAAAGAGCGTGATCTTCGTGATAGAAATCGTGAAGTTGCGCCGCTAAAACCAGCGGATGATGCTTTATTATTGGATAGCACAGCCTTGAGTATCAATGAAGTGATCGATCAGGCGTTGTCTTATATTCAAGAAAAGGTATCAGTTTAGATTTAACTGTTTGTTCAAGGAAGAATAAGCATTTATCCTCAACCCCGCATTTTATGGATTTTAATGTGGATGTTATTAACTTAAATTAAGAAGATTATTTATATGTCAGAATCTTTTGCTCAACTTTTTGAAGAATCATTAAAAGGCCTTGAAACTCGTCAAGGTTCAATCGTTAGCGGTACTGTAGTAGCTATCCAAAAAGGCTTTGTGCTTGTTGATGCAGGTTTAAAATCTGAGTCTGCAATTCCAGTTGCTGAATTTTTAAATGCACAAGGCGAACTTGAAATCCAAGTTGGCGATACTGTAAATGTTGCTTTAGATGCAGTTGAAGATGGTTTCGGCGAAACTAAACTTTCTCGTGAGAAAGCTGTTCGTCACGAATCTTGGATTGAATTAGAAAAAGCTTACGAAGAAAAAGCGACCGTTATCGGTTTAATCAACGGCAAAGTGAAAGGTGGCTTCACAGTTGAGTTAAACGGTGTTCGTGCATTCTTACCAGGTTCTTTAGTTGATACTCGTCCAGCGCGTGAAGCAGATCACTTACTTGGTAAAGAATTAGAATTCAAAGTAATCAAATTAGATCAAAAACGTAACAACGTTGTTGTTTCTCGTCGTGCAGTAATTGAATCTGAAAACAGCCAAGAACGTGAACAAGTATTAGAAAATCTTGTTGAAGGTTCAGAAGTTAAAGGTATCGTTAAAAACTTAACTGAGTACGGTGCATTCGTTGATCTTGGTGGTGTTGATGGTTTATTACACATCACAGATATGGCTTGGAAACGTGTTAAACACCCAAGTGAAATCGTAAATGTTGGCGATGAAGTAACTGTTAAAGTATTAAAATTCGATAAAGATCGTACTCGCGTATCTTTAGGCTTAAAACAATTAGGTCAAGATCCTTGGGCTGCAATTGCTGAAAATCATCCAGTAAACAGCAAATTAACAGGTAAAGTAACTAACTTAACTGACTATGGCTGTTTCGTTGAAATCTTAGATGGCGTTGAAGGTTTAGTTCACGTTTCTGAAATGGATTGGACTAATAAAAATATCCACCCATCTAAAGTGGTTAGCTTAGGCGATACTGTAGAAGTAATGGTATTAGAAATTGATGAAGAACGTCGTCGTATTTCTTTAGGCTTAAAACAATGTAAAGCTAACCCTTGGACTCAATTTGCTGATACTCACAACAAAGGCGATAAAGTAACGGGTAAAATCAAGTCTATCACTGATTTCGGTATCTTCATCGGTCTTGAAGGTGGTATCGATGGTTTAGTTCACTTATCTGATATTTCTTGGAGTATTTCAGGCGAAGAAGCTGTTCGTCAATACAAAAAAGGTGACGAAGTGTCAGCTGTTGTATTAGCTGTTGATGCAGTAAAAGAACGTATCTCTTTAGGTATTAAACAACTTGAAGAAGATCCATTCAATAACTTTGTTGCAATCAACAAAAAAGGTGCGGTAGTATCTGCAACTGTTGTTGAAGCAGATGCTAAAGGTGCTAAAGTTGAATTAGCAGGTGGTGTTGAAGGTTATATCCGTTCTGCTGATTTAACAAGTGAAGTAGCTATTGGCGATGTGGTTGAAGCGAAATACACTGGAGTAGATCGTAAATCTCGCATTGTTCACTTATCAGTGAAAGCAAAAGATCAAGCTGAAGAAGCTGCGGCAGTTGCAAGTGTAAATAACAAACAAGAAGATATTGTTATTCCAAATGCAATGGCTGAAGCATTTAAAGCAGCTAAAGGTGAATAATTAATTCACGTAATAAGGCTGGGCTGATGTCCAGCCTTATTTGTTAGGAGTTATTGCTAATATATTTGTGTAATTTATTATCAATAGATCTTAATTTAAATAATATTAAGGAAGTATAGAGGATGACTAAGTCAGAACTTATGGAAAAATTGTCAGCAAAACAGCCAACTTTATCTGCAAAAGAAATTGAAAATATGGTAAAAGATATTTTAGAGTTTATTTCTCAATCTCTTGAAAATGGTGATCGTGTTGAAGTTCGAGGTTTTGGTAGCTTTTCTTTACATCATCGGCAACCACGTTTGGGAAGAAATCCGAAAACAGGCGATTCAGTAAACTTATCAGCTAAGTCTGTTCCATATTTTAAAGCGGGTAAAGAATTAAAAGCTAGAGTGGATGTTCAGGCTTAATTGATTAAAATTTAATTAAAATATTTTTGATTAAAAAGTTTATTTTGGGTTACAAATATTTTAAAGGAAATGAAATGATTAAATATATTTTAGGCATTGTGATCTTTATTGCGATTGTGTTAGTTGCAATTACCATTGGTGCGAATAACGATCAGATTATTACATTTAATTATATTGTGGCAGAAAGTCAGTTTCAGCTTTCAAGCCTCGTTGCAATTTTATTTGGGTTAGGTTTAATTCTTGGTTGGTTAATTACTGCTTTTTTCTATATTAAGTTAAAATTAAAAAATATGGCACTAGCTCGTCAAGTGAAACGTCAGACTTTACAAATCAATGAATTGACGACTACGCGCGATAAGGTCGCTTAATGATAGAATTACTCTTTCTATTATTGCCTATTGCTGCTGCCTATGGCTGGTATATGGGGCGGCGTAGTGCGAAGAAAGATCAAGATGACATAAGTAATAAACTCTCCCGAGATTATGTTACGGGAGTGAATTTTTTACTTTCTAATCAAACTGATAAAGCTGTAGATTTGTTTTTAGATATGTTGCAAAAGCAAGAAATCGAAAATGAAATCGAAAGCCACTCCCAATTTGAAGCCGAGCTTACACTTGGTAATCTGTTTCGTTCTCGAGGCGAAGTTGATCGTGCATTGCGTATTCATCAAGCTTTAGATCTTAGTCCTAATTATACTTTTGAACAAAAATTACTTGCAAAACAACAGCTTGCTCGAGATTTTATGGTGGTTGGTTTTTTTGACCGAGCTGAGAATCTTTATATTTTACTAGTAGATGAACCTGAATTTGCAGAAAATGCTTTACAGCAACTTTTAGTGATTTATCAAAAAACAAAAGAATGGAAAAAAGCAGTCAATATTGCTGAAAAACTCGCTAAAATAAAGCCACAAGAGAATAATATTGAACTTGCGCAATGTTATTGTGAATATTCACAAAGTTTAGAACCTGAAAGTGCGGTTGAAAAACGCAGTGTTTTACAAAAGGCTTTGTCGGTTTCTCCGACTTGTGTTCGCGCTTCTTTATTGCTTGCAAATTTAGCAATGCTTGATGGTCAATATCAACAAGCAGTAGAAATTTTAGAAAATGTTTTGGAGCAAAATCCAGATTATACGGGTGAAATTTTGTCACCTTTAAAACATTGTTATGAAGAATTAAATCAGTTAGATAATTTTGAGTTATTTTTAATTCGTGCAGGTCAAATTATTAATAATGATGAAGTAGAACTAGCTCTAGTCAAATTAATTGAAGAAAAAGATGGTAAGTCTGCTGCGCAAGCTAAGCTTTATCAACAACTTACAAAAAATCCAAGTACTTTAATTTTCCATCGTTTTATGCAGTATCAAATTGATGATGCAGAAGACGGGCGGGGAAAAGAAAGCTTAATTTTATTACATAAAATGGTTGGCGAAAGGATTAAGCAAACATCGCCTTATCGTTGTACAAATTGTGGTTATCAAATTCATAAGCTATTGTGGAATTGCCCATCTTGCCGTCAATGGGAAAGTATTAAACCGGTTTCAAATCAAGAACATAATTAATTGATACTCAGTGAGGTAACATTATGACAAGCAAAATTATTGTGGCATTGGATTATGAGAAAGAAGCAGAGGCTCTTGCTTTAGTTGATCAAATTGATCCAAGTTTGTGTCGATTAAAAGTGGGTAAAGAAATGTTTACTACACTTGGTATTAATTTTGTAAAACAATTACATCAACGTAACTTTGATGTTTTTTTGGATCTTAAATATCACGATATTCCAAATACGGTAGCAAGAGCAGTTCGTTCTGCTGCTGATTTAGGCGTATGGATGGTGGATTTACACGCAAGTGGTGGTTTGCGTATGATGGAAGAGGCGAAGAAAATTCTTGAACCTTATGGGAAAGATGCACCATTGCTTATTGCCGTGACGGTATTAACCAGTATGGAAGATTTGGATTTATTACAAATTGGGATTAATGCATCGCCAATGGAACAAGTTTTACGCTTAGCTCATTTAACCCAACGGGCGGGTTTAGATGGTGTAGTCTGTTCCCCTCAAGAAGTTGAAATTTTACGTAATACTTGTGGTAAAGAGTTTAAATTAGTTACACCGGGGATTCGTCCAATAGGAACTGATTTTGGTGATCAACGACGTGTGATGACGCCTACTGCAGCAATTCGTGCAGGTTCAGATTATTTAGTTATTGGACGCCCTATAACTCAAGCGGATAATCCTGCGGAGGTTCTCCGTTCTATTAATGTATCTATTGGGTAATCATAAATGTCAGATTTTGTTTTAGTGTATTCTACAGATGTGGGGCGAATTAAAGAGGAAAAGGCTTCTGTAGTTCGCCCAAAAGGAGACGGTGTTGTACGTATCCAAAAACAAACAAGTGGTAGGAAAGGTGCTGGCGTATCGGTTATAACTGGTTTAGATTTATCTGACGAGGATTTGAAAAAATTAGCTGCAGAATTAAAGAAACGTTGTGGATGTGGCGGATCAGTTAAAAATGGTATTATTGAAATTCAAGGGGAAAAACGAGATTTGCTCAAGCAATTATTAGAGCAAAAAGGGTTTAAAGTTAAATTATCAGGTGGATGATTAAAAAGGCACATTAGTGCCTTTTTTGTTATAGATTTAAAATTTCTTTGACGAAAGGAATTGTGAGATTTCGTTGTGCTTGCAATGATGCTTTATCTAGTAGATCAAGTGCTTCAAATAAAGTATGCATATCTCGTGCTAGTCGTGTAATTAAAAAATTTGCAGTTTCGTCAGATAATTGGAATCCTCGTTGGTAAGCTGTATGCTGTAGTACTTCGACTTTTTGTTCATCTGTTAATGAATTTAATTGATAAATTTCGCCCCAAGTCAAGCGAGAGTTTAAATCAGGTAATTTTACAGAAAGTGCGGAAGGCGATTTATCTGCACTAATTAGTAACAGCGTTTTTCCGCTTGCTTTAATTCGATTGAATAGATCAAAAATAGCTAATTCCCATTCATCATTTCCTATGACGCTTTGTAAATCATCTAAGCATACCAATTCTTGCTGTTCTAAATTTTCAAGAACTGCGGTAGAAAAATATTGAGATTTGCTAAGGGGTACATAAATAGCAGTACGTTGATTGATTAAATATTCGTTACTGAATGCTCTAAGTAAATGGGTTTTACCAGAGCCTTTATCTCCCCAAATGTAGAAAAACGGTTGTTTTAAATCAGATGAATTTTTGCGTAAAGAATCAAGCAATAAAAGATTATTATCGCCGTAAAAGTTTTCTAATGTGGCATCATTAATTTGATGAATGGGTAAGGGAAGCTGTTTATTCAAATGTTTATGTAGTACAGATTAAGTAAGAAAGGGCTAAATGATAATTTAACCCTTTGAAATGAGGATTATTCTACTTCATTTTTTGCTTTCGGTAAAACAAGGTTTAAGATGATAGCAACAATCGCACATAAGCTGATACCTTTTAGTGATACGTTACCCACATCTACAAACATATTGCCGATACCAAATGTCATTACAACAGAAATAATACATAGATTACGCGCTTCGGTAACATCAACTTTGCCACGAATTAAGGTGCTAATGCCCACGACTGCGATTGAACCGAAAACAAGCATCATAATTCCACCCATTACAATCGTTGGAATGGTTGATAGGAATGCGCCTACTTTTCCACAGAATGAAATCGCAATAGCCCAAACAGCAGCCCAAGTCATAATATTTGGGTTAAAGTTGCGTGTTAGCATCACAGCACCAGTAACTTCCGCATAAGTCGTATTAGGCGGACCGCCCACTAAAGAAGCTGCAGCAGTAGCGACGCCATCGCCTAATAAAGTGCGGTGTAATCCTGGTTTTTTTAGAAAATCTTTACCTGTCACAGAGCTAATCGCCATAATACCACCAACGTGTTCTACGGCAGGGGCAATAGCAATTGGTAACATATAAAGAATAGCTTCTAGGTTAAATTCAGGTGTCGTTAATTTGGGCAAACTGAACCAAGGTGCATCAATAACTGGTTGGAAATTAATTAAACCCAGAAACAAACACAAAATATAGCCTACGGTAATACCGAACATTATTGGAATAAGTTTCATCAATCCTTTGGCAAATACAGCCACAGATAAAGTGGTAAGAAGCGTTACCATTGAAACTAATACTGCGTCGTTATAAGCATAGTTACTGTTTTTACCTAATGACATATCCACCGCAATAGGTGCAAGCCCCATGCCAATGATAATAATTACTGGCCCAACAACCACTGGTGGGAAAAAACGTTGTAGTGCTTCTGCTCCCCGTAATTTTACTAACGTACTCAAGGCGAAATAAACAAGCCCAGTAAACGCTAAACCGCCCATCGTAGTCGCAATACCCCAAGTTTGAACACCATATTGAATGGGCGCGATAAAGGCAAAAGATGATGCCAAGAAAATAGGCACTTGTTTGCCTGTACAAAATTGGAAAAGTAGAGTGCCAACGCCTGCTGTTAATAATGCCGTATTGGAATCAAGTCCTGTAATTAATGGTACAAGAACAAGCGCACCAAATGCGACGAAGAGCATTTGTAGGCCAACGAAAGATTGTTTTAATTTGCTTTGATTTTCCGAAGGAAAAGAAGAAGTTTGGTTTGTCATTTAGTTTCAACTCTCTGTTTGAATTAACTTAAAAGTGCGGTCAGTTTTTCTTGTGTTTCACGCACGGAAAAAAGACGGCTTAAATGCCGTCTTGTTTTGGGGATTATTTTGTCCCAAAAATTTTATCGCCCGCGTCACCAAGACCCGGAATAATGTAACCTTGTTCATTTAAATGGCTATCAATAGAAGCGCAGTAGAGTTCAATGTCAGGGTGCGCAGCCTCAAGAGCCTTAATTCCTTCTGGTGCAGCCACTAACACTAATACTTTGATATGTTTACAACCTTTTGCTTTTAAAAGATCGAGGGTGGCAATCATAGAACCGCCTGTTGCAAGCATTGGATCGACAACAATTGCAAGACGTTCTTCTAAATCGCTAGCTAATTTTTGAAAATAAGGGACTGGCTTAAGGGTTTCTTCATTACGGTAGATTCCCACTACACTGATACGCGCGCTTGGTACATGTTCAAGTACACCATCCATCATACCTAAACCAGCACGTAAAATTGGCACAACCGTTACTTTTTTACCTTTAATTCGATCAATTTCTACAGGGCCATTCCAACTGTTGATCGTTACTTTTTCAGTTTCTAAATCAGAGGTTGCTTCATAGGTTAATAGGCTACCAATTTCTGTTGCCAGTTCACGGAATTTTTTTGTATCAATCTCAGCTTCACGCATCACACCTAGTTTGTGTTTTACAAGTGGGTGTTTTACTTCAACTAGTTTCATTTTCACTCTCCTTTTGGCTCTTAAAAAACAAATTGACGAATTTTAGATTAAAAACATACAAAATGGTAGAGCTTAATAAAAATATTCTGATGGTTTTATAAATTTGGCAGGGAAATCTTGAGGGGAAAACACAATATTTTTAAACTGGTCGAATACTCTCTACATCTAATTTTGCATCGAATTCATTAAGCAACATTTGTAGTTTGCTATCTTTTTGCAATTCATTTTGAGCTTTTTCCCGCAATGCTTGATAAATATTACGGCGATATTCAATTGGCGTCGCGACATTGCTATCATCAAGATTGATTGTTAATCGAATATCTTTACCTTGCAATTTACTTAAAGCTTCAACCAAATTTTTTATACTTCTGTCTTGGCGTAAATGAGATTTTTCTGAATGTAGTCCAAGATTGATTTCATCATCGGTTTTGCTTTGTAAGAAACAATTTAACGCTAATTCTTTGCTAAATCCTGTTACGCCAGAACGTTCAACTATATCTGCCCACTCATCTTGTTGTTGAGTTTGGGTGATGATTTTTAAACGTAATTCAGGCGTAATATCTTTTAAAATCGCCTGTTTTATATCAGAAGGACGAACGCCTGTATCGGCTTTAGCAAGTTCTGGATTGCTCCATTCCCAACGATAGGTGTCAGCACTCAAGATTTCTTGTTCATCTTGAGCAACTTCTGCATTATCATCACTTGAATTTTCTTCTGTGCTATTTTCTTGTGGAGCTTGTGCGGCATTTGGTGGTGATGTTGGTTTTTCTATGTGCTTGGGCTTTGGTTCAGTCATTTCTCGCACGGGAAGTGCGGTCATTTTTTTATGAGATTTTTCTTCATCCAGTTCTTGGATGTGATGTAAAGTTTCACTTACTACAGCTAATGATTCAGCTTTGTGTTCTTGACGTTCTTGGTTTTCGAGTTGTGTTAAATGTTCCAGCGCATCTAAAGCGGAAAGGCTTGCCAAATTTGGAATGCTCGTTTTATTTGGTTTTGCTTGAGAATAAGCTGATTTTATACTTTGCGACAGTACTGGCACATCTACATAATTACCAGTATTTTCAACCGCACTTGGCGTTGATGGCGGTGGAGTAATTGTAGTGTTAGTCTTTGGTACTGCCGTAAGGAACTTTGGGTGGAATGCCAATGCCCTCAATAATGTCATTTCTGCTCCAATACGACGATTTGGCGCATTTGATAAATCTTTTCTACCAGAAACAATCACTTGATAAAAAAACTGAACATCTTCTGGAGAGATATGTTTGGCTAAAAATGAAAAATGTTCATTGTCATCTGAAGATTTTTGTGGAAGAAGTTGCATGAGTGCAATTTGATGTAATTTTTCTGCACATTCGCCAAGTAATTTGTCCCAATCGCCTGCCGCATCTGCAACTCTTTGCAGTGTTCGCATTAAGAGTTCGCCATTGCCTTGGTGTAAGGCGTATAAAATATCAACAGAATAGTTATCATCAAGCAACCCTAACATATTGCTTACAACATTATTCGTAACTTGTCGGTCGCCCATTGCAATGGCTTGATCCGTTAAACTTAAACTATCACGAATACTTCCTTGCGCCGCTTTTGCAAGTTTAACTAATGCAGGCTCTTCAAAAGGAATATTTTCTTGCGTCAAAATATGGGCAAGATGCTGGGAGATTTGAGTTTCATCTAATGCTTTAAGATGAAATTGTAAACAGCGAGAAAGAATAGTTACAGGTAGTTTTTGTGGATCTGTTGTTGCGAGTAAAAATTTTACATATTCGGGCGGTTCTTCTAAAGTTTTGAGCAACGCATTAAATGAATGACGAGATAGCATATGGACTTCATCGATTAAGTAAACCTTAAATCTGCCCACAACTGGTTTATATTGCACGTTATCCAATAATTCACGCGTGTCTTCAACTTTTGTGCGAGACGCCGCATCAATTTCAATTAAATCAATAAAATTGCCTTGCTCAATAGTTTTACAATTTTCACATTCGCCACAAGGCGTTGCCGTTACACCGTGAACACAATTTAATCCTTTCGCGAATAATCTAGCAATAGAGGTTTTTCCTACACCACGCGTGCCTGAAAAGAGGTAAGCGTGATGTAGTCGATTATCTTTTAATCCATTTGCTAATGCCGTGATAATATGTTCTTGCCCAACGACATCAGCAAATGTTTTTGGTCGCCACTTTCTGGCTAAGACTTGATAGCTCATCGAATCCTTAATTAATGACCTTCAAAATTGACGAGTGTATAGCAATCAACGCCCAAATTATTTAAGCGTTTTTCGCCACCTAATTCAGGTAAATTAATCACAAATGCAGCGTGTTTTACCGCTCCACCTAAACGTTGCACTAATTTTACTGTCGCTTCAACTGTGCCACCAGTTGCTAATAAATCATCAATAATTAAAACATTGTCACCTTCTGAAATTGCATCAACGTGCATTTCCAAAGTATCTTGACCATATTCTAATTGATAAGATTGAGAAATAGTCTCACGTGGTAATTTTTTAGGTTTACGTACTAATTCGAAAGGTAAACCTAGTGCTAAGGCAACGGGGGCACCAAAAATAAAACCACGAGATTCAGTTCCAAGCACTTTGGTAATTCCTTTATCGCGATATTGTTCCACAATAAGATCTATTGTTGCTTTAAAAGCTGCTGGAACTTCTAAAAGGGTCGTAATGTCGCGGAAGATAATGCCTTCTTTTGGATAATTAGGAATTGATTTGATAGAAGATTTGATTAAATCAAGTTGTGTAGTCATAAATAATGCTCAAAAGTGCGGTAAAAAAAAGAAACGTTTTTAGATTGGCATTCTATCATAAAAAAATAGAAAGAGAGGAAAATAAAAATCCCCAATTGGGGATTTTTATTTAGGCTGGAATTTTTAATCTAAGCAGAATTAAAAATTCTTCAATAAGAATTATTTTTTCTTCGCTTTTGCATTTGGAAGGTCAGTAATTGAGCCTTCAAATACTTCCGCAGCTAAGCCAACAGACTCATGTAACGTTGGGTGTGCGTGGATAGTTAATGCGATATCTTCTGCATCACAACCCATTTCAATTGCCAAACCAATTTCGCCTAATAATTCCCCACCATTAGAACCTACGATTGCACCGCCCAGTACACGATGCGTATCTTTATCAAAGATTAACTTCGTCATACCTTCTGAACATTCAGATGCAATCGCGCGGCCTGATGCAGCCCAAGGGAATTTAGCCACTTCGTAGTTTAAGCCTTCTTGTTTACATTCTTTCTCAGTTTTACCTACCCACGCCACTTCTGGTTCGGTATAAGCGATTGATGGAATTACTTTAGGATCGAAGTAGTGTTTTTGTCCTGCAATGACTTCTGCGGCAACGTGACCTTCGTGAACACCTTTATGTGCTAACATTGGCTGACCTACAATATCCCCAATTGCGTAGATATGTGGCACGTTGGTACGCATTTGTTTATCAACGTGAATAAAACCACGATCATCTACTTCAACGCCTGCTTTACCTGCATCAATCAATTTACCATTTGGCACACGACCGATAGCGACAAGTACTGCATCATAACGTTTGGTGTCATTACAGGCTTTGCCTTCCATTGAAACGTAGATACCATCATCTTTTGCTTCAACTGCAGTCACTTTGGTTTCAAGCATTAACTTGAATTTTTTCTCAACTTGTTTAGTGTAAATACCAACAACATCTTTATCTGCTGCGGGAATCACTTGGTCGAACATTTCAACAACTTCAACTTCAGAACCTAAAGCATTGTATACAGTACCCATTTCTAAACCGATGATACCACCGCCCATAATAAGTAGTTTTTTCGGTACTTCTTTTAATTTAAGTGCATCTGTTGAATCCCAAATACGAGGATCTTCGTGTGGGATAAAGGGTAATTGAACTGGACGAGAACCTGCCGCAATAATGGCATTGTCGAATTTAACAGTCGTTGGGTTTCCATCGCGATCACGCGCAACTAATGTGTGAGAATCGGTAAAAGTCGCTAAACCTTCAACAACAGTCACTTTACGTGCTTTTGCCATTCCTGCTAAACCGCCAGTTAATTTAGCAACAACAGCTTCTTTACCTGCACGTACTTCATCTAGCTCAATGCGTGGTTCACTAAAATAAATACCATTTTTATTAGCGTGCTTTGCTTCTTCAATTACTTTTGCAACGTGTAATAACGCTTTAGATGGAATACAACCTACGTTTAAACACACCCCACCTAAGGTTGAATAACGCTCAACAATAACAGTTTCTAATCCTAAATCCGCACAACGGAATGCGGCTGAATAACCGGCAGGACCTGCACCAAGTACAACGACTTGGGTTTTAATTTCTTTACTCATTTTTACCTCGTAAAAACGTTAAAAATATTGACCGCACTTTTACGGTCTTTATAGGATGGGTTTCTGCCCACCAAAGATTTCATTAATCGGTGGGCTTAAAGCCCACCTACAGATTACATTACTAAGCGACGTAAATCTGCTAAAACAGAGCCAAGATAGCTAATGAAACGAGCTCCATCTGCACCATCAATGACACGGTGGTCGAATGATAATGACATTGGAAGAATTAAGCGTGGCGCAAATTCTTTACCGTTCCATACTGGCTCCATTGATGATTTAGACACACCAAGGATAGCTACTTCTGGCGCATTTACGATTGGCGCAAAGTGCGTTGTACCAATACCACCAAGACTTGAAATGGTGAAACAGCCACCTTGCATATCAGATGCAGTCAATTTGCCTTCACGTGCTTTTTTCGATACTTCCATTAATTCACGTGAAAGTTCGATAATGCCTTTCTTGTTCACATTTTTGAATACAGGCACGACTAAGCCATTCGGCGTATCTACTGCGACACCGATGTTAATATATTTTTTCAGGATTAAGCGTTGAGCATCTTCGGTAATTGAGCTATTGAAACGTGGATACGCTTCTAATGCTTTTGCCACCGCTTTCATAATGAACACAACTGGCGTGATTTTTACGCCGAGTTTTTGTTTTTCTGCTAACGCATTTTGTTCTTTACGGAATGCTTCTAAATCCGTGATATCTGCTTTATCGAAGTGAGTAACGTGTGGAATTATTACCCAGTTACGATGTAAGTTAGCACCTGAAATTTTGTTGATACGACTTAATTCAACTTCTTCAATTTCGCCAAATTTACTGAAATCAACTTTTGGCCATGGCAATAAGCCTAATCCAGCACCATTTGCTACACCATTGCCAGTAGCTTGTGCTGTTGCACCGCTTTCATAAGCTTTAACTGCGGTCTTCACATAAGCTTCAATATCTTCTTTAACGATACGACCTTTACGACCAGTACCTTTTACTTTATCTAGATTTACACCAAATTCACGAGCTAAACGACGAATAACTGGTGTTGCGTGTGCATATCCTGTACTTGCTTCTACTTGTTCTTGGCTTAATCCAGATACGTTGTTATTTGATTGAGCTGCTTGTGCAGTAGTATCAGGAGCTGCTGCCTGTGGTGCTTGTGCAGTAGTAGCAGGAGCTGCTGTCTGTGGTGCTGATGTTGAAGCTGATGCTGATGCTGCTGGAGCTGCACCTAGTACTTCAAAACGCATAATTAATGAACCAGTTGAAACTTTATCGCCTGATTTCACTAAAATTTCTTTTACCACACCGCCGAATGGTGCAGGAACTTCCATTGAGGCTTTATCGCCTTCAACGGTAATTAAAGATTGTTCTTCAGTGATTGTATCGCCAACTGCAACCATAATTTCGGTTACATTGACTTCATCGCCACCAATATCTGGCACATTTACTTCTACAATAGCTGAAGCCGTTGGTGCGGTAGCAACCACTGGTGCAGTAGGCGCATCAGCTACTGGAGCAGTAGGCTCATCAGCTGCTGGAGCAGCACCTGCCGCTTCTAATACAAGCATTGGAGTACCAGTTGAAACTTTATCGCCCACTTTCACTAAAATTTCTTTTACAACACCCGCTTCTGGTGCAGGCACTTCCATTGAAGCTTTATCGCCTTCAACGTTAATGATAGATTGATCAACAGAAATGGTATCGCCTACGTTTACCATCACTTCTGTTACGGTAACTTCATCACTACCAATATCAGGAATTTGAATTTGTTTTGACATTTTTTGTTCCTTTTAAAGTGCGGTCATAAAACACAATGTTTTTTGACCGCAGTTTTCATCAATTACGCATAAAGCGGATTGATACGATCTACATTCAAACCGAATTTCGCAATCGCATCTGCAACCACTTGGTTAGATACTGTACCTTCTTTCGCTAATTGAGAAAGTGCAGCAACCACAACATAACGTGCATCAACTTCGAAGTGTTCACGTAAGTTTGCACGGCTATCTGAACGACCGAAACCGTCTGTACCTAATACATGATAGTGCTTACTTGGTACAAATGCACGGATTTGATCAGCATAACCTTTCACATAGTCAGTTGAAGCAACGGTTGGTAAATCAGCTAATACTTGAGCAACGTATGGTACGCGTTGTGTCTCTGTTGGGTGTAATAAGTTCCAACGTGCTGCATCATGACCTTCGCGTGCTAATTCATTGAATGAAGGCGCAGAAAATACATCTGAAGTCACACCGTAGTCATTTGCAAGAATTTGTGCCGCTTCACGAACGTGACGCATAATCGCACCAGAACCTAATAATTGAACGTGACCTTTGCCTTTTTTACCTTCCACTGTTTCAAATTTATATAAACCTTTACGGATACCTTCTTCCGCACCAGCAGGCATTGCAGGTTGATCCATCACTTCATTTAATGTAGTCATATAATAGAATACATCTTCTTGTTTTTCGCCGTACATACGGTTGATACCGTCTTGCATAATAACAGCAACTTCAAATGCAAATGATGGATCGTAAGTAACGCAATTAGGAATAACGCCCGCTTGAATATGGCTGTGACCGTCTTCGTGTTGTAAACCTTCGCCATTTAAGGTTGTACGACCAGAAGTACCCCCTACCATAAAGCCACGAGCTAATTGGTCGCCTGCAGCCCACATCATATCGCCCACACGTTGGAAACCGAACATTGAGTAATAGATAAAGAATGGAATCATCGGTTGGTTATTGACAGAGTACGAGTTCGCTGCTGCTAACCAAGATGCGGTTGCACCTAATTCATTGATACCTTCTTGTAATACTTGACCATCTTTTGCTTCACGATAGTAAGCCACTAAATCACGGTCTGAAGGTACATAGTTTTGACCATGTGGGTTATAAATACCAACTTGACGGAATAAACCTTCCATACCGAAAGTACGTGCTTCATCCGCAATCATTGGAACGATAGTTTTACCGATGTTTTTATCTTTTAATAAGATGTTTAATGCACGAGTAAACGCCATAGTGGTTGAAATACCACGAGGTTGTTCTTCTAATAATGCTTTAAACTCTTCTAATGCAGGAACTTTATATTCAACATCAAATTTAGTACGACGAGCGGGAACATAACCGTTTAATGCTTTACGGTGACCATGTAAGTATTCATACTCAGGTGTGCCTTCAGCAAATTTAATGTATTCTAATTTTTCTACTTGTTCATCGGTTAATGGTAATTCAAAGAAGTCACGGAAACCTTTAAGGCTTTCGTAAGACATTTTTTTAGATTGGTGAGCGGTATTTTTACTTTCCGCTTCAGGAATTTTATAACCTTTAACTTGATGCGCTAAAATCACAACTGGTTTCGTTGCATTTTGTGCTTTTGCATAGGCTGCATATAATTTTTCGCTATCATGTGCACCACGGCGTAATGCCCAGATTTCATCATCGGTCATATCAGCAACTAATGCAGCAGTTTCTGGATAACGACCGAAGAAGTGTTCGCGAATATATGCACCATCTTTAGATTTAAAGGTTAAATAGTCTCCATCAACGACTTCCATCATTAACTGAGTTAATTTACCTGAAGTATCTTTCGCGAATAATTTATCCCAATCGCTGCCCCATAAAACTTTAATCACTTCCCAGCCAGCACCAGTAAATAGCCCTTCTAATTCTTGAACGATTTTACCATTACCATTCACAGGGCCATCTAAACGTTGTAAGTTACAGCTGATAGTGAAGATTAAGTTATCTAACTTCTCACGAGCCGCAAAAGTTAATGCACCTTTAGACTCAATTTCATCCATCTCGCCATCGCCTAAGAATGCATAAACTTTTTGATCTTTGGTATCTTTTAAACCACGGTTATCGAGATATTTTAAGAAACGCGCTTGGTAGATGGCATTCACAGGGCCTAAACCCATAGAAACCGTAGAGAATTGCCAGAATTCAGGCATTAATTTAGGGTGTGGATATGAAGATAAACCGTCGGTAAAGGCTTCTTGACGGAAGTTATCCATTTGTTCTTCAGTTAAACGACCTTCTAAGAAAGCACGCGCATACATACCTGGTGCTGCATGGCCTTGGAAGAAAATTAAATCGCCGCCATTTTTCTCTGTTGCAGCTTTAAAAAAGTGGTTGTAGCAAACTTCATACATTGTTGCTGCAGATTGGAAAGTGGAAATATGCCCACCTAAATCAAGATCTTTCTTCTGACTGCGTAAAACCATCGCGATCGCATTCCAACGTACTGCTGAACGAATACGACGTTCGATGGCGTGATCACCTGGATAAGCAGGTTGCTCAGCCACAGGAATAGTATTCACGTAATCAGTGGTAACTCCTGTTGGCAATGAAACACCACTTGTACGTGCTTGACCAATAACTTGCTCAACAATATATTGAGCACGCTCAACGCCCTCTTCACGAATTAATGAATCTAATGATTGCAACCAATCTTGTGTTTCGATTGGATCAATGTCATTTTTTAAAATCTCAGACATAGGTTTTCCTTAATCTGTTTTGAGTGAATATTAGTTTAGACAAGGCTAAACACGAATACGGCAATATTTGCTTTTCACAAACATTTAACAAATCTTGTAAATTTTAGAAGATTTTTTGAGATAAAGATAGTGAATTTTCATCAAATCATCATATCAAATCAGCTTTGCCATAAATAATTATTTGAAAGTGCGGTAATTTTTTTGTGTTTTTTTGTTCGCTAAAATAACCAGTAAAATATTGCATTCCATCGGGCTTTGTTTTAAAGTTTTTTCAGATTTTTTTCAAAAAGGACTCAGCAATGCAGACAACAACTCGAACCCTCACTCAACACAAACGTATTGCACTTGTGGCTCACGATAGTTGTAAAAAAAATTTACTGAATTGGACGCAAAAACACAAAGAGGCACTTAAGCCTCATATACTTTATGCAACAGGTACAACAGGGCATATTTTAGAACGAGAAACAGGTTTAAGCATTCAATCTTTATTAAGTGGTCCGATGGGAGGTGACCAACAACTTGGTGGATTAATCGCAGAAAAGAAAATCGACATGATGATCTTCTTTTGGGATCCAATGAATGCTGCACCACATGATCCTGATGTGAAAGCCCTTATGCGTATTGCAACAGTGTGGAATATCCCTGTTGCGATTAATCAAAGCTCTGCAGATTTTCTTTTAACTTCAGTTTTATTTGAACAAGATGTGGAAATTGACGTACCAGATTATGAAGGGTATTTAAAAGAGCGGTTAGCTTAAACTGCAACGAAAATTTACCGCACTTTATAGTTGTAGGGTGGGCTTTAGCCCACCAATTAACCATAAAAAATAGAATAAAAACGGTGGGCTGAAGCCCACCCTACGATACTTTTAATTAAATACAAAACAGGGCGACAATTTATCGCCCTGTTTCAGTTATCTCCCAAATCCCCCCATTACAAGTATAAAGAGTACCACTTTCAACTGTTCTTCTGGGATTGGCTTGCCGTTTAGTTTCAAGTCGTTATTTTCTAGAGCAAGCGTTAATGTTACGGTTTTGTCCGTGTTTACGATAATGTCATTCACTTCACCTTCGGTAACTAATTCATTCAATCGGTGAACGAAATCTTGCTTTTGGTTTTCTGGTACAAATTTAGATAACAATGAAATCGCAGTTTCTTTGTTCACATCAAAATTGATTGAAAAATCTTTGAATTGTTTGTATAAGCCACTGCGCATTAAATCAAATTTAGGATTTGGCACTAAAGCAATATTTAGATCCAATGCCACTTTGCCTTTTTCATCAGAAATAGAAAGAGGGGTAAATTTAATTTGAGGCTGATTATTCGCAATGATCATGCCTGCTTGTTGTAATTTTTGCACCAATGTTTTAGATAAAGGCATATCTGAGTCGGCTTTGCCTATTGCAACTAAAATATTTAAAAGTTCTTGTAATGCGTTGCCATCAATATGGTTGAATTCTACATTGTTGGTCACTTTACCTAAGTTGTTACCGTTAATATGTAATTCATCCAGATTCGTTTTATTGATGATATTTACTGTATCACCCTCAACTTGTGTAGTTAAATTTGCTTGGCTATTTTTCTGAATAAGAGAGAATTTTTCGCCAGTCTCTGGAGATTCGGTATTTTGCTCAAAATAGCCTATTTTACTATTGATATTCCCACTATAAATAAATGGCCATTTTGTGCTTTGCAACGAGCCTTGTACGACAAGATCTTTTATTTTAATTGATGAAGCGGTTGAAACTGCATGATTAGGGGCATTTGAATTAAATGTATCGACAGATAGCACATAGTTATTTGGTGTATTTTGGTTTAAATCAATATTTAATACGACATTTGACCAATCAAAATCTGTCTTAGATTGCTCATTGTGATATTGCCCCGATGCAAGTTTTAATTCCGCATTACCGCTTAATGAATAATTCATTGCGAAATTCAGTTGTAACGGTTTCTCTGATTCTGTGATATCAAAGAATGCCTGAGTTGTTGCATTTTTTCCTAACAATGTTTGGCTTGAAAAAATGGCTGGAACGAAATTCAGTTTTGCCACACGATCAAGCGGCAAAGGCCCGTGATAAAGTGTTGATGATAAAGGAATAATGATCGTTTCATTTGCCTTGTGAATTTCTATTTGATCTTGAATGTGAGAGGCAAATAATCCTCTTTCAAATTTTATATTTTTATAAAAAATTTTACTTTCTTCTAATGCCTCAGTTTTGGTAAATAGTTGATTTAACTGTTTTAGTTGATGTAAATATTCTTCTTCAGCTTTTTTCCCTGTAAACCATGCACCTGCACACCAAACGGCAGCAAGAGAAATGACTACGCCTGCAGCAATTTTTGATTTTTTCATTTATTTCTTTCCTATTTTAAAGTAAAAATTTTCGCCAAATTTATCACAAATCCCTTTTTCTTGCCTGAAAATTTTTGTTTTCCCTTTGAACTTCATCATTTGAGACTTATTTTGAAAAACAAGAACGGAAATTACCGCACTTTAAGAAATAAAAAATTTTTAAAATTTTCTCTTGAAATGCGAAAGAATATCCACATCTTACAATTCGTAATAAATAGGTCTAAAAGCCCTACCCCGAATTTTAAAATTTTTACTAGGAGTACAAAATGGGAAAAATTATTGGTATTGACTTAGGTACAACAAACTCTTGTGTAGCTGTAATGGACGGCGATAAAGCGCGCGTAATTGAAAATGCAGAAGGGGCACGTACTACTCCGTCAATCATTGCATATACAGATAATGAAACCTTAGTTGGTCAGCCAGCAAAACGTCAAGCAATCACTAACCCAAAAAATACATTGTTTGCGATTAAACGTTTAATTGGTCGTCGTTTTGAAAGTGAAGAAGTTCAACGCGATATTAAAATTATGCCTTTCGAAATTACTCGTGCCGACAATGGCGATGCTTGGGTAAACGTGAAAGGTGATAAATTAGCCCCACCGCAAATTTCAGCAGAAGTGTTGAAAAAAATGAAAAAAACTGCAGAAGATTTCTTGGGTGAATCTGTAACTGAAGCAGTAATTACTGTGCCTGCATACTTCAACGACGCACAACGTCAAGCAACGATTGATGCAGGTAAAATCGCAGGTTTAGATGTTAAACGTATCATTAATGAACCAACAGCGGCTGCGTTAGCGTTTGGTTTAGGTTCAAGCAAAGAGAACCAAGTGATCGCTGTTTATGACTTAGGTGGTGGTACATTTGATATTTCAATCATCGAAATTGATAACTTTGATGGCGAACAAACTTTCGAAGTATTGGCAACCGGTGGTAACACTCACTTAGGTGGTGAAGACTTTGATAACCGTGTAATTGATTACATTATTGATGAGTTCAAAAAAGAACAAAATATCGATTTACGTAATGATGCAATGGCATTACAACGTGTGAAAGAAGCTGCAGAGAAAGCAAAAATTGAACTTTCATCAGCTCAATCTACTGAAGTGAACCTTCCGTACATCACTGCAGATGCGACAGGTCCTAAACACTTAGCATTAAATATCACTCGTGCAAAATTAGAAGCATTAGTAGAAGATTTAGTGGCAAGCTCAATTGAGTCTTTGAAAGCGGTATTAAAAGATGCAGATAAAGGTGTAAGCGAAATCCACGATATTATTCTTGTGGGTGGCCAAACTCGTATGCCACTTGTACAACAAAAAGTTGCTGAGTTCTTTGGTAAAGAAGCGCGTAAAGATGTAAACCCTGATGAAGCGGTGGCAATCGGTGCGGCAGTTCAAGGTGGTGTATTAAAAGGTGATGTGAAAGATGTTCTTTTATTAGACGTAACTCCATTATCTTTAGGTATCGAAACCATGGGCGGTGTGATGACCACTTTAATTGAGAAAAATACCACTATTCCAACTAAAAAATCGCAAGTATTCTCAACAGCAGAAGATAACCAAAGTGCGGTAACTATTCACGTTCTTCAAGGTGAACGTAAACGTGCGGCAGACAATAAATCTTTAGGTCAATTCAATCTAGAAGGTATTAATCCTGCACCGCGTGGTATGCCACAAATTGAAGTAACATTTGATATCGATGCAAACGGCGTAATCAACGTATCAGCAAAAGATAAAAATACGGGTAAAGAGCAACAAATTCGTATTCAAGCATCATCTGGTTTATCTGATGAAGAAATTCAACAAATGGTGCGTGATGCAGAAGCAAATGCTGATGCAGACCGTAAATTTGAAGAAGTTGTTCAAGCTCGTAACCAAGCAGATGGTATTGCTCACGCAACACGTAAACAAATTGCAGAAGCTGGCGATGCATTGAGTGTCGCAGACAAAGAGAAAATTGAAGCTGCAGTCGCTGAGCTTGAAACAGCAGCAAAAGGCGAAGATAAAGCAGAAATTGAAGCAAAAATTGAAGCGGTAATTAAAGCCTCTGAACCATTAATGCAAGCAGTGCAAGCAAAAGCTCAACAAGCTGGTGGCGAGCAACCACAACAATCATCAGCAAAAGATGATGGCGTGGTAGATGCTGAATTTGAAGAAGTGAAAGATAATAAATAATTCACCGCTCTTCTTAGCATAAACAAAGGGCGTGGAAACACGCCCTTTTGGTGTATTTATTTTCAGCAACAAATTACAAAATTACTATGGCAAAAAAAGATTACTACGAAGTCCTTGGCCTACAAAAAGGGGCGAGTGAGGACGACATCAAACGTGCGTATAAACGTTTAGCGTCTAAACATCATCCCGATAAAAACCAAGGCAGTAAAGAAGCAGAAGAAAAATTCAAAGAAATTAATGAAGCTTATGAAGTATTAGGCGACGATCAAAAACGCGCAGCCTACGATCAATATGGCCACGCAGCCTTTGAACAAGGTGGTGGCACTGGTGGCTTCGGTGGCGGCTTTGGCGGTGCTGATTTTGGTGATATGTTCGGTGATATTTTTGGCGATATTTTCGGTGGTGGACGTGGTCGTCAGCGCGTTGTTCGTGGCGAAGACTTACGTTATGACTTAGAAATTAGCCTAGAAGAAGCCGTAAAAGGTACAACCAAAGATATTCAAATCAATACTCTTGCACATTGTGATAGCTGTGGTGGCTCTGGGGCTGAAAAAGGTTCTAAAGTGGAAACTTGTCCGCATTGCCACGGTTCTGGTCGAATTCGTCGTCAGCAAGGTTTCTTCGTATCTGAAAGTATTTGTCCAACTTGTCACGGTAGCGGTAAGAAAATTGAAAAACCTTGTCGCAGTTGTCATGGAGAAGGACGAGTTCATAAGAAAGAAAATCTTTCAGTAAAAATTCCTGCAGGCGTAGATACGGGCAACCAACTTCGCTTAGCTGGTAAAGGTGCAGCAGGCGAAAATGGCGCACCAGCTGGAGATTTATATGTTGTGATTCACGTGAGAGAACATAATATTTTTGAACGTGATGGCTCTAATCTTTACTGTGAAGTACCGATTAGCTTTGCTACTGCAGCCCTTGGCGGTGAAATTGAAGTGCCGACCTTAGATGGCAGAGTGAAACTTAAAATCCCTGCTGAAACGCAAACAGGAAAATTATTCCGCATGCGAGGAAAAGGTGTTGCTTCTACACGTAGTGGTTATGCGGGCGATTTAATTTGCCGTATCGTGGTAGAAACGCCCGTTAATTTAACCAGCGAACAAAAAGAATTACTCCACAAACTTGAGGAAAGTTTACAAGGTAAAGATTTAAGTAAACACGCACCAAAATCTTCAGGATTTTTAGACGGTGTGAAAAAATTCTTTGATAACTTGGGTAAATCTGACAAATAAAGATAATGAAAAAGTCCGCATTTCGCGGACTTTTTTATATGCAAATAATCTCTTCTAAAAATTACCGCACTTTGGGTTTTATTTGCGAACGGTGTATTCGCCTTCACAAACCCATTTATAACTTGTTAATGCTTCTAACCCCATAGGGCCACGAGCATGAAGTTTTTGGGTACTCACGGCAACTTCTGCGCCTAATCCAAATTGTCCGCCATCAGTAAAGCGTGTACTTGCATTCACATAAACGGCTGCCGCATCAACTTGATTGATAAATTGACGTGCTAGGTTTTGTGAGGAAGTTAAAATACTTTCAGAATGTTGCGTACCATATTGGCGAATATGCTCAATAGCGGCATGAATATCTTCCACAACAACCACATTCAAATCCAATGATCCCCATTCTTTTCGCAATTCTTTTTCTGTCACTTCGCAGACATTCGCACCTGCTTGTTTCAATATATTAAGTGCGGTGGATTTTGCGTGATATTTTACGTTTTTGGTAGCGAGGTGAGAGACGAGTTTTGGTAAAAATTCTTCAGCAATAGAATGTTGAACTAACAATGTTTCCAATGTGTTACAGGTGCTTGGACGTTGGGTTTTGGCGTTATCAATAACAAAAATCGCTTTATTTTGATCCGCACTTTTTTCAACGAAAGTATGACAAACACCCACACCACCCACAATAACAGGAATAGTCGAATGTTGTTTACACAATTCATGTAAACCCGAACCACCACGAGGAATAATCATATCCACATAGCGATCCAGTTTTAATAATTGCATAACGAGTTCACGGTTTGGATCGGTAATGGCTTGCACCGCAAATTTTGGTAAGCCTGCTTGCTCTAAAGCATTTTGTACAACTTCGATTAAAATCTTGTTAGAAAATTGTGTTTCTTTACCGCCGCGTAAAATCACCGCATTGCCAGTTTTAAGGCAAAGACTTGCCACATCAATGGTCACATTTGGGCGAGCTTCATAAATTGTACCAATGACGCCGAGCGGAGTGCGTACGCGTTCAATTTTAAGTCCGCTATCCAATGTACCGCCGTCTATGATTTTCCCCACGGGATCTGCTAGAGAAATAACGTGGCGTACATCATTAGCAATGCTTTGTAAACGTTCTTGTGTGAGCAGTAAGCGATCAATCAAGGCATCCGATAATCCATTTTGTTTAGCAAGTTCAATATCTTTTGCGTTTTCGGCTAAGATAAGCGGTGCTTGTTGTTGGAGTTGTTCTGCAATAATGGATAATGCACAATTTTTTTCAGCAGTGGTGAGTTGAGCCAAGATAAATGCAGCATCTTTGGCTTGTTTACCCATTTGTTCTAACATAGTTATTCCCTTTATTGTATTTATTTCTTTTTATTTGGCAGCTTATCTTGTTCTTCCGATGTGAGTTCTTGGTAATTAAACACTGGCAAACCCCATTCGAAATGAATAGCTAAAAGACGTAAAGTAAAACTGCTAATAAGTGTGAGTAACACGGCAAGTGTATGTTCTACTTGAAGTGTGCTTAATGCGTAATAAGTCAGCGTGGCAAATAGCGCAATGCTGGCATAGAGTTCTTTTTGGAATACGAGAGGAATTCGATTGCATAGCATATCGCGTAGAACCCCGCCAAAGGCACCCGTAATACAACCTGCAATACAAACAATAGTGAGGCTATGTCCCATATCCATTGCAATTTGTGCACCAATAATGGAATACACCACTAAACCCATCGCATCGAGCACCAAGAAAATAGTGCGAAAGTAGTGCATAAAATGATTGATGAATGGCGCAACATATACGGTAATTACCGCCGCACTTGCCACCATTAAAAAATATTCTGGGTGCTTAACCCAGCCGAGAGGATAATGCCCAAGCAGTACATCACGCACAGAACCGCCACCAATGGCAGTGACGGATGCGATAATGATCACGCCAAAAATATCCATTTTTTCACGACCTGCCGCAAGTGCGCCTGTCATTCCTTCAGCGGTGATACCGATGATATATAAAATACTAAGTAACATTCATGTACCTAAGTGCGGTTAAAATTGGTTTCATTTTACTTTAAAATTTAATGAATTTTTAGCATAATGGTGCATTATTTTTCAGACGTCAAAATTATGTCAGAACAATCTTCTAAATATATCGCGGCATTGCTTGCGGTATTATCGATCTCAATGGTGCTTGGCATCGATCTATTTATTTTTTCTTTGCAATCTGAAAAGCAAACAATGCCTCATTTAGGTGTAGGCGTGTTGGTTGCACAGTTAATTTCGTTATTGGTGTTTTATCGTGGCGAAATTTGCCCAGGGCAGCGTGGTCGTTTAATCAAAGTGAATCTGACTTTTGCTATTTATTGGGCACTGTGGTTGCTGATAAGCCTATTACAAAATAATCACACGCTTACTAACGTGATGAGCGTATGTGGTCTTTCTGTCGTGTATTTTATTTGGAAACAACCCAAAACTGAAAAAATTCGTAACAGCTTTTTATTGATGGCTGCATTAATTGCGGGTTTAGGTTGTTTGAGTTATTTAATGATTTTTACCGTGCTTCCTGCGAGTGATTTTGCTGAATATAACCCTTTTGCACCAATTTTATCTGGCGTGATTTTAGCAAATCTTGTGCTTGTTATTGCACGAAATCGTTTACAAGGTTTTATAGCATTGTTGCCCTTAGCAATGATTATATTGCTTGCTCTAAATGCTTTGGCAATGTTCTTATTTTTACTTTTAAATGGCATGGAAAGTGCGGTTAATTCTGAGAGTGTTTTTGCCTACATCATTTATTTTGTTTGCCATTTTGTGATTGCGGCTATTCTGATTCTGCATAGTTTCCAAAAGTGGATATTATCTACCAATAGTTTATTTATCCTATTATTTATTGCTGTTTGCTTGCCGTTATGGATGGTTTTTGTTTAATAAAGAAAACAATCATTGCGCCGTGGGGAATTTACCCACGGCTTTTAAGATTTCGGTTGGTTAGAAAGTAATACGCCAACACGGAAATCACGACACATGCCCCCATAGTAAAGAGCATTGGTGCGGCAGTATCCATTTTCATTGACGCGACTAAACTTCCCATAATTGCACCCACTGCAAAACGTACGCTACCAATCAAAGAATTTGTTGTTCCCGCCATTTGAGGACATTTTTCTAAAGCTGATGCCATTGCATTTGATGAAATCACTGGGTTTGGACCGACGAAAAAGGCGACGCCAATTGCCATTGGCCAAAAACCAAGATCTAAAAGTGCGGTCAAAATTAGCCACATTCCAGAAAGGAATTGAATTGCGAGGGCTATCCGTAACATTGTTTCTGCACCCACTTTAGTAACAAATCGGCTATTTAAAAACGAGGCAAAGATCATCGTAACGATATTCATCATAAAGAAATAACCGAACTGATCGACGGGAACGCCATAAATGCCGATATAGACAATTGATCCTGCCGTCACAAAAGCAAACAACCCGCCAAAGCTAAAAGAGGCGGCAAACATATAGCCAAGCACTTCTTTTTGCTTCCAAAGCAGAAGGAAATTGCGAGCGATAATATTTAAGCGCAGCGGAATGCGATTTTCTTTTTTATGGGTTTCTGGAATGATGAAAAAGACCAATGCAGCGGCTAATAATCCCACAAGCGAAATAACGTAAAAAATCGCATGCCAATGGAAAAATTTAACGATGTAACCCCCAATAATTGGCGCAACTAAAGGCGCAAGCATAAACACTAACGTAATGGTGGACATCACTTTGGATAGCTGATCTTTACTAAATAAATCACGCAATAATGCGCCAGAAAGTACTATAGGTGCGGCACCAAAGAAACCTTGCACAAAACGAAGTGCGGTAAAATTTCCAACTGAATTTATTTCGGTAAGCACTAAAGCTGTTAATGCACCCACAATAACACCGAGTAAAATGATCGGTTTTCGTCCGAAACTATCACCAAAAGGCCCCCAAAAAAGCTGACCAAACGCCATGCCATAAGCAAAAGAGGTGAGCGTGTGTTGTACTTGTTCTGGACTCACGCCGAGATCTTTCGCAATTTCTAAAAAAGACGGCAAATACATATCCACGCCAAAGGGCGGTAGCATAGAGAGAATACCGAGGGTAAGAATAAAGATGAAAGTCGATTTTTGTTGATTCATATTATTTTACTAACTTTTCAATTTCACTTTGAGTTAATGGGCGGTATTCGCCTTCTTCTAAGGATTCATCCAACACTACATCACCAATTTTCCAGCGATGTAATCCAACGACTTTATTCCCAAGTGCGGCAAACATACGTTTTACTTGATGATAACGACCTTCAGAAATGGTCAGATTCACATTGTAATCATCTAAAATTTCTAATTTTGCTGGTTTAGTGGGCTCTTTTTCTCCGCGTAATAAAATACCTTCCGAACAAGCCGCTGCATAATTTTCTTCTACGGGATCAGCTAATGTTACCAAATAGGTTTTTTCACAATGATGTTTTGGCGAAGTGATGCGATGTGACCATTGTCCATCATCGGTAAGCAATACGAAACCTGTCGTATCCACATCTAAGCGACCTGCGCTATGTAATTTTCCAGCTAAAGGGTAATCAAAAAATTGATAAATTGTTGGATAGTCGCCGTCATCATTAGAACAAACACAGCCTTGTGGCTTATGCAACATAAAATACTGGCCTTCTTCTACCCAAGTTAATAATTCATCTTCAAAATAGATTTTATCTTCTTGTGAAATTTGAACCGCACCACTTTTGACAATTTCACCATTAATTTTTACCGCACTTTGGCGGATCGCTTTTGTTGCTTGAGAACGCGTTAAGCCCGTATTTTCAGCAATAAATTTATCTAATCTCATTATGTTTTCTCTTGTTAAAATTCGCTAGGCATTTTACAGGTTTTTGCTTTTATAACGAAACAAAAAAGCTGCATTTAATCTGCAGCCTCTATCTGTTAAGATTGATTAAACCACTTCACGTAATCGAATTGATCGTAATATTTTTTCCCATTCCAGCCAGAAAATTCAAAAATATCGCCCACCTGATTTTGCTTCTCGAAGCCTTTTATATAATAAGCCGATTTAAAAGCTGGATAGGGCTTGTGAGTAAAAATCACTTTATTTTTGAAAGGGAGTTGATCAAAAAGTTGAATGTCTTTTTCGGTCACGCCGTCTCGATCTGTCATCATAATAAAAAGATTGTCTAACTTCATTCGTGGCGTGCGAAGTTGCCATTTTTCATTGGCTTCTTGCTCACTGTGATAATGCATAAAATGAATTTCAAGATCGGCAAGTTTTCCCACTGGATAACTTTTTTCTGTTTGTACGAATGTGAGAGGTTGAGTACGGTAGAAATCCATATTTTGTAAATAACGCAAAAAATCCTGTGGCGAGAGATAGAGATTCACAAAAGGGGAATTAAACGGCTGGTGCAAATCATGTAAGATAAAAGCACCCATACAATTGGCAGCAATGACAGTCATACCTTGATTTGTTAGTTTACGTTGCAGAGTGCGATTAATGAAAAATCTTTGGCATTTATTCACCGCACTTTTAATTTTTTGAAATGGATTCATTTTCTCATCCTTTATGCTTTTGTTGCGAAAATCCTACCTTTTTTGCTGAAAAATGAAAAGTCTAGCTAATGCCTAGCATCAAAAAAATTTTGTTATAAAGTTGTGAAAATTTGCAGTTCGTCACAATTTTTTGAATAAAAAACAGATATAATCGACGCAATATTTCAATCCTGTTTCAAGAAAATGGAGCATTTATTATGACCGAACAATTACGTCAAGCAGCCTTAGATTTCCACGAATTTCCAATTCCTGGAAAAATCGAAGTTACCCCAACAAAATCATTAGCAACCCAACGTGATCTTGCCTTAGCTTATTCACCGGGTGTGGCAGAGCCTTGTTTAGAAATTGAAAAAGATCCTGCCGCCTCTTACAAATATACAGCACGTGGCAATTTAGTGGCGGTGATTTCCAATGGCACAGCGGTACTTGGGCTTGGCAATATTGGCGCACTAGCTGGCAAACCCGTAATGGAAGGAAAGGGCGTGTTGTTCAAAAAATTTGCGGGCATCAACGTATTTGATATTGAAGTGAATGAGTATGATCCCGATAAACTTGTGGATATTATTGCCTCGTTAGAGCCAACTTTCGGTGGGGTAAATCTTGAAGATATTAAAGCACCTGAATGCTTCTATATCGAACAAAAATTGCGTGAGCGAATGAATATTCCTGTATTCCATGATGACCAACATGGCACGGCGATCATCAGTGCTGCTGCGATCATCAATTCTCTTCGTATTGTAGGTAAAAAAATTGAAGATGTACGCTTAGTGGCTTCTGGTGCGGGTGCTGCATCTATTGCGTGTTTGAACTTATTACTTTCTTTAGGCATGAAACGTGAAAATATCACAGTTTGCGACTCGAAAGGCGTGGTATATAAAGATCGTGATGACAAAATGGATCAAACCAAAAAAGATTATGCAATTGAAGATAATGGCTGGCGTAAACTTGGTGATGCGATTCCAAATGCAGATATTTTCTTAGGTTGTTCTGCGGCTGGTGCGCTTACGCAAGATATGGTTAAAAGTATGGCTGCGCATCCAATTATTCTTGCTTTAGCTAATCCAAATCCTGAAATTACCCCGCCAGAAGCAAAAGCTGTTCGTCCTGATGCGATTGTATGTACAGGCCGCTCCGATTACCCAAACCAAGTAAATAACGTGCTTTGTTTCCCATTTATTTTCCGTGGTGCATTAGATGTGGGCGCAACCACTATTAATGAAGAAATGAAACGTGCGGCAGTTTATGCCATTGCTGACCTTGCATTAGAAGAGCAAAACGAAGTGGTAACCTCTGCTTACGGTGGCGAAGGGGCGACATTTGGTGCGGATTATGTGATTCCTCGTCCATTTGATCCTCGCTTGATTGTGCGTATTGCACCAGCGGTAGCAAAAGCTGCAATGGAATCTGGTGTGGCAACTCGTCCAATTCAAAATTGGGATGCTTATGTTGAAAAACTCACTCAGTTCGTTTACAAAACGAGCTTGTTTATGCGTCCTATTTTCAGCCAAGCAAAATCGGCAAAACAACGCATTATTTTAGCGGAAGGGGAAGAAAATAAAGCATTACATGCCACCCAAGAAGTGATTTCAATGGGCTTGGCAAATCCAATTTTAATTGGTCGCCGCAGCGTGATTGAAGAAAAAATTAAAAAACTTGGTTTACGTTTAACTGCAGGTGTAGATTTTGAAATTGTGGATAATGAAGATAATCCACGCTATGAAGAATGTTGGAAACACTATTACGAACTTACTAAACGTAAAGGCATTACACCTGCAATCGCAAAACGTGTCGTGCGTTCTAACACTACCGTATTAGCTTCTACATTGCTTAGCTTAGGTTATGCAGACGCTTTAGTATGTGGTTTATTTGGTTCATACGGAAAACACCTTGCCTCTATTCGAGATATTATTGGCTTAAAAGACGGCGTGAAAACTGCCGCTGCTTTAAATAGTCTTGTATTACCGACTGGTAACGTATTCTTAACAGATACTCACGTAAACAGTAATCCTACAGCAGAAGAATTAGCTGAAATTACCTTAATGGCAGCAGAAGAAATTCATCGTTTTGGTATTGAACCTGCAGTTGCATTGCTTTCTCATTCTAATTTTGGTTCATCTGATTCATTAGGCGCACCAAAAATGCGCGAAGTATTACAGATCGTCAAAGAGCGCAATCCACATTTAATGATCGATGGTGAAATGCGTGGAGATTTAGCGATGAATGAAGCACACAGAAAAGAATTAATGTTTGATAGCCCATTGAAAGGAAGCGCAAATTTATTAGTGTTCCCTGATTTGAGTGCATCACGTATTAGTTATAGCTTATTACGCGGCACTACTACGGCAATTACCGTTGGCCCGATCTTAATGGGAATGAATAAATCTGCGCATATTCTTAATCCAGGTGCATCTGTTCGTCGTATTATCAATATGATTGCCTATGCAGCAGTGAAAGCACAACAAGAGTAATTAAAAAAAGTGCGGTGAATTTCTGTCGTTTATTTAATGAATCCTCGATTTTTCTCGAGGCTTTATTTTCTAGTGAATGTGTTTACATTTGAGATTAAGTAAAACTATGCGAAAATTTACCGCACTTTAAGGCTTTTATTTTGTCGAAAAGGAGCTGATAGACAGTTGCCTATCTTTCTTTAATTTAATACGGCTTGGATGCCGTTGTGTTAGTGGTTTTTACAATGAAAAAAGCGCATTCCCCTTTATTCCCCATCTTCACATTCGTGTTAATTAATCTCATTATCCTTTCCTTATCCCGTTTGGGACTTGCTGTATGGCAATCAGAGCGTGTATCCGCCGTAGATGGCTGGTTGCAATTATTTTTGCAAGGCGTACGAATGGATGTTGTGGCACTTTGTTATTTATTTGGCGTACCAGCATTGCTCACAACATTGTTCCATAGCAGTAAAGTTTGGGTAAAAATTTTACGCCTATGGCTAACCTTTGGTAGCGTGTTCATTATCTTTATGGAAATTGCCACACCTGCCTTTATTGAAACCTACGATTACCGCCCAAATCGTTTATTTATCGAATATCTGATTTATCCGAAAGAAGTTTTTTCAATGCTTGCGGAAGGACATTTAAGTGCGGTAATTTTTAGCCTTGTTTTCACTATTTTAGCTGCCGTGATTTATTGGAAAATTTCTGGTTGGGCAGTCAAAAATTTACGTTCAATCAGTTGGAAACTTCGCCCTGTGATTGCTTTGCTTGTGATTGTCGTGAGCTTCCTTGGGGCACGTTCAAGTTTTCAACACCGTGGTATTAACCCCGCCATGGTGGCATTTTCTTCTGATGCGTTAGTGAATTCTCTGGTGCTTAATTCGGGCTATTCCGTCATTTATGCGGCACAGCAATTTAAAGATGAAGAAAAATCTTCAGAAATGTACGGAAAAATGGATGCAGATGAAATGTTTCGTATTGTTAAAGCTAGCCGTGGCCGTCCAGAAAGTGATTACATTTCAGATAAATACCCAACTTTAACGAAAAATGTCGCGACTTATCAGGGTAAACCTAAAAATATCGTGATTTTGCTACAAGAAAGTCTCGGTGCTCAGTTTATTGGAACACTTGGTGGCAAACCACTTTCTCCAAATGTGGATCAGCTCGCAAAAGAAGGGTGGTTATTTGAAAATCTTTATGCAACAGGCACGCGTTCAGTACGTGGTATTGAAGCAACAACCGCAGGTTTTACGCCAACACCAGCTCGTGCAGTGGTGAAACTTAATAATGCCCAAAGTGGTTTCTTTACTATTGCGGATTTATTACATAAACAAGGCTATAACACTTCCTTTATTTATGGTGGCGAAAAGCACTTCGACAATATGGCGAGCTTTTTCTACGGTAATGGCTTTAAAGATATTTGGGATCAACAAGACTATCAGAATCCAAAATTTACTGGCACTTGGGGCGTGAGTGATGAGGATTTATTTGATAAAGCCAATGAAACTTTCACGAAATTACAAAATGAAGGTAAACCGTTTTTTAGTTTAGTGTTTAGTTCCAGCAATCACGATCCATTTGAATATCCAGATGGCAAGATTGAGCTTTATGAGCAACCAAAAGCCACTCGTAATAACGCAGCAAAATATGCGGATTATGCCTTAGGTCATTTCTTTAAAATGGCAAAACAGTCTAATTATTGGAAAGATACGATTTTCTTAATTGTTGCGGATCACGATTCTCGTGTAGGCGGAGCAAGTCTTGTGCCGATTAAGCATTTCCATATTCCAGCCTTGATTCTTGGTGATGGCATTACGCCACGTCGTGACAGCCGTCTTGTGAGCCAAATTGATATGCCAACTACATTGCTTTCTTTAGCTGGCGTAAGTGGCAATTATCCAATGATTGGTTTTGATTTAACGCAAGATGTAAACCCAGATCGTGCTTTTATGCAATACGATCAAACTCAAGCAATGATGAAAGGCAATAATGATGTGGTAATTCAAATGCCAAATAAAGCAGCACAAGGTTATCATTATGATAAATCAACAGAAACTTTAACGCCAAAAGAGGTGCCTGATGCAATGAAAAAAGAGGCATTGGCTCATGCTTTATTAGGTAGTTATTTGTATAAAAATCGCTTGTATTCTTCAGGTGAAAATAAATAGACAGAACGCCAGCTTAAGCTGGCGTTTCTTTTAGTTATCAAAAACAAATTGTTCACGCAATTGATGTAATTGATCGCGAATTGCCGCGGCTTTTTCAAATTCCAAATCTTGCGCAAATTTATACATTTGTTGTTCCAGTTTTTTGATTTGTTGTTGATATTCTTTGGCATTTTTCGGTGCATTATAAAGTGCGGTTGGTTCTGCCGACATTTTTCCACGTTGTTTATTGGCTTTCGCTTTTTGGTTTGCACCTTGCCCAATATCTAACAATTCGCCGACTTTCTTATTTAATGCTTGTGGCACAATGCCGTGTTCTTCATTGTATTTTGTTTGTTTTTCACGACGACGATTGGTTTCGGTGATGGCTTTTTCCATGGATTTTGTGATGTTATCCGCATATAAAATCGCTTTACCATTTAAGTTTCGTGCAGCACGACCGATGGTTTGAATTAAAGAACGTTCGGAACGTAAAAATCCTTCTTTGTCTGCATCTAAAATCGCCACAAGAGACACTTCTGGAATATCTAAACCTTCACGCAATAAGTTAATTCCCACTAATACATCAAATTCGCCTAAACGCAAATCACGGATAATTTCGACGCGTTCCACGGTATCAATATCAGAATGTAGATAACGCACACGAATCCCGTGTTCATCTAAATAATCCGTTAAATCTTCCGCCATTTTTTTAGTGAGTGTTGTGACTAAAACTCGCTCATTTTTATCCGCTCTTTGGCGAGCTTCGGAAAGTAAATCATCCACTTGAATTGACACTGGACGAATTTCAATAAGCGGATCAAGCAAACCAGTGGGGCGAACCACTTGATCGATGATTTCACTGCCTGATTTTTCTAATTCATAAGGCCCTGGTGTTGCGGAAACATAAATGGTTTGCGGAGCTAAGCGTTCAAATTCCTCAAAGCGTAACGGACGATTATCCAATGCGGACGGCAAACGGAAACCATATTCGACTAAGGTTTCTTTACGTGAACGGTCACCACGATACATCCCACCAATTTGAGGCACAGTTACATGAGATTCATCAATAATTAAAATCGCATCAGAGGGCATATAATCAAATAATGTTGGTGGTGGTTCGCCCTCATTTCTGCCCGATAAATAGCGAGAGTAGTTTTCAATTCCCGAGCAATAGCCCAATTCATTCATCATTTCAATATCAAATTGGGTTCGTTGGCTGATACGCTGTTCTTCTAAAAGTTTATGTTCTTTAATGAAGTATTCACGGCGTGATACCAGTTCTTTTTTGATGTTTTCTATCGCATCTAAAATACGTTCTCTTGGCGTCACATAGTGAGTTTTAGGATAGATCGTAAAACGTGGTACAGCACCAAAACTACTACCAGTGAGCGGATCAAATAAACTTAAACGCTCGATTTCATCATCAAATAATTCAATACGCACCGCACGATCATCAGATTCCGCAGGGAAAATATCAATAATTTCTCCGCGAACACGGAAAGTTCCACGCTGAAATGCTTGATCATTTCGGGTATATTGCAATTCCGCTAACTTCGCTAAAATTTGGCGTTGATCGATAATGGCACCTTGTTGTAAATGCAACATCATTTGTAAATAGCTATCAGGATCGCCCAAACCATAAATTGCAGAAACAGAAGCCACCACGATGGTATCTCGACGTTCTAGAAAAGATTTCGTCGCAGAAAGTCGCATTTGTTCAATTTGATCATTAATAGACGCATCTTTTTCAATAAATGTATCACTGCTTGGCACATAGGCTTCTGGCTGATAATAATCATAGTAAGACACAAAATATTCCACCGCATTTTCTGGAAAAAAAGCTTTCATTTCTGCATAAAGCTGAGCAGCAAGGGTTTTATTCGGTGCAAGTAACATCGCGGGGCGATTTAATTGAGCGATTACATTGGCGATAGTAAACGTCTTCCCCGAGCCAGTTACCCCGAGTAAAGTTTGATGCGCCAAACCATCCGTTAAATTTTCAGCCAATTTTTCGATAGCTTGTGGCTGATCGCCAGAGGGACGAAAGTCGGAATGCAGAATGAATGGTTTTGTGTTGATTTTTTCAGACATAAAGTGCGGTCGGTTTTTTGATAGTTTTGAATAATGCCTATTTTAGCATATTTACTGTGTAAAATTGATCAGGCAAAAATCTAAGTTTTACACAGACTTAGCGATGTCAAGAGAAAGATGTCACAAATTCATTAAAAAAACTTTAAATTTTTACTAGACAAAACTTAACTTATTGATTTTAAATTAAAATTTAATTTTAGGCTAATCTATAATCAAGATTGAATAATCCTTGTAAGAACAAGGGATCCGCAAAATTTTAAAAAGTTAATCCACAAAGTTATCCACAGGCTCTGTGGATAGAAAAATAAATATTAGGTGGGTATATAAAAGATGAGGAAATTTTTTATTTTTTTATGAAATTTTTTTAAATTTTGCATTGACAAGCTAACTATCGATCATTAAAATTCGCGCCCTGTTCCTTGTGATACAAAGTTTATTCCTCCTTAGTTCAGTCGGTAGAACGGTGGACTGTTAATCCATATGTCGCTGGTTCAAGTCCAGCAGGAGGAGCCAATTTTTCTTTTGGTTTAGAGTTTGTTTGTCTCCTTTTACAAATTCTAAATTAGCAACCAAAAGATTTTGAGCCCATCATGTTGATGGGCTTTATTTTTAACTTCAAAATAGGATTTTGCTTCCGCCAGTTGAGATGGTTGTGCCGTATAACAAACTCAGGGCAAAAAATAGCATTATTCCACCTGCGATTAGTTTCACGATGCTTTCGCTTTTTCCTTTCGTATTTTTTGAACTATACCAATGCCCTAAGTGGATTGCGGTATTTCGTGCATAACGTACAATTCCTGCGAAGGCTGACAGCATAAGCCCCGTGCCGAAAGACATGGCTAATACAGCTAAAATTCCCCAGCTATAAAGATCAAGCATATAAGCTAAAAATAAAACGAAAATTGCACCGCTACATGGGCGCATGCCAATTGTTAGAATCACGAGAAATTGTGATTTTAAATTAGTTGCTTGTGCAGTTTGCGTCGGGCTTGGCAAATGTTGGTGTCCACAACTACAGGTGTTTGGCTGAAAAGTGCGGTTATTTTTCACCGCACTTTTTTCGTGTAGAGGGAGGGGATTGAGGGATTTAATGGCTAATTTAGCTTTTTTACGATAGGCACGTAGACCTTGCCAAATCCAATAACAGCCGAGAAATACCAATAATAGCAAGGCAGTTCGTTCTAACCAAAGCTGGCTTAATTTGAAATAACGTGATGAAAGATTTAGCACTACAACAAGCAATGTTGTTGCTGTAATGGCGACAATGCCTTGCATTAAGGAAGAAAGTAAACTCAAGATAGTGCTTTGTTTTAATTGGCTTTCATGCGTGGAAAGATAGCTGGCAATAATAAATTTGCCGTGTCCTGGCCCGAGGGCATGAAGTACGCCGTAAACAAAGCTGGCGAAAATAAGTGTGATGCCTGCCTTGATGCTATTATTTTGAATTTGATGTAAATTTTCCGAAATAAGCTGATTAAAATCTTTTTGCCATGCAGCAATATGTAAGAAAAACCAAGGGGAAAAAGAGCCAAGTAAGGCGAGTGCAATCACTAATAACACGAGCCCAGTTTTATATTTTTTCATTTCTACTCACATTGAATTATTATTTTTTGCGCGAACATTACGCCTAAGGAATCATCTTCGTTCTTTTGGGATTTATCAAGTGAAGATGCGTAGGCTTGGATTTTTTCATCCACATTAGGTTCAATTAATTTTCCTTGGCAATTTTTCGAAAGTGCGGAAAAATCTACCGCACTTTTTGAAGCGTAAGTCATCGCCACATAATAAGTGGGATCGTAAGTTTGTAAGCTAAATGTGTTTTTTTCTAACTTTTGCGGATGGGCGAGTGGCACATCAAAATAATATTGCAGTTGTAAGCCTTGAACATTAATGCCGTAATTTTTTGGGCGAGGGGAATATTTGATTTTATTATTCTGGGCATCATATAGATAGCTGAAATAATGCTCACTGACGATATTTCCCATTACATCATCAAGAAGTTTTTGTTTTTCCGCTTTAGTTCTAGCTTGTTTCATATCATAAATAACTGCAGACGAACTTGGTTCATCCAACGTCCATTTCATTGAAAAACCTGTGAGTTGATTATTTTCTATAATGGGCGTGGTTTGTATATCAATAAATGCGTGAGGATGGGCTAAAACACCAAAACTAATGAATAAACCGAGTAATAATGAATACGTTTTCACAAAAAATCCTATTATTTTGAACGCTAGAATTTGAAGTTGTTTATTCTACACGCAAAAACGAATTTTTCTGTCAAAAATGTTGATGTAAATCAAAAAAACTCTCAATAGCATTTCCCTTGCCTTTCAATATTCAGTAACATAGCTCCCGTCAAGTGATTGCTTGATATTCATAAAGTTCCTAAATAAAATAATGATAAATATAGCTAAACTACTTTCCTGCCACCCGTTTCGGGTGGTTTTTTTTATCTAAGTCGAAAGATGCACTCTTGCATTGTGCATTTATTCTTATTATGATCAGCTCGAGTATAACTAAGAGAATAATAGATGTTTAATTTAAAGCGTGAGCATTTTAGAGATGATTATCTTTATAGGTTTTATCAATATGGTGATACTCATAGTAAGATTCCTTCTAATTTGTATAAAGTATTGGCAAGAAAATTAGATATGATAAGTGCCTCAGAAAATATCAACGATTTACGTTCTCCACCAGCTAACCATTTGGAGTTGCTTGAGCCAAAAGAAAATAAAATTTATTCTATTCGAGTGAATAAACAATATCGTTTAATTTTTAAATATGAAAATAACGAAGTAAATAATTTATATTTAGATCCACATTCTTATAATTTGTAAGGAGGATAATATGATGACGAGAAAACCCACCTCTGTTGGTGAAATTCTACAAGAAGAGTTTTTAGAACCTTTAAGTCTTAAAATTAGTGATTTAGCTCAAATTTTAGATGTACATCGTAATACGGCAAGCAATATTGTTAATAATAGTTCACGAATTACGCTAGAAATGGCAGTTAAACTTGCTAAAGTATTTGATACTACGCCTGAGTTTTGGCTTAATCTGCAAACACGTATTGATTTATGGGACCTTGAACACAATAAACGTTTTCAACAAAGTCTTGCAAATGTTAAGCCCGCTCTACATCGGCATGATACTTCTACATTTGCAATGTAATTTGAGCCCTAAAGTGTCTATTTAATTTAGGGAATACTTCACTCTAAATATTGACAAGTGGTTAGGTTTCGCCAAACTTTTGCAAAATCTGTCCACTTGTTTCCTATATTTTCGCCCTATTTTCCAGTAGAATAGGGCGAATTTTTTTGTGAGGAATTATTAATGTCATCTCAATTTGTGTATACGATGCATCGTGTCGGCAAAGTAGTGCCGCCGAAGCGTCATATTTTGAAAGATATTTCTTTAAGCTTTTTCCCTGGTGCTAAGATCGGGGTTTTAGGTTTAAATGGTGCGGGTAAATCGACTCTTTTACGCATTATGGCAGGCGTAGATAAAGAGTTTGAAGGGGAAGCTCGTCCACAACCGGGTATTAAAATTGGGTATCTTCCGCAAGAGCCAAAACTCGAGCCACAACAAACCGTGCGTGAAGCAGTGGAAGAAGCGGTTTCTGAAGTGAAAAATGCACTGACTCGTTTAGATGAAGTGTATGCGCTTTATGCGGATCCTGATGCAGATTTTGATAAATTAGCGGCAGAACAAGCCAATCTTGAAGCTATCATTCAAGCGCATGATGGGCATAATTTAGATAACCAATTAGAGCGTGCGGCAGATGCGTTACGTTTACCTGATTGGGATGCCAAAATTGAACATTTATCTGGTGGTGAGCGTCGCCGAGTGGCACTTTGCCGCTTATTACTCGAAAAACCAGATATGTTGTTGTTAGATGAACCAACTAACCACTTAGATGCGGAATCTGTGGCGTGGTTAGAGCGATTCTTACACGACTACGAGGGTACAGTGGTAGCAATCACTCACGACCGTTATTTCTTAGATAATGTGGCTGGTTGGATCTTAGAGCTTGACCGTGGCGAGGGCATTCCTTGGGAAGGCAACTATTCTTCTTGGTTAGAGCAAAAAGAGAAACGTTTAGAACAAGAACAAGCAACTGAAAACGCACGTCAAAAATCCATTGCGAAAGAGTTAGAATGGGTTCGTCAAAATCCAAAAGGTCGCCAAGCGAAAAGCAAAGCACGTATGGCTCGTTTTGATGAATTGAACTCTGGCGAATATCAAAAACGAAACGAGACGAACGAACTCTTTATTCCACCTGGCCCACGCTTAGGCGATAAAGTGATTGAAGTGCAAAACTTAACCAAGTCTTATGGCGACCGCACTTTAATTGATGATTTATCATTCAGTATTCCAAAAGGGGCAATTGTTGGGATTATCGGAGCGAACGGTGCAGGTAAATCAACCTTATTCCGTATGTTGTCAGGTCAAGAACAACCAGATTCAGGTTCTGTGACAATGGGCGAAACCGTTGTGCTTGCTTCGGTAGATCAGTTCCGTGACTCAATGGATGACAAGAAAACTGTGTGGGAAGAAGTGTCTAATGGACAAGACATTCTTACTATCGGCAACTTTGAAATTCCAAGCCGTGCTTATGTGGGGCGTTTCAACTTCAAAGGTGTAGATCAACAAAAACGTGTGGGGGAATTATCGGGCGGTGAACGTGGTCGTTTACACTTAGCGAAACTTCTACAACGTGGTGGTAACGTGCTATTACTGGACGAACCAACCAATGACTTAGATGTTGAAACCTTGCGTGCCTTAGAAAATGCGATCTTAGAATTCCCAGGCTGTGCAATGGTTATTTCGCACGACCGTTGGTTCTTAGACCGTATCGCAACGCATATTTTAGACTACGGCGATGAAGGTAAAGTCACGTTCTATGAAGGTAACTTCTCAGACTACGAAGAGTGGAAAAAGAAAACCTTAGGCGATGCAGCCACTCAGCCACATCGTATTAAATATAAACGTATTGCGAAGTAATTTAGATTGAGAAAGTGCGGTGGATTTTGACCGCACTTTTCTTACTTTTTTGGGAGTGATTATGTTAGTTGATTTACATATTTTTTTCGCCTTTTTAAGTTTGGCATTGTTAGTAATTCGTGGTGCAATGCAGCTTAATGGTAAAAATTGGCGTTCGATAAAATTATTAAAAATTTTACCGCACTTATCAGATACCTTGCTGATTGTGTCTGGCGTCGTCATTTTATACCTCTTTGCTTTTGGTATTGAATGGTGGTTAGTGGCTAAATTCGCATTACTGATTTTGTATATTGTGTTTGCTGCAAAATTTTTCAGTAAAAAAGTTTCTCAACCCAAAAGCATTTTCTTTTGGCTTGCTTGCGTAAGTTTTATTGGTGCGATGTTAATTGCCTATTTAAAATAAAACGATGTCATCTCGCCAGCTTCAAATTTTAATCTGCAAAACTTTGCCGCTTGTGCCTGATAACGTATTAATTATCGGCGAAAGTGGCATTGCTTTTTCTAAAGCAACGAATTTGCTTGGACAAGAATTTGAACATATCTTATTTGATGCGCGAAATGGCATTCATCTTGAAGCGCTGGCTATTGCAGCTGGAACACTGAAAATGGGCGGCACACTTTGTTTAGTGTTATCTGATTGGGAAAATTTATCTCAGCAGCCTGATCAAGATAGTTTACGTTGGAATGGAAATCAGTCAGCAATCGCCACGCCTAATTTTATTGATCATTTCAAACAGTGCATTGAACGTTATCATTTCCCCATTTTAAGAGAGGAAAGTGCGGTTGAATTTCCTACGGTTTTTTATTCTAACGAACATCACAAAAATGCTACGTTAGCGCAACAACAAATTATCGAGACTATTTTACAAGCCGAGCAGGATATTTATTTTCTAACCTCCAAGCGGGGAAGAGGAAAATCCGCATTATTGGGTATGCTTGCTAACCAAATTCAAGCACCAGTTTATCTCACCGCACCGAATAAAAGTGCGGTGCATTCCGTTATTGAATTTTCAGAACGAGAGATAGAATTTATCGCGCCTGATGAACTGGCTATTCGGTTACAACATGAACCAGAATTCAGTCAATCAGCTTGGTTGCTGGTAGATGAAGCGGCGGTAATCCCATTGCCGTTATTGCAAGAATATTCTCAATATTTTCAACATATTGTCTTCAGCACAACAATTCATAGCTATGAAGGTACGGGGCGTGGTTTCGAATTAAAATTTAAACGGAAAATTCACCGCACTTTTCAGCATTTTGAGCTTAAACAGCCCCTACGTTGGCAAGAAAATGACCCGTTAGAACATTTTATTGATGATCTTTTGTTGCTAAATGCCGAAGATGATTTTCAGCACTTTGACTATAACAATATTACTTATAACATAGAGGAAAACGCTAAAAATCTTTCCTTCCCCTGCTTGCGGGGGAAGGTGCCCGAAGGGCGGAAGGGGGATTTAGATATAGCCAGCCTCCCTCAAGCTTTGGAAGCTCCCCTCACAAGTAAGGGTAGTAAAGGAAAATATAATCGTCAATTTTTATTTCGAGATTTTTATGGCTTAATGACATTGGCGCATTATCGAACATCGCCACTCGATCTTCGCCGTTTACTTGATGGAGAAAATCAACGTTTTTATTTTGCCGAATATCAACAGAATTTGCTCGGTGCAATTTGGGCATTAGAAGAAGGAAATATGGCTGATGATGAGTTGATTATTCAAATTCAACAAGGCAAACGCCGCCCGAAAGGGAATCTTGTTCCACAGGCGTTATGTTTCTATGAAAACTTGCCTCAAGCCTGTAAATTACGATCTTTACGTATTTCTCGTATAGCGGTTCAGCCAAATTGGCAGCAAAAGGGCATTGGGCAAAATTTGATGCAAGCCATGGAAAATGCCGATGTGGATTTTCTTTCAGTGAGTTTTGGCTACACCGACGAACTGGCAAAATTTTGGCAAAAGTGCGGTTTTGTTTTGGTGCATTTAGGCGAGCATCAAGAAGCGAGTAGTGGTTGTTATTCAGCGATTGCCCTTAAAGGACTTTCCAAAGAAGGCTTGGCTTTAGTTGATACTGCGTACAAACAATTTCAGCGTAATCTCCCTTTATCTTTTCATCCGTTTGCCATAAATTTTGAGCAAAATCAGCTTGATTGGCAGCTTGATGATTTTGATTGGATGAGCTTAAAAAACTTCGCTAATTTTCACCGCACTTTATTTTCGAGCGTTCCTGCGATGAGGCGTTTATTAAAATTAGCGGGCAAAGAAAATTTCCCATTAATTTCCGCTTATTTAACAAAAAAACAACTTCCTATTAACAAGAAAAAAGGCGTAGAATGTTTGCGTTTAGAAATTAAACAATATTTAGAGCGAGGAACTTTATGACAGAACAAACCGCAAAACCAAAAGGCTGGTTTAAACGCGCACTTGAAAAATATGACAACTTCATTAAAGAATGGGGTTTAGATCAACCGAATTGTAGCTGCGTGCCTATGTCAGCAACAGAAGATGAAAATGGTAATTTGAAGACAAAAGAATCTTCTTTAAAGAAATAAATATTAACTGTTTTTTTAAACAGTGAACTTATTGAAAGATAGAGCAAATTCCAGTACACTATGCCTCAATTTTACACAAGATTGACGCATTATTTATATTTATGAAAACGGCTTTTTTCCAACCTGATATTCCAACCCAACCCAATGATCACAAAATTTTAGGCAATGTATTACCAGGCGCTGATGCATTGGCGATTAGTGAAATTGCAGAGCAAAACCAAAATTTAACCGTAGTGGTGACTCCAGATACACGAAGTGCGGTGCGTTTATCACGTGTTTTATCGGAATTAAGCAGTCAAAATGTATGCCTTTTCCCTGATTGGGAAACCTTACCTTACGATACTTTTTCTCCCCATCAAGAAATTATTTCCTCTCGTTTAAGTGCGCTTTTCCATTTACAAAATGCGAAAAAAGGCATTTTCTTATTGCCGATTTCGACATTAATGCAACGCCTTTGCCCGCCACAATATTTACAACACAATGTGCTTCTGATTAAAAAAGGCGATCGTTTGGTCATCGATAAAATGTGCTTACAATTAGAAGCAGCGGGCTATCGAGCTGTGGAGCAAGTATTAGAACACGGCGAGTACGCAGTTCGTGGTTCCTTGTTGGATCTTTTCCCAATGGGAAGTGCGGTGCCTTTTCGCCTTGATTTTTTTGATGATGAAATTGATTCTATTCGCACTTTTGATGTGGATACGCAACGCACTCTTGATGAAATTAACTCAATTAATCTTTTGCCAGCTCACGAATTTCCAACGGACGACAAAGGGATTGAATTTTTCCGTGCGCAATTTCGTGAAACTTTTGGGGAGATTCGCCGAGATCCCGAACATATTTATCAGCAAATCAGTAAAGGTACCTTGATTTCTGGCATTGAATATTGGCAGCCACTTTTCTTTGCTGAAATGGCAACTTTATTTGATTATTTGCCGGAGCAAACGCTGTTTGTAGATATGGAAAATAATCAAACGCAAGGCGAGCGTTTTTATCAAGATGCCAAACAGCGTTATGAACAACGTAAAGTGGATCCGATGCGTCCGCTTTTATCGCCTGAAAAATTATGGCTTAATGTAGATGAAGTCAATCGCCGATTGAAATCTTATCCACGTATTACATTTAAAGCGGAAAAAGTGCGGTCATCGGTACGCCAGAAAAATTTACCTGTTGCCGCTCTACCAGAAGTGACTATTCAATCCCAGCAAAAAGAACCATTGGGACAATTACGTCAATTTATTGAGCATTTTAAAGGAAATGTACTGTTTTCTGTGGAGACGGAAGGTCGCCGAGAGACTTTGCTTGATTTGCTTTCACCGTTAAAACTCAAGCCAAAACAAATTCAATCTTTAGAACAGATTGAAAATGAAAAATTTAGCTTGTTAGTCAGCTCTCTTGAACAAGGTTTTATAATTGAACAATCGCTTCCTGTTGCGATTATTGGCGAAGCTAATTTACTTGGCGAGCGCATTCAACAACGTTCTAGAGACAAACGTAAAACAATTAATCCTGATACGCTTGTACGAAATCTTGCCGAACTGAAAATAGGGCAACCAGTTGTGCATCTTGATCACGGTGTGGGACGTTATGGCGGTTTGGTCACCTTAGATACAGGCGGCATTAAAGCCGAATATTTGCTACTAAATTATGCAAATGAATCGAAACTTTATGTGCCAGTGACTTCATTACATTTGATTAGCCGTTATGTTGGTGGCTCTGATGAAAGTGCGCCATTACATAAATTAGGGAACGAGGCTTGGGCGAAATCACGCCAAAAAGCTGCGGAGAAAATTCGTGATGTGGCGGCAGAGTTATTAGATGTTTACGCACAACGTGAAGCGAAGAAAGGCTTTGCCTTTAAATATGATCGTGAAGAATTTCAACAATTTTCCGCAACCTTTCCTTTTGAAGAAACCTACGATCAGGAAATGGCAATTAATGCGGTAATTTCGGATATGTGTCAGCCTAAGGCAATGGATCGCCTTGTTTGTGGTGATGTGGGTTTTGGTAAAACTGAAGTGGCAATGCGCGCTGCCTTTTTGGCTGTGATGAATCATAAGCAAGTAGCAGTGCTAGTGCCAACCACACTGTTAGCCCAACAGCATTATGAGAATTTTAAAGATCGTTTTGCGAATTTGCCTGTGAATGTCGAAGTGTTATCGCGTTTCAAAACTGCAAAAGAACAAAAACAAATTCTGGAAAACCTTGCAGAAGGAAAAGTCGATATATTAATTGGTACCCATAAATTAATTCAATCAGATGTAAAATTTAACGATCTTGGATTGTTGATTATTGATGAAGAACATCGTTTTGGTGTAGGGCAAAAAGAGAAAATCAAACAGCTTCGTGCGAATATCGATATTCTTACGCTAACGGCAACGCCAATTCCTCGAACGCTTAATATGGCGATGAATGGCATTCGTGATCTTTCCATTATTTCCACACCTCCTGCTCGCCGATTAAGTATTAAAACCTTCGTCCGTCAGAATGACGATCTTGTTGTACGAGAAGCGATTTTGCGTGAAATTCTCCGAGGTGGGCAGGTTTATTATCTCCACAATGATGTCGCAAGCATTGAAAATACAGCAGAAAAACTGACCACGCTTGTGCCAGAGGCGCGAGTAATTGTGGGGCACGGACAAATGAGAGAACGTGAGTTAGAACGTGTGATGAGTGATTTTTATCATCAGCGTTATAACGTCTTAGTTTGTTCAACCATTATCGAAACGGGTATTGATGTACCAACGGCAAATACCATTATTATTGAACGAGCGGATCATTTTGGTTTGGCTCAGTTGCATCAATTACGTGGACGAGTCGGGCGTTCACATCATCAGGCTTATGCTTATTTGCTTACGCCCCCACCTAAAATGATGACAAAAGATGCTGAACGCCGTCTAGATGCGTTGGAAAATCTTGATAATCTTGGGGCTGGTTTTATCTTGGCAACCCACGATTTAGAGATTCGTGGTGCTGGCGAATTACTTGGAAACGAACAAAGTGGACAAATTGAAAGCATCGGTTTTTCGCTTTATATGGAATTATTGGATGCAGCGGTTAAAGCGTTAAAAGAAGGGCGTGAACCATCATTAGAAGAATTGACGCAACAACAAGCGGATATTGAATTGCGTGTGCCTGCTTTACTGCCTGATGATTATCTAGGAGACGTGAATATGCGTTTATCCTTTTATAAACGCATTGCTGCAGCAGAGAGTAAAGCAGAATTAGATGAATTAAAAGTTGAGTTGATTGACAGATTTGGATTATTGCCTGATGCAACGAAAAATTTATTACAAATTACAGAGTTGCGTTTATTGGTTGAGCCGTTGAACGTTGTGCGAATTGATGCTGGAACACAAGGCGGTTTTATTGAGTTTTCAGCAAAAGCACAAGTGAATCCAGATAAATTTATTCAATTAATTCAAAAAGAACCTATTGTGTATCGATTTGATGGCCCATTAAAATTTAAGTTTATGAAAGATCTATCCGATAACAAAGTGCGGTTAGAATTTGTGGTGGATTTGTTAAGAACGATTGCTGCATAAAAAGAAGCCCGATCATTGTGATCGGACTTTTTTCTTAAATATATCAAGCAGATTATTGCACTAATAAATAGAAATTACTGTCACCTCGTAAAATATTAAGTGCAACTGCTGACGGTTCAGTTTCAAGCACTTTATTTAATTCACGAATGTTTTCGATCATTTGACGATTAATACCAATAATAATATCGCCCGATTTTAAACCACGTTGTGCAGCCAGCGAATTAGGTTGAATTTTTGTGATTTTAATTCCTTTAACGCCTTTAGCATCGTAGTCTTTCAATGTTGCACCATCTAATGCAGGCAACTCAGTTTTTGAGGAAAGTTGGCTACCATCATCCGCTTGTAATTTCATTTTAACGTCGTGGGATTTGCCATCACGTAAGTAAGTCAAGCTAATCTCTTTGCCTGCACCAGTGGTTGCGATTTTTGCACGAATTTCAGCGAAACTTGAGATTTTTTGACCGTTCATCGCCGTGATAATATCGCCCGCTTTAAGTCCTGCTTTTTCAGCAGCAGATTTCGGTAAAACTTCACTTACAAATGCGCCTTGTTGCGCGCTTACATTAAAGGCTTTGGCTAAATCAGCATTGAGTTCGCCCCCTTTAATACCAAGCAATCCGCGACGCACTTGACCAAATTCTAAAATTTGTTGCACTAAATTGCTTGCTTGATTACTTGGAATCGCAAAGGCAATTCCTGCATTGCCACCGCTTGGAGAAATAATTGCGGTATTAATTCCAATAAGTTCGCCATTTAGATTGACTAATGCACCACCCGAATTACCGCGGTTTACTGCTGCATCGGTTTGAATATAGTTTTCATAAGTGCCACTGTCAGAACCTGTTGAACGACCCAATGCAGAAACAATACCTGATGTCACAGTTTGACCTAAACCAAATGGATTACCGATTGCAACAGTGAAATCGCCTACGCGTAATTTGTCGGAATCAGCAAATTTGATTTCTGTTAAATTACTTGGTTTTTCAAGCTGTACTAATGCAATATCTGATTGTTCATCTTTACCCACTAATTTTGCTTTAAATTCACGCCCATCTTGTAATTGCACGGTAATTTTATCAGCTCCATCAATAACATGATTATTGGTTAAAACATAGCCTTTGCTTGCATTAATAATGACACCAGAACCTAAACCACGGAAGTTACGCTTTGACTCTCCACGTCCACCAAATTGTTCGGCAAAACGATCGCCAAAGAAGAATTTAAATTCTTCAGGAATATCGTCTAGGAAAGGAGAACGAGAATCTACTTTAGCTTTTCCTTCAACGGAAAGAGTGACAACGGCAGGTTGTACTTTTTCTAACATCGGTGCAAGACTGTTTTGTTCCGAAACAAAACTTGGCAAAGTGGCTTGAGCAACAAATGATGTGCTTAATACACTTAATCCAAGTGCAATACTATTTAATACAAAACGTGTTTTTTTCATAAATACTCCAAAATAAATTTCAGATAACGTGGTCTGTAAGACAAAAAAATAAAAAAAATGTTCAATAAGAGGAGAGCAAATTATCTTGTTTAAAAGGAAATCGGAGCAGTACAAAAACGGTCTTACAAGTAGCAAATTCTATAAATTTATGTTCTAATACGCGCAATTTTCTAGTCAATAAAAAGGTCAAAAAATGAGCTGGATTAACCGAATTTTTAGTAAAAGTCCTTCTTCTTCCACTCGAAAAGCCAATGTGCCAGAAGGCGTGTGGACAAAATGTACTGCTTGTGAACAAGTACTTTATAGTGAAGAACTCAAACGTAATCTGTATGTTTGCCCGAAATGTGGTCATCATATGCGTATTGATGCTCGTGAGCGTTTATTAAATTTATTGGACGAAGATTCAAGCCAAGAAATTGCGGCAGATTTAGAACCAAAAGATATTTTAAAATTCAAAGATTTAAAGAAATATAAAGATCGTATCAATGCGGCGCAAAAAGAAACGGGCGAGAAAGATGCGCTAATTACTATGACAGGTACACTTTATAATATGCCAATCGTTGTGGCTGCATCGAACTTTGCTTTTATGGGCGGTTCAATGGGTTCTGTAGTTGGTGCAAAATTTGTTAAAGCGGCTGAAAAAGCGATGGAAATGAATTGTCCGTTTGTATGTTTCTCTGCGAGTGGTGGTGCTCGTATGCAGGAAGCATTATTCTCTTTAATGCAAATGGCAAAAACCAGTGCCGTACTTGCTCAAATGCGTGAAAAGGGTGTGCCATTTATTTCAGTATTAACGGATCCGACTTTAGGCGGCGTATCAGCCAGTTTTGCGATGTTAGGGGATTTAAATATTGCCGAGCCAAAAGCCTTAATTGGTTTTGCAGGGCCACGCGTTATTGAACAAACTGTGCGTGAAAAATTGCCAGAAGGTTTCCAACGTAGTGAGTTTCTACTTGAGAAAGGGGCAATTGATATGATCGTGAAACGTTCAGAAATGCGTCAAACTTTAGCAAGTGTACTGAGTAAATTAACGAATCAACCTTCTCCTTTTGTAGAACCTGAACTCATTTCAGAAGATGAATAATATGCAACTTAAAGCCACTTCGCCACTCGCTGAGTGGCTTTCTTATTTAGAAAAAAGCCATTTTAAACCTATTGATCTCGGTTTAGATCGTATTCAATCCGTGGCAGAAAAATTGGATTTACTTCATCCCGCCCCTTATGTGATAACTGTGGGGGGGACGAATGGTAAAGGCACGACTTGTCGCTTGTTAGAAACGATTCTGCTTAATCACGGATTACGTGTAGGCGTGTATTCTTCGCCCCATTTATTGCGTTATAACGAGCGAGTACGCATTCAAAATCAAGATTTACCCGATGAAGCACATACCGCCTCTTTTGCTTTTATTGATGAAAACAAAACAGAATCGCTGACTTATTTTGAATTTAGCACCCTTTCTGCATTGCATTTATTTAAGCAAGCAAAATTAGATGTGGTGATTTTAGAAGTGGGTTTGGGCGGCCGTTTAGATGCGACCAATATTGTGGATAGCCATCTTGCTGTGATTACTAGCATCGATATTGATCACACCGATTTTCTTGGGGATACCAGAGAGGCCATTGCTTTTGAAAAAGCAGGAATTTTCCGCGAAAATTGCCCTGTCGTGATTGGTGAACCTAATGTGCCGCAAACAATGTTAGATCAGGCCGAAAAATTACATTGCCAAGTTGCTCGTCGTGATGTGGATTGGTTATTTGAGCAAAATGCTGAAAATTGGCAATGGCAAAATAAAAAAGTGCGGTTAGAAAATTTGCCGTTTTGTCAGATTCCATTGGCGAATGCCGCAACGGCTCTGGCTGCCGTTCAATATTTACCTTTTGATATTTCAGAACAGACTTTGCGAAAATCTTTGCAAGAGGTAGAACTGGTTGGTCGTTTTCAAGCTATAAAAACAGATAAACGTGAAAAATTAGCGGATTATCTTGGCGTACCAGTTGAAACCTTGCCAACAATTATCGTTGATGTAGGGCATAATCCTCACGCTGCAAAATATTTATCTGAAAAATTGACCGCACTTAAACGTAGCATCGAGGGTAAAATGATTGCCGTGTGTGGGATGCTCAAAGACAAAGATGCAAATGGGGTATTTGAGCATTTAACACCTATTATTGATGAATGGCATTGTGTAACTTTAGGCGGCTATCGCGGGCAGTCAGGCGATGAATTAGCAGAGAAATTGAAAAGTCATTTCCCAAATATTCAAGCTACATCAGATAATTCTGTTATGGATGGTGTGTGTACAGCACTCAAAAGTGCGGTAAAAAATGATGTGGTTTTAGTCTTTGGATCTTTCCACACCGTTGCTGAATTTTGGGCTGTGGTGGAATAAAATGTACCATCAAAGCAAAGGGCTGATATTTAAAATCAGCCCTTATTTTTTGGAATATTATTTCCAAGAATATTTCACACCCACGGTGCCTTGGTAACCTTTGTGACTATTTTTTTCTCTGTTTTATCTTTTATATCAATTGTGAGTTCAACGACAATTAAAGTAAACCCTTTAGCATAAAACAGTATTTTCCTTATCGGTTGGATTTTAACCAGTTTGTGTTTATTTAACAAGTTTAGATTAGTGTGATTTTAGAAAAATAGAAGAAATATGATTTAGAACAATATTTATAATGTGGTGCTGTTTGGCAATGGCTGAGGTTCCCCTAAAAAATAAGGCTCAACACCTAATATCAAGTCAAAAACCGCTTTTATGCGGGCAAAAACTTCTCTTATTTGTGTGGAAAAATGTAATTCTGGCTGTTTTGCCACAAAGCAAATGGCATCAATATTATGTGCTTGGGCAATTAATAGCGCGCGTTCGCAATGAAATTTTTGACTGACAATCGTAAATGTTTTCACTTGGAAAATTTTATCGGCGCGGATAACGGAATCTAGGGTGCGAAAACCTGCAAAATCACGGAACATTAAAGTTTCTGGCACGCCCATTTTGCGTAAATCGCGAAACATTGCTCTTGGTTCGTTATATTGCAAAGTTCGGTTGTCACCACTTAATAAAAGATAATTCACTTTTTGTTGTTCGATTAGGCTTTTAGCTGCCATTAAGCGACTATCGTAATAAACGTTCGGTTTTCCGCTGACGGTGTATTTTGATGTGCCAAGCACAAGGGCGCAGGGGCGAAAGGGGAGTTCATCAATATTTGTGAATATTTTATCGCGAACATAAAAACTGACGCCTCGATCCACTAGCAAGCAAAGTATAATCAATGCAAAGATTGCGTAGAGTAGTGCGCGAAAAAGTACGGTGAATTTTGGAGATAATTTTTTTACTAGCATAGCGGTAAACATAATGAAAAATCGACCGCACTTCAAGGAGAATTTGATGGATTTTGTGAATCGCATTGATGTGCGATAATTTAGCCGTTTAGACGGCTAAAATTTCTTGACAAGCTAATCGACTTACTGATAGTTTAAACGCCATTCTGATTATTACGATAGGTTTTCAATGTCTGTGCAAAATGTAGTGCTTTTTGACACACAGCCTTTAACTCTGATGCTTGGCGGCAAACTTTCCCATATTAATGTCGCGTATCAAACTTATGGCACACTCAATGCCGAAAAAAATAATGCGGTATTAATTTGCCATGCTTTGACTGGCGATGCTGAGCCTTATTTCGATGATGGTCGAGATGGCTGGTGGCAGAATTTTATGGGAGCAGGTTTAGCATTGGATACGGATCGTTATTTTTTTATTAGCTCGAACGTATTAGGTGGGTGTAAGGGAACAACTGGGCCTTCATCAATTAATCCGCAAACGGGTAAACCTTATGGCAGCCAATTTCCTAATATTGTTGTGCAAGATATTGTTAAAGTACAAAAAGCCTTGCTTGAACATCTTGGTATTAGCCATTTAAAAGCCATTATTGGTGGATCTTTTGGCGGTATGCAAGCGAATCAATGGGCGATTGATTATCCTGATTTTATGGATAATATCGTGAATCTTTGCTCATCCATTTATTTTAGTGCTGAAGCCATAGGCTTTAACCATGTTATGCGTCAAGCGGTAATTAATGATCCCAATTTTAACGGCGGCGATTATTATGAGGGGACACCGCCAGATCAAGGGTTATCTATTGCGCGTATGCTAGGTATGCTGACTTACCGCACCGATTTACAACTAGCCAAAGCCTTTGGGCGTGCTACAAAATCAGATGGCAGCTTTTGGGGCGATTACTTTCAAGTGGAATCCTATCTTTCTTACCAAGGCAAAAAATTCTTAGAACGTTTTGATGCCAATAGTTATTTGCATTTGTTACGTGCGTTGGATATGTATGATCCAAGTTTGGGGTATGAGAATGTCAAAGAGGCATTATCACGTATTAAAGCACGCTATACGTTGGTTTCTGTGACAACGGATCAACTTTTTAAACCCATTGATCTTTATAAAAGTAAACAGCTTTTAGAGCAAAGTGGAGTCGATCTACATTTTTATGAATTCCCATCAGATTACGGACACGATGCGTTTTTAGTGGATTATGATCAGTTTGAAAAACGAATTCGAGATGGTTTGGCAGGTAATTAATTAGTCATAAAAAAGTGCGGTGAAATTTCACCGCACTTCTTCTTTTATAACCAGTTATTCTTCAGAACTGCTTTCTTCCAAAGAATCTTCTTCATCTGCATCACAAACACGTTCTAAACTTACTACGTGTTCATCATCGGCAGTACGAATTAAGCGAACACCTTGCGTGTTACGCCCTACAATGCTCACTTCGCTTACGCGTGTGCGAACAAGCGTTCCTGCATCAGTGATCAACATAATTTGGTCTGTTTCTTCTACTTGAGTTGCAGCAACGACTTTACCATTGCGTTCACTCACTTTAATCGAAATCACACCTTTTGTATTACGTGATTTAGTTGGGTATTCACTTAATTGTGTGCGTTTTCCGTAGCCGTTTTGTGTTGCTGTTAAAATTTCCCCTTCACCTTTTGGCACAACGAGAGAAACCACTTTATCGATATTTAAGTCTAATGATGCTTCAGCGTTGTCATCAGAAATATCTTCAATTTCTACCGCACTTTCATCGTCAGAAATATCGTTTGTTAAAGCCAGTTTGATACCGCGAACACCTGTTGCTAAACGCCCCATTGCACGCACGGCATTTTCAGCAAAACGCACCACGCGACCTTGCGATGAGAACAACATAATTTCGTTGCTGCCATCAGTAATATCCACGCCGATTAATTCATCTTCGTCACGTAAATTCAATGCGATGATACCGTTTGAACGTGGACGGCTAAATTCGGTTAAGGCGATTTTCTTCACAATACCGCCAGCAGTTGCCATGACTACGAATTTATCTTCTTCGTAAGCAGAAACTGGCAAGATTGCAGTAATACGTTCGTTTTCTTGTAACGGAAGAATATTCACAATTGGACGACCGCGTGCACCACGGCTTGCTTGTGGAAGTTGATATACTTTCAACCAATATAAACGACCACGGCTAGAGAAGCAGAGGATGGTATCGTGAGTATTTGCCACCAGTAATTTTTCGATGAAATCTTCTTCTTTCATCTTCGTTGCAGATTTGCCTTTACCGCCACGGCGTTGTGCTTCATAGTCAGTCAGTGGTTGGTATTTCACATAACCTTCGTGAGAAAGCGTCACAACCACGTCTTCTTGTGCGATTAAATCTTCTAAATCAATATCGCCAGAAGCAGCGGTAATTTCAGTTAAACGATCATCGCCAAATTGTGCTTTCACTTCTTCTAATTCTTCACGAATCACTTCCATTAAACGTTCTGCGCTACTTAAAATATGAAGAAGATCCGCAATTTTAACTAATAATTCTTCATATTCTTTTATAACTTCTTCAAACGCAATGCCCGTTAAACGGTGTAAGCGAAGTTCTAGAATTGCGTTTACTTGCGCTGGCGATAAGTAATACTGTTCACCTTGAATACCAAGATTTTCTTCTAACTCATCAGGACGAGCGGAAACATCAAGAAGATTAATAATATCGCTATGTAATGTCCAAGAACGTGAACTGATTGCTGTTGCGGCCTCTTCACGGTTTTTAGAGTTGCGAATAATTGCAATCATTTCATCGATATTAGAACGAGCAACCGCTAAACCTTCCAAAATGTGCGTACGTTCACGTGCTTTGCGAAGCTCAAAGATAGAACGACGTGTCACCACTTCACGGCGGTGTAAAACGAAGGATTCAATGATTTCTTTAAGATTAAATAAACGTGGCTGACCGTGATCCAATGCCACCATATTGATACCAAAGGTCACTTGCATTTGAGTGAGTGAGTAAAGATGGTTTAATACCACTTCCCCCACTGCATCACGTTTAATATCAATTTCAATACGGATCCCTTCTTTGTTTGAAAGGTCAGTAATATTGCTGATGCCTTCGATTTTTTTCTCGCGAATTAATTCGGCAATTTTCTCGACTAATTTTGCTTTATTTACTTGGTATGGCAATTCAGACACGATAATTTGCTCGCGTCCTTTTTCGTTGGTTTCTACGGTTGCACGAGCACGAACATAAACTTTACCACGACCAGTGCGATAGGCTTCTTCAATCCCTTTACGACCATTAATTAATGCAGCGGTTGGAAAGTCTGGGCCCGGAATATGTTGCATTAATTCATCAATGGTAATTTCATTGTTGTCAATATAAGCCAAACAACCATTTAATACTTCGTTTAAGTTGTGAGGGGGAATGTTAGTTGCCATCCCCACCGCAATACCAGAAGAACCATTTGCTAAAAGTGCTGGAATACGAGTTGGCAATACATCTGGGATCATTAATTCGCCATCATAGTTTGGCGAGAAATTGACGGTTTCTTTATCCAAATCAGTGAGCAATGCTTGCGTAATTTTTTGCATACGCACTTCGGTATAACGCATTGCAGCTGGCGCATCACCATCAATTGAACCAAAGTTACCTTGCCCATCAACCAACATATAGCGAAGTGAGAATGGTTGTGCCATACGAACGATGGTATCGTACACGGCTGAGTCACCATGCGGGTGATATTTACCGATTACATCACCCACAACACGCGCTGATTTTACGTATTTTTTATTGGCGGTATTGCCTTCGCGATCCATTGAGAACAGTACGCGGCGGTGAACTGGTTTTAAACCATCTCGAACGTCAGGTAATGCACGCCCAACGATAACCGACATCGCGTAGTCAAGGTAGGAAGATTTAAGTTCTTCTTCGATATTGACAGGGGTGATAGATGATTGGATTGAATCCGTCATTGGTATTCCTTTTTTGATCAAAAATTGTGGCGGATTATAGCATAAAATTGTGGATATGTGGTTTTTGATATCAGGATTTCGCCTGATGGCGACTTACTTTTTCTTTGCTTTGCCAAAGAAAAAGTAGGCAAAAAGAAAGGCAACCCTGCTTTTCCTTATTTCCTTTGTTTCATACAATTTGCTTAACGGAAATTTTCTAAACTCGCTGCGCTCAAACAGACGAAAATTTCCTACAAATTCAATTCCACAAAGGTGGAAAAGAAGGGAACCCAATTTGTTCTTTATCCGATTTAAAGTGCGGTCAAAACTCAAAATATTTTTTGTTCTTAAAATGAATTTAAAATTAACCGCACTTTTTAAATAATGCTCTGATAAATTCGGGGCCCCATATAAATCGCCTTTGCGACTTTCAATTTTCAGGCAATTTTCGTCTGTTTGAGCCGCTTGCGGCGAGTTTAGAAAATTTCCGTTAAGCAAATTGTATGAAACAAAGGAAATAAGGAAAAGCAGGGGCGCTTTTCTTTTGCCTACTTTTCTTTGGCGAAGCAAAGAAAAGTAGGTCGTACTTTCAAGAATTGAAAGTACGAAATAAGCCTAATTTATTTTTGATGTGCTCGCTTTGCTTTCTGCAACTTCCCATAAGCCCCCAACAACGCCTGATGTTCCTTAAAGTTTTCCAAATTTTCATCACTTGCTGGAAGATTGTAGAACGGATTGCCACCTTCAGAGACAGCTGCCCAAGCTTGTTTAACTGCATCTTTACCATACATTTTCTCAAACACTGCACGATATTGCGCTGGTTCACGATTTTGATCTAAATGTAATTCAATGATGGAAATTAATGCGCGGTAATAATTCACAGGTTCTGTGGTAAATACGGAACTGTTCATATTCAGCGTCCAGTTTGCCCAATCTAATGCCTGTTCTAATTCGCCTAATGCAAGGTGGAGCATAGATTTTAATTCACCGACGCGTAAAGTTGTCCAGCCGCTATTTTTAGGTGCAACGATGCCGATAAATTCACGCACGCGAGTCGCATCGTCAATATCTTGTCCGTCTAATTCATCTAATAATTCTTGATAGGTTTCTGCATCGTGATGCCAGTTTGGTAAATCCAGTAAAATTTCGCGCCAATCCATTCCCATATTGTTATTGGCGTAAATTAAATCGTCTGCAGGATAAATATCAGACATACCTGGCACAATAATACGGCACGCATAGACATCCAAATGGTTGTAATCCATTACGTAAACTTCTTTTTCATCGGCACGGAAAATCGCCATTAAATTATTGTATTCTTCTTGCGTGGTACCACTGAAATCCCAATCAGCAAATTCATAATCAGGCGTTTTTTTGAGTAAATCCCAAGAAATTAAACCGCTTGAGTCAATAAAGTGGGTTTCTAAATTAGCGTGTTCAGCCACATCATCGTTATTGAAAGAGGGCGGAGAGAAAACATCCAAATCTTTCAAGCTACGACCCTGTAAAAGCTCCGTCACAGTACGTTCTAATGCCACTTGGAAATTTGGATGCGCACCAAAAGAGGCAAAGCAAGTACCGTTATTCGGATTGAGTAGCACAACGCAAATAACAGGGTATTTTCCGCCAAGTGAAGCATCAAATGCATAAATTAGGAAACCTTCTTCCTCTAATTTTGCAATGGAAGCCTGAATAGATGGATAGCGATCCATCACAGATTTTGGAATTTCTGGCAGACTAATTGCTTCAGCGATAATTTTGTTTTTCACATAACGCTCAAATACCTCTGACAAGCCTTGCACGCGTGCTTCAAATTTCGTATTGCCTGCAGACATGCCATTTGAGACATAAAGGTTGGCAATAATACTTTGTGGAATGTAAACGGTTTGTTCGTCCGATTGACGAACATAAGGCATCGCCACGATCCCACGATCATAATTGCCAGACTGTAAATCTATTAATAATTCAGGCGTAAGCTCGGCATTGGGATCAAAATAATCCAATAAATAATCATCTAAAATGCCATTAGGCAGTAAAGCATCGTCTTCAATTGGGAACCATTTTTCATTGGGATAATGTACGAAATCGCCGTTTGCAATTTCTTGTCCTAAATAGAAATCGGCAAAGAAATAATTAGTAGAAAGACGCTCAAAATATTCGCCAAGGGCAGAGGCTAACGCCGCTTTTTTACTTGCCCCTTTACCATTAGAAAAACACTGCGGACAGTCTTTATCGCGAATATGCACAGACCACACATTTGGCACAGGATTCAACCAAGATGCCTCTTCAATATTAAAACCAAGTGCGGTCAATTTTTGCTGAAATTTTGCAATACTATCTTCTAATGCAGCATCTTTGCCGAGAATAAAGGTTTGTTCTGTCATTTTTGTTCCTAAATAAGAAAAAAGTGCGGTGAATAATAGGGGAGTTTTAATAGCGGGGCAAGATTTTTTCGGCAAAAATAAATCCCGAAAAACTTCGGGGTTTTCTACCGCACTTTTAACGTATATTTGATTGGCGTTAAAGTAAAGTTGGATTGAACCGCACTTTTAAGGCAATTGTAATTGCGGCGAAAATTTTTTCATCGTTGAGAGGAAAGTTTTCGCATAAAGTGCGGTGGGAATCAGTTATGTTTATTTGAGCTTGCGATAATTCATTTAATAAAATCGGGAGAGAAAGATTAAGTTGCTCGGCGATTTGTTGAATAGAGAAATGTTCGAAAGTCATCATCAAGCGATCTAAATTGCAGTAAGAAGGCATGCGATTATTTGTGATGAGATCGGCAAATTGAGTGTTGATTTTTACCCATTTCTTCTTACGGCTATAAAAATGCAGTAACAAACCAAATACGGTAAATCCAGCAAAGAAAAGATGAATGTCTAAGGCTTGACTAAAAGGAAATCCTAGCCACATTGAAATGCCACTTGCAACAACGAAAAGCAAACTTAAGGCTAGTCCCCACACTAAGAAAAATTTATAAATTACTTCAAATTTCATTGAATTATCCTTTTCTACGAAATAAATCTGTATAAGGAAATATATAACGTTAAATATTATAGAAACATTTTGCCTGTTTTTGCTACGTTATATTTGAATTAATATATCGATGCTGTAGAATTTGTTGTAATGTCTCGTTTTTAAAAAAGTTAAAATGAAAAAACGCTTACCATTTTAACCGCACTTCGTCCAAACTTTTACATCAACATTTGAATAATTACATTGAAAAATCACTATGACTATTTACGACATCAATTTTGCTGAACTGTATCAACAACACTTAATCGCTTGTCATCATTACAACTTACCTCCGACAAAATGGGATAAAAAAGCCGTGAAAATGGCAGAAAATTTGGTCGGTAAGCCTTCAGCATATAATCAGCAATTATTGCAAGCAATGAATGTGCAAACCGATGAAACAGTGTTGGATATTGGCTGTGGGCCTGGTACTTTTGCTGTACCGCTCGCACAACAAGGTTCAACGGTATATGCCTTAGATTATAGTAATGGAATGTTAGATTGCTTGGCGCAGTTCAAACAGAAATTGGGGTTGCATAATCTCACAACATTTCATAAATCTTGGACGGATAATTGGGATGATGTGCCACAAGCTGATGTAGTGTTGGCATCTCATTCAACGTTGGTGGACGATTTGGACGATATGATCGAAAAACTCTGTGCCAAAGCGAAAAAACGTGTGTTTTTGACTTCTGTCACACAACGCCATTTCTTAGATGAGGGCGTATTTGAGGCAATTGGCCGTGAAGATATTGGTTTCCCCACTTATATTTATTTACTCAATCGGTTGTATCAAAAAGGCATTCAGGCAAATTTGAATTTTATTGAAACGGAATCGGGTTGTTTTCAAGGTGAAATCTACGAGGATTTATTAGCCTCGGTGGAATTTTCTTTAGGCAAACTGTCCGAAAAAGAAAAACAAGGTTTGAAAGCCTTTTACGATCGTAAACAAGCCAATAACGAACTAATTTTTCATGGACAGAAAAAATGGGCGTTGATTTGGTGGAATGTGGATCGCATCTAATGTTTCAAGTGGAATCAATTTATTTTTCTATCACTAATTAAAAGGACGATTATGTTATTTGCTTTACCTGCGCTGAATGATAACTACATTTGGCTTTATCAACGAGAAAATCTGCCGCTTATTATTGTCGATTTGCCTGAAACGGACAAGCTGTTTGCATGGCTAGATAAGCAAAACGCAACGATTGAAGCGGTGTTGCTTACTCACGAACATGAGGATCATACACAAGGTGTGTCGGCATTTAAAAAACGTTATCCAACAGTGCCGATTTATGGGCCGCAAGAATGTGAGAAAAAAGGTGCGACTCAAGTTGTGAACGAAGGGAAGATCCTTACCGCACATTATCAAATTGATGTCATTCCGACGGGGGGACACACTAAACAGCACGTTAGTTTTTTAGTGGATAATCATTTATTTTGCGGTGATGCGTTATTTTCTGCAGGTTGCGGACGTGTTTTTACAGGCAATTATGCGCAGATGTTTGATGGTTTGCAGCGTTTGAATACATTGCCTGACGAGACGATTGTTTGCCCAGCTCATGAATATACCTTGGGGAATTTAGCATTTGCGGAAACTGTGCTGGTGGAAAAAAGTGCGGTAGAAAAACAACGTATTTTTGTTGAAACACAACGGGCTGAAAATAAACCAAGTTTGCCGACAACCTTAAAACTTGAGCGAGAAATTAATCCGTTTTTACAAGCAAAAACACTTGAAGAATTTACCGCACTTCGCAAAGCTAAAGATATTTTCTAATATTGGGTGAGGACAAAGTGCGGTGATTTTTTAAATTAGCAGATTATTTCTTTCTCGCTAACATGGTGGCAAATTTCATTTTAATGCGATTGCCGTTTTCATCGGTTTTGTGTAATTCGCCCATATTTTCGTTATATTCTAAGAATTCCCAATCTTTGTAATATTCTTTCAATTCGTTTTCAGCAAAAGTGAATGAGAATGGAAGTGGGCAAGGCACATCATCTGTGGACATTGCGGCAACGATTAAATTATATCCGCCAACATTGGTATGTTCTTGCATATTTTTGATGATTGACGGCACACGTTCACGATTTAAGAACATAAACACCACCGTTGAAACAATAAAATCATAGTTTTCTTGAATGTTGGCGGCGTTAATGTCGTAAAGTGCGGTAGAAATATTAAGGTTTTCTTTCTCTTTGGTTTCATTTAAAAAGGCAATGCTGTTTTCATTGTGATCCCAAGAGGTTACATCATAGCCTAATAAACTTAAATAAAGTGAATTACGCCCTTGTCCGCAACCTAAATCTAATACTTTACAAGGCGAGATAATTTTTGCTGCATCCACCACATCGCCGTGAATGGCAGTCATGTTGTATTTTTTACTGAAATAATCTTCTTTTTTGCAATAGAAACCTAGGGTACATTCTAGGTCATCAGAAAGAGCTTCAACACGATGCCATGCTTGAGGTTCAACAAAAGGAATGTGGCTTTCTGGGGTAAAAATATGCTCGGCAATAACATCGCCATTTTCTGTTAGCTCATAAAATTTAAGCTTACCTTTTAATACGGTTAATTTTCCCCAAGTGCCGACTTTTGTGTTGTGCTTTTCTTGGAACATTTGTGGCAATTTGTCTTTTGTCCACACTGGCATTTGTTTATAGCAGATTAATTCGTTTTTCATAATATTCTCCAAACAGATAAATAGTTGAGTGTTATGGTAGGTTATAAGTCATCTATTTTCAACAAGAAAATAAAAGGGCAACGTAATGTTGCCCTAATTAATTGAATTGATTATTTTACTTGCATACCTGCGGTGACACCATTATCGGCAGATAACAAGAATAAATCACTACCGCCTGTTCCTGCGGATAGAATCATTCCCTCAGACACGCCGAATTTCATTTTACGTGGTGCAAGGTTTGCCACCATAATCACAAAACGACCTTCTAATTCTTCAGGTTTATTGTAAGCCGCTTTAATGCCAGAGAAGACTTGACGAGTATGATCGCCAAGATCCAATTCAAAACGTAAAAGTTTATTAGATTCTGGCACTGCTTCGCATTTCAGTACTTTTGCTACACGCATATCAAGTTTAGCGAGATCATCAATCGTGATGGTTTCAGCAATAGGTTTAACGGCAGAAAGTGCGGTTGGTTTTGCTTCTGTTTTTTCTGCTGCTTTATTGGCTGCGGCAAATAAGGCTTTAGTTTCTTCCACTACGGCATCAATTTGTTTTTTCTCTAAACGAGAGAATAAGGCTTTAAACGGTGCAAGGGTATGACCAAGTAATGGTTGATGAATATTATCCCAACGTAATTCAGCTTGTAAGAAGGCTTCTGCACGTTCTGCCAGTTTTGGAAGAACAGGTTTTAAGTAAGACATCAATACGCGGAAAAGCTCAATACCCATTGAACATACGGCTTGCAATTCTGCCTCTTTGCCTTCTTCTTTTGCAATCACCCAAGGGGCTTTTTCATCAATGTATTTATTGGCTTTATCCGTTAATGCCATAATTTCACGAATGGCTTTATTGTATTCACGGCTTTCGTAATAAGCAGCGATTTGCTCGGCTTGAGCGGTAAATTCTGCAAATAATGCTTCGTCTTCCAGTTTATCCGAAAGTTTGCCTTCAAAGCGTTTCGCAATAAAACCTGCATTGCGTGAAGCTAAATTCACTAATTTGTTTACGATATCTGTATTTACACGTTGTACGAAATCTTCAAGGTTAAAGTCTAAATCTTCAATGCGATCATTTAATTTTGCTGCATAGTAATAACGCAAACATTCAGGATCGATATGATTCAAATAAGTGCTGGCTTGAATGAATGTGCCGCGAGATTTTGACATCTTCGCCCCATCCACCGTTACATAGCCATGAGCGAACACATTAGTCGGTTTACGATAGCCGCTGCCTTCAAGCATTGCAGGCCAGAATAGACTGTGGAAATAAACGATATCTTTACCGATGAAATGATAAAGCTCCGCATCACTGCCTTCAGCCCAAAATTCGTTGAAATCAATGCCTTCACGCTCACATAGATTTTTGAATGAAGCCATATAGCCGATTGGCGCATCTAACCAAACATAGAAGAATTTATCTTTTGCGCCGGGAATTTCAAAACCGAAATAAGGTGCATCACGTGAAATATCCCATTGTTGTAAACCGCTCTCAAACCATTCTTGCATTTTGTTCGCAATTTCAGATTGAAGTGAGCCAGAACGAGTCCATTCTTTTAACATCCCTTCAAATGCAGGCAAGTCAAAGAAAAAGTGTTCAGATTCTTTTACGATAGGTGTTGTGCCAGAAACAGCTGAACGAGGATTAATTAAATCCATTGGGCTGTAAGTAGAAGCACAAACTTCGCAGTTATCGCCATATTGATCTTCTGCTTTACATTTCGGGCAAGTGCCTTTCACAAAACGATCGGGCAAGAACATATTTTTTTCAGGGTCGAATAACTGAGAAATAACTTTACTCTTAATAAAGCCATTGGCTTTGAGTTTATTGTAAATTTCTGCAGTGAGCTGTTTGTTTTCTTCGCTGTGAGTGGAATGATAGTTATCAAAACTAATATTGAAACCTGCAAAATCACGAATGTGATCGGCTTTTGCTTTAGCAATTAATTCTTCAGGTGTAATGCCAAGTTTATCAGCATTCAACATAATCGGCGTGCCGTGCGCATCGTCCGCACAGACAAAATGGATTTTATTGCCACGCATACGTTGAAAACGCACCCAAATATCCGCTTGGATATGTTCTAACATATGGCCTAAATGAATTGCCCCATTGGCATAAGGCAAGGCGCAAGTGACTAAAATTTTACGGGGTTGAGTTGTCATTTATTATTCTCTTTTTTAGCATACAAAAATTGTGCTTATCTTACTTTAAATAGGGGATTTTTTCTAGTTTGAAAAACTTTAACTTAACATACCGCACTTTCCGTGATTAAATATGTCCGACAAATTTACTCTACTAAACAGGAAGTTATTATGGCAACCTACTTTTCTGATAATTTGACTGCCGACCAGCAAAATCAAGTTCAGCAGATTATTCAACAATTTCAGCATCCAACTCTGCAAAAGGATCTGATTGTGCTTAATACTTTGAAAAAAGTGGAAAAGGGCGGCGATACGTTACGCATTGAATTGAAATTGCCTTTTGCGTGGAATTCTGGTGCAGAACAGTTAAAACAAGCGGTTTCAGATGCGTTATTGAAAGCAACAGATTGTAAATCAATTAAATGGGCGGTGGCTTATCAAATCGCCACACTTAAACGTGCAAATAATCAACCGGCAGTAAAAGGTGTGAAAAATATTATTGCTGTGAGTTCTGGTAAAGGCGGCGTAGGGAAATCATCGGTTTCTGTTAATCTAGCTTTAGCATTACAAGCACAAGGCGCACGTGTTGGAATTTTAGATGCGGATATTTATGGCCCTTCTATTCCACACATGTTAGGCGCAGCGAATCAACGTCCAACTTCGCCAGATAATCAACACATCACCCCAATTAAAGCACATGGTTTATCTGCAAATTCCATTGGCTTTTTAATGAATGAAGATAGTGCAACAATTTGGCGCGGCCCAATGGCGAGTAGTGCATTAAGCCAATTATTAAATGAAACCCTATGGGATAGTTTAGATTATCTTGTTATCGATATGCCTCCTGGCACTGGCGATATTCAACTTACCTTATCACAACAAATTCCTGTGACTGGCGCAGTGGTTGTGACAACTCCACAAGATATTGCTCTGCTTGACGCAGTAAAAGGTATTTCAATGTTTGAGCGAGTATCCGTACCAGTGTTAGGCATTGTGGAAAATATGTCGATGCATATTTGTAGTAAGTGCGGTCACCACGAAGCGATTTTTGGCACAGGCGGTGCAGAGAAAATGGCGGAAAAATACAATGTGAAAGTATTAGCTCAACTTCCTCTGCATATTCGTATCCGTGAAGATTTAGATGCAGGCAACCCGACCGTTGTGCGAGTGCCTGAAAATGAAATTTCACAAGCGTTCTTACAACTTGCAGAAAAAGTCTCTACAGAACTTTACTGGCAAGGTTCCGTAATCCCAAGCGAGATTTTATTTAAAGAAGTGAAATAATCAAAAAAGATAGGGCTGCATTTGCAGCCCTTTTTTAATGGGATTTTTACCCCACCCATCTCACCACTTCATCCAACCCTTTACGGGATTTTTTCGCAATATCGCGTGAGCGGTAGCCAAAGGTTGCGGCGACAGAAACCGCATATTCTTGAGGATCGAATAATCCTTCTTCGGCGAGGCATTCATTCATTTTGTCGTAATGAAAACCTTCAATTGGGCAAGAATCGATGCCAAGGGCTGAGGCTCCAGTAAGCATATTTGCAAGGGCGATATAAGTTTGTTTACTGCACCAATCAAATAAAGTGCGGTCGTTTTCGAGTAATTTCATATCTTCTTCTTGCAGGGCTTTGTATTTTGCGAGGGCGGCTTGTTGTTGCTCTGCGTTCAAGCCTTTGCGTGCCATCACATCCACAAAAAACGGACTATCATAACGGGCATTTTTCTTCGCGAGAATTACCACAAGATGACTGCAATTATCAAGCTGATTTATCATTCCCCAGCTAAAAGGTTTCATTTTTTCGCGTAAGGTTTTATTTTGAATCACTAAAAATTTCCAAGGCTCAGAGCCTACAGAACTCGGCGATAATCGACCGCACTCTAAAATACATTCAAAATCTTCATCACTGATTTTTTTTGCGGGGTCGTAATAACGTGTTGAGCTGCGTTGATGGAAGAGTTCAAGAACTTGTTCACGAGTAAGTTGAGTCATTTTATTTCCTCTTTGTTAAACAAAAATGTGGTGCCATATTAAAGATTAGTTTTTGCTAAAACAAGGGAAAGATTCTAGAATAGTCAGCACTTTTATCACAGAGAGTGAAAATAATGACAAGAATTGCAATTATTCCTGCGAGAGCGGGTTCTAAAGGAATTAAAGACAAAAATTTACAGCTTGTGGGTGGTGTTTCTTTGGTGGGGCGTGCGATTTTGGCAGCGCAAGAATCGGGTATGTTTGATCAAATTGTGGTGACATCAGACGGTGAAAATATTTTAAAAGAAGCCACAAAATACGGCGCAAAACCAGTGGCACGCCCTGAAAGTTTGGCGCAAAGTGATACACGCACCATTGATGCAATTTTGCATTGCTTAGAAACACTTAATATTTCACAAGGCACCGCTGCACTTTTGCAACCAACCAGCCCATTGCGTAATGCTTTAGATATTCGTAATGCAATGGAAATTTTCCTTGGCGGCAAATATAAGTCAGTGGTTTCCGCTTGCGAATGTGAGCATCATCCTTATAAATCCTTCACTTTAGAAGGTACCGAAGTTCAGCCTATTCACGAATTAACGGATTTTGAAGCCCCTCGTCAAAAATTACCCAAATCTTATCGTGCAAATGGCGCAATTTATATTAATGACATCGAAAGTCTCTTTGAAGAAAAACGCTTTTTTATTGCGCCAATGCGTTTTTATTTAATGCCAACTTATCGTTCCATTGATATTGACTCCACACTTGATTTGCAATTAGCCGAAAGTTTAATTTCAAAAGAATTCTAAAAAAATTGGCCGCACTTTTGATCTGCACTCCAAAAGTTGGATTAAATAACCAACTAAGGTGCAGATTTTTTATGACCAAATACAATTTTTTTTCAAGCAACAAGTCATTGAGTTTTATCTTCAAAATAGTAAAAATTGTTGATTCCCCTGCAGGCATTTTCAACTTGCCAGCAGAACATTGTGACATTGGATTAATCAATTTGATCATATTAGAATCAATGGCTTAGCGTTGCTGGGGAAAGCTGATCTAGATAAATATCACTTTGTTTTTAAAAGATATATTAAATAGTTAAAAATAGCTTACTACCAAGCTTACTACCATAAAAAACAAGACGCCAATTCAGATGATTTTTTGCCTTTTAGGGACAATGATTATATCATCAAAATTTGCATTTACTTGAGTAATTTTGCGTTAAAGAATTTGATAATAAGGATCTGAATGTCGGTAGATCTGAAAAGACTTCGGCAAGGATCTAAAATTGCGTTGAAATCGACATCTTTAGTGTGCGGGCGTGGCGAGGGTTTGACTGCGATTTTTCATGCGTACAATTGGGCGAAAAATCGGGCTGAAATAAGGATTTAAGATTTGTCATATTGATTGATTTGATATAATACACTGGGGTGGTATTAATACTATACAGGACAAAAACAGCTCTTTTAGCAATAAAAAACCCGCATTTCTGCGGGTTGTTTATTTTTGAAAGGATCTAATTTAGCAATTTGTAATCGGAGAACGTGATCACTTCTTCCCCTACCCAACTATTAATCTCTTTCAATCGTTCTTGCAATGGGATTATCTCATTGATAAAAAACACTCGCGTTGCCTTTTCAACGTCACCAAAGCCGCCTGTATTGTTAGGAACAATTCCCATCAGTTGCGGTGGCACACGGTGCGCGGCTAACACATCATCACGGCTTGTATTCTTAATGTTTAAGAAATCATCTTTGGCGATAGCATCAGACAATGGAATAACTTGCATCCCATCTTTCTTTCCGTCTGGAATATACACAAATAAATTTTTAAAGTTGCCAGTGCCTTTTGTTTGTCTGATTTGTGTTTTGATCGCTTCAATGTCGTCTTTGTTTTGTGTCGGGTCGGTCATGTAAATAATTGAACCCGCATGTGCGCCGTTCAAATAATATTTGCGGCGAAATAACGTTGCACTTTCATTCAAGAAAGCTGATTGTAAAGCCGCGAGATATTCCGGCACGCCATAAATCTCTTGATTTACATCAGGGTTGATCAGATTAAACACCGCATCTTTCGGGAATTCGTATTCGTCAAAGCCATTCACAATCTGATAAAAAATGCCTTTCTTCACGCCAACGCGGATATATTTTGCAAGGGGCGATTTTAACGCAATCACTTTCCCGAATATGTTTTCAACTTTTTCAAGGTAAGCATTACCGAATACTAAGTAATCTTGCACCAGTTTTTCTAACTGCGTGCGTGGTAAAAGTGCGGTCGTTTTACAGGTAGAAAGCAAAATATTTTTCTTCACCGTGATCGCACTGTTATGATGTGCAGATGCATTTAAGGCTTTGGCAAGATAACTTAAATTAATTGGCGGGTTGTAATATTTCTCATACATCAACACGCTTTCGAAATAATTCAATACTTCTGCACGGTCAAGCACGGGAATAGGTTCCCCAAAGCTGAACGCCTGTGCTTGATTCCCCGTAGAAAGTGCGGTTGATTTTTTTGATTTTTTGCTCATTTGGTAATCCTATTCAAAAGTGAAAATGGTTGATTGGTTACTTGATACATCGCCGTTTAAACCATAAGGCACATTTAAAATGCAGTTCATAATTGCCCATGATAAGTCGCCATGGCTTGCATCTTCTGAACGGTCAGAAACATAAGTAATCTTCCCTGTTCCGGTAATACGTTTTTTGACTGTCATAAAACTGGTGATGATTTCGTTACCATCAAATTTAAGGCGGCGTTTCTGAATTAAGTTTTGCGTTTTTAATACCATCTCATTTTTTAAATCGGCGTTGTAATCAAGACCGATTGCCATTGGATAGAATTTTTTAACTTCTTGGAATACGCCAGAACCCATCCCCGTTTTATCAATCACAATACGGGTGACATTGTAATCATCACAGAAACTTTTAATTCTGCTCGCTTGTGCTTCATAATCCATGCCGTGAAATGTTTGCCAATGCAAAACACGATAATCACCGCCTTCCACTTTAGGCGGAGCGATGATCGCCAATGCTGCACGGTCGCCAGTAAAGGCGGGGTCATAACCTAACCACACTTCACGATTACCAAATGGGCGTTGATAGAATGGCTTGTAATCGTGCCATTCTTCCAAGCTGTCCACTTGGCAAAGTTGCAAGTCGGCAAATTTAAACGCCGACGTGTTATCATCTGCAAACTGGCATAAAAACAACTGTTCAAATTCTTCTTTGCTGTTTTCTGCGATTAGGTCGTCAATGTTGAATAGATTACACCCACCTTCCATTGCATCATAAATACTCACAATCTGCTTCCATTGACGGTCGGCACAAAGTTTTCCGCTCTTTAAGTTTTCGTGAGAAATATCGATTTCGATTTTTTCTGATTTCGCACGATTACGATTAAATGCCTTGCCTGAAAAGAACGCATAAGCAGGGTGTGCAATTGTGGACGGCGTTGAAAAATAAGTTTGGCGATACATTTTTTGCGCCGCCATACCTGATGCCACTTTTCGCATCACATCAAATTTAGGCACCCAAAACACTTCATCGAAATACAAATTGCCGTGGTAGGTTTGAGCCGTAGCAGAGTTCGTGCCAAGGAAAGTCAATTCTGCCCCATTTGGCAGTTTGATGGTTTCGCCTTTTAAATCTACATCTGCCGTTTGCTTGGCGTAATTCACAATGTACGAGCGGAACTGCAAAGCCTGTTTTTTACTGGCAGATAAGAAAATTTGATTATGTCCCGTCGTCAAAGCATCAATAAAGGCTTCATGGGCGAAATAGTAAGTCGCCCCGATTTGTCGGCTTTTTAAAATATTTCTAATTCGGTGTTCTTTCGCCTTGTGCCAAATACGTTGATAATTAAACATCCCATCAAGAAAGCCATTAATCAGCAATTCCTCTTGTTCTTGATCAATGGCATTGGGTTCGGCTTTCTTCCGTTCGCCCTTGTTGCGGTTCGCCAGTTTCGGGTTTAAATCTACTTCGTTACCATCACCAAAAGAATACTTTTTCACTCTCGCCATTCTTTCCATTTGGCGACCGAGCAAATCAATTTCTTTGTAATCTGAACCGCTCTTTTCTTCTTTTGCGATGAGCAAATTCAATCTTTTTTCAAGGGCTAATTCCACCCGACCGACAGGCGCAATATCATCCCACTTTTCTCTGTATTTCCAACTGGCGATCGTTGAGGCAGGAATATTTAACTGGCGTGAAATTTCCGAGATTTTATAACCACTGAAATACATCTGCTGTGCTTTACGTTTGATTTCCGCCGTCACTTCGGGGGAAGATTGATTAATAACTTGTTCGTCCATTCCTCATCCTTTCTATTTACAACCGCATAATAGAAAGGGGGCGAATGTTAGTCTTTCCGCTTGCTCTGTGAATCGGCATACAACAAAAGCAACTCATAGACCACCAAAATTAAACCTTTCAGAATAATGGCAATCTTTGAATCAAACCAAACAAAGGATAAGCAATGGCAAAAACTTCAAAATGGTTTGTAGTCGCAACGGAAGGGGCAACTACAGACGGTCGCACAATCAATCGCACTTGGATTGAACAAATGGCGGCAAATTATGACCCGAAAAAATATGGTGCACGCGTTAATCTTGAACACATTAAATGGCGTTATATGTGGAACGATGATCCGCACTCAAAATGCTATGGTGATGTGGTTGGTTTAAAAACGGAAGAAAATGCTGAAGGTAAATTGCAGTTACTGGCTCAAATCGACCCAACGGACGATTTAATCAAACTCAATAAAGACCGTCAAAAAATCTACACCTCTATTGAGTGCGATCCGAATTTTGCCGACACAGGTGAAGCCTATTTAGTCGGTTTGGCTGTAACGGACAATCCTGCAAGTCTTGGCACAGAAATGTTGGTATTTTCTGCCGGTGCAAGCGCAAATCCTCTCAACAACCGCAAAGAAAAAGCCGATAACATTTTCACTGCAGCCGTTGAAACTGAATTGGAATTTGTGGAAGAAACACAAAGCATCTTTGAAAAAATCAAAGGCTTGTTTGCGAAAAAAGAAAAATCAGACGATGAACGCTTTTCTGATCAAACACAAGCCATTGAGCTTTTAGCCGAGCAAACCAAAGAAACCTTGGAAAAATTAACCGCACTTTCTGACGATTTAGCCAAACAAAAAGCCGAAATCGAAGAAATGAAAGCAAGTAATGCAGAAATCCAAGCAACGTTCGCAGAACTCCAAAAGCCTGTTGAACCCGAAAATCCTCGCCCTTTAGTTTACGGTGAACAACCTGAAACTGATGGCCGCTTCTTTTAATTTATCGTAGGAAAAAACCAAATGAATAAATTTACCAAACAAAAATTTAATGCTTACCTTGCTGGTGTTGCACAAGATAACGGCGAAGATGTGGCATTCGTTGCGAATGGCGGTCAGTTTACCGTTGAGCCAACTATTCAACAAAAATTAGAAAATGCCGTGCTTGAAAGTTCTGATTTCTTAAAACGCATCAATGTCGTGATGGTGCAAGAAATGAAAGGTTCTGCATTGCGTTTAGGTGTGCTTTCACCAGTGGCAAGTCGCACCGACACCAACACCAAAGCACGTGAAACCACTGACATTCACAGCTTGCAAGAAAACACCTATTCTTGCGAACAAACCAACTTTGACACGCATTTAAATTATCCAACCTTAGATAGTTGGGCGAAATTCCCTGATTTCGCCGCACGTGTGGGCAAACTCAAAGCAGAACGCATTGCATTAGACCGTATTATGATCGGTTGGAATGGCACAAGTGCAGCAGCAACCACAAACCGCACCGAACATCCATTATTGCAAGATGTGAATAAGGGTTGGTTAGTCCAAATCGAAGATAAAGCCAAAGCCCGTGTGTTAAAAGAAATTGAAAAAAGTAGTGGCAAAATCGAAATCGGCGCAGGTAAAACCTATAAAAATCTTGATGCCCTTGTCTTTGCATTAAAAGAAGATTTCATCCCAGCACAATACCGTGATGATACAAAACTGGTTGCAATTATGGGTAGCGACTTATTAGCCGATAAATACTTCCCATTAATCAACCAAGAAAAACCAAGCGAAATTTTGGCAGGCGATACCGTCATTAGCCAAAAACGTGTGGGTGGGTTACAAGCCGTATCTGTCCCATTCTTCCCGAAAGGCACAGTGTTAGTCACATCGCTTGATAACTTGTCAATCTACGTGCAGGAAGGCAAAGTGCGTCGTCACTTAAAAGATGTGCCAGAACGCAATCGTGTGGAAGATTATTTATCGTCAAACGAAGCCTATGTTGTGGAAAACTACGAGGCTGTCGCCATGGCGAAAAATATTACCATTCTTGAGGCACCTGCGCCTATTCCGCCAGTGGCAGCATAACGGAATCAATTATGCGTCCAACTAAACGCCATTTTCTGGAAGTTTCTGCCGCTATCGCTAATGCGGCAGAAACCGAAGATCTAAGCGACTTTACAGAATATGAAAAAATGTGCCGTATTCTTGCTCGCCATCGAAAGGATTTGAAAAACATCCAATCGACGGAACGCAAAGGCGCATTTAAAAAGCAAATTTTGCCTGACTATCTACCATGGATTGAAGGGGCGTTATCGGTCGGAAGTGGTAAACAAGATAATGTCTTGATGACATGGTGCGTGTGGGCGATTGACTGTGGCGAATATCATCTCGCCTTACAAATTGCCGATTATGCCGTATTTCATGATTTACGCTTGCCCGAGCCATTCACTCGAACACTTGGCACCTTGTTAGCAGAAGAATTTGCCGACCAAGCCAAAGCCGCACAAGCTGCCAATAAACCGTTCGAAGTGGCTTACTTAGAGCAAGTCCAACGCATCACCGCCGATTGCGATATGCCAGATGAAAGCCGAGCGCGATTATTGCGTGAATTGGGTTTGTTATTGGTTGAAAAACACCCTGAGCAAGCACTGGCATATTTAGAACGTGCTTTGGGTTTAGATCAAAAAATTGGCGTGAAAGGCGACATCAAGAAACTAAAAAAACAATTATCAGCGACTGAATGTTGATGTTGTTTTAATGCCCCGTCTAAATCGCCTGACCGACTTGGCATTTTTAGGAAAATTTTTCTTGTTTGAGCGTAGCGAGTTAAAAATTTTCCGTTAAGAAAATGACAACAAAGGGCAGAAAAGCGATTTAATCGGGGTGTGTTCTTTGGTTCTTTCTTGCACAAACAAGAAAGAATATAAACCGAGCAAACCACGCAGCCGTCGGGCGGATTAAAAGTGCGGTCAAATTCTGACGGATTTATTGGCCGTGCTTAATTTAATCCTCACCCGACTTTTTTATAAGGGTAAATCAATGAGTGACGGCGCAATATCAGTCAAACTTGCCCCCGATTATGAAATGGGCGAAGTGCAGCAACAGTTAAATGATTACGATACGTCAGATGACATTATCAGTAATGACGGTTTCTTCCCCGATATGTCACTTTCCCAATTTCGTAATCAATACCGTGCAGACGGCACCATTACTACACAACGTTTACAAGATGCCTTGATTGAGGGCATGGCAAGCGTCAATGCAGAACTCTCCACGTTTAAAACGCAAAGCAAACGCGACAGTTTAGAACAGATCACCGCCCCATCAATCAATGGCGAAAGCGTGCTGATTTATCGTTATAAACGTGCGGTAAGTTGCTTGGCACTGGCAAACCTTTATGAACGCTATGCAAGCTATGACAGCACTAACGATGGCGAAAAGAAAATGGCGCAACTCAAAGACAGCATTGATGAATTACGTCGTGATGCTCGCTTTGCGATTAGCGACATATTGGGCAGAAAACGCGTCGATGCGGAGTTAATCTAATGCAAGTTTACGCACAACAAAATGACAATTTAGACGCCATTCTTTATCGACATTTTGGACGAAGTGAAGGCTTGCTCGAAATAACATGCGAACTCAATCCGCATTTAATGGATAAGCCCATTATTCCCATTGGTACCTCTGTCATATTGCCAGATGCCGATACAGAAAAAATTAGTGTAGCAAATGACACAATTCAACTTTGGAGCTGATATGCACGACACACCATCAAAAGCATCTTACACATCAGGAATATTCGCCTTCTTAATTGGACGCATTGCCGATATGTTCGCAAATGTAAATTGGGCTGATGTCGCATCGGTTACAGGTATTGTGATTGGTGTCGCCACCTTTCTTGTAAATTGGTATTACAAGAAAAAAGATTTTGAATTAAAAGAAAAAGAACTCAAACAACGGATCCATCATCATGATTAAACGTTCCGCCAAATACCTCTGTGCCATATCCGCTGTTGTTGGACTTGTGATTGCCACTCATGGAAATGAAATTCGAACATCCGAAAAAGGCTTGTTACTGATTGGCAATGCAGAAGGTTGTATGAAAAAGCCCTATCAATGCCCTGCCGATGTTTTAACAGTCGGCATAGGCATAACCGATGCCGTTGAAAAAATTGACCGCAATAAAATTTACACCTTGCAAGAAATTGCCGAATTATACGTAAAAGGCATTAAACAATCAGAAAAATGCGTTAATCAATATGCCAACGGGCAAACCATGCCACAAGGTGCATTTGATGCCCTCGTCTCCATCACCTTTAACGTAGGATGCGGCAAATTAAAAAATAGCTCACTTTTTAAAATGGCACGCCAAGGCTACAGCAAAGCCATGTGCGGTCAATTCGAACGTTGGATTTATGCAGCAGGAAAACCGCTAAAAGGATTAATTGAACGCCGTCAAAAGGAGAAAAACCTATGTTTAATTTCTTAACCGCCAAAGAACGAAGCATTTTCCTTATCGGACCAATACTGCTTGTACTCCTCATTGTTTTTCTGGGATTTAAGGCTAATTATTGGCGAAAAGAAATGCTCAAAGAAGAACAGCTAAAACTGAAATGGCAAAACGCTTACATTGAGTTAAATCATAGCGTTCAAAATTTTGCCGAACAGCAAGCACAGCTAATCCAAGCCGTAAACAACCTCAAAACAAACCAAAATCAACAAACACAGGATTTAAAAAATGTACTTAAATCAAACCAAGATTGGGCTGACCGCCCTTTGCCTGATGATGTTAAACGCGTGCTCAACTCAACAGGAAGTCATTAAATCACCGATTCTTTGTCCACAAACCACAGAGTGCAGTGCGTATTCGCCACAAATTCGCACCAATGGCGAATTAGCCGAAGCCTATTTACAGACACAGCACCACCTTGATTTGTGCATTATCGAGAACTCAAGTTTAAAAAAATGCATGGATGAATTTAACAAAAAGGAACAGCCATGACAGATCAATTCGACCGAGCACAACAGCTTGAAGAAATGCAACGTGAAATCGCCCTCAAAAAACACCGCACTTTTAAAGCAGTAAGTCGCCTTTATTGTGAAGATTGTGATGCCCCCATCCCAGAAAAGCGCAGACAAATGATTCAAGGCGTAACACGTTGCGTGACTTGCCAACAAAGATTTGAAATACAACAACGGAATTTCAGAAAATGAGAAGAACCACACTTTTCCTTGCTATCGCTGCCGCATTGCCTTGTTTAGCAAATACCTACACCGTGCCATTTAGAGATGGTCCATTTGTAAATATTCAAATTATCCTGACGGAAGAATAACAGAAGTATGCATTCATCAAGTAGGCTATTTGATGACGGACACTGGACATTTGATTGTTGCCGTAGATAAAGACAACCGACCATTAATTTGCAGAGATACGCAAAATGAAAAAGCCCAACCAACTGCGCAAAATCCTTGAACAAAGCCATCCCGATTTTGTAAAAAATCCCGACCATCTACAACTTTATGTGGACGGTGGGCAAATCGTCGCAACGGGAGCCGCATCATTTAGTTTTGAATATCGTTACACACTCAATGTTGTAGTGACTGATTATGCAGGCGATATTGCCACCTTGATTGTGCCAATGATGGCTTACCTCCGCACAAATCAACCTGAAATATTAGAAAATCCACAAATTCGAGAGAACGCATTTAAATTCCAGATAGATTACAACAATAACAACACCGCAGATATTAGTTTTGAAATCCAACTCACTGAGCGTGTCGTGTCGAAAAAAGACGGGAATAACGTGCAGATCCATTACGCAAAAGAACCCGTATGGGATGAACCAAACCGAGTAAAAGTCTATTTGGAAAACAGGGATTCGCCAATTTTTGAGGGGGATACAGTCTAATGGCAACAGTCGAAGAAGTTCAGGCAAAATTGACCGCACTTATTGCCAATCTTTCTCCACAGGCTCGCAGACAGCTTGGGCGAAAAATCGGGCAAGCCTTACGAAAAAGCCAATCGAACCGAATTGCACGCCAACAAAATCCCGATGGTTCAGCCTTTGAACCGAGAAAACCACGTAAAGAATTTGGCAAAAAGAAAGGGCGAATCAAACGCAAAGCCATGTTCGCCAAACTCCGCACCGCCCGTCATTTAAAAGTGCGGTCAAATGGTAACGAAGTTTCAGTGGGGTTTAATGGCTCAAGTGCTGCCATTGCTGCAGTGCATCAATATGGTTTAACGGCACGACCATCAAAAGAAAAGGATTTTAAAGTGAGATACGCCCAACGGGAACTATTGGGCATTTCAGAACAGGATTTATCAATGCTGAATGAATTGGTGATAGAACAAATTAGCAAAAGCTAATTACTTTAAATAAGAAGGTGGAACCACCGTATCATGATGTGAAAGTTTACCAGCAAACAATACCAATAAAACCACATAAAGAGGCAAACAAATGATTGGCACGACAAACATTACAAACCATACCCACCCCCAAAATGTTTCTGGTTTAAAAAGTTCATACATTGAAACAGTAAAACTAGATAAAGCAGAAAAAACGACTGCAAAAAAATGACCAACTGGTGCGATAACATCAAACCAGATAAATGAAAAAGGATTAAATTGATAATGTAAACAGGTGGAAATAATAACAAGGCTCCACATAGCAATGTTTAGCATGATCAACGTGCGAGATGTTCTTTTGTTTTTCATATCCGCTCCTTATTCTCTTTCTTCATTATTAGCAATCATACGTTTATTTGTCAATAAAAATAAGGCGAAAAAATGAATAATTTACAACTTACCGTCTTATTAAATGCCCTTGATAAAATGTCTGCTCCAGTTCGCAGTGCATCAATACGGTTTAACGGCACGACCATCTAACAATAAAGATTTCAAAGTGCAATATGCCCAGCGTGAATTACTGGGCTTTGCGGAAGAAGATATTAAATGATTGAAAGATTTGTGCTTAGAGCTATAGCGGGTAAAGAATTTTAATTGGGTTAATTTACAATTTATGCTCTTTAGCAATACGTTTACGTTCAATTTCTGCTTTGATTTGTTCGGTATCGCCACCAAAAAACCAAGCAACAGTAAAGAAAATAACGAGTGCAGCCAAAATCCAAAATAACCAACTATTTAAATAAATAAGAGGTGCAAGCAAAACAAGCATTACTGCTAACGTGATATACCAGAAATTAATCGCTAAAGATAATGCGCCAACAAAAATATAACTAAATGCGGCTAATACTGCAGTACCAAATGCAATAAGTAAACCAACAATAATTGGCAAACCAATGAGCAAAACAAAAATTTCCATCGTTCTCTCCCTGTTAAGTTTGTTCATTATTTGTTCCTTATTCCTAAAATGTCAAGAAAAAGTGGGTAAAAATGAAAAATTTAGAGCTTACAGTCTTATTAAATGCCATTGATAAAATATCTGCTCCAGTTCGCAGTGCATCAATACGGTTTAACGGCACGACCATCTAACAATAAAGATTTCAAAGTGCAATATGCCCAGCGTGAATTACTGGGCTTTAGTAATAGTGATTTAGAAATGATTGAAGATTTAATTATTGAGCAATTAAGTCTTTAGATTGTGATTTTAATTTGATGTGCTTGCGAATAATGTGAATCCAATAGCAATACACTGCAAGTGCTGCAACACCAAGGAAAAAGTTGATTTCAGCAAGCCAAAGCACCGACCCCATCATCAACATATAAAGAAACAGAACAGGCGCGGCAATAATGCCAGAAACTAACCAAGGCAATGCAATTACACCAAAACCAATTGCAAGCCCAAGTAAGCCAACAAACAGAATAAATAATGAAAGTATTGCAATCATATTTCCCCCTTTTGCTTACTCGATTATTGAGCTAAATAATTAATCTTGTCAATAGAAAAGTGAATAAAAAATGAATAATTTACAACTTACCGTTTTATTAAATGCCATTGATAAAATTTCTGCTCCAGTTCGCAGTGCATCTAAAAGCGTTAATGAGCTATCGGCAAAACTAAAAGAAAGCAAATCGATTCATCGACAACTAAATCAGCAAAATAAACAGCATCAAGCAGCAATGAAACAATATGCTTCTACTATCAACCCATTGAAATCAAAATTAGATTCACTAAATCAAGAATTAGAGCAAGCCAAACAAAAAGCAGCGTCTTATGCTCAATATATGAAGAATGCTCAACATCCTACTGCAGGACTTCAAAAGGAAGTAGAGAAAGCGAAAAGTGCGGTAAAAAAACTCAAGCAAGAACAAATTGATGCAGCAAATAAATTACAGCAAGCACGCCAAGAATTAGCAAAATCAGGCATTTCTGCAGAAAAACTCGCGCAAAAGCAAAGAGAACTGCAGAAAAATACCAAAAGTGCAACGGATCAAATTAAAAATCAAGAAGCCGCATTGAAAAAACTCAACGCTAAGCAGGCTGCTTATAATCAATATCGTGGGCAAGTTGAAACTCTCAAAAGTATTAGTGGAAAAGCACAAATTATTGGCGCCCAAGCCTCTGCTGCGGGTACAACGATCACTGCACCAATTGTCAATTCCATTCGAGATTTTATGTCGTTTGAAGATGTTATGGCGGGGGTTGCTCGCCAAGTTCCAGGGCTAAAAGACAAATTTGGACAATTTACCCCTAAATACGATGAATGGAAAAACAAGATTAAACAGCTTTCAACTGAATTACCTCTTACCACAAATCAAATTGGTGACATGGTTACTGCTGCAGCGAGAATGGATATTCAGGAAAATGAATTGGAAGATTTTATTCGCTTAAATACCCAAATGGCAACAGCATTTGATGCAGAAAACCCCGATGAATTAGTAGAGTTATTTGGTAAAGTACAGAAAAACTTTAAATTAACCACCAAAGATGCCAAAGAGCTAGCCGATACTATTAACTATTTAGATGATAATGCCATTTCAAAGGGGACAGATATTATTAATTTCCTAAATAACACATCAGGAATTGGTAATTTAGTCAAAATTAGTGAAAAGAATCTTGCTGCACTTGGTTCAACTTTATTAACGGCAGGAAACGAAGCCAGTACATCAGCCAAAGCAATCGAAAGTACGTTCAACCGTCTAAGTAAAGCCACTAGAATGAAACCCGTTAATAACGGACTAAAAGCGTTAGGTTTAGATCCAAAAGCGATTCAAAAAGCAATGGTAAAAGATGCCCAAGGCACATTAATGATGATTGTTGAAAAAATAAAAAAATTGCCTAAACATTTACAGGCTGGCGTAATTAGCGATATTGCAGGCGGAAATTATAATACCCAATTAGCAGGGCTTGTTGCCAATACCGAAGAATGGCGCAGACAAATTGAACTGGCAAATAGCGAAGAAGCTAAAAATAGTATGGCTAGGGAATTTCAAACCAGAATGACTACTTTATCAGCAAAATGGCAATTATTTAAAAATCGTTTATTCAACGTAAATAGTTCTGTAGGAGCCAGTTTAAAAGATTCGATGACTAGCTTAATGGACGGGGTTGGCAATTTGCTTGATAAAATCGAGACATGGATTGATGAACATCCTAAATTAACCTCTACTATAGCAAAAACAGCAGTTGCAATCGGGGGAAGTTTAAGTCTATTAGGTGCATTAAGCCTTGCTTTAAGTTTTATACTTTACCCAGCCGCACGGCTATTTTTAGGCTTATCCAAACTAAATGTAATTCTTCCTAAATTTTCAGGATATTTATCATCTGCAGGGCGGCTAATATTAAGAGGATTACTTTCCCCTCTAAAACTTCTGCCTTATATTCTGTCACTTAGCGGCGCAGCTTTTATTGGTGCGGGACTCTTAATCTATAAATTCTGGCAACCAATCAAAGCCTTTTTCGGCGGTTTTTGGGATGGCTTAAAATCAGGTCTCGCCCCCGTCCTTGAAAAATTCCAACCGCTTGGCACTGCATTTAGTGTCGTCGTTGGCTGGATTGAAAAAGCAGTGAAATGGTTTACTGATTTATTGTCTCCAGTACAAAGTACTAAAGAAGATTTAGATGCTGCAGCCAGTGCAGGGAAAAAATTTGGCGAATGGATAGCAGCAGGTATTGATTTAGCTCTCAAACCATTACAGCTATTAATGGATGGCATAAAATGGGTAATCGATAATATGCCAGGTATTCAGGCGGGAGCAAAAATTGTTGAAAATGCTAAACAATCAAGAAATGAAGAAACAAACAAGGTTATCAAATCAGGAAGTATAACTGAAAGAACACTCGATGCACTTTCTGATTCGAATATGTATTCTTCAGGCGGCTACACCGGCAATGGCGGCAAATATCAACCCATGGGCATTGTCCACGGTGGCGAATACGTAATGACCAAAGAAGCCACATCACGCCTTGGCGTCAATACACTCAACGCCCTTAATTACGGCAAACAAGCACTTATTGCAGGCGGTTTGGGGATCAGCGTTGCAACTGCCGCGCCTGTGCAAGTTGATACTCGTGCCCCCATTTCCGCTCGTCCGATGATGACGCAATCCAGTCAGCCCATGAGCGTAAATATCACTATCCATGCCGCACAAGGCATGGACGAACGAGCCATCGCACAACAAGTAGCAAAAGAAATACAACGCATCGAAAACCAACGCCAAGCAAGAGCAAGAAGTTCAATGTGGGATAGAGCATAATCAAGGGCGAAAGCCCTTTTTTGTTGTTTATTGTAAACAGAAGTGCTAGGATCGGCGAAAAATAGGAGGGTATCAATGAACGAAAATGCACCTTTTATTCGTGAAATTATTGACCGCACATCGCAAATAAAAGGCGAACGTGTGAAGGGTGACAATGCCAAAGAAATCAAGGCAAATGTTCAAACCATTTTAAAAGCACAACTTAGAGCCACACAATTAAATGCTAGAACGCAAACATATTAAATTTGTCGAAATCCATCATCTTTTTACGCAAATCAGTCTTGCATTGGGATTTACAGAACAAGATATTGATAAACATTCGACTAATCTCGCTGAATTAATCGCATTATGGCAGCAACAAGAATTTGTTGAAGTTTATGTTGAAAATAAAGACCGTCTATTCGGACGTGCAAAAGACAGCAGTTTAGCCTATGGTGCATCGCCTTATTATATTGGTTTATATCACGCTAGATTAAGTTATGAAGAAAATGATCCTCTTGTGGTGCTAACATTTAATTATGAAGATAACCCAGAACAAACCACAGTGTCGGTTCGTTTTATGGTTGATCATGATACCTTATTCGGGACAAAAGAAGAAAAATTCATTCAACAACGAATGAAAGATATTCGTAAACGTATTGATGATTTTATTCAATTAGGTAATAAAAAATAAAAGGGCGAAAGCCCTTTTTTGTTGCACATTGTAGAAAATAGTTTTATATTTCTTCAAAAAGTTGTAAACTTCGCAAACTTTTATTCTTTGGTGACTTATGACAAATCTATCATTAAATCCTATTTTTGAAAGTTTTGCGCCAATTTTTAAGCAATTAAAAACCGTGGCAATGTCTGCGTTATTTATTGCGCCATTGGCGATAAATCATCCTGTTCGTCACACTACACACACAGTCAATATTTTCAGTGTTCAAACAGATGAAAATAAATCGATCAATCAACAAGACATAGAAAAGATTATTGATATGGTGAAAGCTGTTTCTGCTATCACTGATTTTGTTATTGCGTCAATTACGGCAGAATCATTAAGCTATATTGATTTAAGTGACGTTCTGAGACTAGAAAGCAAAATTAATAAATATGATGATCTAGCTAACAATATTATGGTCAATAATAAAACTCCAGAATTATCAACAACGCTACAATCATTCAGCAATAAAATGCACACGCTTTGCAATATGATGAAATCAGAAAAATACAAGCAACAATCAGATGAAGTAGTGTTATCACGCCTTTATCGCAAATCTGAAGATGCAGGGTACACCTACAAATCATCACATTCTTTTGATGATTTTAAAAAAGCAGTGATGATGTAGGATAACAAATGAAGATTGAGTTATCGAAACAATTTCAAGAAGGGCGTTTAAACACGCCCTTTTTTAAAGACATTCAAGCCATGTCAGATGAAGAATTGCAGCTCATCTTTGATTTTATGCAATCCATTAAACAAGGGAAACTATTAAGAGGTAAAAATAAACCATCTTGGCTTGATGATAATCTCAATGACATTCCAAATACAGAGGTTTATCAACAAAACGAAATATGGCATTATCACTGCGGCCCTTACAATAAAGGATCTAGATATTGTCCTATGAGTGGGCTAAAAATAAATTTGAATGGAGAAACATCAGGACCTGTAATTCATTATCAAAAAATATCAGATGAACATATCGTGATTATCGCTTTTTCTCCACAACACGAACCGTTCCCACGCGAATGGGACACTCCAAACCCAATCATTGACAGAGCATAATCAAAGGGCGAAAGCCCTTTTTTGTTACCTACTATTCCACACACTCCCACACTCGCCACACCGCACAATATTGCCAACAATAAGGCATTTTCTTTAACTGTGAATGCCTATGTCTGCTGAATTACAACGAAAACTAGACAACATTATCCGCTTTGGGGTAATCGCTGAAGTGAATCACGCCACTGCACGAGCTCGCGTAAAGAGCGGTGACATTCTGACGGATTTTTTACCCTTCGTTACATTTCGAGCGGGTACAACCAAAACTTGGTCGCCGCCGACGGTGGGCGAACAATGTGTGATGTTATCCGTTAGCGGTGAATTTACTACTGCCTGCATATTAGTTGGGCTTTACACACAAAATAGCCCAAGCCAATCGCCCGACGAACACGTCATTGAATTTGCTGACGGTGCCAAAATCACTTACAACCAATCAAGTGGTGCATTGGTTGTGACAGGTATCAAAACCGCCAGTATTACTGCCGCTAATCAAATTGATATTGACTGCCCCGCTATCAATATCAAAGGTAATGTGAATATTGACGGCTCTTTATCAACCACAGGCACAAGCACCACAAAAGGCAATATCAGCACGCAAGGCAGCGTGACCGCAAGCGGTGATATTAAAGGTGGCTCAATTAGTTTACAAAACCACGTCCACCTTGAACAAGGCGATGGCCAACGAACCTCTAACGCAAAGGCATAGTATGAATCGATACACTGGCGAAACATTAAAAAACGAAAGCGACCACATTAAACAATCCATCGCCGATATTTTGCTAACGCCAGTTGGTTCACGAATTCAGCGGCGTGAATATGGCAGTTTAATCCCAATGCTAATAGACCGCCCAATTAGCCACACATTGTTATTACAACTGGCGGCTTGTGCCGTCACTGCGATTAATCGTTGGGAACCTCGAGTACAGATCACACAATTTAAACCTGAATTGGTTGAAGGTGGCATTGTGGCAAGTTATGTCGCACGCAGTCGTAAAGATAACCAAGAAATGCACAACGAAAAACTATTTTTAGGACATAAACAATGAGCGAATTAGTCGATTTATCAAAACTAGATGCACCAAAAGTGCTAGAAGATTTAGATTTTGAAAGTTTGCTCGCAGACAGAAAAGCGGAATTTATCGCACTTTTCCCACAAGATGAAAGGGCATTTTGGCAAGCACGATTAAGTTTAGAAAGTGAGCCCATCACGAAATTATTACAAGAAGTGGTTTACTTACAGTTGATGGAAAGAAACCGCATCAATAACGCAGCAAAAGCCACAATGTTAGCCTATGCAAGCGGTTCAGATTTAGATGTGATTGCCGCCAATTACAATGTAAAAAGACAAGTCATTCAAGAGGCGAATAATAATGTTACGCCTAAAATCCCCGAAATTTTAGAAGATGACACCTCATTAAGATTGCGTACGCAATTAGCCTTTGAGGGGCTTTCTGTGGCGGGTCCTCGTTCTGCTTATATCTTTCACGCACTCTCTGCACACCCTGATGTTGCAGATGTCTCGGTGGTTTCCCCTCAGCCCGCTAATGTTACCGTGACAATTTTAAGTCGCAATGGACAAGGCGAGGCAGAGGAAAGTCTTTTAAATGTGGTTCGAGCAAAACTTAACGATGATGACATCCGCCCTATTGGCGACCGAGTTATTGTCCAAAGTGCGGTAATCCAATCTTATGAAATCCGTGCCAAATTACATCTTTATCGTGGCCCTGAATATGAACCAATCAAAGCGGCTGCTCTAAAAAAATTAACGGCTTACACCGAAGAAAAACACCGTTTAGGGCGAGACATTAGCCTATCGGGTATTTATGCTGCCTTACATTTAGAAGGGGTACAACGAGTAGAACTTATCTCGCCTACCGCCGACATTGTGCTACCAAGCTCAAAATCAGCCTACTGCACGGCAATTAATTTGGAGATCGTGACAAGTGATGATTACTAATTATTTACTGCCGATAGGTTCAACCCCATTAGAAAAACGTGCGGCTGAAATTCTAAAAAGTGCGGTAGAAAATCCTATTATTATTGCAGATTTAATCAATCCTGAACGCTGCCCCGCTGAATTACTGCCTTATTTAGCTTGGGCTTTTTCGGTGGATAAATGGGATGAAAACTGGACGGAAGAAGTTAAACGCATTGCGATTAAACAGTCTTATTTTGTGCACAAACACAAAGGCACGATTGGCGCAGTAAAACGTGTGGTTGAGCCAATAGGCTATCTTATTGAACTAAAAGAATGGTTTCAAACCAACCCACAAGGCACGCCAGGAACATTTAGCTTAACCGTAGAAGTGTCTGAAAGTGGTTTAAATGAACAAACCTATAACGAACTCGTGCGACTTATTAACGATGTTAAACCCGTCTCAAGACATCTCAATCAGCTCGCTATCGCCCTCTCCCCAACAGGGTCACTTAGTGCCTTTGTTGGTCAGCAATGGGGCGAAATCATCACGGTATATCCACAATAGGAATATTTATGGCATCACAATATTTTGCAATCTTAACCGACTACGGAACACGTGCTATCGCTCACGCATTAAGCCAAGGGCAACCGTTACAGCTCACCCAATTTGCTGTGGGTGATGGCAATGGGAAAGCGGTCACACCAACGGCGAACGCAACAGCTCTCGTACATCAAACGCACATTGCACCTGTCAGTGCCGTCTCTCTCGACCCTCGCAATAATAAACAAGTCATCGTTGAATTAACCATCCCTGAAAATATCGGCGGTTTTTACATAAGAGAAATGGGCGTATTTGACGCACAAAACAAACTCATTGCCTACGCAAACTGTCCTGAAAGTTTTAAACCGACAGAAAGTAGCGGAAGTGGTAAAGTCCAAGTATTGCGGATGATCTTAAAAGTAGAATCTTCTAGTGCGGTGACATTATCTATTGATAACAGTGTGATTTTTGTCACCCGACAACAAATGACACCAAAAACCATTACTGCCACAACGCAAAATGGATTTAATGAAAGCGGACACAGCCACCAAATAGCCAAGGCAAGCACCACACAACAAGGTATAGTCCAACTCACCAACGACACAGGGCTTGAAAGTGAATCTCTTGCACTCACCGCAAAAGCAGGGAAAAAACTCGCTCAACAAACAACACAATTACAGTTAAATGTCTCGCAAAATTACATCCAAAACAGCAAAAAATCCTCTGCAGTAAATAGCGAAAGCGAAGATAACGTAGCGACAAGTAAAGCAGCCAAAACCGCCTATGACAAAGCAGTAGAAGCCAAAACTACCGCAGATGGAAAGGTTGGTTTAAATGGTAACGAAAGCATTAATGGCGAGAAATCCTTTGAAAATCGTATTGTGGCAAAAAGAAATATCCGTATTTCAGACAGCCAGCATTATGCTTCACGCGGAGACTATTTAAATATCGGGGCAAACAATGGCGATTGCTGGTTCGAATATAAATCAAGCAACCGAGAGATTGGCACGCTTCGTATGCACGCTAACGGCGATTTAACCTACAAACGCCAAAAAATCTACCACGCTGGGGCAAAACCCCAATTTAATACGGATATTGAAGGCAAGCCTAATACACTTGCAGGCTATGGTATTGGGAATTTTAAAGTAGAACAAGGGCAGGGCGATGCCAATGGCTATAAAACCGATGGCAATTATTACTTAGCAAGCGGTCAAAATCTACCCGAAAATGGGGAATGGCATATTGAAGTAGTTAGCGGTGGGGCAACAAATGCGGTGCGTCAAATTGCACGTAAAGCGAATGACAACAAAATCAAAACACGCTTTTTTAATGGCTCAAATTGGTCAGAATGGAAAGATGCAGGCGGCGACGGCGTGCCTATTGGTGCAGTTGTATCATTCCCTCGTGCGGTAACCAATCCCGTTGGTTTTTTACGTGCTGATGGTTCAACATTCAGCCAACAAACCTTTCCCGATTTATACCGCACTTTGGGCAACAGCAACAAACTCCCTGATTTAACCCGTAGCGATGTGGGGATGACGGCTTATTTTGCCGTGGATAATATCCCTGCAGGCTGGATTGCCTTTGACGAGATTGCCACACAAGTTACCGAGCAACGTTACCCTGAGTTATATCGTCACTTGGTCGGTAAATATGGTTCTATTTCAAATGTGCCACTTGCGGAAGACCGATTTATTAGAAATACAGGGAATGGGTTAAATATCGGTCAGACACAAAGTGACGAGATTAAAAAGCACGTTCACAGAGTGAGAACACACTGGGCTGATTCATCTGATAGTAGTATTTTTTATGACAAAACGAAAACTGTTATAGATTCACGATTACGCACTGCAACTACAACCGATGATAATCTCAGTGATAATGGATTTATGCATCCGCTTTTAGATACCCCGATGGCAACAGGTGGAGATGAAACTCGCCCTAAATCGCTTATTCTCAAACTTTGTATAAAAGCAAAAAACACATTTGATGACGTGCAATTTTGGGTTAAAGCATTCGGCGTTGTTGAGAACGCAGGAATTTTAGATGCGGGTACACTTGTGCAAAATATGCAAGCGTTATCTGCGAGGGTTGAACAAAAAATAAAAGAAAATAAACAATCTACTTTACTAGAAATAAACAATGCAAAAGCTGATATAAATCAGAAATTTTTACAGGCGCAAGAGAGTTTATCTCAAATTAGTACATTAAAAACAGTGTGGCAAGGTAATGTAAGTTCTGGGAGTATTAATATTTCAGAAAAGTGTTTTGGTAAAACACTTATTTTGTATCTTCAGTCATCATCAGGCCACAGGCTTGATGATAATAACAATATTGAAATTGTCAGTTTTGAAGTAGGGGCAGAGATTGAAGGTAAAAGGGGCGGTGGAGTTTATTTTAGTAGTATTCGTCAAGTAATTCCACACAATTCTGGTGGAACTAGGGTGTATCATGTAGAAGTCAAGAAATTCGCTGTGACTGTTGATAGAAACGGTACAACAATACACATTGAAGAACTTGCTGGTCGTTTTGTAAAACGTATTGATATTCGATGAAGGAGTGATTAATGAAAGTCTATTTTTTAAAAGAAAATTTGAATAGTTATCAAATTTTCCCTATTCCGCAAAACTTAAATGATTTTGTGGAAATGGAAGTAGAAAACGAATCAGAGCTTGAGACTAAACAACTTATTGATTTTAAAAGTCAATACATTCTAGTTGATAGACAACCAACAGAATTACACAAATGGAACGGAAACAGCTGGGTTGTTGATAAAAAAAAGAAAACTGAAATTAAGCGTGAACTCATTAAAAATCTAGTTGATAGCATTGATGATACAGCGGCGAACATCAGTTCTAGATGGATAAGGTTTGCCGAAGAGTATAAGGAGCGAGAAGCTGCCGCTATTGCCTTTAAAGAAGCAAATTTTGCTGGAGAAGTAAGCGTTTATATCAGCAGTTTTGCAACGGTTGCAGGTCTTGATAATCAGTCTGCGTCACTTTTGATTCTTCAGCAAGCAGAAAGCTTGCGTACATTGCAACAACAATTAGCAGTGCAAAGAATGCGTAAGTATGAGTTAAAGCATGAGGCGTTGAGTGATGAAGAACTGCAACGTATTCATGACGATATTATAGGTAAAATGCAAACATTAGCGGAGGCACAACAATGATAGGCGCTAAAATCTATCTCGCATTATACAAAGGTAAAAAAACGGGTAAAAACCCGAGCGCACTTTTGGCACGTTTGAGTGACTGGCTCACTCGTAAATTGACAAAAGGCGTGTATTCGCATTGTGAAATTGCAGTAATGAAAGAAGTATTTGTCAGTGGGCATCACTATGAAACAGAAGTGATGTACGAGTGTTATTCGTCTTCAATTCGAGACGGTGGCGTACGTTGCAAGCAAATTGATGTTTATGATAGAGAAAAATGGGATTTAATTCCGCTCGACGGTGTAACCGAAGCACAAATCAAAGCCTATTTTGACCGCACTTTGGGCTGTAAATACGACTGGTGGGGTGCTGTCGGGATTGTGCTCGGCATCAAACAAAAACGATCAAAATATTTTTGCAGTGAATGGTGTTTTAATTGCATTAAAAATAGCAATGAAGGCTGGCGGTTTAGTCCGAATCAGCTTGCTGTTGCTTTTACCACCGTAAGTAATAATTAAATAAATTTTCAACAAGAGGCTGCGAAATAAGCGGTCTTTTTTTTTTAGGAGAATATATGTCAATTCTAGGTTCTATGACGGATGCGGTGAATAAAACTAAAACACCGCAAGCCCCAACAATTTCCACTCAATCTCCGACAAAAGATACATCACAGACAATGGCAGGTAATGTCTCTAATTTATTAAATAGCAATTCACTTTTAATGAATAGCGCGGCTGCTAAAGGAGAACGTATGGCAGCTAATCGCGGCTTGCAAAATTCAACCATTGGTGTGGAATCTGCTCAACGTGCAATGCTTGATGCGGCAATACCAATTGCAAGCCAAGATACGCAAAATGCGTTTGCGGAAAAACAAACTCGCTTACAAGCTGATTTAAATTTCCAAAACCAAAGTAAGCTCAATCAGCAACAAAATCAATTCACCGCATCGCAGGCAGAATTAGAACGCGGTCATCAGCGTGGAATGGCGCAATTACAATCTGATTTAGCTTATAGCAATCAAAGTCGATTAAATCAGGCACAAAATCAATTCACTGCGTCTCAAGCCGCACTTGAACGGCAACAACAAAAAGATATGGCGAATTTGAATCATCAAAATGAGATGAAGAACTTAAATGCACAAGTGGCGGCGAACACTATTGGTAAATCCATTGATTTCACCATGCAAATCACCAATAACTTTGATGCGCAAATAGCCACGATCTTGAATAACTCGAATATGAAAGCTGAGGATAAAACAAAGGCTATTGAGCAGCTAAAAGCAAGTCGAGATTCAGAGATTCAATTTATGAGTAAGTTTATGCAGGGAATTCCGACCACGCAACAAAACTGGTCGTCATTTCCTAGCTTAGGTGTTCCGTCAATTCAAATTAGTTAAGAGGAGAAAGGTTATGGCGTTTTGGGATGGTGCATGGGATGCAATTAGTGGCGCTGGTAAATGGCTGGGGGAAACAGCTGGAAGTGCAATGGATTGGATGGACAACCATAAAGCAGCAAGTAATATTATCGGTAATGTTATTGCTGGTGCTGGTGGTTACTTTGCGCAAAAACAAGCTGGTAAAGATTTGATCAATCAGCAACGTGAGTTATTAAATCTGCAAGATCAGATGAAATCAAAATATTCAGCCGTACCAGATGCGGATTGGTCGTATAAAAGTTTGACAGTGGATGATTCTCCTGGATTGGCAAATGGCGGTATTTTGACTGAAATGAAGAAACGTTCTGAAACTAAAGGGGCTAACAATGGCAGAGTTGCATGATAGTTTTGGTGAGTCAATGGAAAAAGCTGGCTATGAGCGAGCTAGTGATTCTGATTCATCCTTTTCCGGTGGAGGTGGTTGGCGAGAAGATAACAGTAGTGATAGTTATCGTAGTACGTCAGATAGATGGAATGACCACAAATCTAGATACGGAAAAGACAAAGTCTATACTGATGCATTTAATGAGCGAAGAAATAACTCTAGTTGGAGCGGTGGTCATAGCGCAATTAGCCGAACAATTAGTGAAAAATATCATTCACTTTCTAATGGGCAAATGAGCGCCGCCGTTCCTGAAAAAGATCAGAAAACACTCACTGGCGGTTTGTTTGGAAAAAGTTACTCCAATGCGCCTTATTCTGAACGCACTCCTTCTATATTTGATAGAAACATACGTGGTTCAATGACATTAAATAACGGCGATGTATGGTCAAGCGATCCCCAATATTCATCCGTTCGAGAACGGGCGGACATCAATAGTTACGACCGTATTAAACGGGGCGAAGAATTGAACTTAATTGGTCGTGCTGTAGGAGGCGTTTTTAGTGGGGTGGGCGGGGCAGCAACAACGCCAGTTGGCAAAATTGCTGAAAGTGCGGCAAATTTTGGGCTTTCCCACGTTGGGGATTTATCTCGACAATTCAAAAGCAACCAAGAGCAAGCGTATTATGATAGCCTCACTCCAGAGGGGAAAGCGTATTACGATACAAGAGTAGATTTCATCAATAAGTCCTATAAGAATGCTCGGGAAAAATATGAAACGAACGATAAATGGATTGATAGAGGTATTACAGCTGCACAAGTCGGTTTATCTGCTTTAGGGCCTCCTGGTGCAATGCTAGGGTCTGGGATTGGTTTATTAGGTAAAGCGATCAACAAAAAAGACACGATGACAAAATCATTACGTGATTTAACAGAGACGCTTAACTCTAACGCATTAAATAACCACATCGCACAACAAAATGAATTAGCTGAAAAAGAACGTCAAGCCTATAAGGAATTTATGGCTGGGCGTGATTTACGCAGTGACAATACACAACCAAAAGGCATACTGAACACTATGCATAATCGTATGCAAAATATAGATCCTGATAAACAGGTCAAAACGAGTGACGTTCCTAACCTAAGAAATTATTGGGCAAATATCATCGTATCATAGGAGAAATTCATGGGCATTTTAGATTCAATGACACAACAATCACAACCGCAGACAACAGAACAAAGTGCGGTCGAAAATCCACAGGGTTCACAACAACAGGGAAGTATGGCGCAGATGTATCAAATGTTGATGCAAAATTCCATTAATGCTATCGCAAATGTTGCGCAACAACGTATTCAAGAAAAAGGTCCCGAAGAAGGTATTGCCGATTTAGTCGCAAAAGCAATGATTTCAAATCTTCAGGCCGCGCAACAAAATGGAAAAACTATTCCGCCGCAAGTGATGATGCAAGTCGCTAAAGATTTAGCTATGCAATTATTACAGCAAGTTGGTGTGCCAGAAGAGCAAATTGATGATGTATTGATTGATATTTTAATGAATGCGCTTGAGCAATTTGGCGAAGCAACGCACGGTGCGTTACCTCAGGAAGAAGAACAGCAATACGTTGATATGATCAACAAAGTATCTGAAATGGAAAGCCAACGTCGTGCGCAAGTGCAAAACGGTCAATCAAAACCAATGCAACAAGGGGCATAATTTATGGGATGGGGTGGAATTTTAGGTGCGATGACACAAGGATTGGGAACTGGTATTGTCAAAAATGTTGAGCAAGGGTGGAAAGATGAAGAAACTCAAAAGTTGTTAGATTGGAAAACGGCAGAAGCCGACAAACAACGTGCTTTTGATAGTGAATTGCTTGATAAAAAATACAAGCACGAGTTTGAGCTTGAAGATCATAGAACCCGTAATGAAATTTCAGCGGCGGCTGCAAAAGCTCGAATTTCAGCACGTTATTCTCATGGTGGTGAATCAGAAGCGCAAAAAAATCTTCTTGGCGCAACTCAAACGCTTGGTATTTATGATAGCCAATTACATTCCTTGCAAGAAAAATTGTCCGCAACAGAAGATAAAGAGCAACAAAATGCGATTGCAGCAAGAATCAATGCTGTTTCTGCTGAACGCGAGAATTATCTTAAACGCCCTGATACAATCGCTGCATTTAAGGGGGCTGGCCAGATGGGACAAGCGCTTTATATGACTGGTGGTGGTAATATGGATTTGTACAATCCGAAACCAGTGGAGCGCGAAACGGTAGCTGAGGATGTTAAATCTTCTGTCGCTCCTCCTGTGCGCAATATGATTGATGTAAATAATCTCACTCCACAACAGGCGGCAGATATTGCAAGACAGAAAAGTGAAGATGCCGCTCGTTTGCAGTTTTCCAAAGCGTCAGCGGATGCTAAAGACTGGGCGCAAAAACGTACACAGTATCAATCATCAACTTTCATTCCGCGAACATTCTAAAAAGTGCGGTCAGATTTTCGCATTTCAATAAAAGCAAAAGTCGAGGTTTTAGCCCCGCCTTCTTTTGCTTGTTTAACAGTAAAGTTAATGTTTACTTGAATTAATTCTAACGCATCTAATCGTCCGTTACAGTTACAAAAGCGAAGTCTTTTTCCACAATTGCTTTTGCTCGCTCAAACTCTTCTATTCCCTGTTCATCAGAACAATTTTCAACAAAGTCTATAAAATCCTGATTATCAATTTTCACAATGTTGTTTGATTCGTCATATACAACTTCGCTTGAAAAATAAAGTTACCCCTGTTCTTTCCATTGTTTAGCTAATTCTTCTGATTGAAATACTTTTCTTGGATTCCCATCAAGGGAACAAAAATATAGGGTTTTCATAGATTCTCCTATGATTTTGCCTCACGCATTATTCTTACCAAGAAATTTAATACTTAGGGAATAGAACAGCCCGCGGCTCATTCACGGATCATTTTAAGTTATTATTTAGTTATATCGCCGTTAGTGAATTTCCTCTAAGGTATTGTTTTTATTGGTGTTGTTATGGCGATGTTATTTAAAATTTGGTGGAGCTGGGGGAAATCAAATTGAGTTATAAAGTATTGTTTTTGTTGGTTTTTATAAGTTTTCAAAATCTCAAAAGGTAACAATCAGGGAACAGAAAAAGAACAAAAAATGAGCAATTTTCAGGAGTTGAACCCACGCCTTGATTTTTTAGTGGAGTTTCTGTTTTTACCAGTACTTACTTCTTTAAAAAAATCGGATGGCGATTCAGTTCCCTTTTTTGGCGTTTGAATTTTGTTCAGCCTTAGCGTTTGGGGATTCTAGAAGAGAGATTTTTAAAAGTCAATTTAAAGCAATTTAAAGCAATATTAAAAAGAGCTATAACTGCGGTTAGTTTTTTATCTCAAAAACTTTTTAGAAAAAAACTTCACTTTTTTCACTTTTCTCACTTAGCCTTGATTTTAAAGGATTTTTTCAAAAAAAAACTTCACTTATTTAGTGATTTAAGTGAAGTTTTTTTATTTGGTAAGGTAATTTTTGGTTATTTATTCATCAAAAACTGCCTTTTTAGCTCATCCATTCGTTACGTGTGGTTACCCAGTCAGTTTTAAAATAAATATTAGTTAGTTTTTCCCCGTTAAGCGTTCTTTTTTCTGCTGGATAGTTATTTTTTAATTCTTTGAGTGCATTTCTTAATAAATCCCAAAAAATGCCTTGTTTTATTGGGGTTTCATCATAATAGGAACAATATAATCTATAAAGTGAATATAAGGCTTGATTCTCTTTCTTTTTGTCTTGTTTCTTGCCTGGTTCTAATCCTTTGCACTCTTGTCGAGTTTCAAAAAATTCAGCAAATCGTAAAAAATGATTATTTTTCTTCTTAATCATTAATGCCTCGTCACTTTCTCTTTGATATTCTAATAATCGCTTAGCCTGTAAAGGGTCGTTTTTAAATGTATTAATTAATAAATTTACGATAGAAGGAATTTCATTTTTTATTTTATCCTTTAATTTATCATCAACTAAGTGATCAGGTACTTTATCGGCAAAGTGGAAAATTACGCGACGGCGTAAAATCCCGCCGTTATGTTCTGTAAAAATAATCGGGTCGTTATTTGTCATTAAAAAAACGGATTGAACGCGAGCATCAAAAGCATCTTTGTATTTTGGTTCAAAACTCATTAAATCACCGCCTGTTAGGGCTTTTAATACTGCACCATCTGTAACCATTCGCCCCTGATCGGGCGCAAAAATTAGCGTTTTATCAAGTAATTTTGTTCTAGTAGAAATTTTTTCTAAATCTTTTAAATTGATGCTAGTTGAATTTTCTTCGCCAACTAACATAATAGCAATTTCATTAAAAATACTTTTCCCACTGCCGCCATCACCAGTAATTTCTAAAAATAATTGCCATTGATAGCTATTAGTAAGAATCATATAAAATGCTGCAAGAATGCGGCGCTTTTTATCTTCATCGTTTTTACTAGCCCAATTTATCCACTTTTCAAAATTAGGCATTGGCTTATTTTCAAAAGAGTATTCAATATCAATAAATGAACGTAAAAAATAATCCTTACTATGTGGTAAAAACTCACCTGTGTTTTTATTTATTACGCCATTTGAAAAAGGAATAAATTCTAAATTCGGCTTGCCTAGTTTAGGCATTTTTAAAATAATTAATTCAAGCAATGTTTTAGCATTAGATACGTTATAATCAACGCCCATTTCATCAAAAAACTGAACGACTAAATAAAGCGCATCATCGTCTTTTAACAAAACCCATTTTTTACCATTGTAAAAATAAAGATAATTTGTTAATCCATCTTTGAATAAAGGTTTTTTATACCATTCAAAAAAATAATTAAATCGTTCATTATCCTTTATTGTTTTAAAGGTTTTTTTAAATTCCTGTTTTTTATCGTCGCGCATTGTTGAATCCTATAATAGGGCGCATTGCGCCCTTTGTTGTATTAATTGGCGTTATTGGTTTGGTTAAAGTATTGGATAATATCCCCAGCGAGATAAAGTTTGCGCTGTCGTGCTGTGCCTGTATCGCGCTTGATTGGTTTTGGAAAATCTGCGGCGTAAACTAATTCATTTCTAACATAGCCATAACTTAAGTTGGTATATTTGGCAATGTGTTTCGGTGTCCATATTGCCGCGGGGTTCATATCTAAGCCAGTTTGCGATCTCGTTTTGGCGTTTTCCAATAAGGCGACGCGTTGGCTTAATTGCTCTACGGTTTTTGTTAGCTGCTCAATATTATTTGCTGTCATCATTCGTTCCTTTCGTATTTTTGCGGTTGTTCTTGTTGCATGGTGATCTTTTTTTATTAGTTTAGTGTGGTGCTGTTGGCGTACTTTAATAAATGGTCTGCGTTCAAATGCGCATATTTGTTTACCATTTCCAGTGTTTGCCATCCGCCCATCTCTTTCAACGTGTAAAGCGGTGTGCCGCTTTGTGCGTGCCAGCTTGCCCACGTGTGGCGCAAATCATGAAAGCGAAAGTTTTCAATTCCAGCGCGGTTTAATGCGCGGTGAAAATCAACCCAATCAATTCGCCCAATCATTTTGTTAGTGCCTCTATGAAAAACATATTTATTGCACCGTTGTGCCTCTAGTTCTGCTAAAAGCGTACATGCCTCATCGTTTAAAGGTAACGGGCGCGCCTTGCCTGATTTTGATTTATCCGCACGAACAACGGCAATTTTTCGCGATAAATCTACGCTGTCCCATTCAAGCGAAAGAATTTCACTCATTCGCGCGCCTGTATAAAGCGCAAATTTGCAAACGGCTTTCATCCATGGCAAATCAAGATTTTCAATTAATCGTGCGGCCTCGTTTTTGCTTATCCAGCGCACGTTTACTTTTGGCTCTGCATTTTTCGGAACGTAAGGAATCTTAGCTATCCAGTCATTTTTATAAGCAAGGGAAAACATCTTCATCACTGAAGTGCGGTAGCGGTTTTTTGTTGCTGGGCTTAATTTTTCCCCTGTTTTGCTATATTGTGGAATGTTTGCAGCAATCTCTTCGCCTGTAATACTTTGCAAGGTTCGCCCTTGGAATAGGGCGCGCCAATAAATGGCGTGCCGTCTTACCGTGTCGATATTCTTGCCTTGCTTACCTTCCTCAATAAAAAGCAGTAACGCCTCATCAAAAAGCCGTATTGGTTTTTTATCTAAATAAGCTATTTCCCATAATTCACGCTTTAAGCGGTCATGAAATTCTTGGGCTAGTGCTTTTTGAGTCGTTCGAGTGCTTTGTCTAATTCTTTGCCCGCTTGGTGCTGTAATATCGATCCAGTAAGTATTTTTTCTTTTGTAGATAGCCATTCGTTACCCCTATTTTTTAGGCTTGGTGTAATTGCCAGTTCTTGTAAACATTGTGATGTAGGTCGTTGTTCAAGGGCTTTTAAATCATCATAAGATATTCGCCAAGAACGCGTTCCTGGCATTGTGAAAAAACCCCATCTAATCCGGTTTTGAAAGACGGTGGAATAAGACAGTTTGAGATAGTCCGCCGCTTCTTTGATCGTAAGCAATAACGGCATTTCATTTAATACCCTCATTCGTTCCCTCTTGCGCTTTCATTTCTGCATATTTTTCTAAACATTGTTCTAATGGATAGCGTCCGTTATGTGAATAGATATCGCATAGCTGTTCATCAATCCATTTACGAACGGGCGTGCCTTTTAGCTCTTTGAATAGGGCGAGATAGCACACGCCATAAAAGGCAAGTTGATCCGTTAAATTTTGTTCTTCGTCTTTTCTTGGAATATTGAAGTGCATCACCAATTCGCTAATTAAAGCGAGTGATGGATTCTGTGTTTTCTCTCTGGTGGATTCATCGGCATAGATTAGAACGCCTTCAAGCGGTTGAATGATAAGGTTTGAGTTACGCATAAATCCCCCCTTTCATCGCTAAAGTGCGGTTAAATTTTGGGTTGATTTTTGCAACGGTGACGAGGTGGCGAAAATCAGCGTTAAGGCTTAATCTTGCGCTTTCTTCGGTGTTGGCGTGAATAGTTTGAATGCACAAATTAAAGTGCGGGTGTGTGCGATTAACGCATAGAAATTTGTAGATCATTTCTGCGGTGTCCTTTGATAATTTTTGAGAAGCTACCGCAAAACTTTCGACTATTTGGCGGTAACACATAACGGGGTCGAAAACCGCTATCAAAGGAAAACGGCAAAGGGCAAAACCTTTCCCGTTATGCGCTACCATAGAGAATAGACTATCAGAAAATAGGCTATATTGAATAGGTGCGTAAACGCTACGAACAAAAAAAGCGCGAATTGGCGCGCTGTTCGCCTTTGATAATAAAACGGCTTTCGACGACCGTGCCTCGCAATTTGCGAGTGCTTTTTCACTATAATGCAATGTAAAGCTAGGTGCAAGTGATTTTTGTGCTTTTCTTGTTGCGTGGGTTGTGCATTGGGTTAAAATAACGTTGTTCATATTGAATCCTATTTTGATTTTGTTTTCCTTAGTTTGGGTTTAATTTGGCGATTCCTTAGGATATGGTTCAATGATTATTTTTCGCTAAGTCATTAGCGATTAAGCCTGTAGCCCACTTGTGCGAGTAAGTGGGCTTTCTTTTTGGCTTATTGTTTAAATTCGTTAATAAGTTGGATAAGTGCGCCCATAAAATTCGGTGATTGCCAAAAAATCAGCGCAATAAGTACGCCCGTGCCTATGGCTTTTAAGAAAAATTTAAAGCCGTCTGAAATATCTTTTCCAGCTTCGTCTGCGCCTTGTGTACTCATATTTTCCCCTATGTTTAATTGTGTTAATAACTTGCCAATCACTGGAAAGTTGCTAAAATTGTCTTGCATTGGTTCCGCCTTTGGCGGTGTGATTAGCCCTGAATGATTAAGGCTCATTCGGGGCTTTTTATTTTTACCCATTGGCGATCTCTCTTGAGTTTAGCCATTGCGTGACATCTGCAACCTTCCAACGGCTTAAACGCCCGATCTTAATCGGTGCAGGAAAATGGCTAGATTTCATCAAGGAATAAATGCCGCTGCGGCTTACGCCTAATTTGTCGGCAATTTCCTTGGCGTTTAAATAGGTTTGGTTTGTTTCCATCTTTGCCCCTTTCGTGGTTTAAATGTTGCTTTAAATGTGTTTTTTGCGTTTTCTCTGTGCTCGGCTGTTCACCTTAGCAAGCGCATAGTAGGGGAAAGGAAAAGAGGAAAAAATCAGATAGAAATGTGAAAAATCGAACAACACGCAAGCGCATTGTTCGATTTTCTTTTGAGCGGTTTTCGATTATGTTTTAATCGGTGGGTTCTGTGATAATGGCGGTAATTTGCGCTTTATGCCGTCCGCTGTTGCGTGGGAATGTGGCGTTATAGGTTCTTTTATATTTTCCTAAATAGCCTTCCACGGTGTATAGATCCGAGGTTTTAAAGCCTTGTTTGTCTTTGAGTGTATCAAGCACGGCATTGACAATCTGATAACCGCCTAAATGTGGGTAAGCCTGTGCCGTGGCGTGGATGCTTGCCAATATCAACGGCGTGAAAAAATCCTTTTTATTGCGTGGCGTTCGATTTTCTGATTTTTCGTTCGATTTATTTTTAACCGTTTTTATTGTTTTTTCTGTTTTGGGTGGTTGTGGTGTTGAGATTTGTTCAAAGTAGCCTATTAATTCTTGCATTTTATAACCAGGTATTTCGACTTTTATGTCATCAACAGAAATTAGCCCTTGCCCTATTGCATGGTTAAATTGCAAATGAATGAATCCAAAATTATAAGTCGTTTCTGGATTTGCTGGATTAGTGAGTAATTCTTCTGAAAAATAAAAATCATTTTCTGGCAAGTAAAGGTTATTTTCATCACTGAATAAAAAATAACTATCGTTAAAGGCAAGTGAAGATAAAGAAAAAAGCCCGTTAAATTCTAATAATTTTAATTCTTCGCTTTCATAAATTAGGCTTATTTTTGTGTATTTTCTAGAAATAATAATCGGGGTTTGTTGTGTTTTTGCAAATTCAATTAACTGCGCTAAACTGCCTTCATCCTTTGCGGTTTCATTTGGCATATAATCATTGAGATAGTAACGCCCATCAACTGATTTTTTATTAATGATTATCTTTCCATCTTTGCCTTCAATGTAAAGATAAAAACTAGCTAAATGATTATCAAAAAGATGTTTTAATAGTGATTTATTCGTTATGTCTATTTGATATTTTTTACGTAAAAATAAATTTATTTCATTTAATGTAAACCACTCTTTTAAAAATAGTGCGTTAAATTCCATAATGACTAAGCCTGTAATATGAAAAAATCCGGTGCGAGCGGATAGGAAAGGATAGACGCTATTTTATACAAGAAAAGCTACGCTATTCTTGCACTAAAATAACGCCTTAATTTTAAGAAAGTGCGGTAATTTTTTGCAAGCGTTTAATGAGGGTTTTTACGCCGCAATTCGGGTTTAATTGATTGGCGCGCATAAGGTGTTCTAGGGCGCGTTGTGGGTGGGTTTCAGCATCGAGTAAGCCTATCGCCTTGTAAAGTCTTGCGCGGCTTTGGTCGGGCATATCTTCGTTTGCTGTGAGTTGTTTTACACGTAAAAGGTACGTCACAAAATAGGCGGCTTGTTCGTTTTCGACAAATTGGGCTCGGTCGCTAAATTCTTCTGCGATCAGGGTGCCTAAAGTGCGGTTGAAATAATCTGGCAAGGCTAAGCCATGGAATAGAGCATAGTCGGCAAGCGTAAGCGCTAGGGCGTATTCTTCGCAATCAATCGCCCACACAAGCCAGGTAGTTAAAATGTTGTCTTGCTTGCCGCTGCCTGCTTCCAATGCGCCATTTATCCACGGCATATAGTCGGGTAAAATTTGCTTTTTGTAGGCGGCTTTGCGTTCATTGGATTGAATCAGTTTTAAATCCTTTCTGTGTCTTGATAACACTCTAAGCATTTTTTCATAACCGCTTAAATCCGCTAAATCTTCGGCATTTTCTACCGCACTTTCTTGAAGTGCGGTCATTTTTAACACGTGGGCTTGCGTGGGTCTCATTGGGCGTTATTTATCCTTGAATTCGATATTTTCAAGCAGTGCAACGCAATCATAGTTTTCAATCACGAAAGCATCGTTACTTGATAAATAATCTTCTACGCGGTCACGTTTGGCATTTTCCACAATGCTACGGCGCATTGCGCCCTCTTGATAATAAATCGAAAGGTTATCAAGGCGGGTAATTAAAATCTTGCCCGCTGGAACGGAAGGCACGCGCACAGCGGGTAAGCCGCCCACTCGTTTTTGACTGATAATTAAGTCATTTGCTAGCTGTTCTGTGCCTTTGTCGCTGTTGTTATTAATGAGCGAGAAATATTTATCCGCCAATAAATCACGCCCCATAATGGCAACTAATTCCGCATCTTCATGGAACCATGGTTCTAAAATGTCTGTTACTGCAGAAAAGACGAGTGAATCAAGGTTTTGATAGTGCTGGCCTTTACCGATATAAATTTTGCCACTGCCGCTTTCCACTTCTTTCATGTGGCGTTTTTTTGCTTCAGTGCGGATTTTGTGCAACCAACCAAAGCCAACATCTTGTAAAAGTGGGTTTGCTGCGCGGTCGGACGTGGCGGCGCGGCTGGTGCCGTTAAAGCCGATCATGATGCGGTCAAGGGCGATTCGTTGCTGTTTAACCGTTGCAATGCGTGCAGCAAAATCAGGGAATTTGGCCCATTGGTCTAACTGTCCGTAAGTTAAGTGCGAATCATAGTTAATTTGCTGGCAATGATATTTAATGCTATCAAGGTTTGCGATTGACTGCGTTTCACGGTCTTTTGTTGTCGTGTCTGTGGTGCTTGCCAGTGTGCTGGCTGCGCCTAATCCTAAGCGGTCGCCTTGTTGTTCGGTGACGGGAACAAGGTTAATCATTTGCAAGAAAGCGGATGATTCTTGAGCTTTGGTTTCTAGGCTTTGTTGTAGTGTCGGCTCTACGGTGAATTTTTTATCCGTATCTGCAACGGTTAAGCCGTTGGCGAATGCGACGCTTTCACGGTAAGCATTAAATTTGTTGCGGGTTTCGTTTCTCATAAAAAATTCCTTTGTTAAAAACTAAAGTGGCCATCGCTTGGCATTTCGCCATATACAAGGGGGCGTGGGTTTGCTGGCTCAATTGGCTTTTTCAATTCAGCAAAGACGGCTTGAATTTCCGCCATTGTTTCACGCATAAGGGCGTTTTCCGTACGTATTTGCTGCATTTCAGATAATAATGCATTAAATTTTTGCATATCTACGGTAGGGTGTGGATCTGCTACGTCTTCCCATTGTGCGGTAAATTCTACCGCTTCGGTGATAATGTTTTGCGGGTCGGCTTTGCGTGCCGCGTAAATGTTCGCGGTGCTGTTTTTAGCGGCAAATTCTAGGTAATCCGTGCCTAGGCTTGCTGGGTTATCCGTTACCGCTAACCCCACTAAATAGGCTTCGCCTGTATCGGCAAAACTAGGGTTTACTTCGATTGAAGTGAAGTTCTTTTGTTTTGCTTTGGTGTAAGCGATCAATTCGTCAGTTGGCGCAATTTGTGCCAATAAGTACAAATCTTTGCATTTCTTTTCGGTTTTAAGCGCTAAAACATCGCCCATATTGCGAAAATCACTATTAGGGTGTAAGCCTTTGATATGTTCAATGCTAATACGCGCTTGATAGGTTTTCGGGTTGTAATTTTTTGCCATCTGTTCAATCCACTCAGGGCTAATTTTTCGCCCGTCTGTGGTTGCGCCAGCTTTGGCAACTCTAAAAAATTGTGATTGTTTAGCCATAGCTTTAAATCTCATTTTGTGGGTTAATCATAAGGTTTTGCAAAACACGCACCGAGGGGTAGATTAATATGTCGCCCGTTTCAACGATTCGCGCATTTGCTGCGCTTTAATCGGCGAAATATCGGGAATTTTGTCTAATTGCTCAAAATCCAGTTTATAAGCACCTAAATTTGGATCTTTTTGGTTGAGCAGGGTAACGCCGTTTTCTTCTAACTTTTGCATAAAGCGGTTCAATAAAAACGCCATCGGATCAATGTTTTGTCGCAAGATATTTTCACGGTTGCGTAAATCGGTTTTAAATCCGTCTGCTTGGCTAATTGCTTGTAGTGCATTTGCCAGTGGTTGCGCGATTTTTTCTGCCAGCTCATCAAGGATTTTTTCGCCCGTGCTTTCTAATAAATCAGAATGTGCAGCAATTAAACGGCGTTTTGTTTCAACAAGATCAAGGGTTAATTCTTCGCGGTTGTGTTGTAACTGTTGAACGAATTTACGTACACCTGCGCGTTTGTCGCGTGCTTCGCGCTCTTTGCCGTAAAGCTTCATAAAATTTTCAGAATCTGGTAAATCGTGCCCATTGGTTTCTTTGCCTTGTGCTTCAAGTTCTGAAATTTCACTATCAAGGGCTAAAATAATCTTGCTTTGTCGGTCAATTTCTTTGTTCTGTGCTTCCAATTGGTGTAAGCCTGCGGAAAAATCCGCTTTGACTTGGTGGAATAAGTCGATTTTTTGTTGTAGTTGCATGGTTTAATCTCTGTTTTTGCTAATTTGTTCTGCCATCCAGTTATTCACTTCACTTTCAAGCCATACCACACGGCGATCGCCTAATTTTATGCGTTGTGGAAATTGCCCATCATTCATGCGTTTGTAAATCGTGGTTTTGGCAAGTCCAGTTCGATTTTCAACGTCTTCAAGTTTTAAAAAGCGTTCTTTGTCTGCCATGGTCATAACTCATTTATTTGTTTCTCTGCGTTCTATAGCGTGCTGTGGAATGATTGTCATGTTAAAGAGTTGGCAAAAAATAGCGATTGGTTAGGAATGTGGAAGGCGATTTCACAAAACAAGGCGGAAAATGCGTTTTTGTTGGGCTGGTCTTTTTGTTTGAAACTTCAAAAAGTTCACTTTTTTCACTTATTTCACTGTTTTTTCACTTTTTATTTATTATATTTTTTCTTTATAAATCAATAAAATAAATAATATAAGGTGAGAAAAGTGAAAAAAGTGAAGTTTTTTTCTAAAAAGTTTTGAAAATGAGGTTTGAAAAAGCCTGAACGGGCGTTTTTCTGCGTTGGTTTGCGTGGATGATTGTGCTTTAAAAATATCAAGAAAAGTCGGTATTGAATATGGGGGATGGCTTGCCGAGGCTTGCGTTAAAAATGAGGTATCAAGTAAAAGCGCGCGGGCGTGCGAGGGTTGCGATTTTTCGCCCGTGGGTTTTCGTTTAAAAATTGGGGTAAATTGGGCTTTTTCGCTTGTTTGCTTTGATGGGCTTGCTATGATGTGTTTAGTGATTGATAGCGCATGCTATACAAGGTGGGCGTTGGCTTGGTTAAACGTTATGCGTTAGCGGTTATCTGTCAAGGTTTGCCGTAGGCAACCCGTAGGGCATGACCTTTACAGATAAAAGAGCGGGCGCATATAGTGCAACAAGCTAACCCCCGCCGTTCTCATTCGGAGAATAAAAGAAAAGCGGCATCATCGCCGCTAATCGTCAAGGGTGCTTACATCGCGCAATATAATCGCCCCATTTTTGCATGATGTAGCGTTTTTGTTCTAAGTATTCAGAATGATTATAACGCTGGCTTACATTGTCCCCAGTCACGTGGGCTAAGCATGCTTCTATGTGAATATGCTGTATCATCGGGTCGTGTAAGTCGTGTAGATAAGTATCAAATATCGCGCGCATACCGTGAGAAGTTAAAATGCCTTTATAGCCTGTACTATCGCCTATTGCTTTATTAGCGGTTTGGCTACTCATATGGCCTGATTTACTACGCGTACTATAAAAAACATAATCATGATCCCCATTTATCGTGCGCATTTCTTCGAGCAAGTCCAGGGCTTGAACGCTTAACGGAACGACGTGAATCCGCCCCGCCTTCATCTTTTCCGCTGGGATCGTCCACACCTTGCGCACAAAATCAATTTCATCCCATCGAGCGCGCACCGCTTCGTTTGCCCGTGTTGCGGTTAAAAGCTGCCATTCTATTAATAATTTAGTTTCTCTATCCGCATTAGAAAGCCATAAGGCGCGCATAAAGGCGGGTAATTTATTGGGCTTTATGGTTGGGTTAGATTGGGCTTTAACGCTAGCGAGAGATTGTCTAAGCGTGGTTAAAGGATTATGCGGAATATAGCCGCAAATAGTCGCATAATCTAAAATTTTACGCGCTGTGCCTGCAACCTTCCTTACAGTATCATTTTTGACATATTCCAACGGCTTTAAATGCTGGTGCCATTCTACCAACGTAATTTTATTTAACGGCATATCACCAAAGCGTTTATAAAGATAAAGTTCAACGCGGCGCATCGAGTCGTTAATATCTTTCACATTATGGCGGTGATAGTCACGGTACATTTCCGCCATTTCCTTAAATGTTATAGCTTGAATTTCCGCTTGCTGGGTTTTCTCTTTTTCGTGCTCTATCGGGTTAATCCCTTGCGCTAAACGTTCGTTATAAGTTAATGCAATTTTTAACGCCTCATCACGTGATAAAAGAGGATATCGTTTCTTAAATGTATATTTAATCCGTTTTTTTGTAACAGGATCAGTAAAAACATAAAGCCAACTATAAGAGCCTTTAGCCTGATTGGCTTTAATGTAAAGATTTTCGACAAAATCGCCTTTAGTTTGGCCTGCTTTAAGAGAGCGGATCACGGTATCCGTTAGTTTTTGATTAGCCATTAGTTTTAAGCCTTTGAAAAATAAAAATTTATCTTCAAACTGTTACTCGGTTTTATCTCAAAAATAAGAGAGTAACAATAAAGTAACAGTTACCAAAAACTAAGGTGAACAGAAAAAACAATAAAAACGCTTAAATGGTTGTTTTTATTGAACAGTTAGAACAGAGAAAACATAAAAAACGTTAAAAAACAAATAATTGGTGGAGCTGGGGGGAGTTGAACCCCCGTCCGAAATTACTCTACCTTCAGTACTACACGTTTAGTCTCGTCTTTAATTTCACTTAAGCATGCGGACAGACACGCTAAACTTAAGCTAGTTTGATTCAATTTAGTGCTTCGATCCTCAAACGGTGGCTTCCACACGATCTCGTTTTGGTTTGACTCCGCGTTATCCCCGTCTTACGAGCGGAAGCTGGAGCGCGAAGGCTAAATGCAGGTTATTAAGCTGCTAAAGCGTATTGTTCGTCGTTTGCGACTATTTTTTTGCGGTTTATTTACGAGGCCTACCGCACCTCGACGTGCACCTTGGGCTTCGCTAATCCCGTCGAATCCAGAATCAGCCCCAAAATTGCGTGTTAGTCTAGCAAAAAAAGAAAGCTAGGGAAAGTCGAGATTGATTGAATTTTTGTATGAAAGCTAGAATAACCTTAAATATTGTCTATTTATTATTGGCTTATTACCTTATTAACAATTCATCTCTAAATTGATTGGAGACGATCATTGATTTTTTATGGACGGGAGGCTTGATAATGGCGTTAATTAATTGGCATTATTTCACGCTTTATTTTTGATGATAGGAGCTATAGATTTGTAAATTATGGCAAAATTAAAGATATTTACGAATTCCTAAAAATATAACACAGCATATATGCTATAATTAGCTCCTAAACTTTTTGGAAAATGTTATCTTATTCTAGTATTTATCATCAATGATTTTATAAAATTTCTTGCATATTAAATTTTTATCACTATAATGTAGCACATATTTCGGACGCGGGGTGGAGCAGCTTGGTAGCTCGTCGGGCTCATAACCCGAAGGTCGTTGGTTCAAATCCAGCCCCCGCAACCAATAATAAGTTCAGTAAAAGAACCCCAGTTTTGGGGTTTTTTTCTATAAGAAATTTAGTAACTGGGCTTAGGTTCTTATGAACCTAACCCTTTTTTTATGCCTGAGATTTAATAAACTATCTTCTTACTATTACTAAAATAGAGGAGATAAGTATTGTTTAGAATAAGGTTTCATAAGGTTATGATATAGTGCGATGAATTGCACCTTATATAGGAGTAGAAATTGGCTACATTAGAACAAAATTTACAAGAAATGCTACAAGATGCAGTAGAAGATTTAGGCTGTGAATTGTGGGGGATTGAGTGTCAGCGCACGGGGCGTTTTATGACTGTGCGTTTATTTATAGATAAAGATAGTGGTGTGACGGTTGATGATTGTGCTGATGTAAGTCGTCAAGTGAGCGCAATTTTAGACGTGGAAGATCCAATTGCGGATAAATACAATCTAGAAGTGTCGTCACCAGGTTTAGATCGTCCGCTATTTACCTTGCCGCAATTTGAACGCTATATTGGGCAAGATATCGCTGTGCATTTGCGAATTCCAGTGATGGAACGCCGTAAATGGCAAGGTCAGTTAGAACGTATTGAAAAGGATATGATTACTTTAATCGTTGATGATCAAGAACAAATTTTAGTCTTCGGAAACATTCAAAAAGCGAATGTTGTTGCAAAATTTTAAAAGGAGAAAAAGAGAAATGAGTAAAGAAATTTTACTGGCGGCGGAAGCTGTATCCAATGAAAAATTATTACCACGTGAGAAAATTTTTGAAGCATTAGAGAGTGCGATTGCGATCTCTACTAAGAAGAAGTTTGAATATGAAACGGATATTCGCGTTTCAATTAATCCCAAAACAGGAGAATTTGATACTTTTCGCCGTTGGTTAGTCGTAGATGAAGTAAAAGTACCAACGAAGGAAATTACTTTGGAAGCGGCGCAATTTGATGATCCAAATTTGCAACTTGGAGAGTATGTGGAAGATCAAATTGAATCTATTGCATTTGACCGTATTGCAATGCAAACGGCACGTCAAGTTATTAGCACTAAAATTCGTGAAGCTGAACGTGCAAAAGTGGTTGAACAATTTCGTGAAGAAGAAGGAAAAATTGTAACAGGCACCGTAAAAAAAGTAAGTCGAGACAGTATTATTTTAGACCTTGGCAATAAAGCGGAAGCGATGATTGCACGTGAAGATATGTTACCACGTGAAAACTTCCGTCCGGGAGATCGTGTTCGTGGGGTGCTTTATAAAGTAAATCCTGAAGGCAAAACTGCACAATTATTTGTGACACGTTCTAAACCAGAAATGTTGATCGAATTATTCCGTATTGAAGTGCCTGAAATTGGCGAAGAAATGATTGAAATTCGTGGTGCAGCTCGTGATGCGGGTTCTCGTGCTAAAATCGCGGTAAAATCAAATGATAAACGTATCGATCCTGTTGGTGCTTGTGTAGGAATGCGTGGTGCGCGTGTTCAGGCAATTACGAATGAACTTGGCGGTGAGCGTGTAGATATCGTGCTTTGGGATGATAATCCAGCACAATTTGTGATCAATGCAATGGCACCTGCGGATGTTTCTTCTATTATCGTTGATGAAGATAATCATTCTATGGATATTGCTGTTGAAGCTGATAATCTTGCTCAAGCCATTGGTCGTAATGGTCAAAACGTGCGTTTAGCAACACAATTAACGGGTTGGACACTAAACGTAATGACGACTGATGAGTTAAATGCTAAGCATCAAGCAGAAGATAATAAAGTGTTAAATTTATTTATTAACGCATTAGAACTTGATGAAGAATTTGCACAAATCCTTGTAGAAGAAGGATTCACAAGTTTAGAAGAAATTGCTTATGTGCCAATGAATGAATTGACAGCAATTGATGGTTTGGAAGATGAAGATCTTGTTGAAGAGCTTCAAACTCGTGCTAAAAATGCGATTACAGCCGCAGCAGTAGCTGAAGAAGAAGCACTGAAAAAAGCGAATGTTGAAGATCGTTTATTGAATTTAGAGGGAATGAATCGTCACGTTGCAATCAAACTAGCAGAAAAACAAATTACCACCCTTGAAGAACTCGCAGAACAAGGCGTTGATGATTTAACTGATATTGAAGAATTAACCGCAGAACAGGCCGCAGATTTAATTATGGCTGCACGTAATATTTGTTGGTTTGGCGAAGAATAAGGAGAGCAGTAATGACTGAAGATGTTAAGGCTGATGCGCCAAAAAAATTAAGCATTCAACGCAGAACAAAAACAACAGTGAGCAGCACCACAACTGGCGGTAAAAGCAAAGAAGTACAAGTAGAAGTACGTAAAAAACGCACAGTAAAAACTGATATTGCTCAACAAGAAGAAGCAAAATTAAAAGCACAGCAAGAAGCGGAAGCGAAAAAAATTGCTGAACAAAAAGCAGCAGAAGAAAAAGCTCGTTTAGAAGCTGAAAAAGCGGCAACTAAGAAAGAAGCTGATGAAAAATCAAAAGCTGAAAAAGCGAAAGCAGAAACCGCTAAGCCAGCAAAAAGTGCGGTAGATTCTAAAGCTAAATTTGTTGATCCTGAAAAAGAGAAACGTAAAGCAGAAGAAGCTGAACTTCGTCGTAAAGCTGAAGAAGTGGCTCGTCAAAAAGCAGAAGAACAAGCTCGTCGTGCAGCAGAAGAAGCTAAACGTTATGCTGAAGCAGATGATTCAGACAATGAATCTTCTTCAGAAGACTATTCTGATTACAATTTAAGTTCAAGATATGCACTTGAAGCAGAAGATGAAGAAGATCGTCGTAATGAAAATCGTGGTCGAGGTAAAAATAAAGTAGCAAAAGCAAAAAAAGGCGGTCGTGACGATGAAAATAGCAAAAACTCGAAAAACGAGCGCGAATCTAATCGTAAAAATCAAAAAGATGCTAAGTTTGGTAAAGGTAAAAATGGAAAAAAAGGCACCGCACTTCAACAAGCCTTTACTAAACCAGTTCAAGTAGTAAAAGCAGATGTTGTGATTGGCGAAACCATTACCGTTGCAGAACTTGCGAACAAAATGTCGGTGAAAGCGACAGAAATCATTAAAGTGATGATGAAAATGGGTGAAATGGTCACCATCAACCAAGTTATCGATCAAGAAACCGCTCAATTAGTAGCGGAAGAACTTGGTCATAAAGTAATTCTTCGCAATGAAAATGAGCTTGAAGAAGCGGTATTAGGTGATCGCGATGTAAACGCGGAAAAAGTAACGCGTGCGCCAGTTGTAACTATTATGGGACACGTTGATCACGGTAAAACTTCTTTACTTGACTATATTCGTAAAGCGAAAGTTGCTGCAGGCGAAGCGGGTGGTATTACTCAACATATCGGTGCGTATCACGTAGAAATGGATGATGGCAAAATGATCACCTTCTTGGATACTCCAGGACACGCAGCGTTTACTTCTATGCGTGCACGTGGCGCAAAAGCAACAGATATCGTTGTTCTTGTTGTTGCGGCCGATGATGGTGTGATGCCTCAAACTATCGAAGCGATTCAACACGCAAAAGCAGCGGGTGCACCTTTAGTGGTTGCAGTAAATAAAATTGATAAACCAGAAGCAAATCCAGATCGTGTTGAGCAAGAATTATTACAACATGATGTCATTTCTGAGAAATTCGGTGGTGATGTGCAATTCGTTCCAGTATCGGCGAAGAAAGGTACTGGGGTTGATGATTTATTAGATGCAATCTTACTTCAATCTGAAGTGCTTGAATTGACTGCTGTAAAAGACGGCATGGCAAGTGGTGTAGTCATTGAATCTTACTTGGATAAAGGTCGTGGCCCTGTGGCAACTATCTTGGTTCAATCAGGTACACTACGTAAAGGTGACATCGTACTTTGTGGTTTTGAATATGGCCGTGCGCGCGCAATGCGTGATGAAAACGGGAAAGAAGTGGATGAAGCAGGTCCTTCAATTCCAGTTGAATTATTAGGTCTTTCAGGTGTGCCTGCAGCGGGTGATGAAGCAACCGTTGTACGTGATGAGAAAAAAGCACGTGAAGTGGCATTATATCGTCAAGGTAAATTCCGTGAAGTGAAATTAGCTCGTCAGCAAAAAGCTAAACTTGAAAATATGTTTAGCAATATGTCTGAAGGCGATGTGGCTGAATTGAACGTTATTGTGAAAGCGGATGTACAAGGCTCTGTAGAGGCGATTGTTCAAGCGTTAAATGAACTTTCTACCAATGAAGTAAAAGTTAAAGTTGTTGGTTCAGGTGTAGGTGGTATTACTGAAACTGATGCAACTTTAGCTACCGCATCTAATGCCATCATTGTTGGCTTTAATGTTCGAGCGGATGCAACAGCTCGTCGTGTCATTGAAGCTGAAAACATTGATTTACGTTACTACTCAATCATCTATGAATTGTTGAATGAAATTAAAGCAGCAATGAGCGGTATGTTAGAGCCTGAATTTAAACAAGAAATTATTGGTTTAGCTGAAGTTCGTGATGTATTCCGTCATCCGAAATTTGGTGCAATCGCAGGCTGTATGGTAACTGAGGGTGTAGTGAAACGTAACAACCCAATCCGTGTATTACGTGACAACGTCGTTATCTTTGAAGGGGAATTAGAATCTCTTCGCCGTTTCAAAGATGATGTATCTGAAGTTCGTAACGGTATGGAATGTGGTATCGGCGTGAAAAACTACAACGATGTAAAAGTTGGCGACCAAATCGAGGTGTTTGAAGTGGTTGAGGTTAAGCGTTCAATCTAACCTTTAACAAAATAAAGGGCGGTTAAAAATCATAGTGTTTTTAATCGCCCTTTTGTTATTAAATAAACCGCATCAAAATTATAAACCAGTTAAATCCTCAGCAATTTCTTCAGCTTGTTTAATCACATAAGTTACCGCTTCTTCCTGTTTATCAGGCGGGTATTTATATTTTTGTAAGGCACGTCGAACGAGTAATCTAATTCTTGCCCGCACCGCTTCTTTGTACTGCCAGTCGATTGTGACCGATTTTCTAAGTGTTTCCGTGATTTCTTTCGCCAGTTTAGAAAGCACTTCATCACCCATCAAATCTTTTGCACTTTGATTTTGAGATAGAGCTTCATAGAAGGCTAGTTCTTCCTTGGTTAATCCTAGTTTTTTCCCTAATGCTAAACGTTCTTGGAAATCTTGGCTCATTTTAAAGAGTTCGTCCAAAATCTCTACCACAGTCAAATTGTGATTGTGGTATTGATTCAATGCTTCCTTCAAACGCCGTTCAAAATCTTTTTGCAAGGTTAAGTTTGTGCCTGATTTAACTTTAATTTCACTTGCCAAATAACGCTCCATCGCGCTAACCCATAAATTTTTAGTTGGGCTATTTTTTACAGTTTGTAAAAATTCCTCGGAAAGCAAACTGATTTGTGGTTGTGGTTTTTCTAGCAGATCGAATAAATCAATCACGCCTTCAGAATACACAGTTTGATTGACCAATTTTTTCAATAAAATCTGTCTTTCATTTGTGCCTGTGCCTTTTTGTTCACGTTTAGTTAAAATTGCCCGTACGGCATCATAAAAGGCGATTTCTTGGTTATACGGCTCAACTTCAGCCAATGTGCCGCACAGCATATAGCCTTTTTTTACCAAGCCTGCCGTTTTCAAAAAGGCTTTTTTGCGTGGCTCGGTTTCTTTTTTATTAAACCAATGCTGCTCGTGCGCTTTGCCATCAAACGATAATTGATCAAGGCTTAAAATATGGTTGGCGGCAAAACGAATCGCCATCAAAAGATCATTCGGATTATCTTTTTCTAAGGCAGCCTGAACATCAAAGGTTTTCCCCTCAACTGGCGTTGCAAACAGGCTGCGGATAACTTCTAAATGCTCTTTCATTTTAAAGAATACATCAATCACGCTATCAGCCAGTTTGCCCTTGCCTTGTGAGTTTGTATATTGCCGAGTGGCTTTTTCGAGCTCGTCAGCAATGCCTACATAATCCACAATCAAGCCGCCATTTTCTCGGCTTTTATTGCGGAATACACGGTTTACTCGTGCGATGGCTTGCATTAGGTTATGCCCTTTCATTGGCTTATCAAGATACATAGTGTTACAGCACGGTGCATCAAAGCCTGTCAGCCACATATCACGCACAATCACCACTTTCAGCGGATCGTTCGGGTCTTTAAAACGACGTTCTAACGTTTGCTTTTCCTGTTTACTGTAAACGTGTTTCTGCATTTCAGACGCATCGGAAGCAGAACCTGTCATCACAATTTTAATCGCCCCTTCGTTAATATTGTCCGAATGCCATTCAGGGTGCAGAGCGATGATCTGATTATACAAATCCACGCAAATCTGACGGCTGGAAACCACCATCATCGCTTTGCTGTCCACCACTTCATTGCGTTTTGCAAAATGTTGCACAAAATCGATCGCTAAATCATGCAATCGAGCTTCTGAGCCGAGCAATTTTTCTCGCAAGCGTAATTTCGGGTTTTCTTCGCCTTCCAGCAGTTCATCAATTTCTGCAAATAATTCATCGTGATTAGCATTCTCCGCTAGCTTGATTTGGCGTGCTTCATACACAATCGGCACGGTTGCGCCATCTTCCACCGCATCTTGCAAGTCATAAATGGACACATAACGACCGAACACATCTTGCGTGTCCTTATCTTCAAGGCTAATTGGCGTACCTGTAAAACCAATAAACGAGGCATTAGGTAAAGCATCACGCAAATGGCGAGCATAACCTGTCTGAAACTTGCCGTTATGCAGCTTTTGCGTAAAGCCATATTGGCTGCGGTGAGCCTCATCGCTGATCACAATAATATTGTTGCGCTCATTTAAAATAGGGAAGCGGCTTTCTTCCTCATTTAGGGCGAATTTCTGAATCGTAGTAAAAAACACGCCGCCGACTTCATTTTGTGCGAGCAGTTGGCGCAGTTGATCACGGTCTTCTACTTGCTGCGGTGTTTGTTTGATTAAATCTTTGCCTGAAGAAAAAGTTTGGAAAAGCTGACCATCTAAATCGTTGCGGTCGGTAACCACTACAATGGTAGGATTTTTCAATTCAGGCTGTGCAAGCAGTTTGCCTGCATAAAACAGCATCGAAATCGACTTACCCGAACCCTGCGTGTGCCACATCACACCGATGCGTTTATCGCCTTGCTCGCTTGTGGCAAAAATCGTGGATTCTACTGCTTCATTTACGCCGTAATATTGATGGTATGCCGCGATTTTTTTAATGGTTTTGCCAACGGAATCCCGTTCAAACAAGACGAAATAGCGGATATAGTCCAATAAATCCTCAGGCTGCATTAAGCCATTGAGCAGGCTTTGCAACTCATCGTCAAAATATAACCGCACGCTTTTATTTTTTTCATCGACCACTTTCCACGGCGTAAAGCGTTGAAAATCTGCCGAAAGCGAACCCAAACGGGCGGCAATGCCGTCTGAAATAATCAGGGCTTGGTTGTAAACAAACAGCTCGGCAATTTCATCTTTATAGGTTTCAAACTGATTAAACGCCTGCAATAAATCCGCCGATTCACGCAGCGGATTTTTGAGCTCAAATACCACCAAAGGCAGCCCATTTACAAAGCCGATAATATCGGGAATCCGTTTACCTCCTTTACGGCTGCGGATTTCCAGCTGATTGACGGCGACAAAGCGGTTGTTTTCCCCATGCTCAAAATCCACCAAACGCGCCATCTCGATTTTCTGCTCACCATCATCTTGATATTCTACCCGTACACCATCACGCAACAATTTATAAAACGTCTGATTACGCACAACCAAGTCGCCAATATCGCTTTTTGTCGCGGATTTCACCACAGAATCAACCGCACTTTCAGGCAGCTGCGGATTAAGTTTACGCACCGCCTCACGCAGTTGCTCAATAAAAACTACACCGCTCAAATTGCCACGGGAAAATTCGCCCTCATGAACAGGCAAATCTTTACCATAGCGATATTCCCAACCGAGGGATTGCAGGCGTTGAAGGGTGAGTTGTTCGATGTCGTTTTCGTTGAGCATTTTATTGTTCTCCATCATTTAATAATTCCAGCAAGGCTTCAATGCTTTCATCATGATCGCCATCATACCAAATTGGAAAAATATTGGATTTTGCTAATTCTTCTTTTTTGTTAATTCTGTTCACGTCCTTTTTAGGATCTGAAAATAAAAAAGCATAATGTCTAGGTAGATTTTCACTGCCTTTTTCTTGAACAATCTCGGCTAGCGCCTTAATTAAGCGATCAATAGTTAAACTACAACCGATAAATAATAGAGAACTTGAAAATAAGCTTTCTACACAATTTTTCAATTTACTAGTTTGGTCATTGTAGTGTTTATCGTAGTCATTTTTTGTTAGTATTCGATTTTGTGGTTTATCAAAAGTACCATGTATCTTTAATAAGAAATTTTGTTTATCAAGAAGTTTATTATAAAGGTCTTCTAGGTATAATCCATTTAGTTCATCAGAAAATGGGTAATCGCATTTTTGATAAACAGTACTAAGTATATTGTCATAATTTGTTGTAATAATAGGAGTATTATTAAAAAATTTTGGTAAAAGGCAAATTACACCATTTATTTCATTAAATAGATATTTTCTACCAAATATATTATCTAACTGCTCTTGTAAGTGTGAAGGACTACAGTCATCTAGATACTGAGCAGCTTCTTCAAATTCACCTTGCGATAAGAGATCTTCAAAATAGAAACGATCAGTTCTAGTTTCTTGTTGAACACTACGAAGAAATTCGCTCCAAGAAGGTAAACCTGTAGACATGGACATCCCAGCTCCAATAAAGGGGATAATCTTTTTCTCTTTGAAGAGTTCTTTTAATCGAATAAATCGATTTCGATTATCTGAAGTAATATCCAATATTCTATTGGCTTCATTTAAGTTTCTTTGTTTTCTTTCTGTTTTCCAAAATTCAAAAACGTCTTTATATGCTTCAGGATCAAGAGTATATAAAATTTCATGTCGGAAAAAACTGTTTCCGCTGATAATAATTTCGCCTTCAGAGTTTAGTTCCTCAATGAAAAGTCGTTCTAAATAATCGGTAGTTCTATCCATTGAGTTCACCATTTAACAATCTAGGTAATAATAAATCTCTTGTGTTTTGAAGATTGAAATTTTCCAGCCTGTTAAAAATAATTTTTTCTAAAATATTTTCTAATGTTTTATTTGCTAATAATTCGTCATTTGGCACTATGCATTTTGCAGCAGATAAATGCTCACGTTTAATATGCCCCATTGTCACTGCTTTGTCATAAGCAATACGCTGAAATTCGGTTAAATGATGTTTGGTATAAAAATAATAGAACCATTTAGGATATTCTTTGGATGAGACTTTGAATAAATGTTGGTTTAAAGCAGCTTTACCTCCACACCAAATATCTACTAATAAACTACCAGACCAAGAAAAAATGACATCACCATTATCAATAATGCATTCAGGCTTAATATTTGCTTTTGCTTTTTCATCGCCATCTGCATAACCTTGTCTCAATTGGGCAATTTTTACAACAGGTAAAAATGGTTCGTCATCTTCAGGGCGGAATTTTTGCAATGCTAAACCATTCTGATAATTTGCAATTTCATCTAAGGCTTTAACCTCCCACCCCTTCGGCACTTCAACCCCATCAACCTCCACCATCTCACACGGAAACGCTTTGGCGGTTTCGGCTAGTTCGGCGTAGCGTTCAGGCTGTGTTTGTGAAAGTGCGGTCAGTTCTTCGGGTGTTTTTCCGCTGATTGCCTGGATGGCGGCAAGTTCTGCTTGTTCAAGGCTCAGGCCGTCTGAAAGGGCTTGAACTTTGGCACGCACTGGGTCGAAATCGACAAACCAGCTTTTAAACAGGGCTTGGGCGATTTGTTCCAAGGTTTGGTTGATTTGGGTGTTGAGTTGGATTTTTTGGTCAAGACTTCCTAAGATGTTGGCAATTTCTTTTTCTTTCTCAATTCCCAAATCTGAAATTAAAATGCTTGATAAATGGTTTCGATTTAATGTAGGAACACCTGTTCCTACATTAAAACTTGTGAAATCAATACTTTTTAATAAGTAATAAATAAATCTGGGATAATGTCCTTTGAAATCTTTTACATATAATGTTGTATTTAAAGGGAAAAAATCTTTTTCAATATATTGTCCACCACCAATACTTCCGCTTCTTCCAATTACAACTCCAGGTGCTTTAACTTTAATTTCATTGTGATAACCAGCAATCCCTGTTGAAGCAACAACGGGAACACTTCCTGAAATTCTTTTGTTACTTGGTAAATCAAATCCACGCTGTAAAGTTATAAATTCATTTAATGGAATTTTACTCATACCCCAATCCCCCTAAATTCTTCTTAATTTCTGCTTCCAATTCCGCACTTTTCGCAAATTGCTCCTTCAAAAGAGCGGTCAGATTTTGCATTTTTTCTGCAAATGGCACGCCGTCATCTTCTTGTTCTGCGGTGCCGACATAGCGCCCTGGTGTGAGGACGAAGTCGTTGTCTTTAATCTCTTCTAACGTAGCGGATTTACAGAAAGCGGCTTGGTCTTCATAGCCGTCTGATTTTTGCCAAGTGTGGAGGGTGTCGGCAATTTTGGCGATGTCGTCAGCGGTGAAATCACGCAATACGCGGTCTTTCATATAGCCGATTTGGCGGGCATCGATAAACAACACTTCGCCTTTGCGTTTTTTGTTGCGGTTTAAAAACCAAATACAGGCAGGGATTTGGGTGTTGGTGAAGAGCTGACCGGGCAGGGCAACCATACATTCCACCAAGTCGGCATTGATGATGGCTTTGCGGATTTCGCCTTCGTTGTTGGTTTGGCTGCTCATGGAGCCGTTGGCAAGCAATAATGCCATTTTGCCGTTGGGTGAGAGGTGGTAAATCATGTGTTGCAGCCAAGCGAAGTTGGCGTTGCCTTTGGGTGGTGTGCCGTATGCCCAACGTGGATCATCGGCAAGGGATTCGCTCCACCAATCGCTGATATTGAATGGCGGGTTTGCCATAATGAAATCCATCTTTTTGTCGATGTGTTGCGGCTGGGTGAAACTGTCGGCGTTGTGTTTGCCGAAGTCGTAATCAATGCCGCGAATCGCCATATTCATGGCGGCGAGCTTCCATGTGGTGGGGTTGAATTCTTGCCCGTAGATGGACACGTTGTTGATGTTGCCTTGATGGGCGGTAATAAAGCGTTCGGTTTGCACGAAAAAGCCGCCACTGCCCATAGCTGGGTCATACACGCGGCCGGAGTATGGCTCGAGCATTTCGACAATCAGGGAAACGATGGATTTCGGCGTGAAATATTGCCCGCCGCGTTTGCCTTCGGCTTGGGCAAAGCGACCGAGGAAGTATTCGTAAACATGGCCGAGTATGTCTTTTGCACCTAAATGTACGGGCTCGCCGTTGTAAGTCGGGCGGGTAAAGTTAGTATCGGAGAAGAGGATAATCAGCCCGCGCAGGGTGTCTTCGTTTACGGCATAGCCGCTGATGCGTTGGAGGACGCCTTTGAGTTTTTCGTTGTCTTTTTCAATGGCATCAAAGGCATCATCAATCAGTTTTGCCACGCCTGAGAATTTACCACCCCAAGGTAATTCTGCACCAGTGTTGAGAATAGAGACTTCTTGTAAGGCTTGCCAACGTGCAGAAGCGGGCACCCAAAATACGTTATCCGCGGTGTAATAATCACGGTTTTCTAGTTCTGCGGTTAAAGCTTCTTGATATTCTTCTTCAGTATCAAAAAAAGTGCGGTCAAGATAGAGGGGATTTTCAGCATCAGAAAGTTCTGCCTGAATTTTTTCCTGTTGATGAGTGAAATTATCAGAAATGTATTTTAAGAAGATGAGACCAAGAACGATATGTTTATAGTTGGCGGCATCAAGTTGTTGGCGGAGTTTATCCGCAGATGACCAAAGTTTTTCGTCTAAATCGTTTAAAAATGCTTGTTGTAATGTGTGATTTTCATCGACAATCTTGGTGTCTCGTCTCGCTTGCATAAATTATGCCCTCTGTAAAGTGATTTTTATCGGAAGTTTGAATATTCAAACAAATTATCAGGTGTCATTCTATCGAAAAACAGTATCGGGTTGAAAGGGATTTTTGCGTGCTAAATTCAATGATTTCCAGTAGAATGAGGTGCTTTTATAAATAAGGAATAACTATGGCAAGAGAATTTAAACGTAGCGATCGCGTCGCTCAAGAAATACAAAAAGAAATAGCAGTCATTTTACAACGCGAAGTGAAAGATCCCCGTATTGGGATGGTGACGGTTTCTGATGTGGAAGTGTCGAGCGATTTATCTTACGCAAAAATCTTTGTGACTTTTTTATTCGATCACGATGAAACGGCAATTGAGCAAGGCATGAAAGGCTTAGAAAAAGCATCGCCTTATATTCGTTCATTACTAGGCAAAGCGATGCGTTTACGTATCGTGCCAGAGATTCGCTTTATTTATGATCAATCCTTAGTGGAAGGGATGCGTATGTCAAATCTTGTGACAAATGTTGTGCGTGAAGATGAGAAAAAACACGTTGAGGAAAGCAACTAATGTCTAGACCTCGTAAACGCTGGCGTGATGTTGATGGTGTGTTTTTGTTGGATAAACCACAAGGCATGTCATCAAATGACATTATGCAAAAGGTGAAGCGTTTATTTCAAGCGAATAAAGCAGGGCATACAGGTGCGCTCGATCCGTTGGCTACGGGAATGTTGCCAATTTGCTTGGGTGAAGCAACTAAGTTTTCACAATTTTTGCTTGATGCCGATAAGCGTTATCTTGTTACGGCAAAATTAGGCGAACGTACCGATACTTCCGATGCGGAAGGGCAAGTCGTGGAAACTCGTGAAGTTCATGTTGAAACTCCGCAAATTTTGACCGCACTTGAACAATTTCGTGGCGATATTTTGCAAGTGCCGACCATGTTTTCCGCACTAAAACATAACGGTAAACCGCTTTATGAATATGCGCGTCAAGGTATTACGGTTGAGCGTGAGGCACGTCCAATTACGATTTTTGAACTTAATTTTATTGAATATCACGCACCTTTTTTAACCTTAGAAGTACATTGTTCAAAAGGCACTTATATTCGCACCTTAGTCGATGATTTGGGTGAAGTGCTAGGTTGTGGCGCACATGTGACAATGTTACGCCGTACAGCCGTAGCGGATTACCCCGTAGCAGAAATGATACCAATCAATGAGTTACAACTGCTCGCTGAAAGTTTTCCATTAAGTGAATTAGATCGTCTATTACTGCCAACCGATACCGCAGTAAGTAAATTGCCCGCTTTGCATTTGGATGTAGAGCAGAGTAAAGCCATTGGTTTTGGTCAGCGAGTGAAATTTGCTAATGAACAGCAATTAGGTGGCCAAGTGCGGTTATTTTCAGCGGAGAATTTATTCTTAGGCGTGGCATTAATCGACGGGAATATTATTCGCCCACAACGGTTAATTACACAATCTGCATAACTTCATTGCCTTTCTTATAAAATTCTAGTAATCTCATCTGTAATTAATTTTTTACAATATATGTAAACTAAATTTTGCAGGTGGGTTTTATGGAAGTCCTTAAAGATTTACGTTCTGAAATTGATTCGCTTGATCGCGAACTTATCCAACTTTTTGCTAAACGTCTTGAGTTGGTTTCTCAAGTCGGTAAAGTGAAACATCAACATGGATTACCTATTTATGCGCCAGAGCGTGAAATAGCAATGCTCCAAGCACGTCGTTTAGAGGCTGAAAAAGCAGGCATTTCAGCCGATTTAATTGAAGATGTTCTACGCCGTTTTATGCGTGAATCCTATGCCAATGAAAACCAATTTGGTTTTAAAACTATCAATTCTGATATTCACAAAATTGTTATCGTGGGCGGTTATGGTAAATTAGGTGGCTTATTTGCCCGTTATTTACGTGCATCTGGCTATCCAATTTCTATTTTAGATCGCGAAGATTGGGCGGTGGCTGAAAGTATTTTAGCGAATGCTGATGTCGTGATCGTTTCCGTCCCCATCAATATTACTTTGGAAACGATTGAGCGACTAAAACCTTATTTAACAGAAAATATGTTGCTTGCAGATTTAACTTCTGTTAAGCGTGAACCGCTAGCGAAAATGCTTGAAGTTCATTCTGGTGCAGTTTTAGGTTTACATCCAATGTTTGGTGCAGACATTGCAAGTATGGCAAAACAAGTGGTTGTACGTTGTGATGGACGTTTTCCTGAACGTTATGAATGGTTACTTGAGCAAATTCAAATTTGGGGCGCAAAAATTTATCAAACCAATGCCACAGAACACGATCACAATATGACTTATATACAAGCCTTGCGCCATTTTTCGACTTTTGCGAATGGTTTACACCTTTCCAAACAGCCCATTAATCTCGCTAATTTATTGGCGCTTTCTTCTCCTATTTATCGCTTAGAACTTGCGATGATCGGTCGCTTATTTGCGCAAGATGCAGAGCTTTACGCAGATATTATTATGGATAAGCCAGAAAATTTAGCGGTAATTGAAACGCTAAAACAAACTTACGACGAAGCCTTAACTTTCTTTGAAAAGAATGATCGTCAAGGTTTTATTGATGCTTTCCACAAGGTGCGTGACTGGTTTGGCGATTATTCTGAACAATTCTTAAAAGAAAGCCGTCAGCTATTACAGCAGGCAAATGATTTGAAACAAGGGTAGAGAAAAGTGCGGTGAAATTTCACCGCAGTTTTTTACTGTCTCGCCAATCTTAAATTTTCAGGTAAATTCTCAAAATTAGAGCGGAATGGATTAATGTCTAATCCGCCACGACGAGTATAGCGTGCGTAAACGGTGAGTTTTTCTGGTTTTGCGTAGTGCATTAAATCGCAAAAAATACGTTCGACACATTGTTCGTGGAATTCATTATGCTGACGGAACGATATAACGTAACGCAATAATTTTTCGTGATTGATTTTTTTACCAACATAGTGAATATGCAAGGTGCCCCAGTCTGGCTGATTGGTAATGAGGCAGTTAGATTTCAATAAATGGCTGACTAATTTTTCTTCGACAATTTCATCCGATACGCAATCTTTCAGCCAATTAGCGTTAAATTCGTAGCTAGTAATTTCAATATCTTGTTCATCAATGCAATCGCCTTGTAAATGCTCAATTTTTTGAGCATCATAAACTGCCACTGGATTTAACCGCACTTTTACATCGCCTTGCGCACATTCGATTAAATCGCGTTGCATAGTTTGTTGAACGGCGTTGAAGTCGGTAAATTTGCTTTGGTTAAAGCTATTTAAATAAAGTTTAAAACTTTTTGATTCAATCAAATTTTGGCTTTGATAATCCAGATAAATATCTGCGATAGCCACTTGCGGTAAGCCTTTTTCGTTGAGCCACGAGATTTCATAAGCCGTCCAAATATCTGCACCGATAGTAAATGGTTGGTTTTGAGTAATGCCCAATCCATCACGATTTAAGGCGCGTGGCACAGGCTGTAATAAAGTGCGGTCATATTGAGAGGCGTATTCCGTTTTTTGACCGAGTTTTAAGGATTTTAAGCTGTTGTCTTGGTAATTCATTTATTTTTCCCTTATATGTTAAAAAATAATTTTGCCTTCCCTTGCTTGCGGGGGAAGGTGGCGCGAAGCGTCGGAAGGGGGTTAAGACTTTATCATTCCAACAGAGAGTTGAGGCATGGACTTAAATTACAAAAAATTCCACGATAGATTCGAAACTAATCGACAGGTATCGCATTTAAAATGAAAGGTATCAAAAATCGCATTTTTTAACGCCCAATTTGCACCACAAGAAGGGCAGCAACGGGATTTTTCAGATTCTAAAGATTGCCCACCTACACGATATAAATAATAGTAAGTCGGTATGCCAGTTTCTTTTTCTATTTCTTGAGCTAAATATCGTCCGTGTTTTGAAAGCGTACTTTGATGATCGGAAATTTCTGCCAAAGATTGTTGTTCTAATACCGCACCATTCATTTGTAGTTGATCGCAGGCTTGCCAATTTTCTTGCCATTTAATCAGATCTTGGCTTAAGTGCGGTTGATTTTTCAACTGTTTATACAAAGGGATGGGCGCGAAATTTTCTCCACTATGAATCGGCGAGCAACTTTGTAAATGGGTTGTGTAAAGCACTTGCCAAGTTGGCGATGTATTTTCAGCCGTTTGATCTGAATTGAAATCATCGCCCACAAGTTGAAAACCATCAAAAATTACACCGCACTTTTCGGCTTCTTGTAATGTGCGATTCACTTCTGCGTTATTATTTTGCGGGAAAAGACTATCTTGCTCTGGGCAAATGACACGCATAGCAAAGCCTTGTGCACCATCTTCTTCCGCTAAATATAAAGGAATTTCACGTCCGATAATTTGCCCGTTATACCGCCATTGATCGATCACTGCATTGAGTAAACGACTTTGTGATTCAATATTATTTTCGAGTGCAGTCAGGCGAAAATAGGTTTCGATTAAATACATAAATTTTTTAATTGCTGTCCGATTTGGTTTAAGCCGTTTAAACGCGTTTCACTTAAATGTTGTGAAATGCCGAGTTCGCTAAAAAATACAGTAATATCAAATGTATTCAATTCATCCGCTGTTTTGCCATTGATTTTATTGAATAAAATCCAAAGTAAGCCATTCATAATTCTGGCTTCGCTAAATCCGCTGAATTGAAAAGTGCGGTCATTTTTAGGCATAATTTGAAACCACATTTGTGCTTCGCAGCCAGTAATAGGCTGCATTTGAGCAAGTTCATCATCGCTTGGGCGAGGTAAATTTTTGCCTGCTTGAATAATCAGGCGATAGCGATCTTCCCAATTTTTAGCTTGTTTTAATTGTTCTATCATTGTAATAAATCCAATGCTTTATCTAAGGCGGTAAAAAATGTCTCTACATCTTTTTGCGTATTATAAGGGGCAAAAGAAAGACGCAATGTGGTGCGTTCGCCTAAGCGTGCTAAATAAGGCTGGGCACAATGTTCGCCCACACGAAGCGCAATATTTTGTTCGCTCAAAAGTGTAGAAAGATCGGAACAGTCAATGCCATCAAATACAAAGCAAACAACGGTGCTAGGTTGAGGGGAATCGAATAATCGGCAATTCTCGTAAGATTTTAACCGCACTTTGACGGATTCAGCCAAGGATATAGCGTGCTGTTCTGCTGCGGTAAAATCCCATTTTTGTAGCCAATTTAGTATGGCATTAAATCCAATAACCCCAGCAATATTGGGTGTGCCAGCTTCTAAACGATAAGGCAATTCGGCAAAAGTAATACGATTATTTGACACACGATCAACCATTTTTCCACCAAAAAAGAGCGGTTGAAGTTGAGAAAGTGCGGTTAATTTTCCTGTTAAAACGCCAAGTCCATTTGGGCCATAAATTTTATGGGCAGAAAATGCGAGAAAGTCTGCATCTAAATCTTGTAAATCAATTTTAATATGACTAATCGCTTGTGCAGCATCTACTAAAACCAACGCATGACTATGTTTTCTAATAAGTTGAATTAGTCGTTTAATCGGCTGTTCTGTGCCAGTGACATTTGAAACAAAATTCAGTGCAACGAGTTTTGTTTTTTCAGAAAGGGCTAAAATCAGTGCATTTTCATCAATTAGCCAATTATCTAAAATCGGTAAAACTCGAATTTTTGCACCGCACTTTTTCGCCGTTTCATGCCAAGTGACAAAATTAGCATGATGATCTGCTTGGCTAATCAGAATTTCATCTTCGGCGTTTAATTGCGGCATCAATCCATTTGCCACTAAGTTAATCGCGTGAGTTGTACCCGAAGTCCAAATAACAGTGCGTTTATCTTCCGCATTAACCCATTCTTTAACCTGTGTGCGAGCCTGTTCATATTGCGTAGTTTGGGCTGCATCATATTGGCTGCGATGCACCGAACCTGCCGAAGCATAAAATTCAGCGGTGCGATCAATTAACTCTTGAGGTTTCAACGCAGTGGCGGCGTTATCTAAATAAACAACCGCATCTTCACGTTGGAAATAGGGAAATTCTTGACGGAACGTTTGATAATCAAAAGCCATATTAATTTTTCTCTTGTCTGCGCCATTGACTTGGTTCAATCGGATTATTGTCTGCCCAAAGACCAATTCCTTTGGCTTGTGCATTTTCTTGCGCTTGAAGATAAATCGGATCATGGGAATATTGCTTATAAGCCCATGCCATACCCTGTTTAACCATTTCTAAATTAATATTTTGTTTTTGATAATAAACCACCGCTAAGGTGCGTTGATAGCGATCTTTTCCTTTTCGCGCAAGGCGAACATTTTTTTGATAAACCAGATCAGACAAGGTTTTTTTCGATTTTTGCCCAAAGGCTTGAGATTTTTCTGGCGCATCAATTTCGGCTAAACGAACTTTAATGGATTTATTGCCTTTAGTGAGGCAAGTGAGCGTATCGCCATCACTAATTTTAACCACACGACAAGTATTTTTTTCGCGAGAACAAGCAGAAAGTACGGTAAAAATAAGTAATAAACTCGTCAATAGTATTTTTCGATTTATCATTTTGCAAAGTTTTTGATCTAAGTCTGGTTATTTTACCGAAAAAATGGCTCAAGTTAGCAAAAAAAAGCGTAAAATAATTTTGAAATATTATGAAAATAGTTGAAAAGGTTGTATATGATTCAAAAATTATTTTTATTAGTTCGTTCGTTGGTCATTTTATCTATTATGTTATATCTCGGAAATCTTATTGCTTATTACATTCCATCAGGTGTTCCAGGAAGTATTTGGGGATTGTTATTGCTCTTTTTAGGTTTAACAACACGAGTGATTCATTTAAATTGGATTTATTTAGGCGCAAGTTTGCTAATTCGTTTTATGGCGGTGCTTTTTGTACCAGTGAGCGTGGGAATTATCAAATATTCTGATTTATTGATAGAGCAAATTAATATTTTGCTTGTTCCTAATATTGTGAGTACTTGTGTCACTTTACTTGTTATAGGATTTTTAGGTCATTATTTGTATCAGATGCAATCTTTTACACATAAACGCAAAAAAGTAATAAAACGTAGAGAAAATCAGGTAAAACAAGCGAATTAGTATGTTAGGAAAGTTTATATGCAGCAGTACATTATTTATCTTTATACATTTTTAACAATTTTTGGGTTTTGGCTCGCACTACAAATTAGCAAACGTTGGAAGTCAATGATTTTTAATACTTTTGTTTTAACAGTATTAATTTTGGCGGCGATTTTAGTGATAGGAAAGATTCCTTATGATGATTATATGGCAGGAAATGCACCTATTAATAATTTACTTGGTTTGAGTATCGTTGCTCTCGCATTGCCTCTTTATGAACAACTTCGCCAAATTGCCAAACAATGGAAAATTATTCTTTCAACGGTGGTTATAGCCTCTTTTTTGGCGATGTTAAGTGGCGGGCTTTTAGCATTTCTTTTAGGCGCAACGCCCGAAATGGTCGCTACGGTTTTACCTAAATCCATCACAATGCCTATTGCGATGGAAGTTTCCCGTCATTTAGGCGGCATTCCTGCCGTAACTGCAGTTGGTGTTGTGGTTGCAGGTTTGCAAGGATCGATATTTGGTTATCTTGTATTAAAAAAATTGGGTGTTAAACATCAAGAAGCTATTGGGCTTTCTGTTGGTTCGGTTTCTCACGCGCTCGGTACAGTAAGTTGTATGGAAACGAATCCAACAGCGGGAAGTTACAGTTCTATTTCTCTTGTGCTTTGTGGGATTATTAGTTCTATTCTCGCACCATTTGTATTTAAGCTGATTTATTTCTTTGTTTAAATATCAATAAAAATTCAACCGCACTTTATTCATTTTAGATTGTGTTTGTTATAGATAAAGTGCGGTTGTTTTTTGCGCTAAATGATTAGATAATGCAGAAAAACGAAATAAAACAAAGCGATATGAAACCACTTATCATTGATTCTTCTTGGACAGAACGTTTTCTTCCTGATCCTCCACGCGAAAAAGATAATCGTCCACCATTTCGTCGTGATCGTGGGCGAATTTTACATTCTGCTGCTTTTCGTTGCTTACAGGCGAAAACTCAAATTCACGCAATTGGCGAAAATGATTTTTATCGCACTCGCTTAACCCATTCTTTAGAAGTCGCTCAGATTGGCAGTAGTCTCGTTGCACAACTTAAATTTTTAGAAACCTTTGAAAGCCTTTCGCAAACATTAAATATTGATAAAAACGAGTTGCAAAAACAATTAAAACCTTTATTGCCGAGTAACGATCTTATTGAGAGTTTGTGTTTTGCTCATGATATTGGGCATCCGCCTTTTGGGCATGGTGGCGAAACGGCATTAAATTATATGATGGCAGAGCAGGGCGGTTTTGAAGGCAATGCGCAAACCTTTAGAATTTTAACGAAACTTGAGCCTTATACTGAAAATGCAGGGATGAATCTAACGCGTAGAACACTATTGGGTGTCGTGAAATATCCTGCGTTGTTAGATGTGGCTTCGCCTCAATATGCAGAACTTAATTTTTCTCGCAATATTGATCCTCGTTTTGTGCGTATTCACGATTGGATTCCAGGAAAAGGCATTTTCCGTGATGATTTAAAAATGTTTAATTGGTTGCTGGAAAATCTTTCTGAAAATGACCGCACTTTATTCTGTCAATTTAAAAAAGTGCGGGAAAATCCTGCGGAATTTTTACAGACGAGCTTTAAATCTTTGGATTGCAGCATTATGGAATTGGCAGATGATATTGCCTATGGCGTACATGATTTAGAAGATGCCATTGTGACTGGCGTGGTAAATCCTCATCAATGGCAAGCGGCACATTCCGCATTGAAACAAATTCCTTCAGCTTGGTTGCAAGAAAATATTGATTCAATTAGCCAACGACTTTTCTCTGATAAACATTTTGAACGAAAACAAGCCATTGGTGCATTGGTGAACTTTTTTATTACTAATGTGCGGTGGAAATTAACGGCAAATTTTGATGAACCTTTGTTACGTTATAACGCAGAGTTGTCACCTGAAGTGATTATTGCACTTGGTGTATTTAAAAAATTTGTTTGGGATTATGTTATTCGCAATGTGGATACTCAACGAATCGAATATAAAGGGCAGAGAATGCTAACAGAAATGTTCCAAATTTTTGAATCTGATCCAGAGCGTTTATTACCGAGAAATACTGCAAATCGTTGGCGTAATGCCCCTGAAGAAAGGAAGAAGCGGATTATTTGCGATTATATTGCAGGTATGTCGGATGCACACGCATTGCGGGTATATCAACAAGTTTGATTTAAGAGAGAATCCCATCGAATTGATGGGATTTTTTATGCAAACCGTATAGAATAGTGCGGTTAATTTTCACTGAATTTTTATGGGGCAGTTGTGGCATTAATTAGTTTAACCAATGGATATCTTTCCTTTAGCGATGTGCCTTTGTTAGATCACGCAGAACTACATATTGAACCGAATGAACGTGTTTGTTTAGTTGGGCGTAACGGCGCAGGTAAATCAACTTTATTGAAAATCATCGCAGGCGATGTGCTTATGGATGATGGCAAAATCCAATACGAAAAAGATCTTGTGGTTTCTCGTTTAGAACAAGACCCACCGCGTAATGCACAAGGCAATATTTTTGATTATGTCGCAGAAGGTGTAGGGCATTTAACGGATTTATTGAAAGAATATCATCATATTTCTGTTCAATTGGAAGAAAATTACAGTGATCAAATTTTAAGTCAATTAGAGCAAGTTCAGGCTAAATTAGAACACGCTGATGGCTGGCGATTTGAAAATAAAATCAATGAAGTATTGTTAAAACTAGGTTTAAATCCAAACACAAAATTATCCGCACTTTCGGGCGGTTGGTTACGCAAAGCGGCACTAGCACGTGCATTGGTGTGCGATCCTGATGTGTTATTACTCGATGAACCAACTAACCACTTGGATGTGGAAGCTATTGAATGGCTGGAAAATTTCTTACTGGATTTCCAAGGTAGTATTGTATTTATTTCCCATGACCGTTCTTTTATTCGCAAAATGGCAACACGCATTGTGGATTTAGATCGCGGTCAATTGCAGTCTTATCTAGGCAATTACGATTTATATTTAACCACGAAAGAAGAAAATCTACGCGTTGAAGCCTTGCAAAATGAATTATTTGATAAACGTCTAGCACAGGAAGAAGTATGGATTCGCCAAGGTATCAAGGCTCGCCGCACAAGAAATGAAGGGCGAGTGCGAGCATTAAAAGCGATGCGTGAGGAACGCCGCCAACGCCGTGATGTAATGGGAATAGCCAAATTACAGTTAGATACCTCAAGTCGTTCTGGCAAAATTGTCTTTGAAATGGAAGATGTGAGCTATGAAATCGCAGGAAAAACCTTGTTAAAAGATTTTTCAACAACGATTTTACGTGGAGACAAAATTGCACTTGTTGGGGTAAATGGCTGTGGGAAAACCACGTTCATTAAATTATTGCTGGGTGAAATTCAGCCAACATCAGGCAAAATTCGTTGTGGTACTAAATTAGAGATTGCTTATTTTGACCAATACCGTGCTGATTTAGATCCCGAAAAAACCGTAATGGATAATGTGGCGGATGGTAAACAAGATATTGAAGTCAATGGTGTAAAACGCCATGTACTAGGGTATTTGCAAGATTTCTTGTTCCCACCCAAACGTGCAATGACCCCAGTTAAAGCCTTATCGGGGGGAGAACGAAATCGTTTATTGCTCGCAAAATTATTACTCAAACCAAATAATTTATTGATTCTTGACGAACCAACCAATGACCTTGATGTAGAAACATTGGAGCTTTTAGAAGAAATTTTGACTGATTATCAAGGCACATTGTTAATTGTGAGCCACGACCGTCAATTTATCGATAATACTGCCACAGAATGTTATTTATTCGAAGGTGAAGGGCATTTGAATAAGTATGTGGGAGGATTCTTTGATGCGAAACAGCAACAAGCCAATTTCTGGGCAAGTAAAGCAGTGGAAGAGCAGGCTAAAGCGAAGAAAACTGAACCGCTAAAAGAAGAAAGTGCGGTGAAAAATGACCGCACTTCTAAGCCGAAATCCGTGAAACTTTCTTATAAAGAACAACGTGAGTTAGAACAGCTGCCACAACTATTGGAAGAGTTGGAAACTAAAATCACCGTACTTCAAGCTGAAATAGCCGATCCAGCATTTTTCCAACAGGCTCACGATATTACCGACGCTAAATTAAAAGAATTGGCGGATACTGAAGCCGAATTAGAAACAGCATTTTTACGCTGGGAAGAATTGGAAGAAAAGAAAAATTTGACTGACGGTAAAGCTTAAAAAATAACGCCCGAAAGGGCGTTTTTATTTAGAGGAAATATTGCACAGAATCAGATTTTAATTCTTTGCTAATAGATCAATTATTTTGCTGCTTTTAATTCTTGATAATATTGTTCATAGAATTGAATTGCATCGCCAACGTCATCTTGCCAGTGACTATTTTTTAATATATCAGCTGACGGATAAATCGCTGGATCTTCAGTGATTTCTTTTGGTAATGCTTTTTTCGCTTCAATATTTGAGGTTGGGTAACCGATAGCTAAGGTTAATTTTTCAGCTGTTTTTTTCCCTAACATGTAGTTAATCAGCTTGTGTGCGCCTTCAGGATTTTTAGCTGTTGCAGGAATTGCAAGAGTATCAACCCAAAGTACAGGACCCTCTTTTGGGAATACCATATTTAAAGGTGCTTTTTCTTTTTTAGCAATACGTACCGAACCATTCCATAATTGACCCACTTCCACTTCGCCTGAGATGAACGAGTTAGCTGGGTTATCGGAATTGAAAGAAAGTACATTTGGACGTAATTTCAATAATTCTTCATAGGCTTGTTTGATAATGGCTGGATCTTGAGTATTTGGATCTTGACCAATTTTCAATAAAGCGATGTTGAATACTTCACGCGCATCGTCTAATAATTGAACTTTGTTTGCAAATTCAGGTTTCCATAAGTCTGCCCAAGAAGTGAATTCTTCGCCTTTGTAAGTGTTGGTATTGAATGCGATACCCGGCGCACCTAAAAGTTGCGGAAGAGAGTATTTGTTACCTTTATCATAAGGTTTATTGAGCCAATCAGGATCTAATTCTTTAAGAACAGGTAATTTGCTGTGATCAAGTTCTTTTAACATTCCTTCGCGTGCCATTTTAGAAACGAAGTAGTTAGAAGGTGCGATAACATCATAGCCACCAGACTCGCCTTGAGTTTTGAGTTTAGCGTACATTGTTTCGTTTGATTCTAGGCTTGAAACGATAACTTTGATGCCAGTTTCTTTAGTAAACTCATCTAAAAGACCATCTGGTACATATTCAGTCCAAGTGTAGAGATACACAGTGTCATTAGCAGCAGCCGTAGCTTTTGCAGTTTCTTGCTTAGCATCTTTATCGTTGCAAGCGGTTAAAGTTGCAGCTACGAAGCTGGCAGTAATTAAACCTGCAAATTTTTTCATTTTTGTTTGTTCTCCTGTTAAAGAGTCGTAAAAAAACCACCTGCCGAATGACAGGCATAAAAAAACGCCTTGATTGTGCGTCAAGGCGTATTCTATTTTAAATTCAAAGGTTTGTGAAACCTTTTGTTAATTAATGGTTATTTTTTCGTGTAATTAGCTGGCTTAAAACGACAAGAGCTAATGAAAGCACGATCATAATCGTTGCTAAAGCATTAACTTCAGGTGTTACACCAGTTTTCACTAGAGAGAATATTCTCAATGGTAAGATTTCATAACTTACACCGCTGACAAATGATGAAACCACAACATCATCTAATGAAATAGTGAAACTTAATAACCAACCAGATACAACTGCAGGTAATGCTAAAGGAAGGATAATTTTACGTAAAATAGTCACTTCGCTTGCACCTAAGTCTTTCGCCGCTTCTAACATTCTGGAATCAAAGCCATTTAAGCGAGAGAAGATAGTTACGGTCACATACGGTAAACAGAAAGTTACGTGGGCAAGTAGTAAAGACCAGAAGCCCAATGAAATACCCACAACCATAAATAATGCAAGTAAAGATACTGCCATTACAATATCTGGAGACATCATAACGATAAATAGCATACCGCTTACTGCTTGTTTACCGCGGAATCGATAGCGATAAAGTGCGATTGCAGTTAATCCACCTACAATAGTAGCTAGGGTAGCCGCAAAAAATGCAATAGTTACCGAATGAATCGCAGCTTGTATTAAGGTGTCGTTATTAAATAAACGCTCGTACCAGTTCCAGCTAAAACCTTTCCAACTCAAACCATAACGATCTTTGTTAAAGGAATTAGTGACTAAAATAATAATTGGGATATACAAATAAGCGTATACCACAAACATAAATGCATTACGTAGTAAACGACTCATTATTCTAACTCCACTTTCTTATTCAATAGTTTATTCGCGCGGTAGTACACGAAAATCAACAATGCCATTAGAACAGTTAAACCAATACTGACTGCAGAACCAAATGGCCAGTTACGAGAAATTAAGAATTCGCTCTTAATTACGTTACCAACAAGCAAGACTTTTGCTCCACCGAGTAGGTCTGCTACATAAAACATTCCCATTGCTGGCAATAATACCAATAAACAACCTGCGATAATACCAGGCATAGTCAATGGTAAAATCACTCGGAAGAAACGTTGGAACGTATTTGCTCCTAAATCTCGTGCTGCTTCTAATAAACGATTATCTAGTTTTTCAATGGCAGAGTAGAGTGGCAAAATCATAAATGGCAATAGTAAATAAACTAAGCCAATGATTACCGCAATTTCGGTATTCAAAATACGAATTGGCGCACTCAAAATTCCCATATCAATTAACATCGTGTTAAGTATGCCTTTCACGCCAAGAAACACTTTCATTCCATAAATACGAATTAACGAGTTTGTCCAAAATGGTAAAACCACAAGGAACAATAAGAGCGGTCGATATTTAGGATGAATTTTACTCATCATAAAAGCAAATGGATAACCTATTAGTAAGCAAATAATGGTGGCGATGCCCGACATAGACAATGAATTCCACACAACTTGTGCATAAAGCGGATTAAACAAGTTTGTATAGTTTTCAATAGTAATTGGGAATGCATAAAAGTTGCTACCATCTCGAGTCAGAAAACTTACGGCAAGTACCAATAAGTTTGGAATCAGCACAAAGAAGATTAGCCAACTGAAGATAATCGCAACAGTAATTTTCTGGAATTTATTATTGATTATCTTCATCGTTGAGTACAACCTCCCAGCCTTCGTGCCATGTGATACCTACGCGTTGTCCTATGCTATGATCCATATGTGGATCATCTTCATTAAAGAATTCACTTACAAGGACACGCATTCCGTTATGATCAAACTCTACCGTTGATTCTAATGTCATTCCTTTATAAGTGCGGTCAATAATATGACCGATAATTGCTTTAGAATGTTCATTTTCATCTAATTCTTCAATCACAATATCTTCAGGGCGAAGGAGTACTTGAAGTTTTTGATCTTTTTCCACAGGCATATCCGTATAAATATCACAAATACGACCTTCAACATTTGCCAGTACAACTTGTTCTGATTTTCGTTCAATCACAGTGGCTTCAAATACGTTAATTTCGCCAATGAAACGAGCAACGAATAAGTTAGCTGGATCTTCATAGATTTCACGTGGAGAACCATCCTGTGCGATTTTACCTTTACGCAATAATACAATACGATCAGACATTGTAATCGCTTCTTCTTGATCGTGGGTGACAAAAATAAAGGTAATGCCAAGCTGACGTTGTAACATTTTGAGTTCTTGTTGCATTTGTTTACGCAATTTGTAATCCAATGCAGATAAAGACTCATCAAGTAACAACACTTTTGGTTTATTTACTACGGCACGAGCGATAGCAATACGTTGTTGTTGTCCGCCAGAAAGTTGAGTTGGCTTACGATCAGCCATTTCTTCTAGTTGTACCATACGCAAGGCTTCTAAAACACGCGGTTTAATTTCCTCGTTTGGTACTTTTTGCATACGCAAACCGAAAGCCACGTTCTCAAAAATTGTCATATGTGGAAATAGCGCATAGCTTTGGAATACCGTATTAATATGACGTTTTTCCGCTGGCACATTGGTGATATCTTCACCATCTAAAATAATGCTACCTGAATCCAATTCTTCTAAGCCTGCAAGTAAGCGTAAAACTGTGGTCTTACCACAGCCTGAAGGGCCAAGAATAGTGACAAACTCACCGTTATTAATTGCAAGATTGAAATCGTTAATAATGGTGTTAGAACCATAGGATTTTTTGATTGAACGAAGCTCAATAATAGGCTTGTTTTGAGGCTGATTTTCCACTAGCTTTGGTTTTCTCCCTAATTTCACCAATGATTTGGTACTGAGTAGAAATAAAACCTGCAAGACTGCAGGGGCGACATATAAAAATAGACGCCTATGATATAGTGAATTGTTAATAATGAAAAGGACTTAATACCTTAGAAAGTAAAAAAACTGCCGTTCATAAAAATAACGAGAAATTTAACCGCACTTTCGATGAATTTTACTTCGTTAATTTTATAAATATTGTTATATATCAAGATGTTTTCTATTTTTCTCGTTAAACTAAAAAAGATATTTTTAAAAGGAGCGAGAATATGATTTCTCAAATAGATAAAGCAGAACTTTTAGAACGATTTTTACATTATGTGTCTTTTCACACCCAATCAAAACCTAATGCGAAGCATTCCCCCAGCTCTGTTGGGCAAATGAAGTTAGCCATGCAGTTACAAAAAGAATTAATCCAACTTGGTTTGGAGAATGTTGAAGTAAGTAAATATGCAGTGGTAACAGCATTTTTACCCGCTAATGATCCTAACTTAACGAAAACCATTGGTTTAGTTGCGCATCTTGATACATCTCCGCAATGTAGTGGTAAAAATGTACGTCCAGAAGTGATAGAAGAATATCGTGGCGGAGATATTGCATTAGGTATTGGCGAGGAATTTATTAGCCCTGTTTATTATTCTTTTATGCAAAAATTAGTCGGACAAACGCTTATTGTTACTGATGGAACCACTTTGCTTGGGGCGGATAATAAGGCAGGAATTGCAGAAATTATGACCGCACTTTCCATTCTTCAAAAAGAGAATATTCCCCATTGCAATATTCGTGTTGCTTTTACGCCTGATGAAGAAATTGGTTTGGGAATCCATTATTTCCCAATGGAAAAGTTTTCCTGTGATTGGGCATATACCATTGATGGGGGAGAGGTAGGGGAATTAGAATACGAAAACTTTAATGCTGCAACGGCAAAAGTGCGGTTTTTCGGGCGAAATATTCACACAGGTTATGCAAAAGGAAAAATGCTGAATGCGCTGACTTTAGCTTGTGAATTTCAGCAAGTTTTTCCTGTTGATGAAGTACCAGAAAAAACCGATGGGAAAGCGGGCTTTTATCATTTAGAAGATTTTTCTGGCGATATTGAGCAAGTAGAGCTTACCTATTTGATTCGTGATTTTGACGAACAGAATTTCGCACAAAGAAAAGCTTTTATTAAAAATCAGGTGGAAAAATTTAATGCTAAAAAAGGTTTGAAAAAGCCTATAGAGTTAGAAATTCAAGATAGCTACCAAAATATGTATGATGTGGTAAAAAACGTTCCTCAATCAATTGAACTTGCTGATCGCGCAATGAAAGCGGTGGGAATTAAACCAAATCATAAGCCGATTCGAGGCGGTACAGATGGGGCATTTTTAGCCTCTAAAGGTTTAGCATGCCCAAATATTTTTACTGGCGGCTATAATTTCCATAGTAAACACGAGTTGGTTTCTTTACAAGGCATGGAAAATACTGTCCAAGTAATTATCGAAATGCTGAAATGTAAAGATTTGTAAAGAAATGTAAAGATTTTTCTTGCTATTCTTTAGATTACTCAATATAATGGTGGCGTTTTATCGAGATTCCTTTGATGAAGCTAAACTTTAGAGATTTTATTCATAAATTCCTTTTTAATGCCCCTAATTATTTAGGGGCTTTTTTTATCTAATTGGACAAGAAATAATAAAATAGCTAACAAATTTAATATTTCTTCATTTTAAATTATTTTTTATCCTATTAATTTAACTCTAAATTCTCAAGAATATATTTTATCAACTAAAAAAATAGTTAATAATCAAAATTTTTAACGCTCTACAATATTTATTTCTATAGATTTATTTACTGATTTAAAAAACGTTAAATTTAGTGGCTAAATTAACTAAATTAGTTTAAAGAGATCACTGTGAATAATAGGTATAAGAGTTTCCTTTATTCAGACTGAATTTGACATTCTTATTCTAAATAGGAAACTCTTACTTTTGAGGTAATTTGCTGGATCAAATTTAATCTTAGACAAATTAAATTAATCTAACTTTATTGAGTTAGATTAATTGCAGGTTAGTTTTCGTTAGCGTTGAAATTTATTCATTAATTATGGCAAGTTTGGCACGCTGCTTGGAACATCCATACTAATTTTTCTTGTTCTTTAATATAGTCACTCATTTGTGATGCAGTACCTTCATCATTAGCGTTATTTGCAAAAGCAAGAATTTCACGTTGTTGATCTAGTAATGTTTTTAGACCTTGTAATGTGCCTGATAAACATTCTTGTGCCTCACTTACTGCAATATCTTCTTTAATTCGAGATATTTTTAAGTATTGGCTGTAAGCATTATTTGGTGTGTAACCTAAAGTTAAAATACGTTCAGCCACCTCATCTACTCTAGCAACTAAATTAGTATAAATTTCTTCAAATTTTGCGTGTAATGCAAAGAAGTTTACGCCTTTAATGTTCCAGTGGTAGCCCCGCACATTAGTATAGAAAACTTGGTAGGTTGCAAGTAATTCGTTAAGTTTATCGGCTAATTCTGCTGATTGAACTTTATCTAGTCCGATTGATGTTTTTGACATAATAATTTCCTTTTTCTAGTTGAATAATTGAGCTAATGCCCCCCCTTTGATATGGGTATTATACCTTTCTATAATTTGAAGTGAAATTGTTCTATTCAATATAATTGATAGCCTTAGTCTTATTTGTTAAGAAATTGTAATAAATAGAAGCTATCAAATAAGTGATCAAGATCACAATTTTAATGAATATTTAATCAAACTATCGCAGCTAACAATAAATTTTGATTTAATAAGTACAGTTATAATTTTTAATATTTTTTCTAAGGATATGTTATGCAAGAACTTATTAAGCGCACCTTGCCACAAGATGATGCACTTAATCAAGCTATTGTGAATGAACTTCGTTCACAAAATTGGGCTGGTTTTTTAAATTATTCCCAAGTGCAGCAGCTTTGTCATAATTTTGAACTTACCCCACTAAAATTGGCTATGCACTTGTTGCCACTTGCTGCAAGTTATAGTCATACTGCTATTTCTCATTTTAATGTGGGGGCAATTGCTATTGGCGAACAAGGGGATTTTTATTTCGGCGCGAATCAAGAATTTGCTAATTCAGCCATTCAGCAAACGATTCACGCGGAACAAAGTGCAATTTCTCACGCTTGGTTGCGTAATGAACGCCGTATTTCAGATATGGTGGTCAATTACACGCCGTGCGGACATTGTCGTCAATTTATGAATGAATTGCACGGTGCTGAAAAAATTTCAATTCATTTGCCGCATAGCCAAAATAATCCATTACATTCTTATTTACCGGATGCGTTTGGGCCAAAAGATCTCGATATTGCAGCGCATCTTTTGGCGGAAGAAAATCATGATTTAGTTGCTGATCATCAAGATGATTTGGTTAATCAAGCTATTTTAGCGGCAAATCAATCTCATTGTCCTTATTCAAATAGTCCGCACGGCATTGCGATTTTATTTAAAAATGGTGATGTGGTGACAGGACGTTATGCAGAAAACGCCGCATTTAATCCGAGTTTGCCAGCGTTGCAAACCGCACTTAATTTTGCGTATTTAAATGATAAAAAATTGAGTGATATTGAGCGAATTGTGATGGCTGAAAAAGCATTAAAATTGAGCCATAAAACGATGGCTGAAACCTTATTATCCACATTAACTTCAGTAGAATTAGAGTATTATTCTTTGTAAATATGAAACGCGAGTAAAATAAAAAGGAAATAATTTCCTTTTTTATTTATTTGCTAAAATTACCGCTCTTTTCGGTGCTTGATAGCCTTCAATGGTTTTACTGTGATCATTTGAATCTAAAAAATCAATCAGGCTTTCATTTTCCAACCAATCAGTTTTACGCTGTTCTTCTAATGTAGTTGTCGCTACATCCACACAACGTACGTTGGTAAAGCCAACTTTTTCTAGCCAGTTAATTAGTGCGGCGACAGAGGGGATAAAATAAACATTTTTCATTTTCGCATAGCGATCTGCTGGTATGAGCACAGTATTTACATCGCCATCCACCACTAATGTTTCTAATACCAATTCACCACCTTTTACCAATTGATTTTTCAATTGGCTTAAATGATCTAATGGGGATTTACGATGATAGAGTACGCCCATTGAAAATACAGTGTCAAATGCCGCTAATGGTTGCATTTGCTCAATACCAAGTGGGATAAGATTTGCTCGACGATCATTATTAAGCAGTTTGCGTACAGCTTCAAATTGGCAAAGGAAAAGCTCGGTAGGATCAATCCCTACCACCATTTTTGCGCCTTCACCTACCATTCTCCACATATGATAACCGCTGCCACAGCCCACATCTAAAATAGTGCGACCTTGCAGTGGAGCTAAATGAGGAAGAACACGATCCCATTTAAAATCTGAACGCCATTCACAATCTACATGAATGCCGAAAAGATGATAAGGTCCTTTTCGCCACGGCATTAATTGTTTTAAATGATGGATAATTCGTTGTTTTTCACCTTCTGAAAGGGGAAAAGTGCGGTCAGATTTCACCGCACTTTTTAGATCGATTTCATCAGCATGTAAATCTGGTAGAAAATCAACAATTTTGCTCCATTTCGCATAATCGCCATGAGTTTGAGTTTCCCATTCTTTCAATTGGAGTGGTAAGGTTTCTAACCAGTCCGATAAATTTGTAGTAGCAATTTGTTGATAAAAAGGGCGAAAGTCGATCATTTTGCTTCCTTATAAGCCTTTTCTGCTTTATCAAAGGTATTAAGAATATCTTGTTCTGGTTTATTGGAAAGTAATGAAATAACAATAATTGCAAGGCTGGCGAAAGCAAAGCCTGGGATCATTTCATATACTTTAAACCAATCAGTATCAGCTGGAACAACTTCTTTCCAAGCAAATACTGTCACTGCGCCTACAAGCATACCGGCCATTGCGCCCGATGATGTCATTCGTTTCCAGAAAAGAGAGAAAAGTACCACAGGGCCAAACGCACTACCAAAACCAGCCCAAGCAAATTCTACAAGTTTTAATACTTTGCTGTTTTCATCTTGTGCGATCCAGATAGCAAGTGCGGCAATAACTAACACCATTATTCTGCCAAGCCATACGAGCTCTTTTTCTGAAGCCTTAGGGCGAATAAAACCTTTGTAGAAATCTTCTGTGATTGAGCTTGAAGAAATTAATAATTGAGCACTTAATGTACTCATTACAGCGGCTAAAATAGCGGAAAGTAATATGCCCGCGATCCAAGGATTAAATAAAAGTTTAGCTAATTCAATAAATACTTGCTCTGGTTCATTATTGACTGTGCCTGCAATAGCTGGATTGGCAAAGAAATACGGAATAGCGAATAAGCCAATGCCAATTGCGCCTGCTAAGCAAAGCACCATCCAACCCATACTAATACGGCGTGCTTTGATAAGTGATTTGACAGAATCCGCAGCCATAAAGCGTGCTAAAATATGCGGTTGCCCGAAATAGCCTAATCCCCAAGCCGCAAGACTTAATAAACCAAGTGGTGTGGTAGAAGTAAATAAATCCGTGAAATCTTTATTTACGGCAGCCTCAGCTTGTTCTAGTACTGCGGAAAATTGAGCGGTATCGGCGAAACTCAATAACACAAAAACAGGGGTTAAAATTAATGCAAAAATCATTAATGTGGCTTGAATGGTATCTGTCCAGCTTACCGCAAGGAAACCTCCGATGAACGTGTAAGCAATGGTTGCCGCTGCGCCGTACCAAAGTGCGGTGGAATATTCCACAGAAAATATATTTTGGAATAATTTTGCGCCAGCCACGACACCAGAAGCACAATAAATAGTAAAAAACACTAAAATAATAGTGGCAGAAACAAGTTTTAATAATTTGTGTGATGAACCAAAACGATTGTGAAAATATTCTGGGAGAGTGAGCGCATTATTATTTAATTCTGTATAAACACGCAAACGACCAGCCACTAAAAGCCAGTTAAAATAAGCCCCGATAGTTAAACCAATAGCAATCCAGCCTTCAACTAAGCCTGATAAATATACCGCACCAGGTAAGCCCATTAAAAGCCAACCAGACATATCTGACGCACCTGCAGACATTGCAGTAACAAAACTGCCTAAACGACGTCCACCGAGAATGTAATCTGATAAATTATTCGTGTAATAATAGGCGAGTACGCCAATCAGCAACATCCCGAAAATATAAATAGTAAAAGTAATAAGACTTGGGTCGAATCCAAACATTATATAAGTCCAAAATGGGTTAAAAATTTCAGAAAGGGTGCATTTTACCTTATTTCGGGCTATTATTCTATTTAGACTAAATATTTGATGAAATTTAAGAAATTAGGAATATAAAATGGATGCTGTCGAGTTATTGATGAACGTAACGCCTAACGAAACACGCATTGCGCTAGTAGAAACAGGAATGTTGCGCGAAGTGCATATTGAACGCCAAGCTAAACGAGGAATTGTCGGAAACATTTATAAAGGTCGTGTCACTCGAGTGTTACCAGGAATGCAGTCGGCTTTTGTTGATATTGGTTTGGAAAAAGCGGCTTTTTTACACGCTGCGGACATTGTATCCCATACAGAATGTGTAGATGAAAATGAACAAAAGCAATTTAAAGTTAAGAGCATTTCAGAATTAGTACGAGAAGGGCAGGATATTGTTGTACAAGTGGTGAAAGAGCCGCTAGGTACAAAAGGTGCACGTTTAACAACGGATATCACATTGCCATCGCGTCATCTTGTTTTTATGCCTGAAAATAGCCACGTAGGCGTTTCACAACGCATTGAAAGCGAAGAAGAACGCGCCCGTTTAAAAGCATTAGTTGAACCTTTTTGTGATGAACTCGGCGGTTTTATTATTCGTACCGCCACAGAAGGGGCAAGCGAAGAAGAATTACGTCAAGACGCTGAATTTTTAAAACGCTTATGGCGTAAAGTTTTAGAACGTAAATCTAAGTACCCAACCAAATCAAAAATTTACGGCGAGCCAGCACTTCCACAACGTATTTTGCGCGATTTTATCGGCACAAACTTAGAAAAAATTCGTATCGACTCTAAACTTTGCTTTGGCGAAGTAAAAGAGTTTACCGATGAATTTATGCCTGAATTAAGCGATAAACTTGTTCTTTATTCTGGCAATCAACCTATCTTTGATGTGTACGGGGTTGAAAATGCGATCCAAACAGCCTTAGATAAACGTGTTAATCTCAAATCGGGCGGCTATTTAATTATCGAGCAAACAGAAGCCATGACCACCATTGATATTAATACAGGCGCATTTGTGGGGCATCGTAATCTAGAAGAAACCATCTTCAATACCAATATTGAAGCAACTAAAGCCATTGCGCAGCAACTCCAACTACGTAATCTTGGTGGCATAATCATTATTGATTTTATTGATATGCAAACAGATGAACATCGCAATCGAGTATTGCAATCTTTATGTGATGCGCTTTCTAAAGATCGTATGAAAACTAATGTGAATGGCTTTACGCAATTAGGCCTTGTAGAAATGACTCGTAAAAGAACCCGCGAAAGCCTTGAACACGTGCTATGCGATGAATGTCCAACTTGTCATGGACGTGGTCGGGTGAAAACTGTTGAGACAGTTTGCTACGAAATTATGCGTGAAATTATTCGGGTGTATCATTTATTCAGTAGTGAACAATTTGTTGTTTATGCCTCGCCAGCAGTTTCAGAATATCTTATTAATGAAGAATCTCACGGTTTACTGCCAGAAGTGGAAATGTTTATTGGAAAACGAGTAAAAGTAAAAACAGAACAGTTTTATAACCAAGAACAGTTTGATGTGGTTGTAATGTAAACTCTATTTCAATAAAGTGCGGTAAAAATTTTTGAGACTTTCACCGCACTTTTTATTTATAAAAACAATATTTCCTTTATATTTTATCTATATGACGTAAAATTAGGCAGCTTTAGTTGATACGCCTCCCTCCACTACATCACATTAAAAAGCGGTATCGCCGTGAATGCAGGCAAAAACAGCAAAATTTCCTATCAAATGGGGGCTGGCTGGGTTTGGTAAGCTAAACTGCCAAAAAACTTACCGCACTTTTTGCATTTATACATCGCCACGATAATTTCGTGGCGGTTTTTTATGGCAAGTTTTTACAATCTTTTATTTAAATCCAGTATTTCTATGGCAAGAACAAGAGATGAACCTTTATTTTCCCTTAGATTTGTATAGAATAGCCAAACATTTTTTTATTTTAACGAGAGAAAATGATGACAGAGACATCTTTGGGTGCTGAAAATACTCGCACTCACAATTTTATTACCCAAATTATTGATGAAGATTTAGCTTCGGGTAAACATAAAAGCGTTCATACCCGTTTTCCGCCAGAGCCGAATGGCTATTTGCATATTGGTCACGCCAAATCGATTTGCTTAAACTTTGGCTTAGCAAAAGAATATCAAGGTTTATGTAACCTACGTTTTGATGACACCAATCCAGTGAAAGAAGATGTGGAATATGTAGATTCCATTAAAGCCGATGTGGAATGGTTAGGCTTTAAATGGGAAGGCGAACCGCGTTATGCGTCTGATTACTTCGATGCACTTTATAGCTATGCCATTGAATTAATTAAAAAAGGCTTGGCTTATGTGGATGAACTTTCGCCAGATGAAATGCGTGAATATCGTGGCACATTAACTGAAGCAGGTAAAAACAGCCCATATCGTGACCGCACTATTGAAGAAAACTTAGCTTTATTTGAAAAAATGAAAAATGGCGAATTTGCCGAGGGTAAAGCAAGTTTACGCGCAAAAATTGATATGGCATCGCCATTTATGGTCATGCGTGATCCTGTAATTTATCGCATTAAATTTGCCAGCCATCATCAAACAGGCGAAAAATGGTGCATTTATCCAATGTACGATTTTACTCACTGTATCTCTGATGCCATTGAGCGTATTACTCACTCGATCTGTACATTAGAATTCCAAGATAACCGTCGTTTATATGACTGGGTGTTGGAAAATATTAGTATTGAACGTCCATTACCGCATCAATATGAATTCTCACGTTTAAATTTAGAAGGCACATTGACGTCTAAACGTAAGTTATTGAAATTAGTAAACGACGGCATTGTAGATGGTTGGAATGATCCTCGTATGCCAACCATTTCAGGTTTACGCCGTCGTGGTTATACATCTGCTTCGTTACGTGAATTCTGCCGTCGTATTGGTGTGACGAAACAAGATAACGTGGTGGAATATTCTGCACTTGAAGCCTGCATTCGTGAGGATTTGAACGAAAACGCACCACGCGCAATGGCAGTGATTGATCCTGTTCGTGTGGTAATTGAAAACTTTGAAGGCGTGGAAGTTTTAACTGCCCCAAATCATCCAAATCGTCCAGAATTAGGCGAGCGTCAATTGCCGTTTACTAAAGAGCTTTATATTGATCGAGCAGACTTCCGTGAAGAAGCAAACAAACAATATAAACGCTTAGTGTTAGGCAAAGAAGTGCGTTTACGTAACGCTTATGTGATTAAAGCTGAACGTGTCGAAAAAGATGCAAATGGTGAAATCACCACGATTTTCTGTACTTATGATCCTGAAACCTTAGGTAAAAATCCAGCAGATGGTCGCAAAGTAAAAGGGGTTATTCACTGGGTTTCTGCTACGCATAATCATCCAGCTGAGTTCCGTTTGTATGATCGCTTATTTACCGTGCCAAATCCAGGGGCTGAAGATGATATTGAAAGCGTATTAAATCCAAATTCTTTAGTGATAAAACAAGGTTTTGTAGAGCAAAGCTTGGCTGCGGCAGAAGCAGAGAAAGGTTATCAATTTGAACGTGAAGGTTATTTCTGTGCGGATAGTAAAGATAGCCGTCCTGAACATTTGGTATTTAACTTAACAGTAAGCTTAAAAGAAGGCTTCTAATTTTAATTAACCAAGTGCGGTCAAAATAAATGTGATTTTGACCGCACTTTTTATTTGTATCAACTATGCAATCCAATATGCAACTTGAACCCAATTTCTGGCAAACAAAATCCCTGCTTGAAATGACTGAATCTGAATGGGAAGCCTTATGTGATGGCTGCGGCAAATGCTGTTATCGCAAATATATTCAAGGGCGAAGTAAACGCCAAAAACTCTATTACACCCGAATTGCTTGTAATCTTTTAGATGTGGAAACAGGAAAGTGCGGTAATTATTCAGAGCGTTTTAACATTGAAACCGATTGCACCAAACTCACCAAAAAGAATTTACCTGATTTTCATTGGCTGCCTGATACTTGCGCCTATCGTTTGCTTTATGAAGGAAAAACACTACCTGAATGGCATCCGCTTATTTCTGGCTCTCCCCATTCTGTAAAAAATGCGGATATTTTGATTAAAAATGGTATCCACGAACGCGATGTGATTGATTGGTTTGAATTTATTATTGACGAAGATCACACTTTTAAATAAAGCCAGTTGTCATCAATTTCAGCTTAGCTATAATCCCTAACAATAGTTATACAGTTGTCATGTGGTGTCTATGCAAATCTCGGATTCTCTCAAACAAAAAGCAGAAAAATGCGGTATCGCGCTTTCTCACTATGATATTGATGGGCATCTTATTTTTGCGGATGAAAAGACGGTTTTAACTTTTGTTGAGCTTTTGCAGCCTCCGCCAAAAGCGAAAGGACAGTTTGACGATGTACTGGCTGCATTTGAAAATGAACCGATTGATTATCGACTCAATCGTCTAGATCTCCCACCATCTGCGGAATATCGTTATCAGCTGATTGATGAATCTAATGCTATTCTGTTAGAAAAAATACTTTCAAATTTATCCGCACTTTCTTTGCCTCCACTTCCTTTTGGCTATTATCAATTATCTATTTTTTCTGACACTGAACAGTATCGCGTTCGTTTACTTATTTCTCCTAAAACAGCTTTTCAACCATCCGTATTAAAAAATAAAAAAGTGTGGGGCGTGAATGTGCAACTTTACAGTTTACGCTCAGAACAAAACTGGGGGATTGGCGATTTTGGCGATTTGGCTGCTTTGATTGAACAAAGTGCAAAACAAGGGGCGGATTATGTGGGAATTAATCCATTACATTTGCCATATCCTGCTGTGCCAAATTGGGCTAGTCCTTATAGTTCATCCTCTCGTCGTTGGTTGAATTTCTTATATTTGGACATTCCTGATTTACCCGAATTTAAGCGTTGCCGTTCAGTACAAAATTGGTTTAAGCGTGAGGATATTAAAGCAAAAATTGCTGCTTTACGTGAAAGTGATTGCGTCGATTATTCTTCAATTTTGGCTTTAAAATTAACCGCACTTGAGTCCCTGTTTTATTTCTTTCAGCGTAGTCAATCCGTTGAAATTGTGACACGTCGAAAAATCTTTGCTGATTATTTAAAAAGCAAAGGGGAACCTTTGTTGTTACAGGGCTTATTTAATGTCTTGGATTTACAAGAACACGCTGACCATCAAGCAGAAGAAAATACCATTGGTTGGCTTGGCTGGCGTAAGGAATGGCAGCATTTAAGTGCGGCAAAAAGAAAAGCCCTATTAAAAATACACCATGAGCAAATCCAATTTTTTGCTTGGTTGCAATGGCTTACAGAAGAACAACTTTCCGCATTACAAAATCTTTGTAAACAGTCTGGCATGAAGTTGGGTATTTATGGCGATTTAGCCGTAAATAGTTCTCGTGGCAGTGCTGATGTATGGAGCGATCCTGATTTATATTGTGTAAATGCCTCTATTGGTGCGCCACCTGATCCGTTAGGCCCAGTCGGGCAAAATTGGAATTTGCCACCTTATAATCCAACAGTGCTAAAAGCACGTGGCTTTACACCATTTATCGATATGCTACGTGCCAATATGCAATATTTCGGTGTGCTACGCATCGATCATGTTATGGGCTTATTCCGTTTGTGGTGGATTCCAAAAGGAAAAACCGCGGCTGACGGTGCTTATGTGCATTATCCTTTTGATGAATTAATGGCGATTCTTGCCATTGAAAGTGTACGCAATGAATGTTTGATTATTGGTGAAGATCTCGGCACTGTGCCTGATGAAGTGCGGTGGAAATTAAACGAGTTTCAAATTTTCTCTTATTTTGTATTGTATTTTGCCCAACGAAATGGCGAATTTCCTCGTATATCTGATTATCCTCGAAATGCTTATGCCACTATTGGTACACATGATGTTCCCTCATTACAAAGTTTTTGGCATTGCCGTGATTTAGAATTATTTAATCAACTCGGTATTCTGAATGGGGAAGTGCTCAAGCAAAAATATGATCAACGTGTTATGGATAAACAAGCCTTATTAAATAGTTTACATCGTGATAATTATTTACCGCCGCATTATGAAGGTGATGCACTTTCTATGGCGATGCACGATTATTTAAATCGAATGATCCATTATTATTTAGCGGAAAGTAACAGCCGATTGATTGGTGTGCAATTAGAAAATTTACTTAGCCAAGAAATCAGTTCTAATTTACCGGGCACCTCAAATGAATACCCAAACTGGTGCAAGAAACTTGCTCAACCGTTAGCGTTTATTTTTAGCAATGAAGCTTTAAAAACGTTCTTTGTGCAAATTAACCAAGGGCGAAATGTATAAGGAGTAAATATGACAACCGCAGTAACACAAGCAACTATTGATGGTTTTTTTGATGCGAGCAATGGTGATCCTTTTGCTACGCTTGGTATGCACGAAACCGAGCAAGGAATTGAAATCCGTACGTTATTGCCAGATGCCAATCGAATGGTGGTGATTGAGCGTGAAAGTGGTAAAGAAATAACGGAACTGGATTGTGTCGATGAGCGTGGATTTTTTGTTGGTGTTATTCCAAATTGTCGTCAATTTTTTGCTTATCAATTACAGGTTTTTTGGGGTAATGAAGCACAAATTATCGAAGATCCTTATCGTTTTCATCCAATGATTGACGATTTAGAACAATGGCTACTTTCTGAAGGATCTATGCTTCGCCCATATGAAGTGCTTGGTGCACATTTTATGGAATGTGATGGTGTGAGCGGGGTGAATTTCCGCTTGTGGGCACCTAATGCAAGACGAGTTTCTATTGTAGGCGATTTCAACTATTGGGATGGTCGCCGCCACCCGATGCGTTTCCACCCGAAAAGCGGTGTGTGGGAATTATTCCTGCCGAAAGCCAGCCTTGGTCAGCTCTATAAATTTGAATTGATTGATTGCTATGGCAATCTTCGTTTGAAAGCGGATCCTTATGCCTTTAGTTCGCAACTTCGCCCTGATACAGCTTCACAAATTAGTGCATTACCAAATGTGGTGGAAATGACGGAACAACGTCGTCAAGCAAATCAAGCAAATCAACCGATTTCTATTTATGAAGTGCATTTAGGATCTTGGCGTCGTAATTTAGAAAACAATTTTTGGCTAGATTACGATCAAATTGCTGATGAATTAATTCCTTATGTAAAAGAGATGGGCTTTACCCATATAGAATTTTTACCGCTTTCTGAATTTCCGTTTGATGGTTCTTGGGGCTATCAACCACTTGGGCTTTATTCGCCAACCAGTCGTTTTGGCTCACCTGAGGCATTTCGCCGTTTAGTAAAACGTGCTCACGAAGCAGGCATCAACGTGATTTTAGATTGGGTGCCAGGGCATTTCCCAAGTGATACCCATGGTTTAGTCGCATTTGATGGCACAGCCTTGTATGAACATGAAGACCCTCGCGAAGGCTATCATCAAGATTGGAATACCTTGATTTATAACTATGGACGCAACGAAGTGAAAAATTTCCTGTCCAGCAATGCCCTTTACTGGCTTGAACGCTTTGGCGTAGATGGTATTCGCATGGATGCTGTGGCTTCAATGATCTACCGCGATTACAGCCGTGCGGAGGGCGAGTGGATTCCAAACCAATACGGCGGACGTGAAAATTTAGAAGCCATTGAGTTTTTAAAACACACCAACTGGAAAATTCACAGCGAAATGGCGGGAGCAATTTCTATTGCGGAGGAATCTACCTCTTTTGCAGGCGTAACCCACCCAAGCGAAGACGGCGGCTTGGGCTTCAATTTCAAATGGAATATGGGCTGGATGAACGATACACTGGCTTATATGAAGCTTGACCCCATTTACCGCCAATATCATCACAACAAAATGACCTTTGGAATGGTATATCAATACAGCGAAAATTTTGTTCTACCACTTTCTCACGATGAAGTGGTTCACGGTAAATATTCACTTCTTGGCAAGATGCCAGGCGATACGTGGCAAAAATTCGCTAACTTGCGTGCATATTACGGTTATATGTGGGGCTACCCAGGCAAAAAATTGCTCTTTATGGGGAATGAATTTGCCCAAGGTCGTGAGTGGAATTATGAAGAAAGTTTGGACTGGTTCTTGCTTGATGAAAATATTGGCGGAGGTTGGCACAAAGGCGTATTGAAGCTGGTTAAAGACCTCAATCAAATTTATCAAAAAAATCGACCGCTCTTTGAGCTCGACAACTCCCCAGAGGGTTTCGATTGGCTTGTCGTTGATGATGCGGCAAATTCTGTGTTCGCCTTTGAACGTCGCAGTTCAAACGGAGAACGTATTATTGTCGTCAGTAACTTTACCCCTGTGCCTCGCCACAATTACCGCATCGGCGTGAATGTTGCAGGAAAATACGAAGAAATTTTAAATACCGATTCGATGTATTACGAAGGTTCAAACGTGGGCAATTTTGGTTGTGTCGCAAGTGAAAAAATCGAAAGCCACGGACGAGAAAATTCGATTTCAGTGTCCATTCCGCCGTTAGCAACAGTTTATTTGAGATTGAAGGCGAAATAATCCGAATAGATAAATTGTAGGGGCGAATTACATTCGCCCTGATAAACCACCGATGTTTTTGGGCAAATGTCATTTGCCCCTACAAAAGCGATAAAAATATGTTCAAAATCTACAACAACGGCAATCCTATTCCAATGGGATACTCACAAGCGGTCGAAAACAACGTGCAAATTACCAATTTCGCCCTGTTTTCCGCTGCGGCAATAGGCGTAGAACTTTGCCTTTTTGACGAACAAAATCAAGAAACACGCTTGCCGATGGTGCGTACTGAAAATGTGTGGCATTTGGCGGTAACTGGCGTGAAAACTGGTACGGAATATGGATTTCGTATTCACGGCGAATTTGCCAACCCGAATAAATTAATGCTCGATCCCTATGCGAAAGCCGTAAATGGTAAACCTGATTTAAGTAGCGAAGAAAGTTGTTCTTGGTTCTTGCTTTCGGATAATCGCGACAACGCGCATCTTGCCCCAAGAGCGGTTGTGATTTCGGAAGATTTTAATTGGGAAAATGATACTTTACCCAATACGCCTTGGGCTGAAACCATTGTGTATGAATTACACGTTAAAGGGTTTAGCCAGTTAAACGAGAAAATCCCTGCGGCGTTGCGTGGTACTTATACTGGATTAGCACATCCTGTGAATTTGGCGTATTTGAAAGAATTAGGCGTAACTGCGGTGGAGTTGCTGCCTGTAAATTTCCATATAAATGAACCGCACTTACAGGCACGAGGCTTACAAAATTATTGGGGATACAATCCCTTAGCGATGTTTGCGGTGGAACCTAAATATGCGGCAACAAATAATCCATTAGCTGAATTTAAAGCGATGGTAAAGGCGTTTCACAATGAGGGTATTGAAGTTATCTTAGATGTGGTGTTTAACCATTCTGCAGAATCAGAGCAAACTTACCCAACATTCTGCCAGCGTGGTATTGATGATCAAACTTACTATTGGCGCAACGATCAAGGGCGTTATATCAATTGGACAGGCTGCGGCAATATGCTCAATTTATCCTCTGATGTAGGGCGAAAGTGGGTGGTGGATTGCCTGCGTTATTGGGTGGAGCAATGCCACATTGATGGTTTCCGTTTTGATTTAGCCTCCGTGCTTGGTCGTGATACACCAGATTTTAATTCGTCAGCTCAGCTTTTTACTGACATAAAAAATGAGCCAAGTTTACAAAATATTAAATTGATTGCCGAGCCTTGGGATATTGGACATTACGGTTATCAAGTCGGCAATTTCCCAAGTTATTTTGCCGAATGGAACGACCGATTCCGTGATGATCTCTGCCGTTTCTGGCTATGGAAAAGTGGCGAAATCGGTGCATTTGCAGAACGTTTTGCAGGCTCTATCGATTTATTTAAGAAAAATGACCGCTTGCCACATACTACACTTAATTTTATTACCGCTCACGATGGTTTTACGCTTAAAGATTTAGTGAGTTACAACCAAAAACATAATGAAGCGAACGGCGAAGAAAATCACGACGGCAGAAACGAAAATTACAGTTACAACCACGGAGTAGAAGGTTCTACAGAATCCCTTTCTGAACCGCAAAAAAGTGCGGTGGAAAATAACCGCACTTTTGCACAAAGTGGATTATTAATGAGTTTATTGCTGGCGAATGGCGCACCTATGCTTTTGGCGGGCGATGAGTTCGGCAACACTCAATATGGTAACAATAATGCTTATTGCCAAGATAACGAGATTACTTGGCTGAAATGGGCAAATTTTAACGAAGAATTATTTGAACTGACCAAGCAAACGATCGCACTCCGCAAAAGAATGGGCAGTTTAAACCAAGATCAATGGTGGTCGGATGAGAATGTGCAATGGCTTAACATTGCAGGCGAACCGATGACAGTTGAAGATTGGCAAAATCAACAAACCAAAGCATTACAGGTGGTTTTAGACAATCGTTGGCTTTTGTTGATTAATGCCAAAGCCGAAGGTCAGGTGTTTCACTTGCCTAATGGGAAATGGAAGCCCCAAATCGGCACACATAATGTAACCCTTGAAGAACAAGCCGAACTTAGTTCAATGGGCTTTTGTATGCTGAATGACGAATAACAATAAGACTATGGAGATCCTTATGAAATCTGGCGACCTTAACAAATATGATTTAGTTAAAAACACTTTGGTGCTTGTACTTGCAGGTGGACGTGGTTCACGTTTACACGAATTGACAGATAAACGTGCAAAACCAGCGCTTTATTTTGGTGGTAATCGTCGCATTATTGATTTCGCACTTTCTAATTGTATTAACTCAGGTTTAAACCGAATTGGGGTCGTGACTCAATATGCGGCACACTCCTTGCTTCGTCATTTGCAAACAGGATGGTCTTTTTTACCACAAGAGAGAGGGGAATTTGTCGATATGTTGCCAGCTCGTCAGCAAATTGACGATTCTACTTGGTATCGTGGCACGGCGGATGCGGTATATCAAAATATGGCTATTATTAAAAATCACTATCGCCCGAAATATATTTTGATCTTAGCGGGCGACCATATTTACAAACAAGATTACAGAGTGATGTTAATGGATCACGTCAATAGTGGGGCAAAATGTACTATTGGTTGCATTGAAGTGCCCCGTTCTGAAGCACACGAATTTGGCGTAATGGCTGTAAACGAAAACTTGAAAGTAAAAGCTTTCGTGGAAAAACCAAAAGATCCGCCAGCAATGGTGGGTAAACCTGATGTTTCGCTTACTTCAATGGGGATTTATGTGTTTGATGCGGATTATCTTTACAAAATGTTAGATCGTGAAGTTGGCACCCCGAACACCAGCCACGATTTCGGTAAAGATGTATTGCCAAAATGTTTAGAAGAAGGCGCGCTTTATGCTCACCCATTTAGCCGTTCTTGCATGGGACGCAACACCGAGGGCGAAATTTACTGGCGTGATGTAGGGACACTTGATAGCTTCTGGCAATCTAATATCGACTTAGTCTCTGAAAATCCACAATTAGATATTTACGACCAAAGCTGGCCAATTCGTGGTAATCCGGTTCAGGCTTATCCGTCTAAATTCTTCTATAAACACTCTAACGTGCACCCAGTAGATAACTCATTGATTGGCGGGGGCTGTGTGATTACCGATGCATCGATCAGCAATTCCGTGCTTTTTGATCGCATTAAAATTGATTCCTTTTCAAAAGTCGATCACTGCGTGGTGTTACCACAAGTTAAAATCGGTAAAAATTGCGTGTTGAAAAATTGTATTATCGACCGCGAATGCGAAATTCCTGATGGTATGCAAATTGGTGTGGATATGGAAGAAGATAAAAATCGCTTCCGTATTAGCTCAACAGGCAAAGTCATTCTTGTAACCCCGAAAATGCTAAAGATACTTGAGGGACACGAAATTGGCGAAGAAGGTCATTTAGATTAGTTAGGAAAAGTGCGGTCAAAATTAACCGCACTTTCTGAATCCCTCTTTAGCAAAGAGGGGGGGCTGATCGAGCATTATTCATATTTATAGGGAAAATAAAAAACTCAATGAAAATACTACACGTTTGTTCGGAACTCTATCCGCTCTTAAAAACAGGCGGGCTTGCCGATGTTTTAGGGGCATTACCCCAAGCACAGAACCAAATTGGGCTAGATGCTCGCGTTTTATTGCCTGCTTATCCCGCAATTATAGCAGGCATTCAGAATACTCAAGTGGTTGCCGAATTTGACAACTTCGCTGGGCACGTGGTGTTGCGTTATGGAGAATATAATGGTGTCGGGATCTATTTGATTGACGCACCGCACTTATACGGTCGCGAAGGCAATCCTTATCACGATGCCTATTACAACGACTACGGCGACAACTACAAACGTTTTGCTTTGCTCGGTTGGGTGGGGGCAGAATTAGCCACAGGTTTAGATAGCTGGTGGCGTGCAGAAGTGGTACACGCTCATGATTGGCACGCAGGTTTGTGTGCAGCATATCTGTTCAACAAAGGTCGCCCTGCGAAATCGGTGTTCACCATTCACAACTTGGCATATCAAGGGCAGTTTTCTTATCATCATTTGTATGAAATCGGCTTGCCGACAGGGATGTTCCACGTAGAAGGCTTGGAATTATTTGGGCAGATTTCTTACTTGAAATCAGGTTTGTTCTATTCTGATGCAAGCACGGCAGTTAGCCCAACTTATGCAGAAGAAATCACGACACCAGAATTTGCCTACGGTTTGCAAGGCTTGCTTTCTGGCTTAAAAGCTCAAGGTCGTTTGGTGGGGATTTTAAATGGTGTGGACGAAAATATTTGGCATCCGAACGTGGATCAATACATTCCGCACCATTACAAGCTCAAATATATGGCAGGCAAAAAGAAAAACAAAGCCGAACTGCAAGCCTATTTCAATTTGCCACAAGATGAATCTGCCTTGGCATTTGTGATGGTTACCCGTTTAACCGAGCAAAAAGGTGTTGATTTATTAATCGAAAGTGCAGACGAAATCGTCAAACAAGGCGGTCAGTTGATGATTTTAGGTTCAGGTGCACCGCACTTTGAACAAGGTATTCGTGAGCTTGCTGAACGTTATCCGCAAAATATTGCGGTAAAAATCGGCTACGATGAAGCCCTTTCGCATTTAATGGTGGCAGGTGGCGATGTGATTTTAGTGCCAAGTCGTTTCGAGCCTTGTGGCTTAACCCAACTTTATGGTTTGCAATATGGCACACTGCCACTTGTTCGTAAAACAGGTGGTTTAGCGGATACGGTGGTGGATAGCACTTCAGAAAGCATCAAAGCTCGCACCGCAACAGGTTTTGTGTTTGAAAGTGCAACGCCTGAAGCTCTCCGCCATTGCTTGCAACGTGCCTTTGCCTTATGGCAAAAACCGCGTGCATGGGCGATGGTTCGTACAGATGCAATGGAACAAGACTTCAGCTGGCGTAAGGCTGCAGAGCAATATAGAACACTTTATGAACGCTTGTAGTTTTATTCGTAAACTTTCTTAACAATCACACCGCTTGTGAAAGAATATTTTGCAAGCGGTGTGGTTGTGCTTGTTTTTTGCAAAGATAAGCATAAAATTCGAACTACTTTTGTAGGCTGTGTAAACAACATTCACGCATTCAAAGAGCGGTCAAATTTTGATTGATTTTTGCAAACGTGCGTGAATTTTGAAAATTCACACACCCTACGTTAATCATTTCTTAGCATTCTAATAGAGGTTTTACCTATGATAATGGATAACTTTGATTCTCCATTCCAATATAATCGTCCTGAAATGACCGTTGAAGCGATTAAAAAATCAATCGTTTACAAACTTATTTTCTTAATCGGTCGCTCTCCACGTGAAGCCAGCCAACGCGATTGGCTCAATGCAACACTTCACGCTGTGCGTGATTTAGTAACAGAGGGTTGGATCACTACTGCTCGCCAAACTCGAGCAGAAGATTCTCGCCGTGTTTACTACCTTTCAATGGAATTTTTAATCGGGCGTACGCTATCTAATGCAATGATTGCAGAAGGCATTTATGGATTAGCACAGGAAGCACTTTCTGAATTAAATGTGGATTTAGAAGAAGTTTTAGAAAAAGAAGTAGATCCTGGCTTGGGCAATGGTGGTTTAGGTCGTTTAGCCGCTTGTTTTATGGATTCTATTGCGACCCTTGGTTTACCGGGTATGGGCTACGGTATTCGTTATGAATATGGTATGTTCCGCCAAAAAATTGAAAATGGTCAGCAAGTCGAGCGTCCTGATGCATGGCTTGAAAAAGGAGCACCTTGGGAATTTATTCGTCCATCTAAACGCTTTACCGTAGAATTTGGTGGAAACATTCATTTCGAAGGCAAAAAATGTATTTGGCAAGATACCGAAAAAGTAACCGCACTTGCTTACGATCAAATGATCCCAGGTTATCAAAATAATTCTGCAGCAACATTACGTTTATGGTCGGCACACGCAGGCGAAGTGTTTAACCTTGCCGACTTCAACCGTGGCGAACATTTAGCCGCATTAGAAGAGCACTCCGCAAATAAAAATTTATCACGTGTACTTTACCCTGATGATTCTACTTGGAATGGTCGCGAATTGCGTTTACGTCAAGAGTATTTCTTAGTCTCTGCATCGCTTCAAGATATTTTACGCCGTCACAAACGCACCCACGACAGCCTTGAAAACTTGGCGGATAAAGTGGCGATCCACTTAAATGATACCCACCCAGCGTTAGCGATTCCTGAATTAATGCGTATTTTAGTGGACGATGAAGGTTTCGAGTGGAAAAAAGCGTGGGAGATGACGCGTAACATTTTCTCTTACACCTGCCATACTTTAATGTCCGAAGCGTTAGAAACTTGGCCTGTGGAAATGATGGCAAAAATCTTGCCACGTCATTTACAGATGATTTTTGAAATTAACGATCACTTCTTAGAATATGTCCGCACTTATGTAACGACTGACAACGATTTTATCCGCCGTGTTTCTCTTATCGAAGAAGGCTACCAACGCAAAGTGCGTATGGGATGGCTATCCGTAGTAGGTTCACACAAAATCAACGGGGTTGCCGAAATTCATTCCGATTTAATGGTAACTTCAACCTTTGCAGATTTTGCTCGTATTTTCCCAGAACGCTTTACCAACGTAACAAACGGTATCACACCGCGTCGTTGGTTAGCCGTGGCGAACCCACAATTAGCCGCATTGTTTGATAAATATATCGGTTCAGAATGGCGTTGTGATTTAAGTCAAATCGAAAAACTTAAACCATTTACGCAAGAAAAAGCATTTAAAGAGGCTGTTGCTGACATTAAATTTGCTAATAAAGTGAAATTAGCGGAATACGTAAAACGCGAGTTAGGGGTAGAGCTTGATCCGCACGCCTTATTTGACGTGCAAGTAAAACGTATTCACGAATATAAACGCCAAATGTTGAACGTATTACATATTATCGCTCGCTACAATGAAATGCTTGCCAGCCCTGAAAAAGATTGGCAACCGCGCGTATTTATTTTAGCAGGTAAAGCAGCTTCGGCTTACTATGCTGCGAAACAAACGATCCATTTAATTAATGATGTTGCTAATGTCATCAATAATGATGAGCGTTTGAAAGGCCGTTTAAAAGTTGTATTTATTCCAAATTACAGCGTAAGCCTTGCGCAGTTGATTATTCCTGCAGCAGATATTTCTGAGCAAATATCCCTTGCTGGTACTGAAGCATCAGGCACCAGTAATATGAAATTTGCCTTAAATGGAGCATTGACACTCGGTACACTTGACGGTGCGAACGTAGAGATCTTGGAAAACGTGGGTGAAGATAACATCTTTATTTTCGGTAACACAGTGGAACAAGTTGAACAACTTCGTCGAGAAGGGTATCGATCATTTGAATACTATCAAAACGATGCTCAATTACGCACAGTCGTGGATCAAATTATTGAGGGTAAATTCTCACCCGAAGATCCTCAACGTTATCATCAATTATTACAAGGCTTGCAATACCACGATTATTATCAAGCTTTTGCTGATTTCCGTAGTTATGTAGAAACTCAAAAAGCCGTAGATGAAAAATACAAACAACGCGACCAATGGATTGAAAGCACTATTCAAAATATCGTGAATATGGGCTTCTTCTCGTCTGATCGCACAATTAAAGAGTATGCGGAGAGAATTTGGAAAGTTGAGCCTGTTCAATTAGATGATTAATAATAAAATTAAAAACACCACAAGTTTTTTACTTGTGGTGTTTTTTTATGGAAAGTGCGGTAAATTTTTGAGATGTTTTTATGTGGGATTTTTCGTGATCCCTATCACAATATCTTGTAAAACCACTTAAAAACGTTACCTATTTTCATTCAATTAATGATACATTTGCATCCGTTTGACTTTTTGTCATTTTAACGATGAATAGGCGAAGGTTTGTTCATTAATTTCATTAACCCAATCATCAATCAGAGGGAAACAGTATGTTAATTGGTGTACCTAGAGAGCTGCTTGAGAATGAGAGCCGTGTGGCGGCAACGCCGAAAACGGTTCAGCAAATATTGAAATTGGGCTTTGACGTGATCGTGGAACACGATGCAGGTTTTAAAGCTAGTTTTGAAGATCAAGCATTTTTAGACGCGGGCGCGAAGATCGGTACGTCGGCTGAAATTTGGCAATCGGATATTATCTTCAAAGTAAATGCACCGACAGATGAAGAAATCGCTCAAATGAAGGAAGGCGCAACGCTTGTGAGCTTTATTTGGCGCATGCAAAATCCTGAGTTAATGAAAAAACTCACCGCGAAGAAAATTAATGTGTTAGCAATGGATGCGGTGCCTCGTATTTCTCGTGCGCAAGCATTGGATGCGCTTTCTTCTATGGCGAATATTTCTGGTTATCGTGCTGTCATTGAAGCTGCGCATGAATTCGGTAGCTTCTTTACTGGGCAAATTACTGCTGCAGGTAAAGTTCCACCAGCAAAAGTGTTGGTTATTGGTGCGGGTGTGGCTGGTTTGGCGGCAATTGGTGCAGCAAATAGCCTTGGGGCGATTGTTCGTGCTTTTGACTCTCGTCCTGAAGTGAAAGAGCAAGTTCAGAGTATGGGCGCGAGCTTCTTAGAAATTGATTTCAAAGAAGAAGGTGGCAGTGGCGATGGTTATGCGAAAGTGATGTCGGAAGAATTTAACCGTCGTGCGATGGAGCTTTATGCAGAACAAGCTAAAGAAGTCGATATTATTATTACTACGGCAGCCATTCCGGGTAAACCAGCGCCTCGTTTAATCACCAAAGAAATGGTGGATTCAATGAAACCAGGTTCGGTGATTGTGGATTTAGCAGCTGCAACTGGCGGTAACTGTGAATATACACAAGCAGGGAAAGTTGTTACAACTGAAAACCAAGTGAAAGTGATTGGTTATACAGATTTCCCAAGCCGTTTACCGACGCAATCTTCTCAACTTTATGGCACAAACTTAGTCAATTTATTAAAACTTTTGTGTAAAGAGAAAGATGGCAATATCAATATTGATTTTGAAGATGTGGTTCTTCGTGGTGTAACTGTTGTTCGTGATGGGGAAGAAATTCCACCAGCACAAATTCAAGTGTCTGCACAACCAAAACAAGAAACCAAAGCTGCACCAGTGGCAGAGAAAAAAGAGTCTAAACCAACAGATCCTCGTGTGAAATACGGTGTGATGGCTGGTGTTGGCGTGTTATTCCTTTGGTTAGCTTCTGTGGCACCCGCTGCATTTTTATCACATTTCACCGTATTTGTTTTAGCTTGTGTGGTAGGTTATTACGTGGTTTGGAATGTTAGCCATGCACTTCACACACCATTAATGGCAGTAACAAATGCAATTTCAGGCATTATTATTGTAGGTGCATTATTACAAATTCGTCAGCCAACAGGCAATCTATTTATCGATGCGTTAGCTTTTGTGGCGATTTTGGTGGCAAGCATCAATATTTTTGGTGGTTTCCGTGTCACACAACGTATGTTAGCAATGTTTAGAAAAGGTTAAGGAGCGCACAATGTCTGAAGGTTTAGTACAGGCTGCGTATATTTTAGCAGCATTACTTTTCATTATGAGCTTGGCAGGACTTTCTAAACATGAAACTGCTAAAGCAGGTTGTTGGTTCGGTATTGTTGGTATGACCATTGCCCTTATCGCAACCATTTTTGGCCCTCATTCTGAAGGAACATTTTGGATCATTATTGCGATGATCATTGGTGGAGTAATCGGTGTTCAACGTGCATTAAAAGTAGAAATGACTGAAATGCCAGAACTTGTGGCGATTCTTCACAGTTTCGTTGGTTTAGCGGCTGTACTCGTTGGCTTTAATAGCTATGGTTTACACCATGAGGCATTAATGCCAGAAGGGTTAGATGCAGCAGCACAAGCCGCATTTGTAGCTGAACAAGCAGTATTAACGAATATTCATAATGTCGAAGTATTTTTAGGTATTTTTATCGGTGCAGTCACTTTCACTGGTTCTGTTGTCGCATTTGGTAAATTAAGCGGAAAAATTAATTCAAAAGCATTAATGTTACCGCATCGCCATAAATTAAATTTAGCCGCACTTGTGGTATCTGCATTATTGATGGTTGCATTCTTGAATAATCCAGAAAGCATTTTCCCTGTGTTATTAATGACAGCGATTGCGCTTGCATTTGGATGGCACTTAGTGGCATCAATCGGTGGGGCAGATATGCCAGTTGTGGTATCAATGCTTAACTCATATTCTGGTTGGGCAGCAGCTGCAGCAGGTTTTATGTTGAATAATGATTTGCTCATCGTTACAGGTGCGCTTGTTGGTTCTTCTGGTGCAATTCTTTCTTACATTATGTGTAAAGCGATGAACCGTTCATTTGTGAGCGTCATTGCTGGTGGTTTTGGTAACGATGTTCAAGTTTCTTCAAGCGAAGAACAAGGCGAACACCGTGAAACTACAGCGGAAGAAGTGGCTGAATTGTTGAAAAATGCAAGTTCTGTGATTATCACGCCGGGATATGGTATGGCTGTTGCACAAGCACAATATCCAGTCGCTGATATTACGGCAAAATTGCGTGAACGTGGTGTGAACGTTCGTTTTGGTATTCACCCTGTTGCAGGACGTTTACCGGGCCACATGAACGTGCTTTTAGCTGAAGCGAAAGTACCTTACGATGTTGTACTTGAAATGGATGAAATCAATGATGATTTCGCTGATACCGATGTGGTATTGGTTATAGGTGCGAACGATACGGTAAACCCAGCGGCGATGGAAGATCCAAATAGCCCAATCGCGGGAATGCCAGTGTTGGAAGTATGGAAAGCACAAAATGTGATAGTGTTCAAACGTTCAATGGCAGTGGGTTACGCTGGCGTACAAAACCCATTATTCTTCAAAGAGAATACGCAAATGCTCTTTGGTGATGCAAAAGATCGCGTTGAAGATATCTTAAAAGCATTATAAAAAACACGCATAAAAATAACCGCACTTTGGGTTGCTTAAGTGCGGTATTTTTATTTATAGCATTTAAATATTATCTTCATGATTTTCCAAAATTTCTGAACACAAGCCCAATCCAGATAAAAATTCAATAAATGCCCGTACTTTTATTGGTAAATGTCTTCTGTTTGGATAGACCACATGAATTTCTAATTTTTGTTGTTTATATTCTGGCAATATTTCAATAAGCTCGCCTTTTTCAAAGGCTCTACCTAAAATAAATTTTGGTAAATTAGCAATACCGAGTCCCGCTTTTGCCATATTTAATAAGGCAAAACCGCTATTACTTACCACTTTGGATTGGATTTTGAAACGTTGGGTTTGATTTATACGTGAACCAACCCAATTTACCTGATTCATTGCATTTTTATAAAGTAAGCCATTGTGATGTTCTAAATCATCAGGCGTTTGTGGAATACCATTCGTTTCAAGATAATTAGGCGACGCTGCAAAATGAACAGTAGTAGTTCCTATTTTACGTGAAACCAACGAGCTATCTTCCATATAACCAATACGAAGAGCAAGATCATAGCCTTCGGATAATAAATCGATTTTCTTATCATTAAATTCAACTTCAATATGCAAATGAGGATGCTTAGCCATAAAAGTGGGTAAATTTGGTGCAATAAAAAGTAAACCAAAATCACGAGGAACGGAAATCAGTAAATTTCCTTGTAATGAACTGGTAAGCTGAGTAATGCTGGAATCTGCTTCATCTAAATCAAGCAAAATGCCTTGACAGCGTTGGTAATACATCATTCCAGCTTCAGTAGGCATAATTTTTCTGGTGGTACGTTGTAACAATCGTGTTTTTAAATGTTCTTCTAATTGTGAAACTAATTTGCTTGCCATCGCCACAGAAATATTTTGTTGCTTTGCTGCCAATGTAAAACTTTGGGTTTCAATGACTTTGCAGAAAATAGAAATCGCGTTGAGTTTATCCATTTATAGACCTTTTTTGAAAAAATGCTTGATTTTGCCAACATAACTTTGCACTATACCGCCAATTTTACAAAATTCTAGTAATATTAGGTAATCAAATGAGTAAATCCTTGGTGATTGTGGAGTCGCCAGCAAAAGCAAAAACTATTAATAAGTATTTAGGTAGCCAATATGTCGTGAAATCGAGCGTGGGACATATTCGTGATTTGCCGACGGTTGGTTCTAGTACAGGTGAAAAAGCTAAACCAATTTCAACCAAAGGTATGGATGCCGAAGAAAAAGCAAAAATTAAGGCAGAAAAGGAACGTAACGCCTTAGTTAAACGTATGGGGATTGATCCTTATCACGATTGGAAAGCAAATTATCAGATTCTGCCTGGTAAAGAAAAAGTGGTTTCCGAATTAAAGTCGCTTGCTAAAAAAGCAGATCACATTTATCTCGCAACCGACTTGGATAGAGAAGGGGAAGCGATTGCGTGGCATTTACGTGAAGTGATTGGTGGTAACGATGATCGTTTTAGTCGCGTGGTGTTTAACGAAATCACTAAAAATGCCATTAAACAGGCTTTTGAAAAGCCTGAACAATTAAATATGGATCGTGTTAATGCTCAACAAACTCGTCGTTTTTTAGATAGAGTAGTGGGCTTTATGGTGTCGCCATTACTTTGGAAAAAAGTGGCACGCGGGCTTTCTGCTGGTCGAGTTCAATCAGTTGCGGTTAAATTATTAGTCGAACGCGAGCGTGAAATTAAAGCTTTCCAGCCTGAAGAATATTGGGAAGTTGCCGTCCTTACGAATAATCAAAATAAACAAGCTATACGCTTGGATGTTACGGATTATAAAGGCAAGAAATTTGATCCAAAAAATCAAAAAGAAGCACAAAGTGCGGTAGATTTTCTGAATGTTTCAGATTACGTTGTCACAGATTTAGAAACTAAGCCAACAAGTTCTCGCCCTCGCGCACCATTTATTACATCAACACTTCAACAAACTGCAAGTACTCGTTTGGGATTTGGCGTTAAGAAGACAATGATGTTAGCCCAACGTTTATATGAAGCGGGTTACATTACTTATATGCGTACGGATTCAACCAATTTGAGTCAAGATGCGCTTAATATGGCGCGTAGCTATATTGAAAATCATTTTGGTGCACAATATTTACCAGAAAAACCAAATTTCTATTCTAGTAAAGAAAATGCGCAAGAGGCTCATGAGGCTATTCGTCCATCAGATATTCGAGCATTGCCTGAATCCTTAGAGGGAATGGAAAAAGACGCAGTACGCCTTTATGATTTAATTTGGCGTCAATTTTTAGTATGTCAAATGCCGCCAGCACAATATGATAGTAGTACATTGACAGTTACCGCTGGCGATTATACCTTGAAAGCAAAGGGAAGAATTTTACGTTTTGATGGTTGGACAAAAGTATTGCCACAGATAGGTAAAAATCCTGAAGATCAAGAATTGCCTTCAGTTACTGTGTCAGAAAAACTTGCTTTAAAAGAAGTGCAACCAACACAACACTTTACCAAACCACCTGCTCGTTTTACTGAAGCGGCTTTAGTAAAAGAATTGGAAAAACGTGGTATTGGCAGACCTTCCACTTATGCGGCAATTATTTCCACCATTCAAGAACGTGGTTATGTTCGTACTGAAAATCGTCGTTTCTATGCAGAAAAGATGGGCGAAATTGTGACTGATCGCCTCAATGAGTCTTTTGGCGAATTAATGAATTACGATTTCACCGCGAATATGGAAGATACTTTAGATAAAATTGCCTCTGGTTCAGTAAATTGGAAAACTGAATTGAATCAATTCTTTAAGGATTTTTCTAGCCAGCTTTCTAAAGCTGAATTAGATGAACTTGAAGGCGGTATGCGTCCGAATAATCTCGTGGAAACCGATATTAAATGCCCAACCTGTGACAGAAATATGGCCATTCGTACGGCAAGTACGGGGGTATTTTTAGGATGCTCGGGTTATGCATTGCCGCCAAAAGAGCGGTGCAAAACAACGATTAATTTAATTCCTGAAGCGGAATTATTAAATGTTTTAGATGAATCTTCAGAAACTAAAGCATTAATGGATCGTAAACGTTGCACAAAATGTGGAACGGCAATGGACAGCTATGTAATCGATGCACATCGTAAAATCCATATTTGCGGTAATAATCCAAATTGTGATGGATATTTAATTGAAGAAGGCTCATTCAAAATTAAAGGTTATGATGGCCCTGTTGTTGAGTGTGATAAATGCGGTGCGGATATGCATTTAAAACTTGGTCGTTTTGGCAAGTATATGGGATGTACAAATTGTGATAACACGCGCAAAATTTTGAAAAGTGGCGAGGTCGCACCACCGAAAGAAGAGCCAGTACATTTCCCTGAGTTAAAATGCGAAAAATCTGATGCATATTTTGTATTGCGTGATGGTGCGAGTGGGGTATTTATGTCAGCACATAACTTCCCAAAATCCCGCGAAACACGCCCAGTTAAAATCGCTGAACTTGTGCAATATCGCGAGCGTTTACCTGAAAAATTAGCTTATTTAGCCGATGCTCCACAAAAAGACCCAGAAGAGAATGAAGCGATTGTTCGTTTTAGTCGCAAAGAGAAAAAACAATATGTCACTTCTGAAAAAGAGGGAAAAGCGACTAAATGGATTGTTGATTTCACCAATGGAAAATGGGTTGAACGAAAGAAATAAGAAGAAAAGTGCGGTAAAATCACCGCACTTTTTTGTTTTTAATACATTTTCTTATATTTTTTAGATTATCTGAGGATTAAAGGGCTGCTACAATTTCATTAATTTTATTTTTTGCGGACGCTTGGGCTTTTTCAATCGCCTCTGGCCCGAATCCAATGCCTTGTGCATAAACAAATTGCACATCTGTGATGCCAATAAAACCTAAAATTGATTTCATATATTGTGTCACTAGATTTTCTTCATCATACAATCCACCAAATGCACATAACACAATGGCTTTTTTGCCTTTTAATAAACCCTCAGAGCCGTTTGCTGTATATTGGAAAGTAACGCGCGGACGTGCGATAAAATCAAAATAGCTTTTTAATTGTGTTGGAACGTTTAAATTATACATCGGCGCACCAATTATCAATGTTTGTGCGTTTTTTAATTCTTCGATTAGTTTATCAGACAACGCCAGAAGTTGTTTTTCTTCTGTTGTTTTTGGTTCTCCACGCACAGCAATTGCAGCTGCGGTATCAAAATATGGAAGAGGTTGTTGGGATAAATCGCGTACTACAATGTTATTACCTTGTAATTTTTCGATAACATAATCAGCTAATTGATTAGTTTGCGAGTTATTTCCTGAAATGCTAGATTTTAATACTAATACGTTGCTCATTTTTATTCCTTGCTACCTAGTTAAAAGTGCGGTTATTCTAGTCTTTATTTTTAAGAGATAAAGCCTTTAGTCAGAAAAACATTATTTCCTTTTTGTAAAATATGGGCATTTATTTAACAATACTTCAAGAAAGTGATAGAATTCGCCACGCATTTTTTGCCTAATTTCGCTCGTTCAATGGTAGGAATGAAGCCAAGTAGGGCAAAAGTGCGGTTAATTTTGATAGAATTTTAAATGAACACGTCACCTTTCGTATGGGTGACCACTGTATAAGGAAAAAACAATGCCAATTATTACTTTACCTGACGGTTCCCAACGTCAATTCGATCGTCCTGTTTCTGTTCTTGAAGTCGCACAAGATATTGGTGCGGGTCTTGCTAAAGCCACTATCGCAGGCCGTGTAAACGGAGAACGTCGCGATGCGTGCGATGTTATCGAGCAAGATGCAACGTTAGAAATTATTACTGCAAAAGATGAAGACGGTTTAGAGATTATCCGCCATTCTTGCGCTCACTTGCTCGGACACGCTATTAAACAATTATTCCCAGATGTAAAAATGGCAATTGGTCCAACTATTGAAAACGGCTTCTATTATGATGTAGATTTAGATCGCTCTTTAACCCAAGAAGATATTGATGCAATCGAAAAACGTATGTTGGAATTGGCAAAAACAAATTATGACGTCGTGAAAAAACGTGTTACTTGGCAAGAAGCGCGTGATACCTTTGAAAAACGCGGCGAGCCATACAAAATGGCAATTTTAGATGAAAACATTGAACGTACTGCAACGCCTGCGTTATATCATCACTTAGAATATATTGATATGTGCCGTGGACCACACGTGCCAAATATGCGTTTCTGTCAGCATTTCAAATTACAAAAAGTCGCTGGTGCGTACTGGCGTGGCGACAGCAAAAACAAAATGTTACAACGTATCTATGGTACGGCTTGGGCGGATAAAAAACAACTTGCTGAATATTTAACACGCTTAGAAGAAGCGGCAAAACGCGATCACCGTAAAATTGGTAAAGCATTAGATTTATATCATATGCAAGAAGAAGCACCAGGTATGGTGTTCTGGCACAATGATGGCTGGACAATTTTCCGTGAGCTTGAAACGTTCGTGCGTACTAAATTAAAACAATACGATTATCAAGAAGTAAAAGGCCCATTTATGATGGATCGCGTATTGTGGGAAAAAACAGGTCACTGGCAAAATTACGCAGATTTAATGTTCACAACTCAATCTGAAAACCGTGAATACGCAATTAAACCGATGAACTGCCCTGGCCACGTTCAAATTTTTAATCAAGGTTTAAAATCTTACCGTGATTTACCAATCCGTATGGCGGAATTTGGTTCTTGCCATCGTAATGAACCATCAGGTTCTTTGCACGGTTTAATGCGTGTTCGTGGCTTTACTCAAGATGATGCGCACATTTTCTGTACTGAAGATCAAATTGAGAGCGAAGTAACTAGCTGTATCAAAATGGTGTACGACATTTATAGCACCTTTGGTTTCACTAATATCGCAGTGAAACTTTCTACTCGTCCGGAAAATCGTATCGGTTCAGATGAGATGTGGGATCGAGCGGAAGCAGGTCTTGCAGCAGCATTAGCACACAACGGTCTTGAATATGAAATCCAAGAAGGTGAAGGCGCATTCTATGGTCCGAAAATTGAGTTTGCACTACGAGATTGTTTAGGTCGTGAATGGCAATGTGGTACAGTGCAATTAGACTTCGCATTACCAGGTCGTTTAGATGCAACTTATGTGGCAGAAGATAATAGCCGTAAAACCCCTGTCATGATTCACCGTGCGATTTTAGGTTCTATTGAGCGTTTCATTGGTATTATTACTGAAGAATATGCAGGTTTCTTCCCTGCATGGTTAGCACCAACCCAAGCGGTTGTAATGAATATTACCGATAGCCAAGCTGACTATGTACAGAAAGTTGCAAAACAGCTTTCCGATGTAGGTTTACGCGTGAAAACTGATTTACGTAACGAAAAAGTGGGCTTCAAAATTCGTGAGCATACTTTACGCCGTGTGCCTTATATGCTCGTTTGTGGCGATAAAGAAATCGCAGAAGGCAAAGTGGCAGTACGTACCCGTAAAGGTGCTGATTTAGGTACATTTACAGTGGAAGAATTTGCGGAAATCTTGAAAAATCAAGTAAGAAGCCGTGAATTAACGTTATTGAATGAAGAGTAATACTTTTCGAAAATAACCAATATAATTTACTGTTTAAATAGTGAGTTCAAACGGTGATCGTTTAAGCGATCACCGTTCTTTTTATCTATTTCATATCTATTGAGATTTAATTTATTTTCTAATAAGAAGCTGCTTTTAATATGCTGACAAATCTGCCTGATTTTTTTAGAGCTTTTTGCGCCAACGCATCTATTGTGGCTTTTGTCGCTAACTGATCTAAATGTTGATAGGTATAAATGGCATCTGGATTATCTTGTTGCCAGTAACTTTCTTCAATAATCGAAGCAACTGAAACTAAAGAATCAAATTCACGTCGAATCTGAGTATGTTGTTCCGCTAGTTTTTTACGTAATAAATTTTCATCAATGCCATTTTTTACAATATCATCTAGCACCTGATTTGTAAGATGCGTAAGTTCTTCTACTCGCTTAGGATCGCAACTAAATTCAATTTTTCCCTCAATTTGTGGTGTATGAACATCTTGCATAAACCAACTATTTACAGAATAAATCCCTGAAACTTTTTCACGTAGAATTAAGCGTAATTTTTCTTGCACAATATCAGCAAGAATATTGAATAAATATTTTTGTTCCGCTCGCCAAGTATTATCTGCGGTAAGGTATATTTCTACATCAGCTCTCGGTTCTTTCAAGCCATTCATAATAAATGATTGAGTTGGTGTATGAATAATAGTTGGGACAAAGTGACGTATCTGAGTTTTTGATTCAACTGAAGCTAAATAACGTTCTGCCAATTTCTTTACTTGATTAAGTTCAATATCGCCAATAATAAAATAGGTAAAATCTGTTTTATTTAAAATATAACGTTGATAAGCGTTACTTAATTGGTTTTTATCAAATGCTAATTGCTGTGCTTGTTTTTGACTATAGACAGTTTCAATATTTGGAAAGCGTAGTTTTGAAACGGCTTGCATAAATTGTGTTTCTAAATCAATTTGTTTGAAATAATCACGGGTTTCACGTCGATATTTTTCTAAGGCAAGATCGGATATAGGCGAAGAACGTAATTTTAAGCGGAACAATGTTAGTAAATTTTCCAAATCTTTAGGTTTAGATACACCAGTAAAACCTTGTTTATCATCATCAATCACAGTTGCAATTACCAATGGATCATGCGAAAAAATTTGATTAACCGCAGAAAGAGAAAGTTCTCCAACACCTGTTTCATCAACTACACTAACGGCAGCACGCAATAAGTGATAGTCCTTATCTGGGATAGAACGTAAACCACCTTGAGTAACAGCACGAAAATGTACTTGATTTGGAGTTTTGTCACTATAGTGATAGATCAATTTACTTCCGTTACTTAAACGAAATTCATAAATATCGCCACGATCCCAATATTTTTCTTGAGAAAGTGAGCCTGTGTTAAATGTTAAGTGCGGTAATTTTTCGAGTTGTTTTTTTTCATCCCATTGGTGTTGTTGCATTTCCATTGCATTGTTCCAACGAGTTTCTATTTCTACTACATCAAAAGGCAAGGCTTTTTGTGGCAAAGGTTGAGTGATTAATAGTAATTTTGCTTTTAATGCTAAGGTTTGATTTAACGTGCGTTGTAAATCAGCTAATGTAATTTGAGATAAAAAACGTTTATTGAGTTCATAACGATCATTCACGCTCAATACCACTTGCTTATTTGCCACAGAAGTAATGAGATCATCGGCAATTTTTAAGCTACCAGAACGAATATTTAATTGTTTTTCATTGAGTTGAGTTAAGCGTTTAATTTCGCCGTTTAATTCATTTTGAGTAAAACCTTGTTGTTTTATACTGGCAATAAAGGCAAATAATTTATCTATCGTTTTTGAATATTGTGTATCTATAAGCTGGAGAGAAAAAATACTTTGTAGTGTTTCTTTACCTAAATGAGTGCGATAAAAATTTGCAGAATCTACGCCATTTTCTGTTTCCTTTTCCCATTGCTGTAAACGTAAGTTAAGCAATCGAGTGGTAATTTGCTGAATTAATTCCTGTTTATAACTCGCTAATGTATTGGTTTCAATTGTATTTTCAAAAAAACTTAATTCAATACTCGGAATTGTTGTGCCTTGTTCAGAAATAGAATCTAATCGCCATTTGTTGATAAGAGGAATATTAAAATCAATTTTTTCCAATGTTGTTTTAGTAATTGGGTTTTCTTGAGATAGGTTTTGTTTTAATAGTTTTACTACTTGTTTTGTATCAATATCGCCTACAATAATTACTGACATATTATCTGGTCGATACCATTTGTGGTAAAAATCAGCGACGCGTTTAGCTGAAATTGTTTTAATAATATCCATATCTCCAATAGGATCACGCAACACATAACGAGAACCAGCCATTTCAATAGCACTTTTCTTATTGCCAATACGTAACATTGGGCTTAAACGTCTCCGCCATTCTTCTTGTACTACACCACGTTCGCCATCCACATCTTTAGGTAAAAAAGTAATATTATTCATCCATTCATTGATGACATCAAACGCCAATTCTAATTTTTGCTGATTGTTGCTATCTAAATTTAAAGTATAGACTGTATTTTCAAAATCGGTAAAAGCATTAATATCTCGTGCAAATTTCATTCCAAGTTTTTCTAACGCATTAATAATTTGATTCTCTGGATATTTCTTTGAGCCATTAAATGCCATATGTTCAACTAAATGAGCAATGCCTTTTTGATCATCATCTTCGTGCATTGAGCCTGCATTAATTACTAATCGAATATAAACGCGTTCTTTGGGTTCAGTATTTTTTAATACAAAGTATTGCAAACCATTTGATAGTTTACCGTGCTGAATATTTGGATCAAAAGGTAAATTATTATTGGGCGATAGTTCCAATGATTGACAAGCAATTAGTGAAAAGATAAGCAAAAAAAGTGCGGTTGTTTTTTTCATTATTTTTACCTAGAAAAAAGAAAACTCTACGCTAAATAAAATAAGCGTAGAGTAGGGCTGGTGGACATTTCAAAAGCCCACAAGCCCTATACATTGAAGAAAATTAGAATTGATAGCCAACTTCTAGCCAAAATTCACGCCCAGGCGTATAAACACCATATTCATCGCTAGTAGAAATAGTAGTGACTTTATTTTTACGTGTTTTATTAAGAACATTTAAAATATCTACTTGCAAATAGACACTATGTTTACCACGAATGGTGGGTTGCCAACGAATGCTACTATCCCATTGTGTATGTCTGCCGTAATGATAGCTACGATAGCGTGGAGTGTCATCATCGTTATCGTTATCGCTGTTAATCAAATCATAACGACGAATTGGTGCTTTCATATACACTTTATTTGACCAAGTAATATCGTAATCTGGTATCGTCATATCAATACCTAAACGAGCAATCCAATCTTCCGTGTTACTATTAACTTGTCGTAACATTTCACGATAAGTCATTAATTTACCATCTAAAGAAACAAGTTTATTCAGATCAAATTCTTCGCCATCGGCTCGTTTTGTATTTAACCAATCAAAACCAAGTGATGTAGTCCAATAAGTTTTACCTAATTTCCAAGGTTCTATATTGTTAAGTTGGAAAGTATAAATATCAACACCAAACGGACGCCCATTGATATAACTACTTTTCTTTATTCCCCTCCCTACAGTCTCTCGTTTCAATATGATACGATTTTTATTATCACGATGAATATAACCGAGTTTGAGTGCTAAATTCCCCATATTTTGGTCAAAACTTAAACTTAATTCATCTGCATAAGGGCTTTTTAGAGATGAAAAGTTCTGATGCTGACGTGTTGAATCATTATTGAGCTTTAAAATACCATTCGCTAATTTTAAAGAAGCAAAAGAACGACCGTAATAACGATTTAAACCTAGTGTAAATCCTGTATCATCCCAAGGGTGATAACGTGCAACAAAGCGCGGGGCGATATTATTATTTTTTAAATAATCATCACGTTCAATGCGAATGCCAGGTCGAAATTCAAATTTACGCCATTTAATTAAATCTTCAGCATAAATAGCGATATTTTGATAGCTGGTTTTAACACGACCTTTTGATGTATAACTTTCCGTAGAAATTGGAGGATCCTCCATAGTTCCATCACTTTTTAAAGTAGATAATATTATTTTTGAATGAACATCTTGTGGACGATAGAATTGATATTTAGTTGCCTGATAAATTCCGCCAATAGAAATAGAATGCTCCGTGGAAGCTAAATAAAAAGGATCCATTACATATTCAGTAGAAAAATGTAAATTATCTTGGGTTAAACGGCTATTACCATATCCGCCTTTTTCAAAATTATAAAGCTGGTCATAATCTTCATTTGACACAGATGTTGTTTCAACACTATTCGAGGATGATTTACGCTTATCCTTAAAACGATCGTATGCTAAAGTATTTGTCCAAACACCAGAGTCAAATGAATGCACCCAAGCTAGTGTTGTCCCCAATGCTTGATGATAATCGCTTACATTGTTACCTATATTTTCCTTGAAATATTTCAATTCTTTATAATTTGAATAACGTAAACCGAGTTCAATACGTTCTTTTTCTTGCGGTGTCCAATTGAAATTTAATAAAAGATTATCGGAAAGTCGTTGATGATTTTGTTTGTCTAGTTGCGCTTTGTTATTGGCATTTTTATCAAAGCCAATTAAACGATTTTGTTCAATGGATGATGTTCTACGGCTATAGCCTAAAACCATTCCTAAATTATCATTTAGTCTTTTTTCAGCCAAAATATTGAATGTTTGTTTATTGTATTTAGGTTGTAATTCCGCCGTACCAGAATTATCAGGTCTTACTTGTTTAAGTATTTTTTGTACTGAGTCGCCAGCTTCCATTTTTGCCCAAGAGGAATTTGTCGTGCGATATTTAAGTTTTATGCTATCAGTGCCGCTATATTGTTTTGTTTTAGCGATAACTGCCCCTCCCATAAAGCCCCCTAAGCTTGCAGAAATATTACTATCTTGTACTTCCACTTTAGAAAGCATAGAGGCATCAAAGAAATAAGCTTGAGTGTGACTAATTCCAGGTACAACTTGCATAGAACCATCAAAAACGTCGCTATCAGCAGTAAGTTCATTATTTATATTGACATTATCAACAAAATAAGCAGTTTGATTTGGATCGGCTCCGTTAATTGAAATATTTTCAGGTTTGATTTCTCCACGTTGAAAACCATTTTGGTCACTATTTTCATAACGAATATGGGGATTAGAACGAAGGTAATCAGTGATATTACCATTTGATGTAGGCGTTTTACTTATCTCGTCAGAAGAGAGCGTTTTAACGGAAGAAAGCGATTTATTATTGTCGCCATAAACAACAATTTCGGGCAATATATTTTTGTTGGTTGTTGGTTGTTGGTTGTTGGTTGTTGGTTGTTGGTTGTTTCAACAGTTTGCCCCATAATAAATGGACTGACAAATGTTGAGCAGAATAACAACATTAATGGCTTTTTTTGATACATAGTATAGTTCCCTAAAATAAAAGATAGAAATAAGAATGATTATCATTATATTTTTAAAATTTATGAATACAAGGGGAATTCGACTTAAAATAGGTATCAAAGAAATAAAAAAACCGCACTTTTAAAAGTGCGGTTATATTCAATTCTGTTTTATGGAAGAAATTATTCTACCCCAACCATTACAGAGGTTGCTTTGATGATCGCGTATGCTTCTTTACCAACTTCTAAGTTTAATTCTTTAACTGCTGCTAAAGATACAGTAGAAGAAAGCACGTTACCGCCACCGATATCAATGTGAACGATTGCATTTACTGAACCGTTTTCGATTGAAACAACTTTACCTTTTAATTGGTTTCTTGCACTAATTTTCATAACATTTCTTTGTTAGTTAGGGTTTAAAAGAGCTTGTATTTTATTCCTTATCTTAAAAAAGACAAGTCATAAGTAAAAACACAAGTGTTTAAAAACTTTTGGAAAATTGACCGCACTTTTATAGGCATTTTGCAGGTTTCGGCAAGCCTGCTAATTTTGTGGCTTGTTTTGCTGGGCCTTCAGGAAATAAGCGTTGTAAATAGCGGCTATTACCTTTATCCGCACCAAGCTTTTCCGCCATGGCTTTTACCAACATACGGATGGCTGGGGAAGTGTTATATTCTTGATAAAAGTCTCGCACAAAATAAATCACTTCCCAATGGGCATCAGTTAATTCAATATTTTCTAACTGTGCAATAGCTTGAGCGACATCTTCGTTCCATTGTTGGCTATTAAGCAAATAACCATCTTTGTCAGTTTCAACTTCAATTCCATTGATATTCAACATATTAATTCACTTCTTTAAAGTTAATCATTTCGTTGTTTGAAAAATCAGTTTGATCTTCGTCCTCAAATTGCATTGGAGTGATTTGTTCTTCATCAAATGCGGTATCGCCTTCAATGCCATCAATTAGTTGTCCGTGTTTGATTCCTTTGAAATCAAATAATTTTGGATCACACATATGTGACAATGTAATGTTTTGCATTGCGCTGAACATAGTTTCTAAGCGTCCTGGATATTGGCGATCCCAAGTATTAAGCATTTCTTTTACCACTTGGCGTTGAAGATTTGGTTGTGAGCCACATAGGTTACAAGGAATAATCGGAAATTTTTTCGCGATGGCATATTTTTCAATGTCTTTTTCTTTGCAGTAAGCAAGCGGACGAATCACAATTTGTTTGCCATCGTCAGAAATTAATTTAGGTGGCATCGATTTCATTTTGCCGCCATAAAACATATTTAAAAATAGCGTCGCTAACATATCGTCTCGGTGGTGTCCTAAAGCGATTTTGGTTGCACCAAGTTCTGTGGCAGTACGGTATAAAATTCCACGACGTAGGCGAGAGCAGAGTGAACAAGTTGTTTTTCCTTCTGGAATTTTTTCTTTCACAATGCCGTAAGTATTTTCTTGTACAATTTTGTAATCTACGCCAATACTTTCCAAATATTCAGGCAATACGTGTTCTGGAAACCCTGGTTGTTTTTGATCGAGGTTCACTGCCACGATATCAAATTTAATTGGTGCACTTTGCTGTAAATTTAATAAAATATCGAGAAGCGTATAACTGTCTTTGCCTCCGGATAAACACACCATGACTTTATCGCCATCTTCGATCATTCCAAAATCTGCTATCGCATTACCTACGTTGCGACGAAGACGTTTTTGTAATTTATTGAAATTATAGGTTTGTTTTTTTTCTTGTTGGGCTAACTGGGTTAATTCGCTCATTCTGTTATCTTTAGTTATTCATGAAAGTCGCACATTATACGTGAAAAATAGGAAAAGTGCGGTCAATTCAAAAGAAGATTTTTAAGATCCGTAAAAAATCCTGTATAATCTTTCCAATTTTTTGTTCAATTTTAACGCTTTGCAATTCAATGATTGAAACATCCCAAACTATTCCTGAACTCGTCTCTTGGGCAAAAGATCGCGAGTTTTCTTTGAATTTACCTACCGAACGCTTGGTTTTCCTGCTAGCGATTGCAATTTATAACAACGAACGTTTAGACGGCGAAATGTTAGAAGCCGATCTTGTGGATATTTTCCGCCACACGATGAATGCTTTTGAGCAATCCACGGATGCCATTGCAACACGAGCGAATAATGCAATTAATGAATTAGTGAAACAACGTTTGTTAAACCGTTTTAGTAGCGAATTTACTGAGGGCTTGGCGATTTATCGTTTAACGCCATTAGGTGTTGGCGTATCTGATTATTACATTCGTCAGCGTGAATTTTCCGCATTGCGTCTTTCTGTACAACTTTCCATTGTGGCAGATGAAATTCAACGCGCTTCTGATTCAGCAGAAGAGGGCGTGGAGAATAACGAAAGCGAACATTTTTGGCGTCGTAATGTGTTTGCACCATTAAAATATTCCGTTGCAGAGATTTTTGATAGCATCGATCTTTCACAACGCATTATGGATGAAAACCAGCAAAGTATTAAAGATGAAATTGCAGAGCTTCTTACTAAAGATTGGCAAGCGGCAATTTCAAGCTGTGAACGTTTATTAGATGAAACATCTGGGAATTTGCGCGAATTGCAAGATACGCTAAATGCGGCAGGGGATAAACTTCAAGCGCAATTATTGCGTATTCAAGATTGTGTGATTGGGCGTGATGACTTGTACTTTATCGATCAGTTGATTACGGATTTACAATCTAAACTTGACCGTATTATCAGCTGGGGGCAACAAGCCATTGATTTATGGATTGGTTATGACCGCCATGTGCATAAATTTATTCGTACTGCCATTGATATGGATAAAAATCGCGTGTTCTCACAACGTTTACGTAATTCTATTCATCATTATTTTGATCATCCTTGGTTCTTGTGGACGGCGCAAGCCGAGCGTTTAGTTGATCTGCGCGATGAAGAAATGGTGTTGCGTGAAGATGATGCTTTAGGTGAATTACCAGAAGAATTGCAATACGAATCCCTTTCTGATTTACACGATCAAATTGTAGAGCATATGCAAGGCTTACTGATTGCTTATCGTGAAAATAACCGTCCGATTGATTTGAGTTTAGTGTTAAAAGAACAACTGGAAAATTATCCACTTTCTCGTCATTTTGATGTGGCTCGAATCATTGTTGATCAAGCAGTACGCCTTGGTATGGCGAATGATGATTTATCGGGTATTTATCCAGATTGGCAAGCAATTAATAAACGTGGTGCTGAAGTGCAAGCGCATGTGATTGATAAGTATTAATTAGTAATAAGTATGAAAGAATATAAAACAATAGATTTGTTTGCTGGAATTGGTGGCATTCGTCTAGGTTTTGAAGCATTTGGATGTAAAAACGTATTTTCATCAGAATGGGATAAGTATGCTCAAAGTATGTATGAAGTAAATTTTGGCGAAAAACCTTTTGGAGATATTAATGATATATCTCCTAGCGATATACCAGATCATGATATTTTACTTGCTGGATTTCCTTGCCAACCATTTAGTATTGCTGGTAAAGGATTGGGCTTTGCTGATACTAGAGGAACATTATTTTTTAATATAGAAGCAATTTTGAAAGCTAAAAAACCAAAAGCTTTTTTGCTGGAAAATGTAAAAAGATTAACAACACATGATAATGGTAATACATTTAAAGTTATTAACGATAAATTAAATAAGTTAGGATATACGGTATATCATAAAGTATTAAATACCCTTGATTTTGGATTACCACAAAAAAGAGAGCGAATTTACATTGTGGGTTTTTTAGATAAATTGCATTTTGAATTTCCAAAGCCTATAGGAAAGTATGAAGAACTTTCTAATATATTAGAGAGTGATGATGTTGTTCCTAATAATTATTTTCTTTCAGATGAACTAAAACGGAAAAGATTAAGTTCAATTACTAAAGATGTGCCTTATCCTTCAATTTGGCATGAAAATATTTCAGGAAATGTTTCTGCTCTTCCATACTCTTGTGCATTAAGAGCTGGGGGAAGTTATAATTATCTAGTTGTAAATGGGGTACGTCGATTAACTGGGCGAGAAATGCTAAGATTGCAAGGATTTCCAGATACTTTTGAAATTAATATACCTTATTCTCAGGTACGTAAAGTTGCTGGCAATTCAGTTAGTATTCCTGTAATTAGGGCTATTGCTGGTTCAATGATTAATAGTTTAAATATGGCAACGCCTAAAATAAATCAAGCAATTCAACTTTCATTATTGGACTAAAAATGAACGATATTCAAGTAGCAAAAGAATCTTTAGATAAAATTATAAAGAAAGCAAGAGTACATTTATACAAGCCTATACAAATTGCTGAAATTCTTTATCAAGATAGAGTTAATAAAAATATTAATTTATTAGATAAAGAAACATATCGAAATATTTCTAAAAAATGGCGGGATGTTATTTGTATCCGTTTTTTAGGAAGAGTATCAACATCGTCAGCTAAATATCAAGACGATTTATTTAATGATAACGCTATGCCTCCCAAACATTTAAATATATTAGGAGAAATGAATAGAAAAACAAATGGTGGAGTAGAAAGTTATATTTATAAAAAGTTTTTTGAACGCTTTAATCAGATGTCATCAGCCTTAGAGTATAGTTATTCTCGTACTCCAGATAATTTTCATCTAAGTGAATTTCTTGCTCTTTTTTGGTTAGAACCCGGTTTAAAACGAAGTATTGATAAAGTTTATGAAATAGTTGTTTATGCGTTGTTTTCATCTTTAATAGAGGCTTTAGGCGTTAAAGTAAAAATTGATTTAGATTTATCGAATATTGATTTGTTAAAGGAGTTTGAAGATTTTACTCGTCAAATTATTTCTCTTGATAGTGAGAATACTAGTTTGGAACTTAATGCAAAAATTAATAGAGTTGGTGTAACAAATGCTTCAGATCGGGGTTTGGATATGTGGGCTAATTTTGGTATGGCAATTCAAATAAAACATTTATCATTAACTGAAGAATTAGCTGAAAACATTGTATCTTCAGTTTCATCTGACCGAATAGTTATTGTATGTAAAGAGAGTGAAGAAAAACTTATTTTGTCTTTATTAAATCAAATTGGTTGGCGTTCTAAGATTCAGAGTATTATCACTGAGGCAGATCTAATAAAATGGTACGATAAAGCATTGCGCGGGAAATCTGCATATTTAGTGGGAAGCAAGATATTAGAACATATCAGAAATGAAATAAGTTTAGAATTTCCTGCAACCGATATAGTAGATTTCAATCACTTTTTTCATGAATGTGAATACAATAAAGCATTAGATATTGAGAAATAACCTATGACAGACAACCTTCAAGATGTAATTTCCCCAAAACTCGCTGTGGCGATTGCAAATCCAATATTTCCAGCGGTAGATAGTCTATTGCGCTCGGGTCGCCATATCAGCACGGAGCATTTAGATAATCACGCATTTTTAATGGATTTCCAAAATGAATTAGACGGATTTTATCGTCGCTATAACGTGGAACTAATTCGTGCGCCAGAAGGATTCTTCTATCTTCGCCCGAAAGCAACGACATTAATTGCACGTTCAGTACTTTCTGAGTTGGAAATGCTTGTTGGTAAAGTGCTTTGTTATCTTTATTTAAGCCCAGAACGTTTAGCCCAACAAGGTATTTTTAGCACGCAAGAAGTGTATGATGAATTATTAAATCTTGCTGATGAAGGAAAATTATTAAAAGCAGTTAATCAGCGTTCAAGTGGTTCTGACTTAGATAAACAAAAATTGGCAGAAAAAGTGCGAGCTGCAATTGGTCGTTTACGTCGTTTAGGTATGATTCAAACCGTTGGCGAACAAAATAGTGGGAAATTTACTATTTCTGAATCTGTATTTCGTTTTGGGGCGGAAGTGCGTAGCGGAGATGATCCATTAGAGGCCCAAGCTAGACTCATTCGTGATGGGGAAGCGGCAACACCTGAATCCTTATCGTTGGAAAAACAAGCACAATTAGTGGAAAACGATACAGAAAGTGCGGATGAAATTGACGAAGAATTTGACGGAGAACAAGAATAATGTCTGATGTTTTTGAATTAGAAAATGAAATCGAATTAGAGAGCGATGAAGTCATTATGGAAAATGAAAACGTCGAAGAAATCGTTGACGCACCTATGCCTTTTAGCATGACGACAAATAATGGTGTAGAGCGTGGTAAATTCCGTTCTTTAACCTTAATTAACTGGAATGGTTTTTTTGCCCGTACTTTCGATTTAGATGAATTAGTTACCACGCTTTCTGGTGGTAACGGTGCAGGTAAATCAACCACAATGGCTGGATTTGTGACCGCATTAATTCCCGATTTAACCCTTTTACATTTCCGTAATACAACAGAGGCTGGCTCCACAGGCGGTTCTCGCGATAAAGGTTTACATGGTAAATTGCGTCCAGGTGTTTGTTACGCGGTATTAGATACCATTAACTCACGTCATCAACGTATTCTTGTCGGTGTGCGTCTGCAGCAAATTGCGGGTCGTGATAAAAAGGTTGATTTAAAAACGTTTTCAATTCAAGGTGTAGAATTATCTCAAAATCCGACCGCACTTTTCACAGAAACCGTGGGCGAACGTCAAGCTCGCGTCCTTAATTTAAACGAACTCAAAGATAAAATTGAAAATATCGGTGCACAATTTAAACAATATCATTCCATCACCGATTATCACGGCATGATGTTCGATTTAGGTATTATTCCGAAACGTTTACGTTCAGCATCAGACCGAAGCAAATTCTATAAACTTATCGAAGCATCTTTATACGGCGGTATTTCCAGTGCAATCACACGCTCTTTACGTGACTATTTATTGCCAGAAAATTTAGGTGTGCGCAAAGCTTTCCAAGATATGGAAAGTGCATTGCGTGAGAACCGTATGACTTTAGAGGCGATTAAGGTCACGCAATCAGATCGCAATTTATTTAAACATTTAATTACTGAAACCACTAATTATGTTGCTTCGGATTATATGCGTAATGCGAATGAACGCCGTGGCAATATTGAGGCTGCATTAGAATCTCGTCGCGAGTGGTATAAAGCAAAAGCAGAGCAGAATTTATCTCAACATCGTTTAGTTGATTTAAGTCGAGAAGCGGCTGAATTGGCAGAAAATGAACGTACTTTAGAAGTTGATCACCAAAGTGCGGTTGATCATCTTAACTTAGTGTTAAACGCTTTGCGTCACCAAGAAAAAATCACGCGCTATCAAGAAGATATTGCAGAACTCACCGAGCGTTTAGAAGAACAAAAAATAGTGGTTGAAGATGCGAATGATGCGTTAGAAGAAAGCCAAGCCCAATTTGAGCAAACTGAAATTGAAATTGACGCTGTACGAGCGCAATTAGCAGATTATCAACAAGCATTAGATGCCCAACAAACTCGCGCACTTCAATATCAACAAGCCATTACTGCACTCGAAAAGGCTAAAACCTTGTGTGGCTTAGCTGATTTAAGTGTTAAAAATGTAGAAGATTATCACGCAGAATTTGAAGCCCATGCTGAAAGTTTAACGGAAACTGTGCTTGAACTTGAGCACAAAATGTCTATTTCTGAAGCGGCAAAATCTCAGTTCGATAAAGCGTACCAATTAGTATGCAAAATTGCCGGCGAAATTCCACGCTCGAGCGCGTGGGAAAGTGCGAAAGAATTATTACGTGAATATCCAAGCCAAAAATTGCAGGCACAACAAACGCCACAACTTCGCACAAAATTACATGAACTTGAGCAACGTTATGCACAACAACAAAGTGCGGTCAAATTACTTAATGATTTTAATCAACGTGCTAATTTAAGTTTACAAACGGCAGAAGAATTAGAGGATTATCACGCAGAGCAAGAAGCGTTGATTGAAGATATTTCAGCAAGACTTTCAGAACAAGTGGAAAACCGTTCTACGCTTCGTCAAAAACGTGAAAATTTAACCGCACTTTATGATGAAAATGCGCGTAAAGCACCAGCATGGCTGACAGCTCAAGCTGCATTAGAACGTTTAGAGCAACAAAGTGGCGAGACGTTTGAACATAGCCAAGATGTGATGAACTTTATGCAATCACAACTTGTGAAAGAACGTGAACTCACGATGCAACGTGATCAACTTGAACAAAAACGTTTGCAATTAGATGAGCAAATTTCTCGTTTAAGTCAGCCAGATGGTTCAGAAGATCCGCGTTTAAATATGCTGGCAGAACGTTTTGGTGGTGTACTGCTTTCAGAGCTTTACGATGACGTAACCATTGAAGATGCGCCTTATTTCTCCGCACTTTACGGACCTGCACGTCATGCTATTGTTGTGCGTGATCTCAATGCAGTGCGTGAACAACTTGCGCAATTAGAAGATTGCCCTGATGATTTATATTTAATTGAAGGCGATCCTACCGCATTTGACGACAGCGTATTATCCGCACAAGAACTTGAGCTAGGTGTTGTCGTGCAAGTTTCAGATCGTGAATTACGCTATTCAAGATTCCCTGAAATCCCGTTATTTGGACGCGCAGCACGTGAAAAACGTTTAGAAGAATTACAAATTGAACGTGATGAAGTGGCAGAACAACATGCCCAAATTGCATTTGATGTACAAAAATGCCAACGTTTACACGAACATTTCAGCCAATTTGTTGGGTTGCATTTGTCACTTGCGTTCCAGCCAAATCCAGAAGCGTTAATGTCTGAAATTAATCGCGAACGCAATGAAATTGATCGTGAATTAAATCAATTCAATAACGGCGAACAACAATTACGCATTCAATTAGATAATGCAAAAGAAAAACTACAGTTACTCAACAAGTTAATTCCACAGCTCAATGTATTGACTGATGAAGATTTAATTGATCGTATTGAAGAATGTCGCGAGCAATTAGATATTGCAGAGCAAGATGAATATTTTATTCGTCAGTATGGCGTAACGTTGTCACAATTAGAGCCGATTGCCAATAGTTTACAAAGTGATCCAGAAAATTACGAAGGCTTAAAAAATGAATTAACTCAAGCGATTGAGCGTCAAAAACAAGTTCAACAACGTGTATTTGCGTTAGCTGATGTTGTACAACGTAAACCGCATTTTGGTTATGAAGATGCAGGGCAGGCTGAAACTTCTGAACTTAACGAAAAACTTCGCCAACGTTTAGAACAAATGCAGGCTCAGCGAGATATGCAACGTGAGCAAGTTCGCCAAAAACAAAGCCAATTTGCTGAATATAACCGCATATTAATTCAGTTACAAAGTTCTTACGATAGTAAATATCAGCTTTTAAATGAATTGATTGGTGAGATTAGCGATCTTGGCGTGAGAGCTGATGATGGTGCTGAAGAACGCGCGCGTATCCGTCGTGATGAATTACATCAACAACTTTCAACGAGCCGTCAGCGTCGGTCTTATGTAGAAAAACAACTGACATTAATTGAAAGCGAAGCGGACAACTTAAATCGTCTAATCCGCAAAACTGAACGCGATTATAAGACTCAACGTGAATTAGTGGTGGCAACGAAAGTGAGTTGGTGTGTAGTTTTACGTCTATCACGTAATTCTGATATGGAAAAACGCCTCAATCGTCGAGAGCTCGCTTATTTATCTGCAGATGAATTACGTTCAATGTCGGATAAAGCCTTAGGGGCATTGCGTACAGCGGTGGCAGATAATGAATATCTACGTGATAGTCTAAGAGTGTCTGAAGATAGTCGTAAACCTGAAAATAAAGTGCGGTTCTTTATTGCGGTGTATCAGCATCTACGTGAACGTATTCGTCAAGACATCATTAAAACCGATGATCCAATTGATGCCATTGAACAAATGGAAATTGAGCTTTCTCGTTTAACGGCTGAATTAACTGGCCGTGAGAAAAAATTGGCTATCAGTTCTGAAAGTGTTGCAAATATTATGCGTAAAACGATTCAGCGTGAACAAAATCGTATTCGTATGCTCAATCAAGGTTTGCAAAACATCTCGTTTGGTCAAGTAAAATCTGTTCGTTTGGTAGTGAATATTCGTGATACCCATGCCATGTTGTTGGACGCACTTTCTGGTCAGCAAGATGAATATCAAGACTTATTTAACGACAACTGCATCACCTTTTCTGAAGCTATGGCGAAGCTCTATCAACGTATCAATCCACATATTGATATGGGACAACGCACAGCACAAACAATCGGCGAAGAATTGTTAGATTACCGTAATTATCTTGAACTTGAAGTGGAAGTATTCCGTGGCGCTGATGGTTGGTTACGCGCTGAAAGTGGCGCTCTTTCTACTGGTGAAGCTATCGGTACAGGTATGTCAATTCTCTTAATGGTTGTTCAAAGCTGGGAAGAAGAAAGTCGTCGAATTCGAGGCAAAGATATTGTGCCTTGTCGCTTGTTGTTCTTAGATGAAGCAGCGCGTTTAGACGGTAAATCTATTTCTACCTTATTCGAACTTTGCGAACGTTTGGATATGCAGTTGCTTATTGCTGCGCCAGAAAACATTAGCCCGGAAAAAGGAACAACCTATAAACTCGTGCGTAAAATCGCAGGCAACCAAGAGCATGTACACGTTGTTGGTTTACGAGGATTCGGTGCGACAGAATAAAAAATAGAAGGGAAGTGCGGTTAAAATTTTAAGATTTTTGACCGCACTTAAGCCTTTAAGGAAGGAATAATGAAAATCTTTACATCAAAAAAAGGACAATTATCACAGCTGAAGCAGCAAAAATTTAAGCTGGAAAAGGATATTCAGCGTTTATTTGAAGAAAATCTTACCTTATTAAGTGGCTATATTTTTATTCGCTCAGAATTTTCTATTAAAAATTCGCGTATTGATACCTTAGCTTTTGATCCTGAAACTCAAGCCTTTGTCATTATTGAATATAAAAGACAACAAAATTCTAGTGTGGTTGATCAAGGGATTTCTTATCTTAATTTGATGCTTGAATATAAAGCTGATTTTATTGTGGAATATAATGAAAAGCAAAAAGCCCCACTTAAAAGAAATGATGTGGATTGGTCACAATCTAAGGTGATTTTTGTTTCACCTACTTTTAATGATTTCCAAATTCAAGCCACAAATTTTAAAGATTTACCTATTGAATTATGGGAAGTTAATCGCTTTGATAATGATATTATTACGCTCAATATTATTAATAAATCAAAATCAGCACCGAATATTAAAGCTGTTTCTATTGAAAAAAATGAAGAATTTTCTACATTAAAAGAAATAAAAGTTTATCAAGAATCTGATCACTTAAGTGATAAATCAGATTTTATTCAAGAACTATACGAAGATTTTAAACAAGGCATTTTAAATTTAGATCCTAATATCGAAATTAATACTAGAAAACTTTACATTGCATTCAAAAAAGATCGAAATATTGCAGATATTCGTATCCAACAAAAGAATTTAAAAATTTGGATTAATCTTCCTTATGGAGAGTTAGACGATCCTAAAAATTTAGCAAAAAATGTATCTAATACTGGTCACTGGGGGAATGGAGATTATGAAATCACCATTGAAAGCACCCAATATCTTGAATACATTATGAGTTTAATTAAACAAGCTATTAAGGATTAATAAATGCACAATCTTATTTTTGCCATTCTTTGCAGCGTAGCAGTTTCAGTTTTACTGAAAATTGCCCGTAAAAAAAATATCATTATTGAACAAGCTATCGCATTCAACTACATTACAGCCATCACTTTCAGTTATTTCTTACTTAAACCTGATTTTAAAGGCTTAGAGTTTACTGATTACATTGCACAAAGCGAAAATTCACCCATTTTTTTAGCACTAGGTTTATTGCTACCTAGCGTATTTATTATTATGTCAAAAGCAGTGGAGTTTGCTGGAATTGTACGTTCAGATGCAGCGCAACGTCTTTCGTTATTTCTTCCCATTTTAGCAGCGTTTTTAATTTTTCATGAAACACTAAGCCAATCTAAAATCATTGGCGTTGTATTAGCCTTTATTGGTTTATTTTGTTTATTAACTAAGCCAACTCAAGGGCAAAGTGCGGTCAATTTTAAAGGTGTTTTAGGATTAATCGGCGTCTGGTTTGGTTACGGCATCATTGATATTTTATTCAAACAAGTAGCGAAAAGCGGTGGTGCATTTCCTGCAACATTGTTTATTTCTTTCTCGCTTGCAGCTTGCGTTATGTTTATCTATTTATTCTTAAAACGTGCGCAATGGACATCATCAAGTGTAATTGGCGGCATCGTTTTAGGTGTATTGAATTTCTTTAATATTTTATTCTATATAAAAGCACATCAAAGTTTTGCTGGAAATCCGACGCTTGTTTTCGCGGGAATGAATATCGGGGTAATTTGCCTAGGTACGATAACTGGCGCATTAGTTTTTAAAGAAAAAATCAGTAAGCTAAATTGGCTAGGTATTATTTTTAGTTTATCGGCTATTTTCTGCCTATATTATTTAGATAAACTTATCGCGTAAAAGAGAGTAGTCATGGCAAAAGATTTCAGCTTTTTTATTTACGATTATGAAAGTTTTGGTGTAAATCCAGCAACAGATCGCCCTGCGCAATTTGCGGGTATTCGTACAGATGCTGATTTTAATATCATTGGTAAACCAATAATGTTTTATTGTAAACAAACCAACGATTATTTACCGGCTCCTGAAGCCGTAATGGTCACAGGAATTACGCCTCAAGAATGTAATGAAAAGGGGCTTTCAGAGCCTGAATTCGCCGCAAATATCTTAGCAGAATTTTCCCAACCCAATACTTGTGTCATGGGTTATAACAATATTCGCTATGATGATGAAATGACGCGTTATACGTTTTATCGTAATTTTATTGATCCTTATGAATACAGCTGGAAAAATGGGAATTCACGCTGGGATTTGTTAGATTTAGTGCGAGCCTGTTATGCCTTGCGTCCAGAAGGAATTAATTGGGCTTATGACGATGATGGAATGCCAAGTTTCCGCTTAGAAAAACTCACTAAAGCAAATGGTATTGAGCATGAAAATGCTCACGATGCCATGGCGGATGTATATGCAACTATTGCTATGGCGAAATTAATTAAAGAAAAACAGCCTAAATTATTCCAATATTTCTTTGAAAATCGCGGTAAAAAAGAAATCGAAAAATTAGTTGATACAGGCGCAATGACACCTTTAGTGCATGTTTCTGGAATGCTAGGGAATTATCGTGGAAATTGCACTTGGGTTGCACCTTTAGCTTGGCATCCGACAAATCAAAATGCACTCATTGTTTGTGATTTAACTGGCGATATCGATAATTTATTAGCCAAAAGTGCGGATGAATTACGGACAGATTTATATACCAAAAAATCTAAATTAGAAGAAAGAGGAGTTTCATCTGTTCCGTTAAAGCTTGTGCATATCAATAAATGTCCTATTTTAGCACCAGCTAAAACTTTGTTACCAGAAACAGCAAATCGATTGGGTATTGATCGACAATTATGCTTGGATAATCTTGCAAAATTACGAGCATCTTTTGATATTCGTGAAAAAGTGGCGGATATTTTTAATGAAGAACGTCAATTTGCATCGAATGATAATGTAGAAACTGAGTTATACAATGGCTTTTTTAGCAATGCTGATAAAAATAATATGGCTATTTTACGTAGTTTACCTGCAGAAAAATTATCTGAACATGGTTTAGCTTTTGAAGATAAACGTATCCTTGAATTATTATTCCATTATCGCGCTCGTCATTTTTATAAAACCCTCACACGCGCTGAACAAATTAAATGGAAAAAATACCGACAGAATAAACTTGAAAAAAGTGCGGTAGAGTTTGAATCAAGTTTACAACGTTTAGCTGAGGAACATTCAGATAATTCTGAAAAACTATCTTTGCTACAACAAGTATATGAATATGGTATAAAATTACTAGGTTAGTCGATACGTTGTCACATTTTGTCAAAAAGCACGTTTTAATAAAAACGTGCTTTTTTTTGTTGTTTTTCAGGGAAGAAAATATCCAAGAAATTCTCCAGATTTCACTTTACATTTTCTTTACATTTAAATTCATCCGTTCAATAACTCTATAAAATGACTCGTTACAACGTGTTATCTAGCCTTATTTTGTCTTGTTTTGCTAGTGCCTGTGACTTGTGTATAACTCTGTGATTTATTTAGTCCGTAGTTTTTGCTAACCCGATAACTAATTTCGCATAATGTATATTATGTTAAATTGTAAAAATGCAAAGTAACTTTAATTATAGGTTATAAAGAGATTATTTCTCCTCTCTTAATTAGTTATACTTAATCAAATAAGATGAACGAGTAAATTAATTTAGAGCCATACTATGATGTTTATTTACAGTGTTCGATTCATGGGTGTGAAAGTACTGCAGCATTTAAAGATTTATGCTTGATTGATAAAGATTTAGGTGATTTAGCAACTGCTACATAATCTAAATAATATAAGTTTAGATGGGTGAAAAACTACCAAGCTGTGTTTTTTATGTATCTAAGCTCTCCACTAGCCCGCTATTTTCGATTTTCTGATGTGTTATTTACTACCGTGTCAGCTAATACTTGCAACGCGTATTATCATTGAATTTCTTTATTATTTTTTGATATGACAAAGCGTTTAGGTATGATAAACGAAAAACTACTCCCCTTCGTTTCAGTACTTTCAATATTTAAATGAGAATGATATTGTAATAAAGTATGCTTCACAATAGCTAGTCCTAAACCACTTCCACCAGTTAAATGGCTACGAGATTCATCAACTCTATAAAAACGTTCTGTTAAATGTGGAATATGCTGTGGTGATATGCCAACACCATTATCTATCACGTTAAATTTAATACCCTGTTCACAAGTTTCCCATTGAATTTGAATATGACACTGTTTACCAGAATGCTTAATAGCATTATAAATTAAATTTGAAACGGCACTTCTTAGTTGAGATTCATTTCCAAAAATAATGATATTAGGCTGAATAATAAATTCAATATGATGATTATAAGTATTTAATATATCTGTATCTTTTCTTAAAGAATTTATCATGGCTGACATATCAAATTTACGAAAATCCTTATCTGAAGTTGTTTCTATTTTTGCTAAAAAATTAAATTGTTGTAATAGATGTTCCATTCGTTGGCTTTGCTCTTGCATTGCAAAAATAGCCTTTTTTTGTAGAGGGTTCTGAATATTATTATCTGCAAGAATTTCTAAGTAACCTTGTAATACGGTTAATGGAGTACGTAGCTCGTGATTAATATTACTCAAGAATTTTTGGCGTGAATTAAGTAAATGAATCATATCTGTAATATCTCGAGCGATAACTAAAATCATATGAGAATTATAAGCGTGCGACTGCACCTCAATATAACGTTGATTATAAGTTAATAGTACTAACGGTCGTCTTTTTTTTTGACTGAAAAAATAATGTTTAAATTGTTCATAAAAAATAACATCAAAAATATTTTTCTGGACTTTTTTATTCCAACAAAAATCAAACATCTGTTGCGCAATTGAATTACACCAAGAAATATTACCATTATGCTGACAGATAATAATTGCATCTGGTAAATACTTAATATTTTTATTTATTTGAGATAACAAACGTAAACTTGCACATTTTTCTTTGTAAATTTGATGACGATGGTAGGCTTCAGTTTGAGAGAATGTTCCTAATTGTAATAAAGAGAATTTATTATCTTGCTTTAAATTGAGATATTTGAGTAAACGATATTCATTAATATGATGCCAAGCTAAAATTAATAAAAGTATTATTGCAAACCAAAGAATAAAATCAGAAGTAAATAAGGAAATAATGATTGCCAAATTTATTTCAACAATAAAATTCAATATTTTTTTCATTGTTTATCTCGTAAATAACTAGAAAATCGATAACCAGATCCTCGAACTGTTTGGATATAATGTTCACATTGAAAAGGAGCTAAATTACGGCGTAAACGGCGAATATAGCTATCAACAGTGCGATATTCAACTTCTAGATCATTATGCCAAATACGATTTAACAATTGTTCTCTAGAATAAACTTTTTCAGGGTGCCTCATAAAAAAATGTAACAATTTAAATTCTGTACTACTTAAATTAATTTCCTGCTGTTGGAAAAACACTCTCTGAGCATTTTCATCAATGGAAAGTTCATCGATTTGTATAAATTGACTTTGTTGTTCATAAATTCTCCTCCATACTGCCTCAATGCGAGCTAATAAAATTTGAGGTGAAAAGGGTTTAGTGATGTAGTCATCAGCCCCTGCATTTAAACAGGCAATACAATCTTCTTCTGTACTTTTAGCTGTAAGCATAATAATGGGAATCGCAGCATAGCTTTCTTGCTTTTTAATATACTGTATAAATTGTATACCTGAACGACCAGGTAGCATCCAATCCAATAATATTAGTTTAGGATTTTCTTTTATCTTGTTTATCGCTGTTTTGAAATCGCTCGCTTCAATCACATCATAGTATTTTTGAGATAAAAACAGTGCGATCATTTCACGGATTGCACATTCATCTTCAACTATCAGAATTTTTCTCGTCATAATACTCCTTCATTTGATTTATGGCATAAAAGTGAAGTGAGAAATAATACATTCTCACCAAACTTTTACTTTTTAATAAGAGTGAGCTCAAAATAACTACCCCATTTTACCGCGAATATAATCTTCTGTACGTTGTATCTTGGGTCTATCAAAAATTTGTTGTGTTTGACCAAATTCAACTAATTCACCCAAATACATGAATGCCGTATAGTCGGAGCAACGTGTAGCTTGTTGCATATTATGAGTTACTATAACCACAGTATAATCTTGTTTTAACTCCGTAATGAGTTCTTCAATTTTCATAGTCGAAATAGGATCTAATGCCGAACAAGGTTCATCTAACAACAACACACTAGGTTTAATAGCAATCCCTCGAGCAATGCACAAGCGTTGCTGTTGTCCGCCAGATAAACTATCTCCGCTTTTATGTAATTTATCTTTCACTTCATTCCAAAGAGCGGCCTTAGTCAATGCCCATTCTACTCGTTCATTCATCTTTTCTTTTGATAATTTTTCAAACAAACGAACACCGAATGCAATATTATCATAAATCGACATTGGAAATGGCGTTGGTTTTTGGAAAACCATACCAACCTTAGCACGAATCAGAGAAATATCCATCTTTGTTGTGAGTAAATTTTCACCGTCTAAATTAATTTCACCAGTAGCTTTTTGATTTGGATATAGTTCAAACATCCGATTAAAACTCCGCAATAAAGTAGATTTACCGCAACCTGAAGGACCAATAAAGGCGGTCACTTTATTCTTAGCGATACGTAAATTAATGTTTTTTAATGCATGAAAATCCTCATAGTAGAAATTTAGATTTTGCACAGCTATTTTGGTTTCTTGTAGACTAATCATATTGCCTCATTATTTTTTATGTTGAAAGAAGAGTCGAGTGAAAATGTTTAAGCAAAGCACAAATAATGTTATTAGAGCTGCACCTGCCCAAGCTAGATTATTCCAATCTGTAAAAGGACTTGCTGCATATTGATAAATAACTACAGGTAAATTTGCGATAGGTTCATTCATATTCCAAGATAGAAATTGATTAGACAGAGCGGTAAATAATAGCGGTGCAGTTTCTCCTGAAATTCGGGCAACTGCTAATAGCACGCCAGTTAAAATCCCTGATTTAGCTGCTCGATAACAAATCATCATAATAACTTGCCATTGAGAGCAACCAAGAGCTGCCGCTGCTTCACGTAAATTATTTGGTACAAGTAATAACATATTGTCCGTAGTGCGTACCACGATAGGAATAAGCAATAAAGCTAATGCGAATGCTCCAGCCCACCCTGAAAAATGCTCGATTTTTGATACATATAAGCTGTAAACAAACAAACCAATAATAATAGAAGGGGCAGAAAGAAGAATATCATTAAGAAAACGGGTAATTTGTGCGAAACGGCTATAACGACCATATTCTGCCAAATACGTTCCTGCCAATACCCCTATAGGCGTGCCTATCAATGTACCCGCACCGACAATAAAAAACGAACCAATCAGTGCATTTAACAATCCCCCTTTTTCATTAGGGGCAGGGGTAGATTGTGTGAATAAATCAATTGATAAAGCTGGAATGCCTTTGGTAATTAGAGTGAATAATATCCAACACAACCAAAATAAGCCGATAATGACTGAAATATAGGAAAGCCCTAACATTAATTTATTGTGTGTTTTACGCCAATAAAAACGCAAGTTTTGATTAGTTTTCATCTTATTTCCCTTTTGTTTGTTGCATTTTTGTAATCATTAATCTTGATAAAATCAATACCATAGTTGTGATAACAAAGAGAAGTAATCCTAATTCCATCAATGCAGATTTTTGTAATCCACCTGCTTCATTAAATTCGTTAGCAATAGCAGATGCGATTGAGGTAGAAGGTGAAAATAAGGAATTAGGCAATTGAAACGAATTACCTATAATAAAAGTGATAGCCATTGTTTCGCCCAATGCTCTTCCCAATCCTAGCATCACACTCCCAACAAGCCCTATTCTAGTGTGTGGTACAATCACTTGTCGAACCACTTCCCAAGTGGTTGCACCTAATCCATAAGCACCTTCTTTTAACATTGGTGGTACTATACTAAAGACATCCCGCATTACGGATGCAATAAAAGGAATGATCATTATGGCAAGCACTAATCCTGCCGTAAATAAACCAACACCAAAAGGTACGCCAGAAAAAAATAATTCTAATCCAGGTAAATTCCCCAAATTGTCAATTAGTACTGGCTGAATATGTTCTTGAAATAATGGAACGAAAACAAACAACCCCCACATTCCGTAAATAATAGAAGGAATTGCAGCTAGCATTTCAATTGCAATGCTTATAGGACGTTTTAGCCAATTGGGAGCTAGCTCCGTTAAAAAAATAGCAATACCAAATGAAATGGGTACTGCGATAAATAATGCGATACCCGCCGTAATAAGCGTACCTAAAATAGGAATAATTGCCCCATATTGTTCTTGTACAGGATCCCAATATGTTTCTAATAGAAAACTCCCACCAAAACGTTTAATACTTTCCCAGCTTCCTATGACTAAAGAAATTAAAATAGCAGCAAGTAAAATAAACACAAGCAAAGCAAACAATGCCGTAGTCTGTTTGAATAATGATTCAATCCATGTTTGATTAAAATATTTCCGACTTTTTGTGAGCATAAGTATTTTCCAAAATTATTTAAGATAACCGCACTTTATTAATGTTAAGTGCTAGGTTTTGTATAAAGTGCGGTATAAAATAAAGAGATTTTTATTGTTTTAGCTCTGTTTTCCATTGACTTTTAATGGTAGACACCACATCAGCTGGAATTGGCACATAATCTAATTCAGTTGCCGCATCTTGCCCTCTTGAGAATGCCCAATCAAAAAAGGCTAATACATTTTTAGTTGTTTCAGGATTGTCAGAATATTTATTTAATAAAATAAAACTCGCCGCCGTAATTGGCCAAGATTTTTCCCCCGTTTCATTGGTTAATATAACACCCATTCCTGCCTTTTCGTGCCATTTTGCGTGACTTGCAGCTGCCATGAAACTTTCATTAGAAGGCTGTACAAATTGCCCTGCTTGATTTTGTAATGAAATCCAAGCAAGCTGATTTTGTTTGGCATAGGCATACTCTACATAACCAATGCTGTATTTCATTTGGCGAACATAAGAAGCAACTCCCTCATTCCCCTTTCCACCTTGACCTGTTAACCACTTCACTGATTTACCTTCACCAACTTGATTTTTCCAATCGTTCGAAACTTTAGATAGATAATTAGTGAAGCCAAATGTTGTTCCAGAGCCGTCTGAACGATGAATCACAATAATGTTTTTATTTGGTAAAGGAAGCGTTGGATTTAATGCAACTAAGTCAGGATCGTTCCATTTTTTAATCTTACCAAGGAAGATTTCTGCTAACAGCTTACCTGATAACTTTAATTTACCAGGTTTAATTTCAGGCAAATTAACAACAGGCACTATACCACCGATAACCGCAGGGAATTGGACTAGTTGGTGTTGTTGTAATAATTCGGATTTCATTGGATCGTCAGAGGCACCAAAATCAACCGTTTTTGCAATAATTTGCTGTTGTCCGCCGCCCGAACCGATGGATTGATAATTAACTTTATTCCCAGTTTCTTTCTCATATAAAGATGCCCACTTCGCATAAATTGGATAAGGGAAAGACGCTCCAGCACCAGTGATGCTATTAGCTTGAGCAAAAGGTAACGTACCTAAGGTTAAAACGATAATAAGATTTTTTTTCATTTTATGCATAAACATAACAAATTCTCCTTGAGTGTTATTTAGATTGCGTAGCGAAGTGTAGAAAATAATTGTGACAGTTTGATGACAATATGAAAAATTTTAAATGGATAATCAAAAGAAAGTAGTTATAAGAAAAGTACAGGTAAATTTGACCGTGTTTTTCTAGCAGAATGATATTACATTTGTCAATTAATTGATAACGATCTTTAGGTTTAATAAAAGTTGGTAAGTTTTCATGTTTACTCGATAATCTAAATTTTCATCCAAATCTAAGGAGGAAAGTAAAGACATATCTAATACTAATTTAAAATTTGTTAGTTTTATTGTGACAACGTCATATTTAATTTATAGAATTATGTAAATGATAATAATTGTTTTTTATTTTTCTTTTTAAAATTAATTAGTTATATCAAAATTTTTGATAAAAAAACTTGCAATTATCATTTGTGAATTTAAAATGATTGCCGCAAATTACGCTTTATTGCATTTTATCAATCAAAATGGAAAGGAATTAGTTATGCTTAATCAAATAATCATAAACAAGCTGAACGACCAAATTAACTTAGAGTTCTACTCTTCTAATGTTTATTTACAAATGAGTGCATGGTGTTCAAAACACGGTTATGAGGGGGCTGCTACCTTCTTACTTCGTCATGCTGATGAAGAATTAGAACATATGCAAAAACTGTTTAATTATGTAAGTGAAACTAGTGGTATGCCTATTTTAGGAAAAATTGATGCACCTAAACATGATTATTCTTCATTAAGAGAAGTTTTTGAAATAACTTTAGAACATGAAAAATTAGTCACGTCAAAAATCAATGAATTAGTTGAAGTTACTTTTGAAAGCAAAGACTACTCTACTTTTAACTTCCTACAGTGGTATGTAGCAGAACAGCATGAAGAAGAAAAATTATTTAGTGGAATTATTGATAGATTTAATCTTGTTGGCGAAGATGGTAAAGGATTATTCTTTATTGATCGTGAACTCGCAACTTTGGAATAGATAGGAGAAAATAGTATGTTATCAGAAAATGTAGTAAAACTATTAAACGATCAAATGAATTTAGAGTTTTATTCTTCTAATTTATATTTACAAATGAGTGCTTGGTGCGATCAGCAAGGCTTTGAAGGCACTGCAAAATTCTTATCAGTTCATGCTGCTGAAGAAATGCAACATATGCGTAAATTATTTACTTATTTAAATGAAACTGGCTCACTTGCTGTAATTTCTGCAATTGAAGCACCTGCACATGAATATAAATCATTAAAAGAAGTAATTGAAGCTACCTATGAGCATGAAAAATTAATTACCAGTAAAATCAATGAATTAGTAGGTAAAACCTTTGAAGAAAAAGACTACTCTGCATTTAATTTCTTACAATGGTATGTGGAAGAACAACATGAAGAAGAAAAATTATTTAGTAGTATTTTAGATAAATTAAATTTTCTTGGAGAAGATGGCAAAGGCTTGTTCCTAATTGATAAGGATTTAGGTAATCTCTCTACTAAAGCCTAATTATAGATTATCAAATCTGGCAGATCTTTTATTTAAAATAATGTGTCTGCCAGATTATTTTATTCCAAATTTTCCAAAATATTTTCTATTGCATATTTTGAGTTAATCAAGGTATTATAAAAATGAAAAGGATTTATACTGATGAACCAACCAACCAACCAACCAACCAACCAACCAACCAACCAACCAACCAACC
>ERZ1023440.7-NODE-7-length-143964-cov-10.971906_pt1 | contig 143964 bp, 139 predicted proteins | sample MGYA00380520_ERZ1023440 | MGnify/ENA primary metagenome ERZ1023440 (study PRJEB33173, sample SAMEA4830335) | metagenome | study: EMG produced TPA metagenomics assembly of the PRJEB25223 data set...
TCGCAAGGATTCCCCCTACCATAACCGCTAGGTTTGGTGGTGGGAGTATGTCAAAGCAATCCGACAAATTCTGAAGGGTAAATGTGATTTGCCCCTCAGCCATGAAATTTACTCTATAGTCGAAGAATTGAAAAAGTATTACGGCGTTGGCTCGCCTTGTCGTACTATCTGTACTGTCTGCGGCTCGCCGCCTTGTACTACTTTTTCACTTCTCCGACTATAGTTATAAACTATTCATCGAAGATAATAAAAGCCCGTTTTTCTAATCCTTGAATGATAAAACCCCTGCTAAAATTTTATAAACTTTCGAGCGCAAAGGCTGAAACTTATCGCGCTTAGCGGTATGATGTGCAGCTGCATTACAATAGGACATCATCATGAGCTTCATCGCTTCGCATTATCTTCTTTGGAAATCCCTGCATTTGATTTTTATGGTTGCTTGGTTCGCCGCGCTTTTTTATCTGCCGCGCTTTTTTGTTTACCACACGCAGGCTTTGCAAAGAAATGATGCGCAAGCGATGGCGTATTTCCGCGTTATGGAGAAAAAACTCTATATTATCGGACACATCGGCATGGGCTTGATGTTGATATTCGCCCTGTTCTTAATCGCCGCCAATCAATTTGCTTGGTTTAAGGGGCAAGGCTGGTTACATGCCAAGGCGCTGCTTGTTGCGCTGCTCATCGCTTATTACATTTTCTGCGGCCGCATCATGAAAGCCTTTGCGCGCGGCGAAAACCGCTACAGCGAAACTTTTTACCGCTTTTTCAATGAGTTTCCTGCGATTCTTCTTATCATCATCGCCCTTCTCGCCAGTCTCAAACCTTTTTAATCAGGAGCAGTTATGAGCGCCACTTCATTCGATTTACACGGCGAAGACTTTTGGAATCCTCAAGGTCCTTACCGCAGTTTGCACCACATCAATCCCGCGCGTTTGCAGTTTATCGAGCGCTTTATCGATTTGCGCGGACAGAAAATACTGGATATCGGCTGCGGCGGCGGCATTTTAAGCGAAGCGATGGCGCATAAAGGCGCGATTGTCAGCGGCATCGATTTAAGCGAGGCGGTATTAAATGCCGCCAATCAGCACGCCGCCGGCAGCAATCTGCACATGGATTACCGCCGCATCAGTAGCCAAGAATGCGTGGCGCAAGGCGAACAATACGACCACATCACCTGCATGGAAATGCTAGAACACGTGCCCTCGCCCGCCGCCATTTTGCGCGACATTCACGCCCTGCTCAAACCCAATGGTTACGCCTTTATTTCCACGCTTAACCGCAATCTGGCTTCCTTTTTCGGCGCAATTGTCGCGGCGGAATATTTGTGCAAACTCGTGCCTAAAGGCACGCACCGCCACAGCGACTTCATTCGTCCGCAAGAATTGGTCGCAATGGCGGAACAAGCGGGATTAACGCCTATTGCGCTCTCGGGCATGGATTATCATCCCTTTGCCAAAACGGCATTTTTAAGCCGCAATCTGCGCATCAATTACCTTCTCGCCCTGCAAAAACAATCATGAGCCATCCCCGCTTTGCCGCCGTGTGGTTTGATTTAGACGGCACTTTATTCGACAGCGCACACGACCTCATTCCGGCGATTATCGCCACCGTGCAAGCCGCCGGATTGCCCTGCGCCGATTTTGCCGACATTCGCGGCAGCATTTCGCAAGGCAGCCGCGCCATGATTGCCTGCGCCGCCGCCCTTGCCGCCGATGACGCGCGCCTTGACGGATTGGTAACAAGTTTTCATCAGCACTATCTACAACGCCGCCTGCTCAACCGCTATTTTGACGGCATGGAAACGCTGCTCGCCAAAATAGAAGCGGCGCAACTCCCTTGGGGCATCATTACCAATAAAAACACCGCCTTTGCCCAAGCCGTCGTCAGCCAAGCGCAATTGGACAGACGCATTGCCGCCCTCGTCTGCGGCGACACCCTGCCGCAGAACAAACCCCATCCGGCGCCGCTGCTCTTTGCCTGCGCCCATATCAATGCCAATCCTGCGGACTGTCTTTATGTAGGCGACAGCGAAAGCGACATACAGGCGGCGCGCGCGGCGGGTATGCCCGGCGTTGCCTGCCGCTACGGCTATTTGCCGCCCGACAGCCGCATCGAGACATGGCAGGCGGATTACATCATTGAGCAAGCAAGCGAATTAGCTGACATTATCGGAGTATGAAACTATGCAAGACATTCGTTTAATCACAGGCGCCTGCGGCAGAATCGGCAGCACCCTCGCCCGCCATTGGGATACAAAAGCCCATCTGCTGCTGCTAGACGCCGACCCTCTTGCCTTGCAACGCTTAGACGAAGAACTGGGCGGCGACCACACGCTGATTCCCTTCGATTTATGGCTGTCGCCGCCGCAACACTATCAACGCCTTGCCGATATGATTCGCGAAGACTACGGCCGTCTTGACAGCCTCATCCATCTTGCCGTCTACTGCGGCAATCTGCGCCCCCTCTTCAATACCGAAGCCGAAGACTGGCTGAAAGCCCTGCAAGTCAATCTCACCGCGCCGCTCTGGCTCAGCCAATATCTGCTGCCGCTCTTGCAGCAATCTACCGCGCCCAAGCTCGCTTTCAGCGTCTTCAATACCCTTGAAGAACAAGCCCATTACTGGCACGGCTTCGGCATCGCCCAAGCCGCCCTAAATCGCATGATCCGCGACATCAGCGAAGAAAACGGCAGCTATCCGAATCTCGCAGTCTGCCGCATCGACACCGGCTGGGTCGAAAGCAGCCTAAGCCGCAACATTTTCCCCGACGGGCGCCCGCATTGGCGGCAAGCCGAAGACATCATGCCGCTGTTTGACCGCATACTCGACGCCCCCGCAGGACAACTCACGGAGATCAGCCATGAGCAATGCTAATCCCGAGCAAATGCAGGCCCATGCCCGACAAGTCTTAAGCATCGAAGCCGAAGCCGTGCTTGCCCAGCAAGCCCTGATTGCCGAGCCTGCTTTTGTGCAAGCCTGCGAAGCCATCTTAAACACCCGCGGACACGTCATCGTCAGCGGACTGGGCAAATCAGGACATATCGGCGCGAAAATCGCCGCCACCCTCGCCAGTACCGGCACACCCGCCTTTTTCGTCCACCCCACCGAAGCCGGGCACGGCGACATGGGCATGCTGACCGCCGCCGACACCCTCATCGCCATCTCTTTTTCGGGCGAAAGCGGCGAACTCATGACTATGATACCGCTGGCACAAGCCATGGGACTAAGCGTCATTGCCATCACGGGACGGACGCAATCGGCAATGGCGCAAGCCGCCGATATTCATCTGCATCTGCGCGTGGAAAAAGAAGCCTGTCCGCTGGGATTGGCGCCTACCTCCAGTTCCACCGCCACATTGGCGCTCTGCGACGCCCTAGCCGTCGCCATTATGCAGGCGCGCGATTTCTCCAGTGCCGATTTCGCCCGCTCCCATCCCTTCGGACGCTTGGGCAGACGCCTAATTACCAAAATCGGCGACGTGATGCGCAAAGGCGCGGAACTGCCGCTTAACCGCGCCGAGGACAGCGTGCAAACCGCCCTCTTTCAAATTACCGACAAACGCTTGGGGCTCACGCTTATCTGCGACGAAGCGCAGCAACTGCTCGGCATCTACACCGACGGCGATCTGCGCCGCAGTCTGGGCAAATATCCCGACGCCCTCTCCCTGCCGCTGTCTGAAGTCATGACCCATGCGCCGTTAACCACCCACGCTGCAGAATTAGCCGCAGAAGCCCTGATGCTGATGCAAAACCGCCACATCACCGCCCTGCCCGTGGTGGAAAACGGCAAACTCTGCGGCGTCGTGCATATTCACGACCTCCTGCAAGCAGGAGTCGCCTAATGCAAGCATGGTTTCAAAAACGCCATATCGTATGGATAGCCCTCAGCGCCATCATTGTCGGCATTTGGCTGCGCCATCAGGCAATCGAGCATGCGGAAAAAGACGAATTGCCGCAGGCGCCGCCGCTCTTAGTCGTGCATGAAGGCATCAGCTATCGCTATGACGAACAGGGCAATAGCCATATGAAACTCAGCGCGCCGCTTACCCATTATTATCAAGACGCACGCGGCACGGAATTTACCCAGCCGCGCCTGCATCATCAACAAGGCGAGACGCATACCCATATCCGCGCCGATTACGCGCAGCAAAACGAAGCCGGCACGGAATTGTATTTGGAAAACAATGTCTTTGCCGAGCGGCAAAACGGAGAAGACAGCGCCACGCGCTTTGAATTTTCAACAGATAAGATACTGTATCGCATCGATAAAAACCAAGCGGAAAGCGATACCCCCGTTTTGATTCGCAGCGCCGATAGCACAACTCATGCCATCGGCACAATATGGCATTTAAATCAGAATTTATTTATACTAAAACAAAATGTACGGAGTTATTATGCGCCTCATCACAATTTTTAGCCTTAGCGCTGCCCTATTCATGCACAGCGCCATCGCACAAAACAGCGACAACTACAAAGAAATCCCCATCAATCTGAGCGCCGACCAAGGCGAATACGATGCTATCGCAGGACGCGCCACCTATACCGGCAATGTGGACATCACCCAAGGCGAGATGAACCTCAAAGGCGATAAAGTCGTCATTCACATCAGCGAAGGCGAAGTTACCCTAATCGAAGCATGGGGCAAACTCGCCACCTTCCACTATGTGGCTAAAAACGAACCGCCGATTGACGGACGCGGACAATACATGAAATACACCATTGCCAGCTCGACCGTGGAAATCAATGGACAAGCCTATGTCAAACAGGAAAAAAACGAAACGCACGGCGAAACCCTCACCTATAACCTCGCCAAAGAGCAAGTCAGCGGCAAACGCGTCAAGATGACCCTAACTCCAAAATCAGGCGGCTAAATGAGCGGATTGCAAGCGATCAGTCTGCAAAAACGCTATAAAGCGCGCACCGTCTTAAGCGACTTCTCCCTGCACATTCGGCAAGGCGAAGTCGTCGGCTTATTAGGACCCAACGGCGCCGGCAAAACCACCAGCTTTTATATGATTGTCGGACTCATCAAACCCGACGGCGGAAAAATTCTCCTTGACGAACAGGAAATTACCCGCCTACCCATTCATGAACGCGCCAAACGCGGCATTTCCTACCTGCCGCAGGAAGCCAGTGTCTTCCGCAAACTCAGCGTGCGCGACAACATCTTGGCGATATTAGAACTCAGCAGCCCGCTCAAACGTGCCGCCCGCCAAGCGCGCGCAGAAGAACTGATGCAAGACTTAGGCATCGCCCATCTTGCCAATACTTTGGGCATCTCCCTTTCGGGCGGCGAACGCCGCCGCTGCGAAATCGCCCGCGCCCTAGCCAGTAACCCGCGCTATATTTTATTGGACGAACCCTTTGCCGGCGTCGACCCGATAGCCGTCGGCGACATCCGCAACATCATCACCCATCTGACCGAACGTAATATCGGCGTGCTGATTACCGACCATAACGTGCGCGAAACCCTGAAAAGCTGCGACCGCGCTTATATTTTAGGCGGCGGCGAAGTCATCGCCGAAGGCGATGCACAGGCGATTGTCAATAATGAACGCGCGCGGCAAATCTATCTTGGTGATGATTTTAGTTTGAACTGAGCAGCGTATGGCATTCTCGCAACAGCAAAATCTTGACGTAAAACTCAAACAGCGAATTGCCCTGACCCCGCAATTCCAGCAGGCGATTAAGATTTTGAACATGAATGCCCAAGAGCTTTCGCTGGAAGTCTCGCAAATGCTCTCACAAAACTTTATGCTCAATTTTGAAGACGACGGTCTGCGCGAAGAGCGCAGCGAGCAGGAAGAAAGCGAAGACATTGATGACGGACTGCTTAAGGAACTCGGCGAAGACCTGCCCTATGACGGCGAATGGGAAGATGCTTATGAAGACTGGCAGGACCATGGCTCGCGTCGGGAAGAAAACAGCAATTTAGAAGAATTTATCAGCCACAGCCATAGTCTTGAAAGCTATCTGCTCGAGCAATTGGAACAAATGCCGATTAGCGAAGAATTACGCCGTACGGCAGAATTGCTGCTTTATCATTTAGACGAAGACGGCTATCTGCGCGAGCCGCCTCAAAAACTCGCCAAACTCTATCAACTCGAACTCAATGCCGTTAATAAAGCCATTGCCTTGATTAAGAACTGCCAACCCACCGGCGTCGGCGCAGCGGATTTAGAAGAATGTATACACTTGCAATTAGAGCAGCTACCACCTAAAACCCCGCATCTAGGCACCCTCAAGCGCATCATGGCGCGGCATTTTCTGTTTATCGGTAAAAATCCGCAGCTGATCCAGCAGCGTCTCAACCTGAGCGAACGGGAATACCGTCAGGCAATTGCTTTATTAGAAAGTTTGAATCCGCAGCCCGGACAGGGATTTACCCCTTCAAACGGCAATTTTATCCAACCCGAAATCATCGTACGCGAGAAAAACAATATCAGCTATATTGAAATCGATCCTTCGCTCAGCCCTTCGCTGAGCATCAATGAAGAATACGCCGCGATGATTAAACATGCCAATGAGCAAGAAAAAACGCTTTTACAGGCACAACTAAATGAAGCACGTTGGTTTTTAAGCGCGATTGACAAACGTGCCGACATCATCCGCCGCGTAGCAGGCGTCATCGTCGCTTTGCAGCAAGAGTTTTTCCAAGAAGGCGAAAAAGCCATGCGTCCGATGACGCGGCAGAAAATCGCCGATATGTTGGATATTCATGAAAGCACCGTCTCGCGTGCCGTCAATGGCAAATACCTCAGCTGCAAACGCGGTGTTTACGAATTGCGCTATTTCTTCTCCACCCAGCTCGAAAGCACCGACGGCGGCGAAGACCAATCCACCACCGCCATTAAAGCTACTATCACCGAAATGATTGCGGCGGAGAATCCGAAAAAACCTTTGTCCGATCAAAATATCGCCGATCGTTTGGCAGAAGAGGAAGGTTACAAAATCGCCCGTCGTACCGTTGCCAAATATCGCGAAGAACTCAATATTCCCACTTCCACCGAAAGAAAACGCCGCTAATCGCGCGCACTTCATCAGGTTTGTGCGCCGCAAAACAAAAACGCCCGAAAACGGGCGTGAAATAAAAAAGTATCGTCCATTATATAGTCTCTTAACTTCAAAATGAGATTATTCTAAGCGCTTCTCCTGACAAAATGTGTATCTCTAAATCTCATTTTGAAGTTAAGGTACTATAAACAGGCGTCTTTGACCAAATCCGCCAATAACACGCAGCAGCGTTCCAACTGGGATTTTTCAATCCATTCATCCGGCTGATGCGCTTGCAAAATGCTGCCCGGCCCGAGGATGACCGCTTGGAATCCCGCCTGCTGGAAATGCCCTGCTTCGGTGGCATAGGCGACATGTTCCAGCTGAGTGTCGGGCAGATGTCTGGCAAGCAATGCCAGCAATTCGGCATTATCGCGATTGACCAATCCCGGCACGACTGCGCTGGTCAATTCCGTTTCAATCCGCAAATCGCTATTGGCGACGCATAATTGCTGTGCATAAGCCTCAACCCTTGCCAAGACCGCTTCGATGCTTTGCTCGGGCAAATTGCGGATTTCCCAATCTAGCACGCATTCGCGCGCCAATACATTATGCGCGATGCCGCCTTGAATCATGCCGACATGCAAAGAGCTGTGCGGCACATTAAAAGCGGGATTGATTTCCCCGTCGGCAATCAAATCATACATAACTTGCTCGATATAGCCGACCAATTTTCCCGCCTCATGCACGGCGGAAACGCCTTGATGCAGAATTTGCGAGGAATGCGCCGCCATGCCCGTCAAAGTTGTGCGGATATTGACGATGCCTTTTTGCCCGACGACGGGTGCCAGCAAAGTCGGCTCACCGATAATCGCCCAAGCCGACTGCGCCCCCCATTCTTGCAAGGTTCGGGCAATCCGCGGCGCTTTGTCGCAGCCGACTTCTTCGTCATAAGAAAAAGCAAAATACACCGGCTTTTGCAAAGGCAATTGCTGCCAAGCAGGCGCGTTCGCCAATACGCAGGCGATAAAGCCTTTCATATCGCAGACACCGCGTCCGATGAGTTTGTCGCCGCTGTCACGCATGACAAAGGGATCCGCCGTCCACGGCTGCCCTGCTACCGGCACGACATCGGTATGCCCTGAAAAAATCAGACCGCCTGCCGTCTGTGGCCCAATCCGCGCAATCAAGGAGGCCTTAGGCAGACCGTCTTCGTCTTCCAAACGCAGGCAATGAATGCCCAAATCCTGCAAATAGTCTTGCACCCAATCCATCAAGCCCAAATTGCTTTCGCTGGAAATGGTGTTATGCGCAATCAGTTCTTGCAAAATTTCTTGATAATTCATGAATCAGCTCCATCCTATATTCGCCACTAGCGCCAAAAAGACCCAAGCCAAGAGATAGGCTTTAAGCAGCAGCGGAAAGAAAAATTTTACCCAGCGGTCATAAGGCATACCCACCAAAGCCAGCATTGCCAAAGTGCCGCCGGAAGTGGGTGCAATCATATTGGTAAAGCCGTCGCCGACTTGGAAAGCCGACACCGCCACTTGCCGCGTCATGCCGATTAAATCCGATAAAGGAATCATAATCGGCATGGTGGCAACCGCCTGCCCGCTACCGGAAGGGATAAAGAAATTGATGATGCCGTGCACAATGCTCATTAAAATCGTGCTGACGGTTACCGGAAAATCATTCAAACCTGAAGCCAAGCTATTGATAATCGTATCGCCGATAGCACCCTGCTCCAGCAGCACTTGGATGCCGCGCGCAAAGCCGATTAACAATGCGCCCTTGCTGACCGCCGCCGCACCCTCGCCGAATTTTTGCGCAATTTCATTAGGACGCATGCCCACGACTAATCCGCTCAACACGGCAATTAGGAGAAAAATTCCCGCGATTTCATTTATATACCATTTGTATTGAAACACACCGAACAGCATCAATGCCAAGCCGGCAAGGAAAATGCCTAAAATCGTCCAATCTTTGCCGCCCATGCGGTAATCCTTAATCGGTTTTGCTAATGTCAAACCGGCGGTAGAGACGCCAAGCGACAAACTTGCCTGCGGATTGCGGCGGATTTTAGCCAAATAGCGCGCATTATGATGGGCAACTGTTGCCAAAATAATCAAGGCAAACACGCTGCGCACGACAGCGCCGGAGAAAATTTCCAATTGGGCGATTTGATGCGACACACCGACCGTATAAGGATTAATCGGCGACGTGGCGAAACCGAAGCCGATGCCGCCGATAGCAATGCCCAGCCCCACCATGACATCGCCGCCGATTGCCAAGCCTAGTAAAACCGCAATTGGCACTAGGGCGATATTATTTTCATAGCCCACCGCAATGCCCAGTAAACCGAAAGCAAAAGTGCTGATCCACACCAGCAAAGTGCCGCGTTCCTGTCCTAATTTGCCGACCATGCTGCCGACCGCATTTTCCAACATCTGCGTTGCCGACAAAATATGGAACAAACCGCCGGCGATAAAAGCGATAAAAATCACGCTTGCCGAAGCCACCATGCCTTTAGGAATAGCGAAAAAGGCATCTAAAATCGAGAGCCTGCCACCTTCGACCTGATGATAGGTATTGGCGAGCACCATCATGCGCCCGCCGATTTCCGCTCGCTCGAAACTGCCTGCCGGCACAATCCAAGTCAGCAACCATGTAAACAATAAAATATAGAAAATCAGCGCCAAAGGATCGGGAATCCAGCGCAGCATACGATTCATATCTTTCATCTTATTCCTTATTCCGCCGCTTCTTGCAGACGTGCGCGGCGCAAAGCCTTCATCAGTATCGGATGCAAATAGGCATTGGCGCAGACAATCGTTTCCGTATCCAGCATCGCTTTTTCATCGCCGTAATCGCTGACCAAACAGCCTGCTTCCTGCGCAATCAAAATCCCTGCCGCAATATCCCAAGGCTTGATGCCGGACTCGAAATAGCCGTCCTGCCGTCCGCAAGCCACATAGCACAAATCCAAAGCGGCGGCACCCAAGCGGCGCAAATCGCTGAAATCCTCCAGCACCGATTGACAATAGGCGAATTGCTGCGCCATCTGCTCGGGCGTTTTAAAAGGAAAACCGGTGGCAATCATCGCCTTATGGCTGTCGCGCTGCCCATTGGCGCGAATCCGCTGTCCATTGCAAAAAGCGCCTTCGCCGCGTGCCGCGCTGAACATCTCGTCCGTAATCGGGTTATAAACCAAGCCGATTTCCAACTGCCCTTTCTTCAGCAGCGCGATAGAAATCGCAAAATGCGGCAAACCGTGGACGAAATTCGCCGTGCCATCCAAAGGATCGATAATCCATTGATAATCGCTCTCCGCCACGCTCAAACCGCCGAACTCCTCGCCCAAAATATCATGCTCGGGGAATTTATCCTGCAAAATCTGACGAATAATCTGCTCGGATTGCTGATCAATCACGCTGACAAAATCGCCGCGCCCTTTCTCCTGCACCTTAATACGGCTCAAATCGCGATAGCCGCGCTCAATCAGGCGACCCGCTTCTTCCGCCGCACGGCGGGCAATCGTTAGCATAGGATGTTGCATATTTTCTCTCCCAAAAAAAACAGGCGGCATTTTAGCAGAATGCTGCCGGTGCCGCCCGCTAATGCGCATTGCTGCCTACACAGGAGATAGAATAGATTTTTTACAAAAACCGCTTTTAAAGATTTATTTACACGCATTTGCCCCTATAATGCGCACACCGAAATCAAGAGGAAAAGCCATGAGCAAGCTTAACAGCGCAAACCCATCTGCAACAGCGAATCTTAACCGATTCTTTTTGATACTCTTTATTAGCATGGTGAGCTATTTCATTTACTGGGGACTGGGTTATACCCATTACAACCACAGCACACTCTTCCTCCTCGCCACCGCCTTCGGCATCTTCATGGCATTTAATATCGGTGGCAATGACGTCGCCAACTCATTCGGCACCAGCGTCGGCGCCGGCACCTTAACCATCACCCAAGCCTTATTAGTCGCCGCTATCTTTGAAGTCAGCGGCGCCGTTATCGCCGGCGGTGCGGTAACCGACACTATCCGCAAAGGCATCATTGATCTGAATCGCATGGATCTTGAGCCGATTAACTTCGTCTTCATCATGATGTCCGCCCTGCTCTCCTCCGCCCTGTGGCTGCTCTTTGCCACCAAAAAAGGCTGGCCGGTCTCCACCACGCATGCCATCATCGGCGGCATTGTCGGCAGCGCCTTATGCTTGGGTATCATCAGCGGCAACGACTCCGTATCGCTGATTCAATGGAACAGACTCGGACAAATCGCCGCTTCTTGGGTGCTTTCGCCCGTCTTAGGCGGCATCGCCTCTTATCTCATCTTCTCGCAAATCAAGAAAAACGTACTGGATTACAACGTCCTTGCCGATGAAAAATTAAAAGCCATCAAAGCCGAACGCAAAGCCTATAAAAAAAACCACCGCGAACAATTCGAACTGCTCAGCGAATCGGAAAAAGTCACCGCCGCCTCCGCCATGGCACGCGACATAGAAATTTATGAAGACCCCGAGCTTGACCCCGAAGAACTCGAATCCGACTACTACCGCGGACTCTACGAAATCGACCGACGCAAACAATCGCTCAATACCTACAAAGCCCTGCACTCTTGGGTGCCCTTTATCGCCTCTGTCGGCGGCATGATCATCGCCTCTATGCTCATCTTCAAAGGGCTGAAAAACATGAAATTAGGGCTTAGCGACATCGGCAGCTATTTCGTCATCTTCATGTTCGGCGCCGGCATTTGGATGGCAACCTTCATCTACGCCAAAACCCTAAAACGCAAAGACCTCGGCAAATCCACCTTCCTCATATTTTCATGGATGCAAGTCTTTACCGCCGCCGGCTTTGCCTTCAGCCACGGCGCCAACGACATCGCCAACGCCATCGGACCCTTTGCCGCCATTATGGATGTACTCAAAAGTGGCGATATCGGCAGCCAATCCCCCATTCCGCCGGTCGCCATGCTGACCTTCGGCGTCGCCTTGATTGCCGGACTGTGGTTTATCGGTAAAGAAGTCATCACTACCGTCGGCAGCAAATTAGCGGAAATGCATCCAGCCTCCGGCTTTAGCGCCGAACTGGCAGCGGCTTCTGTAGTCATGATGGCATCGATTATGGGCTTGCCCGTATCCAGCACGCATATTCTCGTCGGCGCCGTATTAGGCATCGGCTTAGTCAATCGCAATGCCAATTGGGCTTTGATGAAACCGATTGGGCTGGCGTGGATTATCACCCTGCCCTCCGCCGCTTTCCTATCCGCGACCAGCTTTTTAATCCTGCGCGCGATTTTTTAATTGCTGTCTATCGTCGAAGCAGTGGGAATTCATATCAGATGAGCCGATACTGAATACCTTTCCATTTCTCGACGATAAGATTCAAGCAAAAGGCGGTTCGAATATGCCGGACCGCCTTGCTCTTTTATCAAGCGAAGCACTAAAAATAATGCGGTATCGATTTATACACTTTCTATTTCTGCGGCTACCTGCCGAAACTTAGCGCCTAAATTTGATTTTTTTCGCATCAAATGCGTTCGGATCACGTTGGGCAATCTTTTCTCCCCAAGTATTCAATATCTCCTGCGCATATTCCTCATATTCGGGATCTTCCCTGTTTTGAAGGACATACATCATCTCTTGATAAGCATAAATTCCGCCGCTATCTTCCAATGCCGCGTTCTGCCCGCCCTCATTGCAATACGGCAGGCGAATGCGTAAGGGTTTGATCAGTAAAGCCTCACACAAAATCTCATGCTCCCAATCATCACCAAAATCATAGGTATACATCAGCTTTTCGCCCACCGATAACACATCGGACATCAAAGGCAATCTTTGCGGCTTTCTCTTTTTAGAAGCCGCCTCACTCTGCGAATGATCAAAAAAATCCCATTCTTCATTCGTAGGATAAATCGACGGCGAACGTCTGCCGTGCTTCTGCTTTTTCCAAAAAGAAAATAAATGATAGCCCTGCCACTCAAAAGCGGATTGAATGGCATGATGCAAAGCATCTAAATTCATATCCACCGGCACCAGAATTCTGCGCCAAATTTCAGGTTCGCTATCCACAAGATGAATGCGTAATTGGTAAGCAAGCGTCAGAGGACTTGTCATCATTGCTCCGTTTTTTCAAAAAGATAAATTAAACCATATTTATAAGAGATAGTTACCGCAAAAAATCTGAAGCATTAATTCGCATCCAGATACCGCCGCAAACGAAATACATCATCGGGCGTAATCCGCGCCTGCAAGGGCGTGGAATAGATGCACCAATCGGTAACATCATCCAGCGGCAGAGTATAGCTTTCGCCGCTGTGCATTTCGCTGCGTTCGTCTTCCAGCAAATTGCGGTTACGGTAATCCGCCGCCTCATATGACTAGGCTTCGGGCTCGTCATTATCGTAAATGCGGATGCGGAACAGGCTGACCAGCTCATTATCGAGCTCGTCTTCATCAACACTGCGCAAAACGATATTGATAAAACCGTCTTCGTCTTCTTCAATAGAAAGGATATCGTCCACATCATCACGTTGTAACACTTTCTCCACGCGGCGGCGAATGGCGGCAATATCGGGCGTGGCAATGCGCTCTTTGATGGCGGCAAGATAAATGCTGGGCGCTTGATAGTCGCCTTTCTTCAGCTCTTCATAGGCTTCGCTGTGATGTCTCATAGATTTTCTTTGGCTATTCATTCAGTCTATTGTTCAATCTCATCGCTCAAAAGGCAAGTGCCGAAAAGCGGATACTTTAGCAGATCAAGCGCCAAAAAAATTAGGGTCTGTTGAACATTCATATCTTAAGCCATTGATAAGCAAAGTCTAGAGCCATAACAAAATAAAGCAAGTATAGTCAATTCATGACAAAATTGCACACCTAAAAATATCAAACTTTACTATTGTGCGGGCTAACATATAAAAGCTGTGTCTTTATTTGATCTGAATTGACTATACATTCAAATATTCAGGCGATAAAAAAGCGGACTGTGCGTCCGCTTTTTTATGCGTGATGATTTGTTTTTAAGGCAAACCATCATAGGCAGGTCGGCATGATTACATCATGCCCATGCCGCCCATGCCGCCCATTCCACCCATGCCGCCCATATCAGACGCAGCAGCTTCAGGTTTTGGCAGTTCTGCAATCATGGCTTCGGTGGTAATCATCAAACCGGCTACAGAAGCGGCGTTTTGCAAAGCGCTGCGGGTAACTTTGGTCGGGTCGATGATGCCGGCGGCAACCATGTCCACATATTCGCCGGTGGCGGCGTTATAGCCTTCATTGCCGCTGCCGGCTTTGACTTTATCGACCACAACGGCAGCCTCGCCGCCCGCGTTTTGCACGATGGTGCGCAAAGGATATTCCATAGCGCGACGGGCAATATCGATACCGACTTGTTGGTCGTAGTTATCGCCTTTGAGCTCAGCAATCGCATTAATGGCACGAATCAGCGCCACACCGCCGCCAGGAACGATACCTTCTTCAACCGCCGCACGTGTTGCATGCAGAGCGTCTTCCACGCGGTCTTTTTTCTCTTTCATTTCCACTTCGGTAGCCGCGCCGACTTTAATCACGGCAACGCCGCCGGCTAATTTCGCCACGCGCTCTTGCAGTTTTTCGCGGTCATAATCGGAAGTGGTGTTTTCGATTTGGGTGCGGATAGTGGTAACACGCGCATCAATGTTCGTTTTTTCGCCGTTGCCGCCGATGATGATGGTGTTGTCTTTATCAACGGTAACGCGTTTTGCCGAGCCTAATTGCTCTAAGGTCGCGCCTTCAAGGTTCATGCCGACTTCTTCGGAAATTACTTGTCCGGCGGTCAGAATCGCAATATCTTCCAACATTGCTTTGCGACGGTCGCCGAAGCCGGGCGCTTTAACCGCAGCCACTTTCACGATGCCGCGCATTGAGTTGATCACTAAAGTTGCCAAGGCTTCGCCTTCTACGTCTTCGGCAATGATTAACAGCGGACGACCAGATTTTGCCACGGCTTCCAATACCGGCAGCATGTCGCGGATATTAGAGATTTTTTTGTCATGCAGCAGAATGTAGGGATTATCCAATTCTACGTTTTGCGCCTGTTGATTGTTGATGAAATAAGGCGAGAGGTAGCCGCGGTCGAACTGCATGCCTTCAACCACTTCCAAGCTGTCTTCCAAGCCTTGACCTTCTTCAACGGTAATCACGCCTTCTTTACCGACTTTATCCATTGCTTCGGCGATTTTTGCGCCTACGGTTTCGTCAGAGTTGGCGGAAATGGTGCCGACTTGGGCGATAGATTTGCTGTCATTGCAAGGTTTAGACAATTCTTTCAATGCCTTGACCGCTTCTGCAACCGCTTTGTCGATACCGCGTTTCAAATCCATCGGGTTCATGCCGGCGGCAACAGATTTTAAGCCTTCCGTAACAATGGCTTGTGCCAATACGGTGGCGGTGGTGGTGCCGTCGCCTGCCGCATCATTGGTTTGAGAAGCCACTTCTTTCACCAATTGCGCGCCCATATTTTGGAATTTGTCTTCCAATTCGATTTCTTTGGCTACCGATACGCCGTCTTTGGTAACGATCGGTGCGCCGAATGATTTGTCTAAGACCACATTGCGACCTTTAGGACCGAGCGTGACTTTTACCGCATTGGCGAGAATATTCACGCCTTTCAACATCTCTTTACGCGCTTCTTCTCCGAAACGTACTTCTTTAGCTGCCATAAATTAAACTCCTAAAATTAAGAACAAAAAATTATTCGATAACGGCGAAAATTTCGTCTTCGCGCATGATGATGTAGTCTTCTCCGTCCACTTTGACTTCGCTGCCCGAATATTTGCCGAACAGGATTTTATCGCCGACTTTGACGTTCATCGCTTGTTTTTGACCATTGTCCAAAGCCTTGCCTTCGCCGACGGCAATCACTTCGCCTTGCGAGGGTTTTTCGGTCGCAGAACCGGGCAGAACGATGCCGCCGGCTGAGGTTTTTTCTTCTTCTTGACGTTTAACGATCACGCGATCATGTAAAGGACGCAGTTTCATAAATACACTCCATAAATAAAAAGACTGGCAAATCCAGCAAAAAAGTTCTCCCCCTTTATGTGGCTAGGGGCGGATTTTTCAATCCGGATAAAATAAATGTAATCTTTTGTTAATCTTTGAAAGCATTCACAGCCCCAAGACCGGCAGCGGCTGCGCGCTGAATAATAATATTAAACCTATACCAATCAATAAGAAAGCCCCGATTGCAGCCAGCATCAGCAAACCTTTTTGCGCGGCGGCAGCGGAGAGAGTGAGGCGTTTTGCCGCTTGCTCGCGTCCGTAAATGGTTAATAAGGCGAGGCTAAGCACGGTGATTGCCGTGCCGGCGCTGATGGCGAAAGTCATGGCAATACCCACAGCCCATAATTGCCAAGCGGCGGCGACCGCCAAAGCTAAAATCGAACCGGAACAGGGACGCGCACCAATCGCAAGCAATGATGCCCAAAAAGCCGTCTGTGCTTGCGGTGCATGATGATGTCCGCAGCCGCAATGCTCGTGCGCATGATGATGTTCGGCATGATGCCTTCCGCCGCGGTATTGGCGGACGGCTTTGGCGAGCATATAGATGCCGGCGGCAATGATGAGTGCGTAACTCAAGCGTTCCGCCCAAATAATTTGCGACATGGCATCGCGAATCAGCCATTGCAATGCGCCCACCGTTACCGCCACCCACAGTACCGCGCTGATGCCTTGCAAGACGGCGCCGCCGACCGCCAGCCAGAGCGCATTTTTATAGCCTGAAGGCTGCGTGAGCAAAAAGGTGGTAATCACCGCCTTACCATGCCCCGGTCCTGCCGCATGCAAAATGCCGTAAACAAAGCCGAGGCTGACCAAGAGCCACCATGTCTGCCACTGCGCACCGCCGCGCATTTGGCGCATCAGCATCGTCATTTCGCGGCGGTAATTGTTCTGCCAACGCTGAATATCGAAAACGATGCCCTGCCATAGGGCGCGCAATTCTTCTTGAAACAGCCACAGCGCCAGAAAAAGCACAATCATGGGTAAAAGCCATTTCAGCTGCTTATTTATTGACATAGCAACTCCGCATGTTCAGCAAAATATTGCCCCAAATCATAGGAAACCACCGCGTCTTGATCCAAAGCCGCCGCCTCTTCTTGCTTGGCGCTATCCGGCTTGGCATGGCTGATGTTCAAGCGGCAGGAGGGCATTGGCCGCTGCTTGGGATTATGCAGTATTTCCACGTAATAAGTAGGTTCATAAATTTGATAATACAAAGATTTTACGGGTCTTAGCAAAGGCAGTTCCGTCTCAATAATCAGCTCTCCGTTCGCCTCGTACAAACGCGCGCTATGCGCCTCGCCAAATTTGTCTTTTGGTCGCGTATAAAATTTTTCTGCAAATAAAGGCGTCAGCGTGCGCTCTTCAATCCTTTGCCAACGCGCTTCTTTCTGTTCGTCCGGCGTTTTATTCATTTCATCAATAAAAATAGCGCTATAGATAGGGTCAAAAGCCCAACGCTGCTGCAAGGCGGTAATTTCCCCTGCCGCATTCAGGCGCGGCGTCACTTCCACCAATATCCACACATGCGGATGCGCCGAGACCGGCAGCATCGCCAAACACATCATACAAAAAACAATTTTTCTCAAAAATTTCATTCTCCTTACCTACAAGTCCATTCTGCGGTTTCGGCAAAAAAACGCCCTAAATTCGGATCGCCTTTCTGGTTTTTATCCAATGCCGCCGCTTCGATATATTTTTCTTCGCTGGGTTCTGCCGGCGTAATCGTCAAACGGCAGCCGTCGATTTGCAGCGGCTGCGCCTTGGCATGCAGAATTTCCACATAATATTCAGGCTCATAAATTTGATATTGCAGATGCTTGCTTGGCTCGAGCAAGGGCAACTCCGCTTCGACGAACAAATCATTGCCTTTTTGCACAAGCCTTAGATCGCGCGGTGCGGCAAATTGACGGCGCGGAAAAGTGTATAAACCCTCATCGCCTAGCGTTGCCCGAATATCTTTCTCCAAATCCTGCCACAGGGCTTGACGCTGCTCCGATGTTGCCCCCTGCTCCACTTCTTCCAGCAATAAAGTGGAATAAAAAGGATCGAATTGCCATGACTGCCGCAAGGCGGCAATACGCCCCTGCGCATCTTGCACAGGACGAATTTCCACATCGATCCATACATGCGGATGCCCTAGCGTTTGTAAGCTTAATAGTAGCAATATGAAACAATATCGCCGCACGATTTCCTCTCAAAAAATCGCATCATACGGCAAGTGTGATGAAAATCTAGTGAAAAAATGGCGACATAAAAGGGTAACAATTGCTGAGGATAATCTCCTTCTTTGCACCACATTATCTTTGCACAGAAAAAACCGATAAATCCTCATATTTTTTGCTATATTTCCATTTTCTTTAACCACGGAGCATACGATGAAAAAAACCTTGTTATGTTTATCTTTGCTGGCATTGCAGGCGCAGGCGCAGGCGCAGGAATTTACCCCTGTTAAAGCCTATAGCTACGGCGCGCGCCCCTTTTATCTGATTGACGATTTACCTGCCGGCGAACTCAAAGACAGTCTTGCCGCCTGCAACGCGCAAAGTCCGCAAAAAACGGAGTTCAGCATCGGGCATCGCGGCGCGCCTTTGCAATTCCCCGAGCATACGCTGCAATCTTATCTGGCTGCCGCACGCCAAGGTGCGGGCATTATCGAATGCGATGTGGCGTTTACCAAGGACAAAGAACTGGTCTGCCGGCATGCGCAAAACGATTTGCACACCACGACCAATATTCTCGCCACGCCTTTGGCGGAGAAATGCAGTGTGCCCTTCACCCCTGCCCAATACGATGCCGCCGGTAATTTAATCGAAGAAGCGAAAGTGGAATGCCGCACTTCAGACATCACGCTGGCGGAATTCAAAACACTGACAGGCAAAATGGACGCCGGCAATCCCAAAGCGCGCACGGTGGAAGAATATATGGCGGCAACGCCGAATTGGCGTACCGATTTATACAGCCAAAACGGCACCTTGATGACACATCAGGAATCGATTGAATTATTCAAGGCTTTGGGCGTGAAAATGACGCCCGAGCTGAAAACGCCGGTCGTGGAAATGCCTTTCGATGGCTTTACGCAGGAACAATATGCGCAAAAATTGCTGGATGAATACCAAGCGGCAGGCGTGGCGGCAAGCAAGGTTTTCCCGCAATCCTTTAATTATGCCGATGTGCAGTATTGGATCAAAAACGGCGGCGATTTCGGTAAGCAAGCCGTATTTTTAGATGAGGAACTCGATACCGCCGCGCGCATTGCCGAAATGCCGAAACTGCGCGAAGACGGTTTGAATTATCTGGCGCCCGCCATGCCGATGCTGCTTGCCAATCAAGACGGCAAGATTGTGCCATCGGATTATGCCAAAGCCGCCAAATCGCATGGCTTCAAACTCATTTCATGGTCAATCGAACGTTCCGGACCTTTGGCGAACGGCGGCGGCTGGTATTACAGCGGCTTGAATGATCTCATCAAAAAAGACAGCGATTTGCTCAAAGTCTTGGACGTATTGGCGCAAGAGGTCGGCATTGTGGCGCTGTTTAGCGATTGGCCGGCAACGGTAACTTATTACGCGAATTGCAAGGGATTGTAAAACTTCTCTTTCATTTCCCGCCAAGGCAATGGATTGCCTTGATGGGCACAATAAAAATAGCCGCCTTTCGGGGCGGCTATTGCATGGACTGCCAAGCAGGGCTTATTTGCTCAAATCTATCTGATAGATGGCAAAACCGACTTCGTCCGTACCGACTGGCTTCATCGGATATTGGGCGTATTCCTTAATAAAGGCTTGCGCTTTTTCGCTGGGCGAGGTTTCAAAACGGATGTCAAGTTTGACATCGCCGACAATCGGCGCAATCCGCCAGTTGCCGTCCGCTTTCGGGCTGACTTTGCCATGCTCTTTGCTCTGCGCCGAGATGAAATTTGCCAAGATTTGGCGGTTTTCATCGGGTGCGGCGAAGACGATATGCTTGTCGCCGGTGCCGGGGAATTTATTGCCGTAAGCGCGGTAATTATTGGTAGCAATTAAAAATTCCGCCTTAGGATCGACCGGTTTGCCTTGGTAGCTAAGATTGACGACCCGATGCGCTTCGGGATTAACGAGCTGGCATTCGCCGTCATAGCGGGCGGGCTGGGTGAGGTCGTATTGATATTCCACGCCGTCAATCACATCGAAATTATAGGTGCGGAAACCTTCCCAATTGAGCAGGCTTTGCGCTTTCTCGCTCTTCGGATCGATTTGCAGGAACATGCCCGCGCTGCATTCCAACCATTCTTTCAGCTCTTCGCCGCTTACTTTGACCACTACGAGGGTATTGGGATAGAGATACAGGTCTGCCGCATTGCGGAAGGTCAATTCGCCTTTATTGACTTCGGTGTAGCCGCTCGGGTCGTTTTTGCGTCCGCCGACTTTAAACGGCGCACCGGCGCTTAAAATCGGAATGCCTGCCAATTCCGGCAAGGCTTTGACGGCGTTTTCCACATAGGCTTTTTGCGCGGCATTGACGATTTGAATCGTAGGGTCGTCTTGCACCAAAGCCAAATAGCTGTACATATTGTCGGTAGCATGTCCGATCGGTTGGGAAACAAATTGGCGCGTCGCTTTGTGAACCGGCTGGAGCAGGGCGGCGATTTCCGCATGGTTTTCCGTGGTTGCGGCTTTTTTCTCGGCATCGTAAATAGGACGAATAGCGGCTTTGCCGTCTAAAACCAACCATTTGCCCTCTTCTTTGCCAAGCGTCAAATCTATCACGCTGATGTTATTTGCCCAATAGCCTGCCATTGCTTCCGGCACGCCTTTGACCGTGCCTTTGTCAATATCGGCATGCGGCGATTGTGCAAATTCTTTGTTAGGGAATAGGCGATGGGAATGTCCGAAAATAATCGCATCAATGCCTGCCACGTCCGCCAGATAGAAAGCGGAATTTTCCGCGCCTTCCTGATAGGGATCGTCGGAAGGACCGGTATGCGCCAAAGCAACAATAATATCCGCCCCTGCTTCTTTAATGAGCGGCACATATTTTTCAGCCGTTTTGACGATATCGCGCGCTTCTACTTTGCCTTCCAGATTCGCTTTGTCCCAAATCATGACTTGCGGCGGCACAAAGCCGATATAGCCGATCTTAACTGTATGTTTTGTGCCATTCTCTGCCAATACTTCTTTTTCTTGAATGAAATAAGGCTGGAATGCCGGTTCTTCCGTGCCGGCTTTCACGATATTGGCATTGATAATCGGGAATTCGGCTTCTTTCATCGCCGTTTCCAAATAGGGCAGTCCGTAGTTGAATTCATGATTGCCCAGCGTGCCGACATCATACTTCATGGCGTTTAATGCCATAATCGAGGGCTCGGGACGACCTTCTTTAGCGCCGACCGCCGCCTGATAATCGGAAATCGGATTGCCTTGGATAAGGTCGCCATTGTCCACCAATACGCTGTTAGGCACTTCTTCTCTGGCTTGTTTGATTAAATTTGCGGCGCGGCTGAAGCCGAATTTCTCTGTCGGCGCGTCTTTGTAATAGTCGAAATCGGTTAGGAAACCGTGCACGTCGGTCGTGCCGACGATGCGCAAATTCACGGTGCTGCTACCGGCAGCAAAAGCCAAACGACTGCTGCTGACAGCTACCAGTCCCCCTGCTCCGATTTGAATAAAACGGCGTCTGTTAATCATAGAAAATCCTTTTTAACATATTGTTAAACCTCATGTTTCAATACACAGAACGGACACATAAAGTATCGCTCTATGTGTTGCCCTGAATTGGAAAACTTTATATCTCTTCCAATGCCATTATTCTCCCCGAAGGTAGGGGAAAGAATTGAGAAATTTTTGATGTTTCAACACACAGGGCAACACATAAAGCGTCGCTTTATGTGTTGCCCTGAATTGGAAGAGGTTACACTTCTCCCACAAGATTATCCTCCCCAAAGGGAGGGGTTTCAATCAGTAAGGAAATTTTGATGAAAAATCCGACTGCATTGCAGTCGGATTGTCGGGGGAGAGATTATTTTCCGCTCCAATCTTTGATTGCCGCTTGGCGGATATTGAGTTTGTTCTGCGTATCGCCTTTATAGTAGCCGCTGTCTAAACCGCCTTCCCAATCGCCGTAGTTAGGATTCGGCAAAATAATGAATTTTTTACCGAATTGCGCCTGATTGGCATCAACGAAAGCGCGGCGTTCGGCATTGGATTTGCGGTAAGTGGCGTCGCCGAAATCGTTCAAATTATCGCCGACATATAAAACAATCTCATAGCCTTGATCTTCAATAGCTTTGAAGCGCGGCGATTTATTGGATTTGTCGGTTTTCAAGAACAAGGTTTCTTCGCTCACATTGTGGAAGCCTAGGCGTTTCATATCGTCAATGGTGGCGGCTTTTTCCACATCGTCGCGGCGGTTGGAAACGAAGAATACCGTGCCTCCGTTGGCATTGACATAATTGGAAAATTCCACTGCGCCGGCAATCGCGCCCGATTCTCTGGCGTTCACCCATTGCGTCCAGGTCTCGCCCTCAAAAGGCTGACCGTTTTTCACTTGCCAACCGGCATAAGGGCTGTTGTCAATTAAGGTTTCGTCAAGGTCAACGGCAACGGCTTTTCTCTTGCCTTTAGCGGCTGTGGCAGAATCAAAGGCTTGTTTGGCATAATTAAATGCCTGATAAGCCAGTGCATTGTATTCGCCGGATTGCTGCATCCATACCACGCCCAACGCCGCTTGGTTCTGCAATTGGGCTTCGACAGCGGGCTTCTCGCTAGTGATGCCGCCGGCGCAACCTGCCAATAAAGCAAGAACCAATACATTGATACTCAATCGTTTCATGATTTCTCCTTGTTAAAAAGACTATTGATGATAAGCAGGGCTGAATTCATGCACCGCATCAATCATCGCCTGAGCATTTTCAATCGGCACATCGGGGGTAATTCCGTGTCCAAGATTAAAAATATGTCGATGCCCATGCCCGTAATCCGCCAAGGTATTTTGCACCGCTTGGCGAATGGTGGCAGGGTCTGCCAATAACATCGCCGGATCGAGATTGCCTTGCAAGGCAATGTTTTCGCCTACGATTTTGCGCGCTTGCGCTAAAGAAGTCGTCCAATCCAAGCCTAGGGCTTGCGCACCGCAGTCTTTCATCTGCGTCAGCCATTGTCCGCCGCCTTTGGTGAAGACAATCGCCGGCACGGCATTGCCCTCGCTGTCGGGCTGCAAATTCGCCACGATGCGGCGCATATATTGCAAAGACAAATCTTCGTATGCCCAATGCGGCAATGTGCCGCCCCAGCTGTCAAAAATCATGACTGCCTGCGCGCCGGCGGCAATTTGCGCATTTAAATAATCGCTGACCGCTTGGCAGAGTTTGTCCAATAATAAAGCGATAGTTTGCGGCTCGCGATAGGCAAGGGCTTTGGCGCGCGCATGGTCTTTGCTGCCGCTACCTTCAATCATATAAGTCGCCAATGTCCAAGGGCTGCCCGAAAAACCGATTAAAGGCACGGCGCCATTGAGTTCGCGGCGAATCATTTTGACCGCATCAAAGACATAATCCAAAGAACCGTCGGGCGGCAAGGGCAGGTCTTGCGCTTCTTGCAAGCTGCGCACCGTGCGCGCAAACTGCGGGCCTTCGCCTTTGACAAAACGCAGCCCCAAACCCATCGCATCAGGAATGGTCAGAATATCGGAAAATAAAATCGCCGCATCCAAAGCGAAGCGGCGCAGCGGTTGCAAAGTTACTTCGCAGGCAAGCTCGGTGTGGCGGCATAAATCCATAAAGCTGCCCGCCTGTTCGCGCGTGGTGCGGTATTCAGGCAAATAACGTCCTGCTTGGCGCATCATCCACACAGGAGTTCTTTCTACTTTTTCACCGCGCAGCACGCGCAGAAATAGGTCGTTTTGCATAACAATTTCTCTTTTTTGTCGAATAGAACGTAAATCAGCCGCCTTGCAGCGCAAGGCTTGCCAGAAGGCATTATCAAGATTCGCCTTAGGCATTTCAAGCCTTAACACCGCTATTGATAAGCCGTGCGCCGCTTTGTCTGCGGTTTTTTCCATCATTATCCCGATATATTTGCCAATATCGGCTTGTCATGAAAAGTATTAAGGTTTAAATGTGTTTGATTTATTTATAAATACAGATTCTTAGAGCAAGATGCTAAGCAATGAAAATATTGAAATGCGAAATTTTCGTATTGACTTTATCTTATCCAAGAAGGAAGATATGCGCGCTTTTTTATTTTCAAAGGTATATTATGCGTAAATTATTGTCTTTGGCGGCGGCTATCGCTGCTTGTGCCGCTATGGCGGAAGTCAAAACCTTTCAAGACGTCATGGGACGCGAAGTCTCGGTCGATGTGCCGGTCAAACGCGCGATTCTGACGTTCTATTATCCGGATTATATTGCCGTTGCAGGGGCGGAGAATTTCAAACATGTGGTCGGCATCTCGCGCGAATTCTGGGAAAAATTCAATCCCGGCAGCTGGGGGCTGTATGTGGAAAAAATGCCGGATTTGGTCAATATCGTCGATGTCGGCTATGCCACCAATAATAATTTCTCGACCGAAAAAGCCCTTGCTTTAAATCCCGATGTGCTGATTGTGCCGAAAATCCAGATGGGCGCCTTAGAAAGCGAATTGCCGTATTTTGAAAAAGCGGGCGTGCCGGTGGTGGTGGTCGATTTCAATGATCAAACGGTGGAAAACCACCGCAAAAGCGCGGAAATTTTCGGTATTTTGAGCGGCGAAGAGGCGCGCAGCAAAAAAATCGGCGAGGAATATGCCGCCGGCATTGCCGATATTCAGGCGCGCATAGCGAAAGTCAATGTCGCCAAGCCTAAGATTTATGTGGAATTCGGCAATAAAGGCCCGAGCGAACACAGCTTTACTTTCGGCAAAAACATGTGGGGCGCGATTGCCGAGACGGTCGGCGGCGACAACATCAGCGCGCCGCATATCGAGTCTTGGGGACAACTCAATCCCGAGCAGGTCATCAGCGCGCAGCCTGAAGTCATCATTATTACCGGCACGGAAAATAATGTGGAAACCGCGCCGGAAATCATGGCAATGGGCATTGATATTGCAGAAGAAGATGCGCGCAAACGCTTATCAGGATTTGTCACGCGCGCAGGTTGGGCGGAATTGCCGGCAGTAAAAAACCAACGCGTTTACGGTCTGTATCACACCGCTTCGCGTTCTTTAAGCGATTTGGCCGCCGCGCAATTTATGGCAAAAGCCCTGTATCCCGAAGCCTTTGCCGATGTCGATCCGCTGAAAACCTATATGGATTTCCATGCCGATTATTTGCCGATTACACCGAAAGGCACGTTTTTCTTAAGTCCGAAAAAATAAATAAACCAATTTTTTAACCATAGGGAAGAACCATGCTGAAAAAACTACTGGTCGCGACAGCTATCGCCGCTTCTTTGGGCACTGCTTATGCAGAAGTGAAAACCATCAAAGACGTACTGGGGCGCGAAGTGAAGATCGATGTGCCTGCCAAGCGCATTATGCTCGGCTTTTATTACACCGATTATCTTGCCGTCGGCGGCGAAAAAGCCTTAGATAATGTGGTCGGTTTTTCCAAAGCGGTATGGACGGATTGGACGCCGACCAGCTGGGAAGTCTATAGCAAAGCCCTGCCCAAGCTCAATGAATTGGCGGATGTGGGCGAAGTGGAAGTCGGAACCTTTTCCGTAGAGAAGGTTTTGTCGCTGGAACCTGATTTGGTCATTCTCGGCGAATGGCAATGGCAGGTCTTGGAGCCTGATCTTGAGCCTTTGGAAAAAGCGGGCATTCCCGTGGTAGTTTTGGATTACAACAAAGAGCAATTGAATTTGCATTTGGACAGCACGCGCATTTTGGGCGAAATTACCGGTCAGGAAGCGCGCGCGAAGGAAATTGCCGATTGGTATGAAGGCGTTGTGAAAGATGTGCATACGCGCGTGGAGAAATCCGGTCAGCCCAAGCCGAAAGTCTATATCGAATTCGGCAACAAAGGACCGGCAGAACAGGGTAACAGCTTTGGCAATACCATGTGGGGACCTTTGGCAGTGCAGGCGATGGGCGACAATATCGCTGCCGAGCATGTGGAATACGCCGGTCCGATGAATCCCGAGCAAGTGATTGCGTCGAATCCCGATGTGATCGTAATTACGGCACGCGAAACCGAGCTGAAGAAAAATGCCGAAGCCATGGTCATGGGTATCCACATTGACGAAGCGGAAGCGCAGAAACGCTTGGCAGGCTATAAGGCGCGCAGCGGTTGGTCCGAATTATCCGCGATTAAAAACGACCGCCTCTACGGCATTTATCAAGGCGCCTCGCGTACCTTAGCCGATGCCGCTTCCATTCAGTTTATTGCAAAAATCCTCTATCCCGAAGCCTTTGCAGATATTGATCCCTTGGCGACTTATTTGGATTATCACAAAAAATATCTTCCTATTGTTCCTGAAGGTACTTTCTACCTGAAGGCGAAATAAGTATGTCGGCTAACGATCTCTTTGTTAGCACGACTATTGCCAACCACCGCCGCCGTGAAAAGCAGCGGTGGTTGACGCTTATGGCTTTTGCAATAATTTGTTTTATTCTTTTAGTCTTGGATTTGGCGACAGGTCCTGCCATGCTCAGCCCGATGGAAGTGCTGCGCGCCTTATTCAAAATGGAGGGTGTGGAGCCGATTTCTTTGAATATCGTGCATGATATGCGCCTGCCCAAGGCTTTTATGGCGGTGGTGGCGGGTATGGCATTGGGCGCAGGCGGTGCGGAAATCCAAACTCTGCTCAATAATCCCATGGCAAGCCCTTATACTTTGGGACTGGCGGCGGCGGCAGGTTTCGGAGCGGCAATTGTGATTGTTTTCGGCAGCTTCGGTCTGCCGCTGATGATTGCCATGCCCTTGGGTGCTTTCTCGATGACGATGATCGCTTCGGGAATTATGTTTTTGTTTGCCTCGATGCGCCGCTTTAGCTCGGCAACCTTGGTCTTGGTCGGCATCGCTCTGCTCTTTTTATTTCAGTCCGCCTCTTCACTGATTCAATACCGCGCCGCACCCGAAGATTCGCAGCGGATTTTATTTTGGCTCTTCGGCACCTTGGAAAAAGCCAAATGGGATACGCTGACAGTCAGCGCCGTAATTACCGCCGTTTGTACCGTGATTTTACTTGCCAATACTTGGCAATTGACCGCCTTGCGCTTAGGCGAAGACCGCGCGGCAAGCATGGGCGTGAATATCCGTCGTCTGCGCCTGAAAGTCTTGGTAGTTGTTGCCGTCATGACCGCTACCGTCATCAGCTTTGTCGGCACAATCGGCTTTATCGGCTTGGTGGCGCCGCATGTGGCGAGAATGTTGGTCGGCGAAGATCAGCGCTTTTTCCTGCCGGCATCTATGCTCTGCGGCGCGGCATTTTTATCCGCCGCCTCGGTGCTTTCTAAAATCATCAATCCCGGTGCACTGTTCCCGATTGGCATCATTACCTCCTTTATCGGCGTGCCCTTCTTCTTTTGGATTATTTTAAGCAGGAAGAACCTATGAGCCTTCAGCTTGAACAAGTCAGCATTTTGCGCGGCGATTTATGTATTGCCGATGCCATTTCCTTAGAACTGCAAAGTGGTAAAGTTTATGCAGTGCTCGGCCCGAACGGCGTCGGCAAATCCTCGCTGATTAAAACTATTTTCGGCGACATCGCTTTTCAAGGCGAAATCAGCTTCAAAAAACGCTATCTGCGCAATGAACGCCTCGCCCATTGGCGCAAAACAATCGGCTATATGCCGCAGGATACGCAAATCGACGCCTCATTAACGGCATTGGAAGTCGTACTCTTAGGCAAACTTGACTCTTTAACTTTGCATATCAGCGATGAGCAGCTGGCAACGGCGGTCGAACTGATGAAGACACTCGGCATTGCCCATTTGGCGCAGCGCGATGTGCTGTCTTTATCGGGCGGACAGCGGCAAATGGTCATGTTTGCCCAAGTGCTGCTGCGCGAGCCGGAGCTGCTCTTGCTCGACGAACCCGTCAGCGCCTTAGACATGCACCATCAATGCGTATTGCTGGAGCAAGTGCGGCAATACACGCGCGAGCGCAATTTAGTCACTATCATGATTCTGCATGATTTAAGCCTTGCGGCGCAATTTGCCGACGAGCTGATTTTATTGGCTCAGGGCAAAATTCAAGCTCAAGGCAGCGCCAGCCACATTTTCCAACGCCATATCATCGAGCGCATTTACCGTGTGGAAACCCATATTTTTACCGACGAAGCCGGCAATACCGCAGCCGTTCTGCCGCGTCGCGCCATTCTTTCCCCCTCACGATAAGGAAAAGCCATGAAAAAAATCTTCTTAGCAAGCGTATTCAGTCTAATAGCCCACAGCGCTTGGGCGGCAAATCATCAAGTCCAAATGCTGGACATCGGTGCGGATAAAGCGCCGATGGTCTTTGAACCGGCAGTATTGCATATCGCCGTCGGCGACAGCGTCACCTTTCTGCCGACCAACAAAGGGCATAACGTGGAAAGCAAAAGCGTGCCGGAAGGTGCGGAGCATTTCAAAAGCGAGCTCGACCAAGAATTCACCGTCACCTTAGACAAAGAAGGCATCTATCTCTACACCTGCCCGCCGCACAGCATGATGAACATGAACGGCGTCATCATCGTCGGCGAGCCTGTCAATTTAGAAGAAAGTAAAGAATACGCCAAAAGCCGCATGGAGCGTCGCGCCATGTCGAATAAAGGACGTTTGATGCAATATCTGGACAGCATCGACAGCCAAGCTGCGGAACAGTCGGCAGAGGCGGACAAAAACGCCGCACCATAATGGCGAACATCTACATCGCCACCTGCCTTGCTTGGCGGCAGGGCAATGCGCTGCTGCAAGCCTTGGCGCAGCACCTGCAAGCCGAGCTCCTTCCTTGGCAGGAAATTATCCCTGAGCGCATCGGCGGCGCCGCCTTGCTGCCGCTTGCCGCTTGGGATTACAGCGAACAGCCGCAAGCCTATTTGGATTGGCTTGCCGCCTTAGAAGCCGCGCAAGTGCGGCTGATTAATCCGCGCGCCGTACAGACATGGAACATCCGCAAAAGCTACCTTGCCGACTTGTACGCCCAAGGGCTACCCGTGACGCCCAGCATCGTGCTATCAGCTCAGCATCGCACCGACTGGCAAAAGCAGATTGCCGCCGCAGGCTGGGAAAATCCCGTTATCAAACCCCTTATCGGACAAAGCGGCAAAGGCGTGCAACGTCTTGCCCAAATGAGCCATCTCGACGGCGCCTATCCGCAAGGCGCATTGTTGCAAGCCTTTATTCATGCCCCTTTCGGCGAAGTCTGCCTTATTTATCTGCAAGGTGAATATTTCCATGCTATCCACCGCCGTCCGGCGCCTCAAGAATGGCGTGCCAACAGCGCCTATGGCGTTGAAATTCTACCGATAAGTGTTTTACCGCATTGGCGTAAAGCGGCGGATAGGCTGATGCAAGCCCTACCATTTCAGCCTGCCTATGCGCGTATCGACGGACTGATTCAAGAAGATAATGCCTTTATTTGCAATGAAATCGAGCTGATAGAGCCGGCATTGTATTTGCCGCCGGAGCGTATCGGAGAGGCGGCAAAACTCTTGCTGCAGTAAAACTGTGAATACATGAGAATATCGTAAAGTTATCTAAATATATTCCACAGATTTATTCGGTTATACTCAAACCTCTTTCACACAAACCTAATGGAGAATATATGGGTACAGGTATTATCGGCATGATCGTCATCGGTTTCTTAGCAGGTCTGATTGCACGCGCGATCAAGCCCGGCAATGATAAATTAGGCTTTTGGATGACCACGGGCTTAGGCATCGCAGGTTCCTTTGTTGCCGGCTTCCTCGGCTCAAGTCTAGGATTATACCGCCAAGGCGAACCGGTCGGCTTTATCGCCTCCGTTATCGGCGCGATTATCATCTTGGTCGTATTTAGCATGATCGGCAAAAAAAAATAATCTTTCATCGCCGCAAAGCCTGCCGCCGCAGGCTTTTTTTATGCGCGCAATTCCTCTACTATAAACCGCCCTCAATCGCTGAGAAAACAAAAACAGGATACACACATGCAAGCACGCGCCTTTTGCAAAATGCACGGATTGGGCAATGATTTCGTCGTACTGGACTGCCGCCGGCAAGCCTTTGATTGGACAAGCGCAGAAATCCTCTCCCTTGCTGACCGCTACCGCGGCATCGGCTTTGACCAATTGCTGATTATCGAAAACCCCCGCCATCTGCAAGTCGATTTCACCTACCGCATCTTCAATGCCGACGGACAAGAAGTCGAACACTGCGGCAACGGCGCGCGCTGCTTCGCCAAATACCTGCGCGACAAGCAACTATTCGATTTCTCACGCCCTGTACGCGTTGCCGTCAAACGCGGCATCATTGAAATCCGCTACATGGGGCAAATCGAAGGCAAAGACGAATTCTGCGTCGATATGGGCGCACCCGACTTCACACCCTTTACCGCCGCCCAAAACAGCGAACTCTACCAAGCCATCGGCGAACAGACATTCGGCATCGTCTCCATGGGTAATCCCCATGCCGTCTGCGAAGTCGGCGACAGCGCGACGGCAGAAGTCGCGGCAATCGGCAGCGCCCTGCAAAAACATCCGCTCTTTCCCGAGCAAGTCAACGTAGGCTTTATGCAAATCATTGATGAACATCATATTAAACTGCGCGTCTTTGAACGCGGCGTCGGCGAAACCCAAGCCTGCGGCACAGGCGCTTGTGCCGCCGCCGCCGTCGGCATTGCTCGCGGCGTACTGCGCTCGCCCGTGCGCGTCGAACTCAAAGGCGGCAGCCTGCGTATCGATTGGGAAGGCAAAAATCACGCGCTATTGATGAGCGGCGCGGCAGAAAGCGTCTTTGAAGGACAATTGCCCGCCCGCGCATGAGCATTGACAAATACTGCGATTTCCTGCGCTTTGAACGCGAACTGGCATCCTTAAGCATCGCCACCTACCGCCGCCTGCTCGAACAAGCCGACCGGCATTTTGAACACAGCCTCATCCGGCAAAACAGCCATACCCTGCAAAGCTACCTCAACCGACTGCGCCGCCAAGGCATCGCCGCCAGCACCCTCATCCAGCACCGCGCCGCCCTGCGCGGCTACTTCGACTGGCTTAAACGCCAAACCCTGCGTGCAGACGACCCCAGCCTCGCCCTCGTCGTACCGAAAATACAAAACAAAATCCTGCCCAAAACCCTCAGCCCCGACCAAATCCGCCAATTATTGCAAGCGCCTGATGCCGAAGCACCGGCAAGCGAATGGCGCAACCACGCCCTCTTTGAACTCATCTACAGCAGCGGACTGCGCCTTGCCGAAGTCGCCGTCCTCAACGCCGCCCCATTCTCGCCGCCGCCCGACGAACTCGTCATACTCGGCAAAGGCGGCAAAGAACGGCGGATTTTTATCGGTAGACAAGCGCAAACCGCCCTGCAACATTGGCTCAAACTACGCCCGCAATGGCTTAAAAATCCTGCCGAAACCGCCCTCTTCCTCAACCAAAGAGGCACCCGTCTGAGCAAACGCAGCATCGAAAAATTATTAGAACAACATGCCGTCCGCCGCCTAAACGGCATACACGTCAGCCCCCACATGCTGCGGCACAGCTTCGCCAGCCATGTACTGCAATCCTCCGCCGACATCCGCGCCGTGCAAGAAATGCTGGGACACAGCGACCTCTCCACCACCCAAAAATACACCCATCTCGATTTTCAGCATCTAGCAAAAATCTACGACCAAGCACACCCGCGCGCACGCAAAAAAAACCAAGACGGCGAATAAACGAAGCCTCGCCACCAGTCCCGTTTTAAACAATTCACAGAAAAACCATGAACCACACCTCTATGAACATCAAAAAACGTCTATTTCATTCCGTCTTACAGTCAATTCATGACAAAATTAATCATTTTTCAATCGGATAGGTCGGATACTTGTATCCGACATGACTTAAAATATAAATTTATCAAATTCAAAAATCCGATCTACTTCTTTATAAATTATAGTCAATTCATGGCATACCTACCTCACTTAAGCCTCTGGCAAGCCTTTTTGGCAGATGTGGGCATAACGCTCTCGGTTATGGTCTATGCTTTGAGTTTCAACTGGATTTATGACAATATCCGCCTAACATTCATCGCTAAAAATAATCAATTCAAATAAGCGCCTTCATACATAAATTGGTAAAAGTGATGGACACATCTCATAAATCGAGCATTGATACCAAAAAACTTATACCCATCACCCAAGCGCTGCAAAACATCAACCTTGAGGAATACGCACTTTGGCAGCTTATCGCAGCAAAGTCGGCAGCCTAAACGCCGCCACGCGCCAAGAAATCATGCTGGCGCAACTTTGCGCGATAACCGCCAACGCCAACGGCGCACAAGACATAGACATCTACGACTTCGCGCCGAGCCTCGAACGCCCAAAAATGGAATTCGCAGAGGCTTTGGCGGCGATGAGGAAAACTTAAAGCGCAATGTTTTTATGTTGCGCGTATAGTGCAGTCATTTCGGCGATTAAAGCCCCTTTGCTTAAGCCTGTTTCTTTCGTCAAACAGTCGATATGCGCGATGGTTTCCTCGCTCAAAATATAGGTTTTAGGGCGTACGCCCTTTTTTTCATTACTTTTTCTTTGGATTTCTGCTCTTGCTAAAGCCATCATTTTGTCCTATAGTGTGTTCGGAGGCTAGAGACGGCAGGCTCGCCGCCCCTAGCGCTGCTAAACTAATAAGCTGGCAAGCTCACTAGCAGCAGGAGTATGAAAAGTGCGATTTTCATATTTTTCTCCGCCGATTGCCCTTAAGCATTATTGCGGGTTGGGCGTTTAACCCATCAAGACTGGCATCTTGATGGGTTTATTGTATACATATACCAAAATAAGCAAATAATTCCTGCTTTACCTTGCACATACGGCGGCGTATGATGCAAGAAAAAAGGAGAAAGCATGGAAAGGTTCGTTGCGTTTGATGTGGAAACGGCAAATGAAAATAGAAGCTCCATTTGTCAAATCGGTTTGGCGTTTTTTGAAAACGGTCAATTGGTAGAAACATGGGAAAGCCTAGTTAATCCCAAAACGTATTTCGCCGATATGAATATTGCTATCCATAAAATTAGTCCTGAAGATATTGTTGATGCACCTACATTGGAAGAATTAACGCCGCTACTTAAGCAAAAATTTAATGACTGGGGAACGGTTGTGAGTTATAGCGTATTTGACAAGCAGGCATTTGAGCAGGCTCAACTCGGTATTGATTTCGCGCATTGGGTGGATGTGATGTCTGTTACGCGTCGTACTTGGGAAGTATTTGCGCATAAAGGATATGGTTTGAAGAGTGTGAGCAAATATCTTGGCATTAGCAATACTTTGCATCATCATGCTTTAAATGATGCGATTGTTTGCGGTCATATTTTTGCCAGAGCCTTACAGGATTTAAACTGCGATATTAAAGAAATTTTTAAACGCGACTGGCATACCTTGCGTTATTTAAAACGCAAAGGTAAATATGCAGATACGCCTGAAGCCGCAGAAAGAAAGCCTAATCCTGAAGGTATTTTATTTGGCGAAGTAGTGGTATTTACAGGCGCGATGACGTATAGCCGCGCGCAGTTAGAAGATATTGCATTACAAGCAGGGTGCGATGTCGGGAAAGGCGTAACAAAAAAGACGACGCTATTAGTTCAAGGCATACAAGACCCTGATAAAATCAAGGGTGAGTTATCGAACAAAGAAATGAAAACTTTAGCCTTAATTGAAAAAGGCGTTGAAATAAGAATTATCAGTGAGCAAAATTTTTTAGATATGATAAAAGGAGAAGTAGAATGAAAAAATTAGCGGTTTTAGCGGCTTTTCTATCTATTAATGCCTACGCTGAAGAAATCACAGGTGCTTTTGGCTATCAATTTGGCGATAAAATAGATATTTCTTTAGGCGAAGTAAAAAAATTAGAAGAAGGTATTGAATATATAAAATTAAAAACGCCGCCTGAAAATTTTAAACAAATGAATATCGCTTATACTTCTGACACGCAAGAGATTGTATCAGTAATTGGTTTTGCCACTTATAAAGAGCAAGAATGTTTAGATAAAGCGGCAGCTTATCAAAAAGCAATTGAAGAAAAGTATCAAGGAAAAATGCTGCGCCAAATCAGTATGGATGATTTTTCGGTAGAGCTGAAGCAAGGAGATAAATTTATCGGACTGTCTTGCAATTATGACTACAAAATTAAGCAATCTACTTTGACCTTGAGTTACGGCGACAATGCGCGGTATTTCTCGGCAAAAGAAAGAGCAGCTATTCAAAATGCTAAGCAGATAGATAGCTCAAAATTATAGCAATCGGATTAAGTTATTAAGCCCTGCAATTAAGCAGGGCTTTTTTATTGGGTGATTTATGAGCACAACAAGTTTAGGGCGTTTAACGCTAGATTTAATTGCCCGCACGGCAGGATTTACCGACGGCATGAGCCGAGCCGAGCGTGCGGCGGATAACTGGCGGCGCAATGTCGAGCGCAATGCGAAAATTGCGACGGCAGCTTTGGCAGGTGCGGCGGCAGCAGTCGGTGCCTGTTTGCTTACTTTGACGGAACGCAAAAGCCGTTTTGAGTTGGTGAAAAAGATTGCAGGCAAAAAAGCATTGTTGGTGAAAGAGGTGATGATAACACTGCTTACACCGCATAAATTACGGTCAATTACGCCGGACAGAGGCAAGGAATTTGCCAAACATAGTTTAGTTACGCAAACATTAGGCGCAGCCTTTTATTTCCCCGAGCCGCATCAGCCGTGGCAAAGGGGGACAAATGAAAATACAAACGGGTTGCTCAGGGAGTTTTTCCCCAAGCAACAGGATATAAACCGTTGGAGCGATGATTATATTCAATCGGTCGTCGACAAATTAAATCTACGACCGAGAAAGTGTTTAGGCTGGAAAACACCTTATGAAGTTTACTTTAAAAAAGTATTGCACTTGGTTTGACAATTCAAGGACTAAAAAGTCCTTGCGCTCGGCTTTCATCAAGCTGTTCAACATAATCGATAGTAGCATATTGATGCCATTGGGCTTGTTGGTAAAATCATGACAAATTTCTTGTAGCTGCTTTGGGCTTAGTTGTAAACTGTTCATAGGGTCTCTCTCTTTTTTGGATTGCGTTTGCTAAAACATTCTTACAAAAATTTGAGAGACCTTTTCTTTTGCCTCTCATCAGACACACTTTATGGGGCGGTATCCAGCATTTTTCGGGATCCGCCATATGCGGCACGAAACTTTATAATAATTCTATTGACAATATTTATCATTTAGTTTAGGTTTGTCGTCCTCTTTTTTTTAACCATGGAGTGTCTAGATGTACGCAAAAAAACTCGCTTTGTCTTTCGCCCTGTGCGGTGCTCTCAGCTCGCTTGCTGGCGCTCACGGTCTGTGGATCGCCCAAGTCAATGGTGACATGACCTTCAGCTACGGTCACAGCGGCACCAATACTGATGCCTACACGCCGGACAAAATCGTGCAAGCTTTCGGCTTCAAAGCAGACGGCAGCAAAGTGGACGTCGCTACCAAAAAATACGACAACTATGTCACGGCTAATACCGAAGGTGTCGCCATAGTGGCTGGTGTCATGGACAACGGCTACTGGGCCCAAGACAAAAACGGCAAATGGGTGAACCAGCGCGGCGATCAAGTCGATGGCGCCGAATCTTCGGCCAAATCCGCCAAGTACACCGTGGCTTATCTCAACGAACGCGCCAAAGTGCAGCCTGTTGGCCTGAAGTTGGAAATCGTGCCTGCCGTCAACCCTACCACCCTAAAAGAAGGCGACGAGCTGAAAGTGCAAGTGCTCTATCAGGGCAAGCCACTTGAAGGCGCGGAAGTCAGCAACAATTATTTCAACGAACACGCCAAAACCGTCAAAACCGATAAAGACGGCAATGCCACAGTTACTGTCGCCGAACATGCTTTCAATATTGTTGCCGTCGGACACAAGGCCAAGAGTGACGATCGATTTGAAGGCCGCAGCTACCACGCCACGCTGACCTTCGAAGCCAAGCACGACCATCATCACTGACCTCTCTTTGTTAACGGCGTATGCGCCCGGGCATACGCCCCTTCCCCACGAAGACCAGCATGAAATACTTCCTCATCTTCGGCACGCTCCTCTTTTCCCTCACTGCCCGCGCCTATGCTCCCGGCCTTTCCTGCCAAATGCAGGGAGAGACGGTGCAATGCATCGGCAGCTACTCCGACGGATCTTCAGTCTTTGGCGTGGACATCAAAGTTCTCGACTACAATGACAAAGTGCTGTTTGAAGGCACGCTCGACAAGGAAAGCCGCATCGAATTTCCCAAGTCCGTCGTCAGCGAATACTACGTCAAGTTCGATGGTGGTTCCGGTCATATCCTCGAACTGGATCACGCCGACATCCAGTAACACGCATGAGCAAACCCGCTCTGGTTGTCACTGTCACTCCCGCGCGGACCACGCGCGAGACTGCTTATGTGCTGCTCGCGGCACTGGCCGTCATCCTCATCGCCGCACTTATCATCCGCCACAACCAGAAAGATATAGTACCTTAACTTCAAAATGAGACTTAGAGATACACATTTTGTCAGGAGAAGCGCTTAGAATAATCTCATTTTGAAGTTAAGGTACTATACTGACGTCGACGAGGGCAAACAGCGCGGTAGCCACCGCTGGCAGAAATACCGCACCGCAGGTCGCGAGGTCTATCTCGGCGTGAGCGTGGAGCCGCAGACAGCCGGACATTTTCTGTGGATCCTGCCGCCTGCGCGCGAGGAAAACGCGCTTGCCCAATTCGAAGTATGGCTGCATCCCGCAGCCCAACCGCCTGCCCTGCATCATCTTGATGCCGAAGATTTGGTGCCAACAGGCTAGAAGCGCATCAACCGCAGCAACGACATCCGGAGACAACCATGAACACCTTAGTTAATGCGTCAAGTGCAGATAGAATTTCTGCGCTAAAGCCGCGTGCAGCGAGTTCGCCTGCTGTCATTGAAGTATCTTCTAATACGTCATGTAAGACAGCAACAATCTTTTCCGTTTCGCTACCTACTCTTGCCATCACAGCTAAAGGATGCAAGATGTATGGTGCGCCTCCTTTATCTTTTTGCCCTGAGTGATAAGTTGCCGCAATAATAATGGCTTGTTCAAGCGTGGACATTGTCTTACTTACCTCCTAAATCTTGACCGGCATGATACTGTCTAACGTTTTCCATCAATGCTTCTTCGGCATCTTTCGCCGCCTGAATGATTTCCGCTATTTCCGCTTCGCTATAATCCGCCGCTTTTAATACTTCTTCAGGTGATAAATCGCCGGCGAATACGCGCCCACAAAAACCGGCGGCAGCATAGCGCTGCTCCAAAGGATGTTCATCTAAGAATTGACGCACCGGCACCGCTTTTTCGGCTTCCCTTTCTATCTGTCTTTCTAAAAACCGCTCTAAGAGTTCTTTAACATATTCTTCAAAACTGGGGTAGCTTAATTCCTTAGCCGCTATTTTTTGTTCTTCAATCGGCAGCGTTAAAATGCTGTAGTTAATATCCACATCCATCTCATCAGCTAATCGCTGAATATCTTCATTGGTCATCATCTAATTATTCTAAGGATCTAGATTAGCAAGCTAATTTGATAGAGTTTATTGTAGAAGCGAGTATAAATATTTTTCTACATCATCAACACTCTACTTCCAAAGCCAATCGCATTCTTTCAAGTACCATTCAAAATTTTTGCTTACTTCGTTAAATTTTGCAAGCCTTCTTTTGGTAAAACTACAAAAATTTCCTATATAATTGATATATTTACTATCATGATCAAATTCATCTTATACGCTTAAATTAGCTATAATACCTTTTTTATTTTTAGGAGAGCATGATGACAGCAGAAACCTTTGATTTAATTTGTATTGGCGGCGGCAGCGGCGGCGTGGCGACGGCAAGACGTGCGGCGGAGTACGGAGCGAAAGTCGCTCTGATTGAAAAAGCGCGCGTCGGCGGCACCTGCGTGAATGTGGGTTGCGTGCCTAAAAAACTCTTTTGGTATGCCGCCAATACTGCCGAGGCTTTACATAATGCGCCACTCTTCGGCTTTGCCAAACCCGAATCCGTCGCTTTTGATTGGGCGAGCTTTAAAAAGGAGCGCGATGCCTATATTGCGCGCTTAAACGGTATTTATGAGAAAAATCTCGAAAAATCAGGGGTGAGCTTAATTCGCGGCGCAGCGAAATTCATCGATAAAGACACGGTGGAAGTCGAGGGCAAACGCTATCAGGCAAAACATATTCTTATCGCGGTTGGCGGCGCGCCGAGTATTCCCGAGATTACTCAAGCGCAATTGGGCATTACTTCCGATGATTTTTTTGCTTTAGAAAAGCAGCCGCAGCATATGCTGATAATTGGCGGCGGCTATATTGCCTGCGAGATTGCAGGCGTGATGCAGGCATTGGGTAGTCAGGCGGAGATTGTGATTCGCGGCAAGCACTTGCTGCGTCAATTGGATGAAGACATCAGCGGCACACTTGCCGATGCCATGCAGGAACAAGGGATTAAAATTCATCGCGAAGCCAATGTAACAGCGATTGAAAAACAGGACGGACAACTTGAAGTGCAATTGGATAACGGCGAAAACATCCTGACCGATTGCCTGTTTTGGGCGACCGGCCGACGCCCTGCGACGGATGCGCTGAATCTTGCCGCCGCCGGCATTGCCGTGCAAAATAACGGCGTGATTGAAGTCGATGATTATCAAAACACCAATGTGGCGGGCATTTATGCGATTGGCGATGTGGTCGGCAAAATCGATTTGACGCCGGTGGCGATTGCCGCCGGCCGCCGCCTTGCCGCACGTCTTTTTAAAGGCGACAGCCAAGCCAAATTGGATTATGAGAATGTGCCGAGCGTGATGTTTACCCATCCGCCAATTGGCACAGTGGGGTTGGGCGAGCGTGAAGCGCGGGCGCAATACGGCGATACGCTTAAGGTCTATAAAACGCAGTTCACGCCGATGGCGCGCACTTTCGCCGCCCACAAGCCCAAAACGCTGATGAAATTAATCTGCCAAGGCGAACAGGAAAAAATCGTCGGCATTCAGATGATTGGCGACGGCGTGGACGAAATGCTGCAAGGCTTTGCGGTGGCAGTCAAAATGGGAGCTTGCAAAGCCGATTTTGACGATACGGTCGCCATTCATCCGACCAGCGCGGAAGAATTGGTGACGCTGCGCTAAAAAACGCTAATTGAGCAATTTTCCCAAATCATCAAGCGGAAAGTACGGAGCAATTCTGTACTTAGCGCTTGATGATGTTTCTTAAAAACTTAGCTTCAACCTTGAAGTGCAATTAATATAGTCAGTTCATGTCAAAACAACACATGACTTTTACATATCGACGTAAACAATAGAAATATAATGCTTTAAGTGTTCTCTTTTGGCATGAATTAACTATAATCCTCAAGATCTTAATCCCCGATGTGTGGGGCGGTTATTCCAACCGGACGAGTGGTTGACTGGAATTATTCCAATCGTAGTCTTAATCCCCGATGTGTGGGGCGGTTGTTCCAACTGACCATGCCTGAGATTGCCATTGCCTTAATACTACGTCTTAATCCCCGATGTGTGGGGCGGTTTTTCCAACAGATGCTACCTTAGAAGGTACTCTCAGCTTTGGTGTCTTAATCCCCGATGTGTGGGGCGGTTTTTCCAACGAGACTTCATAGGGTTTACAGAGTTAAATGACTGTCTTAATCCCCGATGTGTGGGGCGGTTTTTCCAACTTCTTCTTTAGGCCTTGGTGGGCAAAAAACTCGCGTCTTAATCCCCGATGTGTGGGGCGGTTGTTCCAACACATCCCCCCTGAGGAACAAGTAAATTTGTCATGGTCTTAATCCCCGATGTGTGGGGCGGTTTTTCCAACTCTAATTAGGTGAGCCAACAGGATTTAATCCCTTGTCTTAATCCCCGATGTGTGGGGCGGTTGTTCCAACATACCGAGAACACCACGATAAACTTCATGCCTTTGTCTTAATCCCCGATGTGTGGGGCGGTTTTTCCAACGGATCTCCCTGAAGAACATTTCTCATGCGTATCTTGTCTTAATCCCCGATGTGTGGGGCGGTTTTTCCAACCTATTCGCCTTTCTAAACGCAAAGGTGAGTCTGTGTCTTAATCCCCGATGTGTGGGGCGGTTTTTCCAACATACGATGGTAAAGTAATCTTCTGCGGTCTGCTGGTCTTAATCCCCGATGTGTGGGGCGGTTTTTCCAACATGTACGAAGCTGCCAAAAGGAGAGCGCGATGGTCTTAATCCCCGATGTGTGGGGCGGTTTTTCCAACCGACGGGCAGGGTGACAAGGCAGTCGTAAAAATGCGTCTTAATCCCCGATGTGTGGGGCGGTTGTTCCAACACAATCTGGCAAAGAGGTTAAAATCTCTTCTGTGTCTTAATCCCCGATGTGTGGGGCGGTTTTTCCAACTGACTACCTGTTTTTTCTCCTTGCTTTTCAAATGGTTGAAAGGCGTCTTAGCTAAATTTCTTTTTTGCCAAAAGGAGTTTTTCATGCTGTCGAGTTTTCAATGACTTAGCTTTGTGTCGGAAGAACGTTGAGGCGCGCTATTTTAAAGGCTGTTTATGTGTTGTTCAAGGATTTTGTCGTTGTTTTTATGGTTGTTTAAATAAAGATATAGTCGGAGAAGCGGAAAAGTAGTACAAGGCGAGCCGCAGACAGTACAGATAGTACGGCAAGGCGAGCCAACGCCGTAATATTTTTTCAATTCTTCGACTATAATACATTGTTGCCGGCTGCCTTATGCATAGTCAATTAATGGAAAAATTAATTATTTTTCAATCGGGTAGATGCTACCGTTCCTCTCAACTCCCCAAAACAAAAAACCATATATAGTCAATTCATGACAGAATTGACTATAAAACTACGATATTCTTTTGGATATGACTATAAAATCTGTCTTATCACAAGGAAATGGATTCCAAAATATTTTTCAATCTTCCTTCCGGCTTTCCTTTCTTTTTAATCCAGTCATGCTGAGCAAATTTCTCTCTTAATTGTTGAGGAGAGAAAAATTTAATCAAATCGGCTTTTTCTTCCGTTTTTACAGTCTCATCTTCAAATATGGCGGTCAGATCTTTCAATAGCTCTTCAAATAGTTTCTGCCCTTTATTATCATTTGACTGGAATTTTTCGCCGCTTCCTAATTTTTCGCACCATTTTGCTTTTAAAGCTTCGGCTTTTGGCAGATTTGCCAATTTTGCTTCTTTAGCTTGCCGTTCTTTTTCAGCTGCTAACTGTTCTTTCTTTTCTTTAATGCTGCGCATTTGCTGTTCATCGCATTCAAAATAGCCATAGCCTGAAGCTGTTTTGCTGCCCATGCCTTGATTTTGCAACATTTGAAAGAGCAAATTATTGGCAAAATTCGCCCAAGCTTCGCCATCTTCGCCGCATTCCACCACAAAATAGAAACTGCCTTGACAGGCAATTTGCTGATTGGGAATAGGACTTTCCATTTCATCGGCAATAGCTTGCTTGCCATTGTAATAATCTTGGTGGTGCGTGGTAACGATTTCGCCGACAAATGGCTTGCCGCTATTGGGAATCCACCAGGCATCATGCCAAATCAATGCGCCTGCATTGTCTTCATCGCCAAACAGTACCTGACGGATGTTTTCAGGCAAACCAATACGTTCGGCAAATGCCGCCACCGCCCCCTTTACGCTGGAACCTGCTAACATCGGCATGCCGTAAGTATGGTGCGTAGTCAAGCCCGTTTCCAAAGCAGTGGCACTGCTCATGCCCGTGTACAGTCTGCCGTTGATTCTGGCGGCGGTAAAGGCAAAACGTTTTTCGTCTTGGCTGTGTGTCAACCAGCGTTCATAGGCTAACTCATATAATTTGCTGGCTGAAATTTTGCTGACACGTTCAATCAAATTTTGTTTGCATTCTTTGCTTTCGCCGGAATCCCACACACTTAAACCGCGCTGCATCAACAATCCTGCATGTGCGCTTTTCAGGCTGCCTGAAAGCCGACCCTGCGGCGCAATTAAATCGCGCAAATGATTTCGCATTAAGTTCATGATGTTTCCTTTTCTAGCAAAGCTTGGGTGTAGCGTTTCAACCATGAAGCCGCGTCCAAAGCTTTGCGTGTGAGCAATTGGTATTCGCTGATATTGGCTTGCAGAATATAACTGTGCAGGGCTTGACCATCGTCTTTACCTGTTAATAATTCCGCCAAATGTGCCAATAATTGCGTGTGTTCTTCTTTGCCTTTTGCCAGCAAAAATCCCACTGCTTGGCTTAATCCTGATTGCAAAATCATACTGGGGAAGGTCAATGCCAAGGTGCGGTACTTGGCTTCTAATTCATGTCTTTTTATACGTGCGACCAAAGGATAAGCTGCCTGCGCATATTTTTGGGAACGGATTTGACTCATATTTTCCCCCTATTTCATCAACAAACGGCACAAACCACGACCCACCGTGTGTTTACCGCCGATTTGAATGTTTAATGCTTTTTCAGGCAGCAGCGTATTCAATTCTTGGGCAGATTTTGGATTGTTTTTATCGCGTGATGCCCCAACGCCGAACACACCCCAAAGCACAGTTTCGCAGGGCAAATTTTCTTCCGACCACAATGCGCCGTTTTGAACGATGCGTGTTTTTTGGTCAATTTTGATTCGCATACGGATTTCTGTGGCAGTATCTGCCAAAAAGGAAAACACATCATCAGGCAACACCACAAAACGCTGCGTCAATTCTGCCTGCCAAGCCTCATCATCAGGATAAATAGCTTGGGCGATGGCTTGCGCCCATTCGCTAACAACAGCATTTTCTTGTGCGTCCATATCCAAATCTTCCAGCGCAATTTTATCGCCCAGCAACAGTAGGCTGTCTGAAATCACTTGGGCTTGCTTATCCAATTCAGGAATGGCAAATGATAAATTAGCATCACGCTGATAACGCTTTAAAATAAATGGACAAGTCGCATACGCCACCGTCCCCGCAAACGAACGCACAGGCAATAGCAATAATTGTGCATCGCCAAATGCCACCGCGCCTGCATGTGCAGGGTCGTTATTCTCCGCACCAAATAAGATTTTCACATTTTCTTTGGATAAATGGTGTTCGCAATGTTCATTGCCGAACTCATCGCGCAATACGCCTTTAATCGCCGACCCTGGAACAATCGGCAAATTGCTTGCACGAGAACGCGCAATCGGTAAATCCACCGCGCCCACGCCTTGCCCTGTGCCAACGTGCAAAGCTGATAAAGTGTGTAAATGATATAAACGGTTTTCCATAATTTTTTCCTTTTATTCAGGTAATTGCCAAGCAGAAATAAGACATAAACCAAAACCGTCCAAACGGTCTTGTTCATTTTGACAAAGAGATTGATAATTCAATACGGCAACATCTTTGGCATCAAAAGATTGATTTTCTAAAATTTCCAGCCAATAGACCGAACCCGCCGCCACCGCTTTTCGCATGGCCTTGGGTTGATGTTTTGCCAAATCCCAACCCGATACAGGCTGCCAACGGTCTATTGCCGCCGCCCGCAATTTCACGCGAATATCGGTTTGGGGCAATGTGCCGGTGAGCGTGTCTTTATCCAAGCAATCGGGCAACCAGCCTTGTTCAAACACGGCTGGCGACAATAAAGTCAATTTCAAACCATTGGTTTGTTGAAATTCAGGCTGCCTGAAAAGCTGTTTAGGAACTTCGGTTTTCTCTAAGCGCGATAAACGTCCTTCACCACCAAAACGCACCAAATCATCATTCAATGATTCTGCCGCGGCAATCACAAAGCCATAACGCTCTTCGTGCCAGCCTTGATGATTTTCACATCGCGTGTTGGCAAAATCGTAGGCAGCGCTTTGAAACAGTTTGCCATCTTCACCGGCTAACGTATCACGATCAATCGCCACATGGCTGCGCACTTCTACAGGCAAGTGATTTGCGCCATTTTTTTGAACATCCTCATAAGATAATGATTGACCATCACACTGCCAAGCCAAAAAATCCGCCAAATCCCAAAATGCCGCACCGCTTTGCGGTTTGCCTTTGATAGAAGAAGCCATCTGCACCGGCAACAAATCATGCGGCAAATCCGAACCACAATCTTCAGGCACTTTTTGTGGCGACAAACGCAGCAATTCCACACGATCGGTTTCTTTATTTTTAAGATACAGAGCATCGGCTGGTTTGGGCACAAACACCTGTTTCAGGCTGCCTGAATCGTCCAATTTCGCCAAAAACAAACCGTTTACCGCAATATTTTGCAAAGCCGCTACATCGTAGCTGCCTGAAAAACCGTCCTGCTGCTGCGCCGACACCGTGCGAATCAAACCCGCCGCCGCGCTGGGCAAAGGAAACATGATGTCGTCTGTGTCCGACTGTGCGCCAAAGGGTTTGCCACTGCGAAACACCAACGGCGAAAGCGCGTCAATGATGTAATAATTCATGAATGTTCTCTCCCTAAATCGCGTTGGGTTTTGGCCGCCAGCCAGCGGGCGATGATTAACTCGGTAGCAAGGGCGTTTAAGTCTTGCAAAGCATTGAGGCGGTTTTCCAATTCCGTTTTCACGACAGCATCTATTTTTTTACCGTCATGAGTACGGGCTTTTTCCAACATACGCATCAATTCAGCCATGCGGATTTTTTCCAACAAGGCTTCATCTCTGGGTGTGGGGAAATCGGTAGCCGTAAAAATTTCACGACAATCATAAGCAATACGGCTGCTGATGGTTTTTTCTTGATAAGCCTGCTGCCAGAACCTGAATTTTTCCAATGCAGATGTATCATCCCAACGCAAACGCATATCTACAGTCGCACCGCCGCGCACCGCCAATGTGATGCCCAAAGCATTACGCTGTATTTTTTTGGGATATTTATCGCCTTTGGCTTCTTTTTCGGCGCGTTTTGCCAAGGCACGGATATTGCCCAATGGTGTATTGATGTGGCAAATTGCCAAACCCACCGATAAGGTAGGCGGATTTTCTGCCCCCAAACCATCGGCAACTGGTTTCAAACTAGCTGAAAATTTTTCTGCCAGTGCTTCGGCACACTTAAGGGCTTGATTGAGCGGCACCAAACCCAACACATCATCGCCACCCGCATAAATACATTGCGCCTGATGTTTTTGCATGGTTTGGGGAACACCTTCGGCAAATGCGGATAAATGTTTAGTGATAGATTGATGATGTTCTATTTTTTCTGCTTTATCCAGCAATTCCCCCATGCGATCGCCGTCTGCCAACAACATGGCAAAATAAGGGCATGGCTCGCCATGTGCTTTCCAAATTGCTTTTAAAGCATATTTTAAATTGTCCAATAATGGTTTATCGGCATCGTCACAGTTTTGGTAAGCTGCTTGCAAACGTGCAGGGTATAAAAATTGCGCGTCATACGGAAAATCCGCATAAATTTGATGATTGCCTAAAACGCGTGTTGCCAAGCCATTTTTCACCAATTCTTCATAGGCTTGTTTCACTTGCTCAAAATCGGCATGGTGTTTGACTTCAGCAATCCAACTCTCTACCGCCACGCGAGTGATGGCGGTGAATTGCTCCGGATTACCGCATAAACGCTTGACCACACCTGCACAATCCAGCTGCTCCGATTGGCTCAACCCTAATTTTTTGCGTAACAAAGAACTGTTTTTTTCAGGCAGCACGGTTTCACGCGCACCGTCTAACGATGATTTGGGTAAATTCACTTTGTTAAGTGATGGAGCAAAATCACGAGTGGCTTTACGCGCTGCCAACATGGCGGCGGCTTTTTGGCTGGCTGAAACATATTCTTTCTCATCAGCCATTTTTGCCCACGCGTATTGCACTTCTACATAATCGTTTTTTTGATTATCCCAAAGCTCTTGGCGCAACTGTTTACCGATTTTTTCAAAAACATCATCAGCTTGTTTAACAAAAAAATCCTCTGCGGCTTTTTTGGCTTCTTTGGCAATATTCAACAGCTCTTCTTGAGATTTATTTTTGATGATAACCTGAATTTTATTGCCCACATTTTCAGGCAGCTTGTTTTCTTCTGCATGAGGGAAAATCATTTCCGCACCGCTATTTAGCAAACTTTGCGCCGCTGCTTTGGCAATCTCCGACAACAACCACGACCCCGCCCACAAATCACGACTGCGCCGCGCCGAAGCAATAAATCCTTGCACCGGTCCTACAGACAGGATTAAAACATATGAATTCATTTTGTTTTCCCTAAAATGTTTTTCACTTCTTGGCTGCTATTGGGCAACATCAGCACCATAGCACGCCATTGCGAACCGTTATAAACAGGGCGACTAAACACCGTTGCCAAATGACGCGAATGTTCATCATTTTTGCCAAGTAATTTTCGAAATGCCTCTTTATGCTCACGGCGTTTTTCTTTCCAAGCATCAATCGCATCAATCCACGCGGCTTTGGCATTGCTTTTCAGGTTGCCTGAATGCAAGATTTGACAACCTAAATCACGCATCTCCTGTTCAGAAATCAATGACAGACCTTCTGCTGTAAATGCCCCGCAACCACGTCGAGTTCTTCCGCCAATGCCACCAAAAGTTACCCACCAGCGCAACGTTTCCAATACTTGATTTTTTTGTTCATCGCTGATTTTTTGGTCAAAGCAATATTGCAAATTCCAACGCAAACCTTCTTTGCCCAGCTTCATTTCAGGCAAGCCTGTTCTAGTTCTTCTAGCGGTAAATAAGGCATAACCCAATGTATCATTGATATTTTTAGCGTAGTCTGAAAGCGAGGCTTCTTGGAGTTTCTTTTCCATGGCAACCCGCAAAAACACCAAACTCGCATGACCTCCGCCCTCATCGCCATCATTCATACCGCCCCACAAAGCAAATTCCGCTTTGCGAATATCTTTCAGCTTCCATTTATGTTGCGCCAACAAACGCCACCAAAAACGCAACTGTCCGCGAATCGCTGCCACACGAATCGGTAAATCCGCATCACTGTGTCTTGCTTCAACGCCACCACCGTGAATAGGCGTTACCAATTCACATGAAATCGTTTGCCATTGGGCTTTCACAGCCTCAAAATCCACATCAGGAATGGCAATATTGGGATTAATTTCACGCAATGCCATGTTATTTATCCTTATTTTTGATTAAACCAATTATTTAATTCGCTTGTCAGTCCGGCCAAATCTTTGGTTTCCAAGATATGAATGTCCGAACCTTCGGCACGTTTTTTCATGTGCGTAGCTGTACCTGTTAAAGCACGATAGGAAATTAAAGCCTTACGCGTTCTCAAACCGCCCAATTTTTTCAAAGTTTCCAATTTATAAATGGGCTCGTTGCGTTGTGTATTGTTCAAATGGTCTGATTGAAAATTCACAGTTTTGCATTCCAAAACATGCAATGTATTATTGTACATAGCAACCACGTCTAATTCATTGCGACTATTTTCCTGTAAATCCGCAGAATCAATCTGAACACCAATCGCAAAATCTTGGATTCCTGGAATTTTTTTAATACAATAAAATACATACTCCTCAAACCACGCACCCGCAATATAATCACGCGCTTCAACACTTTCAAAGCGAATAATATTGTCTTTGAAATCAGCCAAGTTGTGTTTTTCTAAAATCTGAATCAGATAATCCATATTTTGATTATCCAAGCGACTTAATTCTACGGTATCTGTGTTGGGGTTTCGCTCTTTGGCTTTGTTGATGGCAAAATTTAATGCACCCAAAACACCGCCCAAACTGTTTCGTGCTTGAATTAATTCTTGTGCCACAGGCAGCCATTGCATATTAATTTGGCGTTTGGCTTTGCCTTCCAATACGGCAAAACCGTGCAACATCAAATAATCTTCAATGCGGATTTTTGGCACATCAAATTTCAAGCATTCGGTACTGTCTAAAATCTGTATTTCACCCGTGCGTTCCAAAACATAAAAGGACGGATAACCCGCATCACGGAAAGTAGAATAAGCCCCAATCGCCATCAATTTCGTGCCGCCTGTTACATTTAAAGCCACTTTTTCTTTGTCCACATTGACCAGCAATTCAAACAAACGCTCACCTATATTTGCCGTATCATATTCATTTTCAATTTGAATTTGTTGAACTTTAACACCACAACGTTCACGCATGACTTTTTCCAATGCGTCGGCTTTTGTTTTCATTCTCGGCGTAACTACCAAAATCACTTCCTGCGGGCGGAATTCTTGCGCCAGCACAGGCACAAAATTCGGCGTAGGTTGCCCAGAAACCAAACAAACATGTACATCAAATTTCATCTTTAGTATCCTCCAATTTTTACTAACAACATACTAAATATCTTTCATTATTTCCATTTTTTTAACCGATAAGCCCCCAAACCAAAAACCGTTTCTTTGCCGATATGCAGCCACTGGCACAAATGCAAAAACACACTCAGTTCAGGCGGAATATCTTCAAACCGACATTCCCCGATAAGCCCACCTAAACTCATATGCTGCTGTTGGCGGTTGGAATAACGCGTCCAATCCTGCCATCGGACTTGGCTCTGCCAAACAACATCTTGGCATTGCCTAGCAAGAGCGGCATAGTCGGCCTCTATCGCTTGAGGAAAATAAAGCTGAGCGATGCTTGAGCTGCGCCGCATCGCCTGCCGCAGCACTTGGTCTGCACTAAAATGTTCTTCTTTAACGACCTTGCCTTGCTGCTGTAGACGCACAGGTGTTAGAAAATTCAGACAGATATGCTCTGGATAGCTCTCTGGCAAGCTGATGCTATTATGATGCCGGATAATATTCCTATCTTTGAGAATAGGATGCCAAGAATCTTGATGCTCTACTGCCAATTCAATCAACTCCGCACGACTTTTCTGCCTACCGATTTGATGATTAAAAGCCTGCTGCAAAGCATAGCTAATCAGCGGCAGATAATGCCGCGCCTCGCCAATCAGCACAAGATTAAAACGATATATCTCGCCGCTTTGCCAATGCGTTTTTCCCTGTAGCGGCGGCTCGATAACATAAGGCGGCGGCGGCGTATTTCTCTGACTGCGATCAAGACGCTGACTCGGCGGCACACTGAAAACGCGGCTATAAAAACAATTATCTTGATGCGGATCTTGCCTGCAAGTACAAATATATTTCATCAAAGCATGCCCCAAAATACCGCGCAAAGTAGAGCCGGCATAAGCAGGAAATTGCACGGCTTGATGCAGCAAAAAACCAAAACGATAACGGGCAATCGGCAAATCGCTCGGCAAATTATGAGGCTGCATCGATCTTCCTTTCTTTTGCCGCCAATCTAAGCATCTCCAGCCCCCTCCTCACAAATCATGCCTTCAGCTTGCGCACATCAAAAGCCTGCAAACTTGCCCCCGCTTCACGCATCTCTTGCGCTGAAAACTCGTTACCGCGCATCGCCAAAGACTGCGGCATCTGCAAAAAATAAAACCGCGCACCGCGCTCGCAAACCTGCGCTGCCAAATGCACAGGCAAAGTCCCCAAAACCACATCGCCGGCATTAATCTCCTCCACCGCCAAATGCGGCACCACCCTATCCACCTGCCAAAGCTTCTGCTCAGCAATCCAGTCTATAGCGCCCTGATGACGCGAAACAAACCAAACCGTCATATCCAGCTCCTTATTGAAAACCGCATCATAAAACAAAGCTTAAACAAACTCGATAAAAACAAATTTTTCTACTCAAAAAAATTTACCATCACGCATAATAAACACCACAACAAACACATAAGGAAACCCATGCGCCACTACTACCTCTTTATCTACGACATCAGCTGCCCCAAACGCCAAGCCAAAATCCGCCGCCTGCTTCAAGCCTATGCCACAGGTAGGCAAAAATCCCTCTACGAATGCAACCTCCACCCCCACGAGCAACAACAACTCTGCAACGACATCAGCGAACTCATCACCGAACAAGACAGCCTTCACTACTTCATTACCGACTCCGAAAAAGCCAAACACTACGGCATAGCCCACCCCTTGCGCCAAGACTATTTCATCATCAGCTAAAGGACAACACATGAGCACCCTCTATATCGACCGCCGCAACCTTAGCCTCAGCATAGAACGCGCTGCCCTAGTCATTCGCGAAAACGAACAACACCTCAACACCCTTCCCCTCAAACTCATCGAACGCCTCTGCATACATGGCGACCTTCAACTCAGCGCACACAGCCTAGGCAAACTCGGCGAACACGGCATTGGCATCGTCATCTTAAGCGGCAGAAACCGCCGCCCCTGCCTATTGATGCCCAATTGGAAACTAGATGGAAAACGCCGCCAACACCAATACACCCAAGCCCAAAACCCTGACTTTTGCCTACAACAATCCCGCCACATCTGCCAAGAAAAACTCCAAGCCCAACTGGAACACCTTCATCAATACCGCCAACCGCCCATTTACCGCCACATCAAATCCATTACCCAACACCTCTCCCACATAAGCCACAGCCCAAGCATCGCCCAAATTCGCGGCATAGAAGGCGCGGCGGCAGCCCAATACTTTGCCGCATGGCAGCACATCATTGCGCACAGCCTGCAATTTACAGGACGCAACCGCCGCCCACCGCGCGACCCAGTAAACAGCCTCCTCTCTCTCGGCTACACCCTGCTACACTTTGAAACCGTCAAACACCTACACCTCTGCGGACTTGACCCCTACATCGGCTACTACCACCAAACCGAACACGGACGCGAATCCCTCGCCTGCGACCTCATCGAAGCCCTGCGCCCGCAATACGATCAATGGATCATTCAACACATCAAACAACAACGCTACCGCGCCCAAGACTTTCGCATCACCGCCAACAATTGCAGCATCAACAAAACCGCCCGCCAACACTTCTACCAAGACTACGAACAACTTGCCAAACAACTGCGCCCCCAAATCCACCACCGCTGCCGCCAACTACTCAAAACCCTAGATCCCGCCCACGACAGAAACAGCGACCACCTCCACATCATCGACAAAACAAACAACAGCGAAACAACATCATGAACTGGATAATCGCCTACGACATCACAGACAAACGCCGCCTGCAAAAAATCCACCGCCAACTCACAGACATCGCCATCTCATTGCAAAACAGCACCTTTCTATACCAAGGCAATGAAACACAACTCATAGAAACACTCGAACAACTCATGCAAAACCTAGACCCTAAAAAAGACGACCTACGCGCCTACTCTCTCGCCGGCAAACTCTACCGCCTAGGCAAACCCAGCCTAGGCACAGGCATCAGCCTCGGCAACTTTCCGAAAACCCCATCGCCATATTTAAAACACAAAACATAAAACACCCCTTGAACGGCGCGCAAACAGCCTTTAAAATAGCGCGCCTCAACGTTCTTCCGACACAAAGCTAAGTCATTGAAAACTCGACAGCATGAAAAACTCCTTTTGGCAAAAAAGAAATTTAGCTAAAGCGCCTTTCAACCATTTGAAAAACAAGGAGAAAAAATAGGCAGTCAGTTGGAACAACCGCCCCACACATCGGGGATTAAGACAAATTTTGTTCCTCAGGGATATCCCTTAGGATTGTTGGAACAACCGCCCCACACATCGGGGATTAAGACTTGAGTAACTCTCTTTCTGCTGCTTCACCTCTCTTTGTTGGAACAACCGCCCCACACATCGGGGATTAAGACCTGAATCGGTTATAACTCATGTAATACCACTCGTCAGTTGGAACAACCGCCCCACACATCGGGGATTAAGACCCAGGGATGAAATCTTGACATGCAAATAGCATATGTTGGAACAACCGCCCCACACATCGGGGATTAAGACGCTTTTTTGCACCATACCTTAAAAACGAATATGTTCCCGCTCTCGTTTTATCGATTATTCAATCGCCAAACAAAAAAAGCCGAGCATTGATATGCTCAGCTTTTTATTTGCCGTATCCATTAAATTCGGCTTTCGCGAATGCTGCCGCCAATGATGGCGGCAGCTAGGTTAGCCTTAGGATTTTCCCACTTGCGCCATAACAAAATCAGGCGAGATGCCGCTGTCGGCGATGTAGTGGCGGTAATCAAGGTCTTTGAAAAAGCCGTGTCCGTATAAAAGCGCGGTTTTAATGCCATAGGCATTACCGCCTAAAATATCGGTATGCAGGGTGTCGCCCAGCATCAGGCAGCGTTCGGGCTGAAAGGCGATGCCACGCGCGGCGAGGCGTTTTACCACGATGTCGTAAATGGCGGGGAAAGGTTTGCCGAAGACGCGGGTTTTCTCATGCACGGCATCAGGGAAGAATAAGGCGTATGTACCTGCTTCGATAGACGATGTTTTGCCAAGGGGCGCGATGAGATCGGGATTGCCGAGCAAGACGGGGCGCGGATGATTGATAAGTGCGGCTTCCAATGCGGCTTGGCGTTCGGCATTCCAGCGGTGCGGCGAGAAGAATAAGAAGCCGTCGGCTTGCAGGAATTGCGGCGCATCTTGGTCGATTATTTGATAATCGGCAAGGTCTGTTTGATGTTCTGCCGCGCCGATTCTGCCCCAAGTGAGTTGACGCAGGTATTCCGCCAAGGCTTCCAAGAGGGCGTCGCGGCTGGTAACGATGTTTTCCAGCGCAAAATCATAGCCTAAGCCCGAGTATTTGCCGAGATAGAAGTTTTTTTCAAAGCCGGCGGCGTTTGAGACGACAAAGCATTCTTTGCCTTGCGCTTGCAGGGCGGCAACGACTTCCGCCGTGCCGGCAATTGCGCTGCTGCCTACGTTTAAGACGCCGTAGGCATCAAATAAAAAGACATCGAATTGTTCGGCGATTTCTTCTAAGCCGCTGACGGCAAGAGCAGGCGCGGCGCGGCGCACTTGCGGCAGACGATGGCGGATACTTTGATAGCGCGCATAGGCTTGAACGGCTGGCATGAGTGTCTCCTAAAGCTAAAAGGCGCAGCTTAGCGCAGAAGGACTTGATTAGGCAATTCATTGCCGTTGGGGTCGTCTTCCGAGGGCATGCGTTCGCGCAGCAGATTGCCCACGTCTTCCAGCAAGGCTTCCAGCGCTTCGATTCTTTCCTTAGCGTAGAGTTTCGCTACCGCTGCATCCGCCAGAATCTGCCATTCTTTTTCATTAATCACGGTATTTAAGCCTTGATCGGCAACGATTTCCAAGCGGTGTTCCGCCAAATTCAGATAAATCAAAATGCCGTTGCGTTCCGCCGTGTCCCAAATCCGCAGATGGGCGAACATGTCTTCGGCACGCTGACGGATGCGCAGATGAAAACTTTGCGTAAAAGGCAGGCTGCGTTCGATGCACAGGCGGATTTCGCCGCGATGACCGCGCTCGGCAAGGGCAATCGCCGCTTCAAGCCGCGCCAAGGCGGCGGCATTGAGCCAGCGCGATTGAAAAGGGGTGGCGATCAAATGCGATAAAGCACGTTTTACTTTGCTGCCAACTGTTTGCGTATTCACCATGAACCTCCTGCTCCGCCACCTGAAAAACCGCCTCCGCCACCGCCGTAACTGCGTCCGCCGCCAAAATTGCCACCCGAAAAACCGCCGCTGCCGCTGCTGATAATAATCGGTCGACTGCCGCCCGAAGCGCCTTGTGCGCCAAAGAAAAACAAAAAGATAACAAAGAAAAAGAAACCGAAAACAAAGGACAGCGCGCCCAAGCCGAAGATGAAATAGCTCAGGCCCGCCACCGCCGCGCCGCCCAGCAAGCCGCTGACAAATTTACCCAAGAACATGGCAAGAGGAAAGCACAGCACAAAAATCATTATCGCGGCAGGCAGCACTTGTTCCAAAGGATCGCCGCTGTCGGCTTTTTTATCCGCCGCAATCATTTGCGCGCGCGTATCGGGGTCGGCTTCCAACTGCGTAATCAGTGCATTGAGCGTATTTTCAATACCTTGCGCATATTGCCCTTGACCGAAAGCGGGCACTAATTGATTGCGCTGAATCCGCGCCACCGAGACATCAGGCAATGCGCCTTCAATTCCCCTGCCCGTCAGAATGAAAAAGCGGCGGTCTTGCAGCGCGACTAAAAACAACAGCCCGTTATTCGCCTGCGCATCGCCCAATTGCCAACGCCGCGCTAAACTCAAGGCATAATCAAAAGCTTCCACGCCGTCGGTGCTATCGACAATAACCACCGCCGCCTGCACCAATGCCTGATCGTGCAGGGCATAGAGGCGGTTTTCAATCCGCGCCACACTTGCCGCATCCAATAATTGCGCTTGATCAATCACAGGGCGGTCAAGCCTCAATTGCTCGGCAGGAACCGCCCACAACGGCGCACAGCAGAACAAGCAGAAAGCGGCGAGCAGATAAGAGAGGCGCGGCAGAAATCTTGCGCTCATTTTATTGTCCGAAGCTTACTTTAGGCGCGGTCGAAATTTGCGCTTCGTTTTCCACGCTGAAATTCGGCTTGGCGCTCAGTCCGGCAAAACCGGCAATCATATTGGTCGGGAATTGGCGCACGCTGCTGTTAAACTCGCGTACGGTATTGATATAGTCGCTGCGCGCAGTGGCGATGCGGTTTTCCGTGCCTTCCAACTGCACTTGCAGATTCTGGAAGACTTCGCTGGCTTTTAATTCGGGATAGTTTTCCGATACCGCAATCAAACGCGATAGAGCACCGCTTAATTGCGCCTGCGCCGCCTGGAACTGCTGCAAAGCATTGGCATCCAAATCGCCGACATTCACATTCATGCTGCTGACGCGGCTGCGCGCCTCGGTTACCTGTGTAAAGACCGATTCCTCATGCGCGGCATAGCCTTTCGCCACTTCCACCAAATTCGGCACCAAATCGGCACGGCGCTGATATTGATTGACCACGTCCGACCAAGCGGCTTTCACGCCCTCGTCCAAACGCTGCAATTTATTATAGGCAGGCACGCCCGTTACAAAGGCGAAACCCACCGCGCCTAAAATCACTATCAGCAAAATGGCGGAAATAGAAGCGCGTCCTTGTTGTCGATTCATGTGTTATCTCTCTTCAAAAAAGGCGCAATATAGCAGAGAAAGCCGCGCTTAGTCCGCATTTCACTATGGCAATACGCAAAGCGGGGCTTTTCGGGCGTATATAGTCGGAGAAGTGAAAAGTAGCACAAGGCGGCGAGCCGCAGACAGTACAAGAGCGTACGGCAAAGCGAGCCAAGGCCGTAATATAGTCTCTTAACTTCAAAATGAGATTATTCTAAGCGCTTCTCCTGACAAAATGTGTATCTCTAAGTCTCATTTTGAAGTTAAGGTACTATACTTTTTCAATTCTTTGACTATAGGTTTAATTCTGCGCGGTCAAGCCGTATAATTAGCCTTTTGCTTTTTCGAGGGAACGCGATGTCTTTTTCGCAATTTTTTGCCGCCAACTGGCTGCTTTTTCTTCTGTTATTCATCGTTTTGGCAGCCATCGCCTTTTATGAATTCAATAACCGCGGCAAGAGCGGACAGCAATTAAGCAATATTGCCGCCAGCGCTTTCATCAATAACGGCGCTTTGCTGCTAGATACACGCACCGCCGCCGAATACAAAGCCGGACATATTGCCGGTGCCAAACACGTCGGCGCCGATAAATTCGCCGATTATGCGCAAAGCCTTAATCTTGCCAAAGACAAGCCGATTATCGTATATTGCCAAAGCGGCTTGAGCAGCCGTCAGCAAGCCAATCTCTTGACCGCGCAAGGTTTTAGCAATGTCTATCAGCTCAAATCCGGCATCGACGGCTGGAAAGCAGAAAATCTCCCCCTAGTCTAAATCAACGAGGATTCTTATGAAAAACGTACTCATGTATATGAAGCCCACCTGCCCTTATTGCCAACGCGCCGCCGAATTGCTCGACGACAAAGGCGCAGTAGTGGAAAGCATCAATATCAGCAAATTCCCCGAGCGCCGCGATGAAATGATCGCCCGCGCCGGCGGACGCAGCACCGTGCCGCAAATCTTTATCGGCGGCACACACGTCGGCGGCTGCGACGATTTATACGCACTCGACGAGCAGGGCAAATTAGACGCGCTGCTTGCCGATTAATATGTCCATTCTCCCCAGCAAAATCGGGCTGCGCTACAGTTATGCGCGCCGCGGCAGCAATTTCATCGGGCTCAATGCGATTTTAGCCGTCATCGGCATCACTATCGGCATCGCCGCTTTGATTGTGGTGCTGTCGGTGATGAACGGCGTGGTCAGCGATGTGCGCGACAAGCTCCTCGCCATGACCGCGCAAGTCTCTCTGCGACCGCGCTTTAGCGAAACCATTGCCCCCGAATTTGATGCCGCCCAATATCTGCGCCAAGATGCGCGCATTCAAGCCTATGCCCCTTATGTGGAAGGACAGGGGCTAATCGGCATGGGCAATTCCTATCAGGGCATTTTGCTGCACGGACTGAATCCCGAAGAAGAAGGCAAAGTATCGGAAACCTTCACCCGCATTCCCGAGCAAGCCCGCAATGCCTTGCAAGCCGGCTCATGGAATATCATTTTAGGCAAAGGCTTGGCGAATCAATTAGGCGTTTTCCCCGGCGACAAAATCACGATTATCGTGCCCAAAGCCAATGCTTCCGCCGCCGGACTGATGCCGCGCCTCAAACGCTTTACCTATGTCGGCGCTTTTGAAAGCGGACATTATCAATACGACCATCAATACGTAATGGTGCATGAAGCCGATGCCGCAACTCTATTGCAATTGCCCGCCGGCGCCAGCGGTTACCAAATTAAAATCGGCGATGCCATGCAGGCGCCCGAAATCCGTAAACATCTGCAAAGCATTCTGCCGCCCGATGTCTATGCCAGCGATTGGTCGCTCGACCAAGCGGTCTATTTCAATGCCGTGCAAATGGAAAAAAACGCCATGTTCATCATCTTATGCCTGATTGTGATGGTGGCGGCATTCGGGCTGCTCTCCTCCATGTATATGGTCGTTACCGAAAAACGCCGCGACATCGCCATCTTGCGCACCATGGGCATGACGCGCGGACAAATCGCGCAAATCTTTATCTCTCAAGGCATGATTTTCGGCAGCATCGGCACGGTCTTAGGCGTCAGTCTGGGCATTGTGATTGCTCTTAACGTACCCTATCTCATGAATGTATTACAGAAAATGACAGGATATGAAATTCCGCCGCAACTGTATTTCGTCGAACAGCTCAGCGCGAAAATCGATCCGGCGGTGGTCATCAGCATCAGCGCGATTACCCTCATCATGACCCTGCTCTTTTCCGTCATTCCCGCCATTATTGCCGCGCGCACCGAACCCGCTCGCGCCCTATCCCAAGAATAAGCATAGGAATAAGCATGAACCAAATTGTGCTGCAAGCAGAAAACCTGCACTTCACATACCGCAGCAAAGGCGAAAACCTCAGCATCTTACAAGGCATCGACCTCAGCATTGCGCAGGGGCAAAGCGTCTCCATCGTCGGCGCATCCGGCTCGGGCAAATCCACCCTCCTGCATCTGCTTGCCGGTCTGGACAGCCCCGACAGCGGCAACATCAGCCTTTGCGGCGAGCCTTTTGTGCAAGCCGGCAAAACCCAGCACAACCGCCGCAGCAAAATGCGCAACCGCTACATGGGCTTTGTCTATCAATTCCATCACCTCTTGGCGGAATTCAGCGCGCAGGAAAACGTCGCCATGCCACTACGAATCCGCGGCATCAGCGACAGCCAAGCCATGCGCGAAGCCGCGCTGTGGCTGGAAAAAGTCGGGCTTTCCGCCAGAATGCGGCACAAACCCGCCGAACTCTCGGGCGGCGAACGCCAACGTGCCGCCATTGCCCGCGCACTTGTCAGCCAGCCGCACTGCCTGCTTGCCGACGAACCCACCGGCAATTTGGACAACGACAATGCCGACAGCGTCTTCGCCCTCATGCAATCGCTGATTCGCGAACAAAACGGTGCGATGATTTTAGTCACCCACGACCTCAACATCGCCCGCCAAACCGATTCCTGCTACTATCTGCATCAAGGCAAATTACATACTCAAGCACCTTAAAGGTGCTTTTTTCATCAAGCAAGGAACAGATTCATGAACGCAGGCAAAGGATTATTGATGGCAAGCATCACGGCATTGATGTGGGGCTTTCTGCCGATGGCGGCGCAACCGCTTTTGCGCCTTATGAATCCGCAAACCCTCGTTACCACGCGCTTTGCCTTTGCCGCCCTGTTTTTATTCGCCTTATTAAGTTATCGGCGAGAACTGCCGACAGCGGCAACTATAGTCGGAGAAGTGAAAAAGTAGTACAAGGCGGCGAGCCGCAGACAGTACAAGAGCGTACGGCAAGGCGAGCCAACGCCGTAATACTTTTTCAATTCTTTGACTATATTCTGCAAACACGCCGCCTCTTCCTATTACTACTCGGCATCATGGGATTATTCGGCAACTTCTTTCTTTTCAGCACAGTCCTGCTCTATCTCAACCCCTCTGCCGCGCAAGTATTGGCGCAACTACAACCCTTTCTGCTGATGTTCGTCGGCATCATCGTCTATAAAGAAAGCATCAACCGCCGTCAAATCATCGCATCCCTGCTGCTCTTTAGCGGCATTCTCCTATTCTTTAACCGCGAATTGCCGCATCTCTTAAGCAAAGACATGCGCAACCAACTCATCGGCATACTCCTAAGCCTGATTGCCTCCGCCGTCTGGGTCGTGTACAGTTTGGTGCAGAAACAATTAAACCGCGCCATGGGCAATACGCAAATCCTAGCCCTCATCTATCTGGGCTGCGCCTTAGCCGGCATTGCCTTCATCGACTGGACAGCCTTCTCGCGTCTGCAAACGCATCATTGGGCATTACTCCTTTTCTGCTGCCTCAACACCCCGATTGCCTACGGCGCCTTTGCCGAAGCCATCCGCATTTGGCAAATCAGCAAAGTATCCGCCACCCTGACCATGGTACCGCTCATCACCATCATCGCCAGCGAAATCCTACACAGTCTCGCTCCTCAACTCATCGCCGCCCCCGAATTAAACGGACTTGCCTACTGCGGTGCCGCCATTGTGATTAGCGGCGCTTTATTGGCGGTTAGCGCGAAATCTTCCCAGAAAAATACCTAAGCGCCTTCGGCACACGACCGCTGTATCGGCGCGATAGGCACAACGGCAATGCGTCCGCTGCTGCTGCGTAAGATTTCCGCTTCAATGCCATAGACTTGGCGCAGACTTTGCTCCGTCAGCACTTCGGCAAAAGCGCCGCTGGCGGCTAATCGCCCCTGCGAAAGCAGAGCCACGCGCTGCATAAATTGCGCGGCAAGGCTTAAATCATGCACTGCCATGATGACTAAAGCGCCGCTGCTTTGCACATAGCTTTGCAAACGTTCGCAGACCATCATTTGATGTCGGATATCTAAGGCGCTAGTGGCTTCATCAAGCAATAATAATCGCGGCTGGCGCAACAGCCGCTGCGCCAATAGCACTAACTGCTGCTGTCCGCCTGATAGACGATTCATCGGGCGCTGATGCAAATGACTGATATGAAAAGATTCCAGCATATTAATCGCACGTTCAACCAGTTCGGATTGCACGCGCAAGCCTAATTTTTCATGACAACCTAATAATAAGGTATCCAGCACGCTCAGCTGCGCTTTCACATGACATTGCTGCGGCATAAAGCCGATTTCCGCAATACGAATCGGGCGCTCCTGCCAAGTAATCCTACCGCTGAAGGCACGCAGATTTGCAATCGCATGCAATAAAGTCGATTTACCCGCGCCGTTCGGACCAATCAAGCCGACCATCTCGGCGGCATTTAATTGCAGGGACAGACGGTCGATAATCGGCTGCCTGCCTGCCGCAACACAGACATTGTCCAAGACTAACATCAGGCGTTTCTCCCTGTACGGCGCAAAACAATCAAAAACAGCATCGGCACGCCTGCCACAGCGGTAACAATCCCGACGGGGATAACCGCCGCAGGCGAAATCCATTTACCCAGAACCGATGCGCCGATCAAAATAATCGCTCCGATCATTGCCGACATGGGCAGAGAAAAGCGATGGTCTTCGCCGACCAAAGCGCGCGCAATATGCGGCGCGACCAAGCCGACAAAACCGATAGTGCCGACAAAAGCCACCGCGGCGGCGGTTAATAAGGCGACAATCACAAAGCTGCGGCGGCGCAATTGCTCTACCGCCACGCCAAGGCTTTGCGCATTCGCCTCGCCCAAGCGCAAAGTCGTCAATGCCCATGTATCGCGCGCAATCCACGGCAAGCACAGCAGCAAGACCACTGTCAGCACGGCAATACTTGTCCAGCTGGATTTCAGCAAACTGCCGAATAACCAAAACACAATCTGCTGCAAGACTTCAGGCGAAGCAAGATATTGCAATAAGGATTGAATCGATTGAAAGAAGAATAAAACCGCAATGCCGCCCAACACCAATACCTCCGGCGCGGCGCTGCGCAGCATGGCAAGCACATAAATCAAGCCGCAGGAAAAAAGCGTCATGACAAATGCCGCGCTCGGCACGAGAATAAACGCCGGTACGGCAAGAAAGCCGCCGAACATAATCGCCAATGCCGCGCCGAATCCCGCGGCGGCGGAAAAACCGAGCGTAAACGGGCTGGCAAGCGGATTGTTTAAAATTGTCTGCATTTGCAGTCCTGCCAAGCCCAAGCTCAAACCGACCAAAGTACCCATAAGAGTCGGCGGCAGGCGTACCTGCCATAAGATGGTAATGATTTTACGATTGCTGCCATCGGCTGCAATCCCCTTCGGACCTGCCCATAATGCCGACCATAAACTGTCGAATGACAAGCCCGCAGGTCCGGTCAATAAATCCAAGCCCATCAAAAACAAGAGCAGCGCCAATGCCAAGACCAAATATAGCAGGGAACGGCGCTGCGCCTGCGTATGCGCATGAACAATCGCGGTATTCAATTGCTATCCTTAAGGCTGATATTGCCACATAAAAATACCGTCGGCAGCAATCGGCAGCCATTTGGCATAGTAATCGCGCAGATTTTGCTCAGGATCGATATCTTCAAACAAATCAGGATATAATTGCTTGGCGATATATTGCGCATAAACATAGTCGGACAAAGTACGCGCACCGCCGTGATAAATCGCATGCACACGGCGGTTTTTCACGGCGGGCAGATCCGTCCAGCCTGGACGCTGCATATAGGCCTGCATACGCGTTTTCAAAGCATCCGCCTGCGCACCGAAGCCCACCGTCACCGACTGCGGTTTATTTTTCCATTTCGAGCCCGCCAAGAAAATGACATCGGGCTCTTGCGTCAAAATATATTCGGGATTCAAAGGTCCCGGGTTACTGATTTCTTTTGCCGCAATATTCTCTCCGCCCAACTGCGTGATCAAAGCGCCCCACATCGTATTACCGTAAGAATTGCCGTATTGCTCCGCGCCGTTTTGCGCCAATTCGACATAGACTTTCGGCCGCGATTGTGCTTTTTCCACCCGCGCCATGATTGTTCCCATCGCCGCCTGATAATTATCCACCAAGGCTTGTGCGCGCGACTCCTGCCCCATCAATTTGCCCAAAACCAAGGTCGATTGCACATGTTTTTCAATCGTTTGCGCATTGTAATCCAAAACCACAATCGGAACGCCCGCCGCCTCAATCGTATGCGCCGCCTCGCCCAAAGCATCGAAATCCCATGCCGCGACAATCAGCACATCGGGCTCTGCGGCAATCAATTTTTCCACTGAAAAACTGTCATTAGCGGTGCTACCCATATCCGGAATATCTTTTAAACGCGGCAAAGCCTGTTCATAGAGAGCATATTGATTAGACCGCCAATCCTTCCATGTGTAACGCGACAAAGCAACCACTTTATCCAAGCCCTCTTTTCCTGTTACCGCCAAATAATCTTCATAATAAAATCCGAGCGCCACCCGCTCCGGCACCGCATTCAGCTTGACTGTCCGCCCTTTAGTGTCGGTCAACTCAATCTCCGCCCAAGCCAGACCGGCGCAAAAAGCAAGCGCCGCCAATAACAAACGTTTTTTCATTTCTTTTCCTTGTACTGAAAGACATAATAAAAAATTTCTGTTGAAATTTCTAGCGGAAATTTTAGCATTAATTGCATAACATATGAAATACTTTTTCTTATTTTATGTAGACTATTAAAAATCTTGTCTTTTCCTGACAAAATCAAGCGGTGTCTTGCCCTATTGCAGAATGTTGATGGAAATTTAAGTGTTATAGAACATAAAAATCAGTGACAAAGTCAGGGTGGAAAATATCGTGGACAGCAGCATGGATGCCGTGCCGCGGTTCATATGTCCGTATTGCTGGCATAAAATCGCGCCGGCGTTTGCCAAAGGCAGACCGCCCAATAAAGCGCCGGCGAAAATCATTTCGCGGCTGCCGCCGAACAAAGCGACAAATCCCGCGCAAGCCAGCGGCATCAGCAGAATTTTTACCGCGGTAATCTGAATAATATCGGGCACACTGCCTTGCAAACGCAGACCATATAAGCTGCCGCCGATAATCAGCAGCGCCAAAGGCGAGGCAGCGTCCGCCAAAATCTCAATCGCTTTGAATACCGGCAAAGGCAATTGCCAGCGGCAGGCGGAAAAGAGCAGTCCTAGCAATAGAGCTAATATCAGCGGTTTTTTCAAAATATTGACAAACATATGAAAAATCTTCGGTTTTCCACCCGCCTGCGCGGCTTGCACATATTCCATCAAAGACAAAAACAGCGGCAGCAAAAGCATCATTTCAATTAAAACATTCAGCGATAAATAAATCCCTGCCGGCCCGCTGCCCAAGACTGCCAAGCCCAAGGGATAGCCGACAAAAACGCTGTTTGAATAAGCGCTTGCCATACCGTCTACCAAAGCCCCGACAGTGGTCTGCCTGCGCCATAGGGCAAACCCCGCACTCAGGGCGAAGACGCAGAGCGTCGCCGCGCTGTAGCCGAATAAATAGGGCGCGATAAAAATTTCGCTTAATGAATAAGAAGACAATGTTTTGAAAATCATCATCGGCAGCGCCACCGCTATCACCAAGCGCGCAAATCCCTGCAAATGCTCGGCATTGATAAATCTGCTTGCCGCTAAAACATAGCCCAAAGCTATCACCATAAACATGGGCATTAAGGTGCTTACAATTTTTAACATCGCCTGTTCTCTGAATTATGCAAAGCTGCCTTTATACGCCGCTTGAGGGCGAATGTATAGTGCGCAAGCGGCGCAGGGAAAAACAGACTTGGCAGGCGATTTAGGATGCATTCTTTATTGTCTCATTTTAATCTGAAGAAACTATAATAAATGAGAATATCTGCTAATATGGTTTCAACATATCTTTTTTGAAGCCGCTTTTTCAGGAGAAACCATGAACGTCGTACGGCAAAAAATCCCCTTTATCAGCCTGTTATTCGCACCGATACTGGCGCTTTATCTGCTTTGTATGTATTGGCTTGATCACAAATCCGAATGGGGAACGACATTCGGGCTGATCAGCAATTTGATGTTTATTTTCTGCAATGCCTATATCGCTTTGTCACTGAATTGGGCGCAATTATGGCAGAGCGAACAAAGCAAGCGTCTATGGATGCTGATTACGGGGATTATTACCCTCGTTTTTTGCCTGATGCTGTGGCAGAAAACCCATTGGAAGGCTTTTTTCGGCACAGGGCAGTCGGAGGCTTACCTCTTCCTGCTGATGTTCTGCCACTCCATCGTCTGCCAACTGCTGATTTATTTAGGCATTGTCCGCCTCAGCCGACGCAATGCTTTTAGTCTCGACAGCAATTTGCTGATTGTCTTTAACCGCTATTTCAGCAGTGCCTTTTTGTTGACGATATTTGCGCTGCTGTTTGCAATTGTATTGGGGCTGGGTTTCGGATTGCTGTATTTGCTCGGTCTGTCCTTGAGTTCGGCAGCGATTTTTACCATCATCGGCTTAACACTGGGCAGCATTCCCGCTTTCTTATTGTTGATTCCGGTGCAAGCACGTCCCTATCCTTTCCCCTATCTGTTTATTTTCCAATGGATTGCCTTGGCATTTATCGGCATTTATCTCGCCATTTCCCTGCTGCGCCTCGATATCAATATCGACAGCGGCATGCGTCTGAGCACCGCCGCCTTTTTATGGTTGCTCGCCGTCATTGCGCATGATCTCAAAAAACCGCAGATACTGCTGAATACGCTGACAGCTGCCGTCGGTTTGATACTGGTTGCCATGAGTTTATACGGTATCGGACTGCGTTTGCACAGCCAAGGCATCACGGAAAGCCGCTTAAGCATTCTATGCCTTGCCCTGCTGCTTTTTATCGGCTTTATCGGTATCGGCATCAAAGCCTTATCCGGCGGTAAAGCCATCAGCGACCGCCTATGCACCTACACGCTCGGCATCATGACCGTTGCTTTGATCATCTTTATCTTCCTGCCGCTGCCGCAATGGACATTAGAAAGCCAAACGGCGCGCTATTTAGACGGACGCAAAAACGCCGAACAATTATTGAAAGAAGACCGCTATTTCTTCAAACAATACGGCGAAGCGGGTGAAGCCGCATTGAAGAAACTGGCCGCCCATTATCAAATTGATAATATAGAAGGCGAGCATGGTATCAAAATAGACAGCATGAATTACGAGCTCTGGAAACAGCGTCTGCCGGCGGACATCGACCGCTATTTCCACCGCATACCGGCAGATATGCCGCTGCCCGACAGTCTGCGCGAATCCCTGCTCAATCATTTATGGCACAGCGACGAAGAAGACTTGCAGCGCGTATTGAACAGCGAAGATCCCGATGCCGCCTTATTTATCATCCGCGTAGTCGATGCCGACCAAAACTCCGCCACCCCCGAATGGCTGGTACTGCCGAAGAATAGCGGTTCATACTTCTATCATTACCGCCTCATCTCAAACACAGAGGCAGAGGAAGAGCGATTGGAAGAAAACCATCTGTATTTTTATGATGAGGCAAATAGCGCCGCTACCATTGCGCAATTTGCACAAGCGCCGCTAGATTACCGCCCGCCGCGTTACGAATACCATAACATTCTCATCGGCGAAGGCGAAGAGCAAATCCACTTGGAAATGCCGCTTATTGAAATAAAAGTAGAATAATATTTCATGAAGAAATCGACATTGTTTTTATTTGACGCAGCTATTTGAAAAAAATACTATTCCAATGTTGTAATTGGCAACATCATATAGAAGGAGAATACCTCATGACAATGAAAGCAGCACGTTGGTATGGTAAAGGCGATATTCGGATTGAAGAAGTCGATATTCCTAGTCCGAAAGCACACCAAGTTAAAATTGCCGTTAAATATACAGGCATTTGCGGTAGTGATTTACATGAATATCTTGGCGGTCCGATTTTTATTCCGGTCGATAAACCTCATCCTTATTCTGGACAACAAGCACCACTGATCATGGGGCATGAATTTTCTGGTGAAATTGTCGAAGTTGGCTCGGACGTACATCATCTCAAGGTAGGTGATCGTATTACCGTAGAACCCATTTTGGCGGAAAACGGTTTAGTGGGGCAGTATAATCTTGATCCTAATTTAGGTTTTGTAGGACTTGCTGCTGACGGCGGTTTTGCCGAATTTTGTGTAGTAGATGCACAATTGGTACATCAATTACCGGAAAGCATCGATTTTGAACAAGCTGCATTAACCGAACCCGCAGCAGTTGCCTTATATGCCGTGCATCAAAGCAAAATTAAAGCCGGCGAAACTGCTGCGGTATTTGGTTGTGGACCCATCGGTTTGCTAGTTATTGAAGCCTTGCGAGCAGCGGGCGCTTCAGAAATTTATGCTGTCGAACTCTCTGCGGAACGTCAAGCCAAAGCTAAAGAATTAGGCGCTATTGTTCTTGATCCTCAAAAAGATGACGTAATCAAAACTATTAAAGACAAAACTAATGGTGGCTGTGATGTTTCATTCGAAGTTACAGGCGTACCGGCGGTATTACAGCAATCAATCGAAGCTGTAAAAAATGACGGTATGGCAGTCATTGTCAGTATTTGGGAACAAGAAGCCAGTATTCATCCTAATGAAATCGTGATTAAAGAAAAAACAGTAAGAGGTATCATTGCCTATCGTGAAGTTTTTCCTGCCGTATTAAAACTCATGGAAAAAGGCTATTTCTCAAAAGATGTCCTTGTAACTAAAAAAATCCAATTGGCTGATTTAGTCAATGAAGGATTCGAAGCTTTAGTGAAAGAAAAAAATCAGGTAAAAATATTAGTTTCTCCTAAATAAAAACATCTAAAAAACGCCGCAAAATGCGGCGTTTTTTATTGCATTTTCAATCGATTTTCTTGCAGGTAGAAATTCCTAGCAAGCGCCATATCGGGCAAAAGCTGATGGCGGCAATAGCGATAAAAATCGCCCCTAAATAGCCCCACCAGCCAATCGTACCTATTGCCGCTAAAACCATCAGCAACAAACCTAAAACGCCGCGTGCAATACGTTCCATTTTTCCAAGATTACAAGGCATAAGGATTCTCCAGATATGAATTAACCATTCCACGGCATACGCGCCAATAAACACAGGACTTGCAAACGGTGCGCATTGCTCAAGATTTTGAGAAATTTCGCCGCTTGTTCGCTCTGCTGCTCAAAAGAAAACTTTTCTAATTCAGCCATACTTTCACCGTTTCTAATTTAGACTTTTCTAATATTTATGTCAGCTATATTTTTGCATCGACTTATAAAAATCTCTCCAATCCCGTGCTGCGCTGCGTAGGCTGTCGGATGGCGGCCTGCAAAGTCGCGGTTGGGGCGTACAGAGATAATTGCTCTTTGGCGCGCGTAATTCCCGTATAAAGCAATTCACGGCTTAATAATTTGTCTTGCTGCCCTGCCGCCAATACCAATGCCACATGTCTAAATTCCGAACCCTGCGATTTGTGAATGGTCAGCGCATAGGCTTCCTGCAAATGCGCAGGGTTAAGGCGTTCAATCAGCACTTGCTTGTGCGGCAAATGCAGGCGCAGGCGTCCGTTTTCGTCTTCCAAACATAGTCCGATATCGCCGTTAAAGACTTCATTGCGGTAGTCATTGGCAGTAATCATCAGCGGTAAACCGTGAAAATGTCCGCCGCGATAGGCGAGATTAACTTGTTGCAAATGGATATGACGCAGGCGGCGGTTGATTTCCGCCGTACCCAATACGCCGTGATGCGAGGCAAGCAAAATGCGGTATTCATCAAATGTGCTCAATAAGGTTTGCGCCGTCGCGCCTGCATTTAAGGCGGCAAAATACGGAGCATAGCCCTGCGCCAATTGCTGATAAATATCGCTTTCCAATTCATAATGATGAATATTGTCATAATGGGCAAAGCAAGCCGCCAATTTTTCCACCGCGGCATCGCCTTGCAAGACTAGCTGCGCTAATTGTCCGATACCGGATTGCGTGCCGAAGCGGTAGTTTTCTTTCAAGGTCACCAAAGCATCTTGCAAACGCGGATGACGCGATAAATCTTGCAAGACCGCCCCCGCCTCCACCGCCGCCAATTGATCGGCATCGCCCAATAAAATCAGACGCGCATCCGCCGCTATCGCCGCAAACAATTGCGCCGCCAATTCCAGCGACAGCATTGAGGCTTCGTCAATAATAATCACGCGATGCGGCAAAGGATTCTCGCGATGATAATAGGCCTTCCCTTCGCCGTTAATCCCGAGCAGGCGGTGCAGGGTTTGCGCGGCGGCAATCTTGATTTCCGCACCGGCTTCTTTCAAAGATTTGTTCAAGGCTTCTTCCATACGTTTCGCCGCCTTGCCCGTAGGCGCGGCAAGCGCCAGACGCTCTGTCTGCCCTGCTGCCGCCAATAAAGCCACCAATTGCGCCACCGTGGAAGTTTTCCCCGTCCCCGGACCACCGTTAATCATTGTAAAACCATGACTTAATGCTTGACGTACCGCCCGACTTTGCTCTTGATTCAAAGACTGGCAATAGGCGGCAATCGTCGTCTCATCCAAATCCAAAGGGGCGGGACGGGCTGCCAAACGCGTCAAAATATCCTTGGCAAGCGCCTGTTCCGACTGATAAATGCGGTTAAGCCACAAATACTCGCCGTCGCTTAGCAAAGGCGCTGCATATTGCCCCTGCCGCACATCGCCGATTAGGAACGGATGATTGATAGCAGGTTCTGTCAATTCACTCAGCTCCAGCAGCGTATGTCCTGCCGCCAAAGCGCTTTGCACCGCCGTAAAGGCTTCTGCAAACGCCGCCTTTTCCGCTTCACTCCCAAAACGGCGCAGCCAATAATCCGCCATTGCTCCGTCGATTTCCGCTTCTGCTTTCATTTCAACCCTTATTCCAAAAGAAAATAGCAGCGCTGCTTTACGCGCCTGTGATTGCAGGTTAGCATAGCACGCTTTATCACCGCACTTGCCGATTTGCCATTACTTCTATGAACTTCCAAGCCATTAACCGCATCGCCATGTGGCGCGTCTTCATTTTGTCCATGTCGGGCTTTATTTTTAACACCACCGAATTTATCCCCGTCGCCCTGCTGACCGATATCGGCAAAAGTTTTGCCATGAGCGCCGAACAGACCGGCATCATGATTACGCTCTACGCTTGGATTGTCGCCCTCTGCTCCCTGCCATTTATGCTGCTTACCGCCCATATCGAGCGGCGCAAATTGCTGCTGATACTATTCGCGATTTTTATCACCAGTCATATTATCTGCGTGATTGCTTGGAATTTCCCCGTGCTGATGATCGGGCGCATGGGCATCGCCTTTGCCCATAGCGTCTTTTGGGCGATTACCGCAGCTTTGGTCATGCGCGTCGCCCCGCGCAGCCGCAAAACCCAAGCCATCGGGCTCTTTGCTATGGGCGTATCCCTTGCCACCGTCTTAGGCTTACCGTTGGGACGCCTCATCGGACAATTCTTCGGCTGGCGCATGACCTTTGCCATCATCGCCGTTATTGCCAGCCTGATTATGATTACCCTGTGGCGCATACTGCCGCAGCTGCCGAGTAAAAACTCGGGCGATTTAAGCAGTTTAAGCAGCCTCATCCGCCGCCCCGCCCTGCTCTGCCTGTTTGCCGTTACCGTGATTTTCGTCAGCGGACATTTCACCGCCTACAGCTACATCGAACCCTTTGCCCTGAAAATCGGCGGCTTCTCGTCCAGCCATACCACCCTGATTTTGCTCTGGTTCGGCATTGCCGGCATCATCGGCAGTCTGGTATTCAACCGCTTCCAACCGCCGCTCAAACAGCATTATCTGCCGCTCTGTCTCTTCATCAGCACCGCCATGATGCTGCTCTTCGCGCCCATTCTCGCCAGCAAAACCCTATGGATTATTCTGCTGCTCATCTGGGGTATTGCCGAAATGGGCGTCATACTCTGCTTACAAATCCGCGTCTTAAAACTCGCTCCCGACGCCACTGATGTCGCCAGCGCCATCTACTCGGGCATTTTCAACCTCGGCATCGGCGGCGGCGCGCTCATCGGCAGCCAAATTGCCGCCAGCAGCTTCGGGCTAAACAGCATCGGCTACACCGGTGCGGTATTCGTACTTACCGCCTTCGCCCTTACCTTGTGGCTAAACCGCCTCAGCCGCCATCTTTACCGCTAAAGGAAGACCATGCGCCAAATCATCTTTGACACCGAAACCACCGGCATGAACAAAAGCAGCGCCGACAAAGCCGAAGGACACCGCATTATCGAACTCGGCTGCATCGAAATCATCGACCGCCGCCCCACAGGTAAAACCTTGCATCTCTACTTCAATCCGGAACAAGAAGTTGACCCTGAAGCCGTTGCCGTACACGGCTTGGACAACAAACGCCTTGCCAAAGAACCGCTCATCGGCGACAAATGGGAGGAAATCGAAGCCTTTTTAGACGGTGCGGACGACCTCATCGCCCACAATGCCGGCTTTGACTGCCAATTCCTCAACCGCGAACTCGCCCTAGCCCGACGCGGCTACCGCATTGAAGACAAATTCAATATTATCGACACACTCGTCCTCGCCAGAAAAGAATTTCCGGGGCAGCGCGTCAACCTCGACGCCCTATGCAAACGCTTTAACATCGACAACAGCGGACGCGAAAAACACGGCGCCCTGCTCGACAGCGAACTGCTGCTTGAAGTCTATCTCAAACTCACCAGCAGACAATCCGCCCTCTTCGGCGCGCCGCAAGAAACCAGAGCGCAACACAAAAAAAGTACAAGCCATAATACGGCACAGCCGGCAAACGGTGCATTTACATGGCTCGCCGCTCAAGCCAGCGAAGAAGAAATCTCAGCACATCAAGCTATTATAGACAGCCTGCGCCGTTAATCACACAAAAAAGCCGCCCATTAACGGCGGCTTTCGCATCTTTTGGCATTTATAGCTTCTTCAGATTAAAATGAGACAATAAAAATTTTCAACATATTGAAAAATATTTCAATATGTTGTTTTAAGGCGTATCATTTTAATCTGAAGAAACTATATATTATCCGTAAAAACAATAAGTTGATTATTGCAACCAAGATCCGTCCTGATGCTGCGCTTCTACGCCGATGCTGCCATAGACCCGCGTTTCGCCGTCCTCATTGCTAATCCCCACATGATTGCCCTGCGAAATGCGCGGCGGCTGACCCACCGGTGCAAACTCCGCCCTGCCTTGCAACTGCGGCGCTTGCTGGCAAGCACTCAAAACCAATAGACAAAATCCTGATAAAAAACAAGTTTTCATCGCTTTCTCCTTCGCTAAAAGGCAAGATTATACGCCCTTTTGCCGCATGAGTTATATCAAGTCAATCTATAAAAAAATTCTGTATAGTCTCTATTCATCCACACGACTCATAGTTAGCTTTTCCGCCCGACATTAGGCGATTAAGAAGATTTGTTTGGATTTAAGGAATATCTATTTACAAAGTCAAAAAACTTGATTATAGTAACCTAACAAAAGGAGAAGTCATGTATTTACGTTTAGCCCTCATTGCCGTCCTCTCTGCCGCTCTGCCCGCCTTTGCTAAAGACTGCCCTCTACCTGAAGGCTTTAGCGCAGTCGATCCCTTTGCCGCAGCAATCAGCGACAGCAAATTGCCCGAAGGCTACGTCTTATTCAACATCTGGGCATTGTGGTGTGCGCCCTGCCGCGAAGAACTGCCGCTACTCGATGCTTATCTCGCAGAAAAACCCGCAGCATTAAACGTATTTGCCCTTAATCTCAATGACGGCGAAGAAGCCGCCGCTCTATTTAAAGATCTGAATATTCAGCATCTCGAGCCGCACAGCAGCGCAGATACGGAATTACTTAGCCGCTTCAAAGCGGTAGGACTTCCTTATACCGCCATTATCCGCGACGGCGAAGTCATCGCCACTAAAAACGGTATCTTAAAAGAAACCGACAGCATTACCGATTTCATCACTTGTCAAACAGGAGAAAATCCATGAAAAAACTCGCTCTTGCCCTTGCATTAGCCCTACCCTTTGCCGCCCAAGCCGCAGACACCGCCAGCAACCAACTCAGCGAATGCTACATCCAAGAAATCATTCCGGGTAAAAACATGACCGGCGGCGGCTTCCTGCTGAAACACAGCGGCAAAGAGCAGAAAATCGTCAAAGCGGAAATTCCCAGCATCACGAAAACTGTCGAATTGCACGAAATGATTATGAAAGACAATGTCATGCAAATGCAGCAAATCACGGAATATCCCTTAGAAGAAGGCGAAAACCGCTTTAAAAAAGGCAGTTTCCATCTCATGCTCATGGATGTCGCCGAAGACAAATTTCCCACAATCGGCTCAACGCACACGGTAAAACTCGGTCTAGATGACGGCGAAGTCTTAGAATGCGAGGCAAAAGTGCTGAGTGTCTCCGAAGTCATGGCGCTTTTTGAAACCAAAGTAGAAAGCGCGCATGTCCATCATCATGATCATCATGGACATAGCGACAAACACGATCACGAGCATGGCGACAAAGCCGCTCCCGCCGTACACAAACATTAAGATCTACAGCCGATATCCTGCGATATCGGCTTTTTTCAAATACCTTTCATTCAGCGATTATAGTTTCTTCAGATTAAAATGACATGCCTTAAAGCAACATATTGAAATATATTTCAATATGTTGGAAGTTTTTATTGCCTCATTTTAATCTGAAGAAACTATAAAACAAGCCGAGACTCTATCATGGCTATCTTAATCGGCTCTAAGCGTATTTTTCCCTGCAATCTGCCATAAACGCGCCACATTTTCCGCAGTAGAAATCAAATTCTCGCGCCCTGCTTGCAAGGTATCTTCCAAGCTGTTTATTTGGCGGATAATCGGAAAGACCGCATCTATGCCGGCTTCATATACCGCAGGATAATCCTCGCGCAGACTGCCGACGATAGCAATAACCGGTTTGCCGGCGGATTTGGCAAGTTTCGCCACACCGATAGGCGTCTTGCCGTGCACGCTTTGTCCGTCCATACGCCCTTCGCCTGTAACGACGATATCCGCATCCGCGATTGCCGCCGCCAAATCCACCGCTTCAATCACCATTTGTATCCCTGAACGCAAACGCACCTGCGGCAATAACATTAGACCACCGCCCATGCCGCCTGCTGCGCCGGCGCCTTTCGGCGTTTGAATGTCTATGCCTAGCTGAGCTTGCACCTGTTCGGCAAAATGACGCAAGGCGGCATCAAGCCTTTGAATATCCGCCTTTGTCGCCCCTTTTTGCGCACCGAAAACCGCAGAAGCGCCATGCTCCCCGCACAAAGGATTATCCACATCGCAAGCCACTTCAATCCGCGTTTCCTGCAGGCGCGGATCCAGCCCGCTCATATCAATCTGCGCCAAATCAGCCAATGCCGCGCCGCCAAAAGACAGGAATTTTCCCGTCTTATCGACAAATTTCGCCCCTAAAGCCTGTAACATGCCCACGCCGCCGTCATTGGTGGCGCTGCCGCCGATGCCTAAAATAATGCGGCGCAATCCCTTATCCAATGCGGTGCTAATCAGCTCGCCGGTACCGTAGCTGGTGCTTATCAGCGGATTGCGTTTGTCCGTCGGCACCAAATGCAAGCCGGAGGCTTCCGCCATTTCAATCACGGCACTTTGTCCGTCACCCGTCATGCCCCAAGAAGCGGAAACCTTATTGCCCAAAGGCGCGGTGACTTGCGTGCTGAATTTCTCGCCCTGCGTAGCATCGACAATCGACTGCACCAAACCTTCGCCGCCGTCAGCCATCGGTACCAGCCGATATTGCGCCTGCGGCAAAATGCGCCGAAACCCTTCGCCAATCGCCTCGGCAACCGCCAAGGCGGTTAAACTTTCTTTAAAAGAATCGGGCGCTATCACTATTTTCATAATTTTCTCCTCTTAAATCAGCAGCAAAGATAATACATAAACGCTCAATATGCCTGTGATGCCCATGATAAAAGTTAGAGCGGTTTGCGTGCGATAACCCTGCTGCGGCGTGAGTTTGGAAAAATTCGTCACGACCCAGAAATAGCTGTCATTGGCATGGGATATGCACATCGCTCCGGATGCAATCGCCATCACGGTCAATGCCGCCGCCATTTCCGTATTTAAGCCTAAGGCGGTCATCATCGAGTCATCCGCATGGAACATGCCCATAATGGAAGCGGTAGTAATAATGGCTACCGTCGAACTGCCTTGGGCGGTTTTCAAAATGGCGGAAATCAAGAAGGGAAAGAAAATGCCGACGCTGCTTAAATTTTGTGCATTTTCCTTGATATATTGCACAAAACCCGCTTGCGTAATCACATTGCCCAATACGCCGCCTGCCGCCGTAATCAGCAAAATCGGGCCGACCATCTGCAACGTATCGTTTGTCAATTGATTAAATTGCGGCATTTTGCCCGTATCCGCCAGCAGCACTATCGCCGCCGATACGCCGATAGCCAAAGCAATCACCGGACTGCCCAAAAATAAGCACAATTGCGCAAATCCGCCGCTAAAGTCCGCAATTTTGACCACAGAACCCAAAGCCATAAAGAAAATCGGCAAAACAATCGGGGCAAGACTAAGCAGGGCATTTGGCAAACGTCCGTAATGGCGCAATAAATCTTCATAGCTTCGCTGCACCTCGGCATCGCTTGCCTGCTCTTGCTCCGCAAGCGGCATCTGCTTGCTAATATATTTGGCAAACAGATAACTGGCTAATAAGACCGGCAAAGAAACCAAAATGCCCACACCAATTACTAACAGCAAATTACCTTCCAAACCGACGGAAGCCGCTGCCGCAATCGGACCGGGCGTCGGCGGAATAAATACATGAGCGGCATACAAACCTGCGCTCAGCGCCACTGCCAAAGCCGCAGGATGCGCGAGTAATTTTTTACGAATCGCCTCGCGGATAGGATTTAAGACCACAAAACCGCTGTCGCAAAAAACGGGAATCCCCACAATCCAACCCATCAGCAACATCGCCAATTCGGGACGCTTCTCGCCTACACGCCGCACCACCATATCGGCCAATTTCAAAGCGGCGCCTGTCTTCTCCAAGACCGTGCCGATAATCGCTCCGAAAATAATCACAATGCCGATGCTTTTGAAAATCGCGCTGAAACCGTCGCCGATAATGCCCGGAATGCTCGCCAAAGGCAGATTCGCCACCAAAGCCAAAGCCAAGGACACCGCCATTAAGGCTAAAAAAGGATGCACGCGCCATTTGGCAATCATAAAAATCATCAAAGCAACCGCGATGACAAAACACACAATCAATCCGATACCTGTCATACAAACTCCTCTATATATTTTTTTTGCTGAAAACATTTGTCGCAAACCTATCATGCCGGCGCAAACGCCCTAGCATTGTATGCTATTTTTCAAACAAAACCATTGTAAAAATATTATTTAACTTCATACTGTTAAAACAAAACACCCAATCAAAAATAAAATCATCCCGACTGATAAAAAACAAAGGATAATTTTTCCCTGAGCCGAATTCCGCTAAAATGCCCTTTTTTCTTAAGGACAAGCACATGATTGATAATGAAGCCTTTAAAGCCGCTATGCGCTTCTTCGCCAGCGGCATTACCGTCATCACATGGAAAACCGCCGCCGCGCCTATCCAAGGCATTACCGTCAGCGCCTTTTCCTCCCTCTCGCTCAATCCGCCTTTGGTCTTGTTTTGTGTGGATCATCAGGCGCATATTTACCCGGAACTCAGTCAGCAGCAACATGTCTGCGTGAATATTCTCGCCGCAGGACAAACCGCCCTCGCCTACCAATTTGCCGGCGGCGACCGCAACCACTTAGAAGCCCATCTGCATCATAACAATGCCCTTGCCCTGCCCATGCTCAAGCAAGCCCAAGCCAATTTGCTCATTAATATCCAAAACATCATCCGACAAGGTGATCATGACATCTTCGTCGGCTTGGTCGAGGAAAGCGCCGTCTATCCGGAACGCGCACCGCTGCTGTATTACAACAGCAACATCAGCGACGGCGTCTAAGCATGGCGCTCATCGACTGCCTGCGCGCCGCCAATAACGCGCGCGCGGCGGATTATCAAGCCCTGTATATCGCCGGACAGCGCGTCGGGCTCATCCGCCGCACACAGAAAAGCCTGCTTGCCGATTACGGCTTTCATCTGCACGCCCAAGGCGAGGCATTGCATTGGCAAAGCCAAGGCGATTGCGCCGCCAACACAGCTTTTCTTGCCGATATCTGCCGACAAATGGCAAAAGACGGCATTGTGCAAGGCTGGCGCGACGAGCTTTATCCCATCGCCATCGATTACCAACAGCTCCCGCTTGCCTTAGTCGAACGTGCCGCCATGCCCTTATTCGGCGCACGCGGCTATGGCGTGCATGTCAACGGACTGGTGCAGAAAACGGACGGCATCTATATGTGGCTGGGTAAGCGCGCCGCCGATAAACCCACCTCACCGAACAAATTGGATCAAATCGCCGCCGGCGGACTACCTTATGGCATCAGTGTCTTTGCCAATATGCAGAAAGAATGCGCCGAAGAAGCCAATATTCCCGCTGCCCTCAGCGCCCAAGCCCGCGCCGTCGGTATGGGCAGCTATTATCATGAAGTGGCAAACGGCATCCGTGCCGATATGATGTTTTTCTACGACCTATGGCTGCCAGCAGATTTTATCCCCAGCAATAGCGACGGCGAAGTTGCGGAATTCTTCTGCTATCCGCTGAGCGAAATCATCGCCATGCTGCGCCAAGACAATCATTCCATCAAATACAATTCCGCGCTGGCAATCATCGATTGCGCCATCCGCCATCAGCTCATCACGCCCGACGAAGCGCATTATCAAAGCATCTGCCACCTCCTGCGCGCACAAGACCATTTCGGAGAAAATTTTCCCGTATAAAAACCGAAAATTAAATAATTCCGCGGAATTTTTCGCCGCAAAGACTTGCAAGGCTGAAAAATTCCGCTATAATTCGCGCTTCCATTTTTTGATGGGTCGTTAGCTCAGTGGTAGAGCAGTTGGCTTTTAACCAATTGGTCGAAGGTTCGAATCCTTCACGACCCACCATCTTTATTATCTCCTTTCTTAGGGGGTCGTTAGCTCAGTGGTAGAGCAGTTGGCTTTTAACCAATTGGTCGAAGGTTCGAATCCTTCACGACCCACCATTTTTTATTCCTTTAGCAATTTGCCATAAAAATTTGTCTCAGCAATCTGAGTATCTTATTATCTTCAAGACAAAATCCCTCTCTCATCTCTTCTTATTCCTCGATTAATCCTGCAAAAAAACGGCAGCATTGCCTAAACTTATTTCTCATTTCATTAGGCTGCTTATCAAGCATAAATTTCAAACGCATGAATATAGTCGGAGAAGTGAAAAAGTAGTACAAGGCGGCGAGCCGCAGACAGTACAAGAGCGTACGGCAAGGCGAGCCAACGCCGTATGCTCTGTGCTGCCTGCGGCCTGCCGCCTTGTACTACTTTTCTACCTCTCCGACATACAAAGACGGGATTACAAAAGATGTATAGTCAATTCAGCTCATATATACTCACCAAACCCCAAAATAACACTTAAAACCTTCTTCGATTGTATCAAACTCTGACAAATGACTTCTAAGCCATCTTTTAATCGTTGCCCAAGTTTGCTCTATTGGGTTTAGCTCAGGTGAGTAAGGTGGTAATGGTAAGATGATGTGTTCATATGGTGTGTTATTGATAAGCTCTTGCAAGTGTTTCATTCTGTGAAATCTTGCATTGTCTAAGATGATGATACAAGGCTTGCCTGTTTGTTTGGTGTGATTGTTAAGACAAGGCAGTAGCATTTGTTCAAACCACGTTTCAAACAAAGCATTTGTCATTGTATTGTTGTAGATGAGTGGAGCAATCAAGTTTTTGGCTTTGTTGCCTATTTGTCCTGCTACTAAGGAGACTCGTTGATAGCGTCTGCCACTGACTTTATCATAGGCTCTTTGACCTTTTAGGCTTCTTGCATGAGTACGGTGCAAGTAAGTGTCAATGCCTGTCTCATCTATATAGACAAGCTCGTAACCTTGTTTGGACGTAGCTTGTAGTTGTGTTAATTTATCTTGGAAGTCTTTGACTTTGTTTGGGTCTTGCTCGAAGTAAGTTGTGGTCTTTTTTTAAGAGTAATGTTCATTGCTTTGAGTGCTTTATGGATTGCCATATCACTACACCCAAATACTTCACCAATTTCACGTAGGTATTTGTCAGGATTTGCTTCTACGTAAGCAAGAAGCTCTTTTCTGTCAAACTTTCTGGGTCTGTTGGTGGGTTTTTTACAAGACAGATTTCCTGTTTCTTTAAGTTGTCGTCTCCAACGAAACACGGTGTGTCTTGATACACCAAAAGCTTCTATAACAAGGTCAATGTTCTTGCATTTGTCATAATAAGCCAAGGCTTTTTGTCTGATTTCTAGTGAATAAGCCATTTGAAGCAGTGATTAGTGAATGGTGATGGAGATATGGGGATGGTTGGTATTTTTTCAAGGTTTGTTGGTTATAAAAACACAGTTTTTATATGTTAGCCCGCACAATAGTAAAGCTTGATATTTTTTAGGTGTGCAACTTTGTCATGAATTGATTATAAAACAAATTAAGACCTTATTATTGCGATTAATCGACCATACAAACATCTCAAAATAAACCGCAGAAATGATCAGATGATGTAAAGAATTTTTAAGACAGAAATAGAAAAACCCCTAAAGGGGCATTCATAAATGGGGTGGATAATGGGACTCGAACCCACGACCTCCGGAATCACAATCCAGCGTTCTAACCAACTGAACTATATCCACCATTGATGTATTGTGGTTCTTTACCGATTTGCTGGCGCACCCGGCAGGGCTCGAACCTGCAACCTACGGCTTAGAAGGCCGTTGCTCTATCCAGTTGAGCTACGGGCACATAAGATAAAGCATTCTTTGATGGTCGGAGTAGAGGGATTCGAACCCCCGACCCCCTGGTCCCAAACCAGATGCGCTACCAAACTGCGCTATACTCCGTTTCAAAGAAGTGCGCATTTTATAGATGCGCACCAAATGCGTCAATATTTTTTTTCGCTATCTGCAAATATTTTTCTATCTCTATGTTTTAAAAAGATACCCAGCGCACCATTTGCGGCACAAATGCCAGAATCACGAGCATCAGCAGCTGCAAGGCGATAAAAGGAATCACACCTTTGTAAATATCGGCGGTTTTCACGCTTATCGGCGCAACGCCGCGCAGGAAGAAGAGGGCAAAGCCGAAAGGCGGCGTGAGGAAGCTGGTTTGCAGGTTAATCGCCACCATAATCGCAAACCATACGGGATCCACGTCCATTTGAAAGAGAATCGGCGCCACAATGGGGATAACGATAAAGACGATTTCAAAATAGTCTAAAACAAAGCCCAGCACAAAAATCACAAACATCACCACAAAAATCGCGCCGATTTTGCCGCCGGGGAGATTAGACAGCCAATGCTCAATCAGCAAATCGCCGCCATAGGCGCGAAATACCAATGAAAATAATGAAGCACCAATCATGATTAAAAAGACCATAGTGCTGATTTGCAAGGTTTCGCGCGGTACGTCAATCAACCAGCGCAGAGAGCTCGGTACGCCGTTTTTTCTATCGACCAAATAGCGGACAAAGGCAATGACTAATGCGCCGAATGCGCCGATGCTGGCGGCTTCGGTCGGCGTGGCAAGTCCCATCAAAATAGAACCTAATACGCAGAGAATCAAAGCCAAAGGCGGTAGCAGCACAAATAAGAGGCGCAAATAGAAGTGTTTGCCGCGCAATTGGGCGCGTTCTGATTTATCAGGCAGGGGCAAGTCGTTCGGCGTAATCAGCGTGCGGATGAATATGTACAATAAATACAAACCGACAATGCACAAGCCCGGCACGACCGCACCGGCAAATAAATCGCTGACGGAGACGGTATCGGGAGCGAAATTACCCATTTTCATTTGCGATTCGCTATAGGCATTGCCTACCACATCACCTAAGACAATCAAGACGATAGACGGCGGAATGATTTGCCCCAAAGTACCGGAGGCGCAAATCACGCCGGTAGAGAGTTTCGGGTCGTAGCCGTTTTTAAGCATGACGGGCAGGGAAAGTAAGGTCATGGTTACCACTGTTGCGCCGACAATGCCGGTGGCAGCGGCTAATAGTGCGCCGACAATGGTGACGGTAAATGCCAAACCGCCGCGCATGCCGCCGAATAAGAGCGTCATCATACTTAGCAAATCTTCGGCAATTTTCGCTTTTTGCAGGGTCAGCCCCATAAAAACGAAGGTAGGCACGGAAATCAGGGTTTCATTGGTCATCACGCCGCCGAACAAGCGATTGGTAATCATCGGCAAAACACTCATATCCACATCGAAGAGCGGCGCCATGCCCGCGAAAATCAGGGCAACCCCTGCTAAAGACAAGGCAACGGGATAGCCCATTAAGAGCGCCATTCCCAATGCTACAAACATGACAATTGCAAGCCATTCCATTTTACTGTTCCTCCGTGATATGCCATTTTCCCATTAATATCAGAATATTACGCAGTAATTCTGCAATGCCTTGCATAAACATCATAATGGCGAAAGCCGGCAGCAGAGATTTGAGCAAATACACATAGGGCAAGCCGCCCGGTTGGGTGGAGGCTTCGCGGTATTTCCACGCACTGGCGGCATAATTCCAGCCGTAATAGGTAATCAAGGCAGTAAAAGGGAATAAAAACAAAATGGTGCCGATAATATTCAGCAGCGCGCGTTTGCGTGAGGATAGTGTGCGGTACAGCACATCGACCCGCACATGCTGATCGCTTTGCAGGGCATAGGCGGCACCTAGCATAAAGACGCTGGCATGCATATACATGACCAATTCTTGCAGGGCAATCGAGGTCATATTAAAAACATAGCGCATCACGACCAAATAGGTCGTAAGCAATACCATGGCTAAGGTCAGCCAAGCGCAGATTTTGCCCACGGCGATGCTCAAGCCGTCAATCAGACGAATAATTTGCTGCATAATTTATCCCTCTTTCAGATTCGTGCGAGGTTCTGCGGCGGCAGTATGGGCATAAGAGCGGTCTTGATAGAAATCTTCGATGATTTTCAACGCGCTGTCGGCATCATCGACCACCGTCATCAAATCCAAATCTTGCGCGGCGATTAAGCCCATGCCGAGCAATTGCTCGCGCAGCCAGTCCAATAATCCCTGCCAAAATTTGCTGCCGACCAAAATCACGGGAATTTTGCGGCTTTTACCGGTTTGAATCAGGGTCAGGATTTCCGCTAGTTCATCCAGCGTACCGAAGCCGCCGGGGAGGACGATATAGGCATTGCAATATTTGACAAACATGGCTTTACGGGCGAAAAAATAGCGGTATTTCATTGAAATATCCTGATAAGGATTACCTTTTTGCTCATGCGGCAATTCAATATTCAAGCCCACCGACAAGCCATGCGCCCCTTGATAAGCGCCTTTGTTTGCCGCCTCCATAATTCCCGGGCCGCCGCCGGAAACAACGGAAAAACCGGCATCGGACAAACGTTTGCCGATGTCTTCCGTTAATTGATAATAAGGATTATCCGGACGCAGGCGTGCCGAGCCGAAAATGCTGACCGAAGGGGTGATGACCGATAAACGTTCAAACCCATCGACAAATTCCGACATGATTTGAAATACTTTCCACGATTCTCTCGAGAGCTGCTCATTCCCTTCCCCATGCAAGGGCTTTGGCGGAATACGATGTTTTATTTCCATGATAAATCTGCGTAAAAAGTTCGCTATTCTGCCGACTTTTCGCATTTATCTCAAGTATTTCATGAGAGAGATTTGGCTGAATATCGGGTAGAAAAAACGCGGCGTTTTTGCCGCGTTATGAGTAAAAGACGGCTTTATTAAAAGCCTAATGATTTTATGTGGCGTTGAAGCTTTGTCTTACATTATTCCTCATCATAGGAATAGCCTTGTTCTTCGCCGAATTCGTCGTCGCTGTCTTCATCATCATAATACCAGCCGCCTTCGTCGTCGCTATCGTCAGAAAAGCCGCCCCAACTCAGACTGTCGCCGCCGAGTTCCTGCACTTCCTCTTCGTAGTCCTCGTCTTCATAGTCTTCATCAAAATCCGCCTCTTCATAAGCGTCGAAATCGTCAAAATCTTCAAAATCGTCTGTTTGCATATTGCCTCACTTAAAGCGTTGTTCCAAATCCAATAAAAAAGCCTTACGTTCCAATCCGCCCGAATAGCCCGTCAATGCGCCGTTTTTCCCAATCACGCGATGACAGGGTACGATAATCGAAAGCGGATTTTTTCCGTTTGCCGCCGCGACTGCGCGCAGCGCCGAAGGCTTGCCGTAAAGCGCCGCCTGTTGGCTATAAGTCCATGTTTCGCCGTAAGGAATCTGCTTTAGCAAGTCCCAAACGGTGCGCTGAAAGACGGTGCCCGGCGGCGCTAATGATAGGCGAAATGCGCGCAATTTGCCGCAAAAATAATCCTCAAGCTGCGATTGCGTTTCCTGCAAGAGCGGAGTCTGCCCTACCCGCAGCCGGCATTGATAATATTTTTCTAATGTTTCTTCAATCGATTGCCGCATTTTCGGCTTGTCGATAAAATCCGCATAGACCAAAGCCGCATCCTCGCTTTGAGTATAAGCAGCGGCGAGCATGATGCCAATCGGCGTTTCTATTTCTGTACTGATTAAAGTAGGCATAGCAGGTTTTCGTTAAACAATAGAAGACTTATCTTACAAGACTACCGCCTATGAACAAACTCTGCGAAAATGCGCGCTTTATTTCTTGCGGAAATCTTTTTATGACTATTGATATCGCCATTACCCTCAGCATCGCCATCATAGCGACTGTTTTATTCGCCACCGAAAAAATGCGCATGGATGCAGTGGCGATTCTGGTGCTGGCAAGTTTGGCTTTATTCGGACAAATTTCACCGCAAGAAGCTTTAAGCGGCTTTAGCAATTCCGCCACGATTACCGTAACCGCTATGTTTGTATTAGCGGCGGGCCTGCAAATCAGCGGTGCATTGGACGGCATCGGCGCTTTGTTAGGACGTGTCAAATCGCCTTTGGCTTTTCTCTTAGTACTGTTTGCGATTGTCTCGCTGATTTCACCTTTTGTGAATAATACGGCGGTGGTAGCGGTCTTTATTCCGATTGTGATTGCGGCGGCGAAAAACATTAAATTTCCCGCTTCAAAAGCTCTGATTCCGCTGTCTTTCGTCTCGCAAATGGCGGGAGTAACCACGCTTATCGGCACCTCGACCAATTTGCTCGTCAATTCCATTGCCCAGCAGCAGGGGCATCGCGGCTTCGGCATGTTTGAGTTTTTTCCGCTCGGCATCATTTTTCTGATTATCGGCTACGTGTATTTGTTGACGGCTGGACGTTGGCTGCTGCCGGATAATAGCGCTCATCTGATTGACGAACGGCAAGACCTCGGCAAATACGTCGCCGAATGGCGGGTCAGCGCCGAATCACCGCTTGTGGGCAAAACCATTGCCGATGCGGTGGATTTAAACCTCTATATCATCGGCGTATTGCGCGACGGCGAACGCCTTTCCACACCCTCGCAGCAAGTCTTGCAGCGTCATGACATTCTGCTGGTGCGCGGTTTGCCGGAAGAACTGCTCAAACTGCGCGACCAATTCGCCCTCAAAGCCTTTTCCGTCTATGCGCATCAGCACAACAGCGATAATGCCGAAACTCAATGGGTCATCGCCGAAGTCATGGTTGCGCCCAATTCGCAATGGATAGGCGGCAACGTCGCCCTACTCTCGCAGCGTTGGAATCGCAACAGCACCGTCGTCGGCATTCAGCGGCGCAGCAAAATCGTGCGCGAACGTCTGCGCCGCATTCATTTTCACGTCGGCGACATCCTATTAATGATTCTGCCCAAAGAAGACATCGCCGATTTGCGCCGCAATCAAGACTTCATCATTCTCTCGGAAAACCACGAACGCAAAAAAACCGACTGGCGCGCCCATTTTGCCATCGGCGTAATGATTGCCGTGATTACCGCCTCCGCAGCAGGGATTGTCCCGATTACCATTACCGCCCTCATCGGCGCCGTCCTCATGGTCTGCGCCGGCTGCTTGAGTGCGGAAGAAGCCTATGCCTCGATTGATTGGCGCATCATCATCTTATTGGCAGGACTGCTGCCCTTAGGCGCTGCCATGAACAACAGCGGCGCGGCGGCATTTATCGTCGAGCATACCCTCGGGCGCTTCAACGATGCAAGCCCCTTAACAATACTTGCCATTCTCTATCTGATGACCATGGTGCTCACCGAATTGATGAGCAATGCCGGCACCGCCGTGCTGATGACCCCGATAGCCGTATCCACCGCCAATATGCTCGACATTAACGCCTCACCCTTGATTATCGCCGTCATGTTTGCCGCCGCCACCAGCTTTATGACGCCGGTCGGCTACCAAACCAATACCATGGTTTACGGCGCCGGCGGCTACCGCTTTACCGACTTCATCAAAATCGGACTACCGCTGAACCTGCTCTACTGGGTGCTCGGCATCCTCTTTATCCCTATGATTTGGCCATTCTCATGAACATCATCCTTTACGGCATCAGCAACTGCGACAGCGTTAAAAAAGCGCGGCAATGGCTCGCCGCCCAAGCAATTGAGCATCAATTTATCGACTTCAAAAAACAAGCGCCGAATGAAAATCTTATCCGCCAATGGTTAGAACAGATCGAACTCGCCCAAGTACTCAACAAACGCAGCAGCACATGGCGCGGACTGAGTGCAGAAGAACAAGCGCAAGCCGAAACCACAAGCGGCGCCATCGCCCTGATGATGCAATATCCCAACCTGATCAAACGCCCTCTGCTGCAACATGCGGGCGGCATTGCCCTTGGCTTTGATGCCGCCCTTTATACACAACTGTTCTGTGAGTAAGCCCTGATGAAATCCACCCTGCTGATCAGCCTGATGGCCGGATTTGCCGCCGGCAGCGCCGCCGTCGGCCTCTATCATTTCCACTTCCAGCGCCAGCTGCTTGCCGACTTCGACCGCCAGGTGCAGGCGCGCATCGAAGCGCTGGCGCAAGAGCAAAACGCCGCCAGGGCGGCGGCCGTGGCCGATGCCCTGCATAAAGAATATCTGCTGCAAGCCGTGCGGGCGGTGCAAGGGCTGCGCACGCCCATTGACATCCTGCTGGCAGAAGAGGCCCGCCTGCCCGCCAATTTGCCCGATCTCGGCCTGCCCCCGCAATGGCAGATCAACGCCAGCGTAGCGCCTGTGCAAATGTCTCGTAAAGGCGAATTCATCTTACAGCCGCTGCCTGCCACCGGCATCCGCGGCAGCGTGCGCATTACCATCGCCGACCCCGACGCCTTGGGCGAGAAAGACGGCTTTTTCCAAGGCGTACGCCTGGAATGCGTCAGCGACATCGACTTTGTCGCCCAATATCTGCCCGACTGCCGCTATCAGTCTGTGATGCCTTAGGCGATATTGATACTTAAGCGACTTTAAGAAACTCTTCGACAATCATAAGATAAGGAAATACACCGAATCATTCCCCCTTTCTATTAGATGCTTATAGATTTAGACGCTGCGCCGGGCGCTGCTTTTTTGCCTTGCCAAAGAAAGTAAGCAAAGAAAGGCAAGCCCGTTGCGGCGATTCGCTTAGCAAATTTCCCTCGCCAATTTGAATTTTTCGGCGCAGGCCAAACTCGCTACGCGCAAACATGGCCTGCTTACTCCCAAAAAATTCTGCATTGCCTCGGCGCCGCAAAGGGGATTTTGGCTTCTCCGTCAGTAGGTATTAAGGATTTTTTTGCAAAAATTGCGCTTAAAACTAATTGTCAACACGTCCTAATACGATTCCAAAGCAGTTTCCAGCACAAAGCGCGCCTGCCTCCCGGCGCCGCTTTCCACTTCCGCGCAGAAATCCGCCAAACTGCGCAGCCACAAGCCGTAATCGCTGTATAGCGCGCGATATAGCACAAAGACTTCTTCCGTATCGCAATGTTTCGCCACCTCAATGACTTGATATAAACGGCCTTTGTAATGGCGGTAAATGCCTTTAATAAGTGGTTTTTGCATATTGTTCTCCGAAATATAGTCTCTTCACTTCAAAATGCGATGATTTCAAGCGCTTCTCCGACTATATATTGTACGCGCCCGACAAAAAGCCCTACAATCACCTGTTTTCAACCATCGGGACATTCTCATGACGATTGCTTTTTTCTGCGTGCTGCTTGCCGCGCTTTTGCCGCTTTTCTGTGCTTTTTATGCCAAAATCGCCGGCGGTTTTGATTTTCAACGCGATAACGGCGAACCGCGTGTTTTTCTTGCCCGCAGCACAGGCATTGCCGCCCGTGCCAATGCAGCGCAGCAAAACGGCTATGAAGTTTTTGCACCTTTTGCCGCCGCCGTCATCATCGCCCATATTTCGGGCAATGCCGCACCGAATACCATCAACCTTTTCGCGGTCTTATTCATTCTTTTTCGCTTGGCATTCATCGCCTGCTATCTTGCCGATAAAGCCTTGCTGCGTTCGCTGATGTGGACAGGCGGATTTTGCTGCATCATCGCGCTTTTCCTCGCGGCCATTTAAAAGCGGCAGGCACATATGTAGCTAAATATAGTCGATTAAATAAAAATGAGACAAGGCGGCGAGCCGCAGACAGTACAAATAGTACGGCAAGGCAAGCCAACACTGTATCATTACAATTTTAATCGACTATATTAGGCTATCTTCTGTTTTTTCAGACGCAAGGCATTAGCCAATACGGAAATAGAACTCGCCGCCATTGCTGCGCCGGCAATCACGGGACTGAGCAAACCGAAAGCCGCCAGCGGTATACCCAAGAGATTGTAGAAAAAGGCGAAAAAGAGATTTTGCCGAATCGTTTTCAGCGTCATTCTTGCCACCGTCAAGCCCTCTGTCAATTGCTTGAGACTATGCCGCATCAAGGTTGCCGAAGCGCTGTGCGCCGCCACCGCCGCCCCCTCCTGCATGGCAAAACTCACATTTGCCGCCGCCAAAGCAGGCGCATCGTTCACGCCGTCGCCGACCATTGCCACGACCTTACCTGCCGCACGCAGTGCCTGCACCGCCGCCGCTTTCGCCCGCGGACTCATCTCGCCTTGTGCATCGGCAATGCCTAATTGCGCTGCTACCGCCTGCACCACGCTGTTTTTGTCGCCGCTCATAATCAGCACTTCAATACCTAGCGCCTGCAATGCCGCTACCGCCGCCGCGCTATCGTCTTTTAAGGTATCCGCCAAAGCAAAAGCACCCAGCGGCACATCATTGACCGCCACCGCCACAAGACTCGCCGTCTCCCATACCTTATCCGCATGCGGCGGCAACTCAAATCCGCACCATGCCGCCTTGCCGACCTTAACCAAGCCCAGCCCCGCCACTTGCGCCTGCACGCCCTCGCCGACCACCGTTTGCACTGCTTCTGCCGAGGGAATCTCCAAGCCGCGTGCTTGCGCCGCCTGCCACAGTGCCTGCGCCAAAGGATGCCGCGCATATTGCTCGACCGCCGCCGCCACGCGCAGCAATTCCTCCTCGCTCACGCCCTCCGCCGGCAATACCGCCACCAACTCTGGCTTGCCCTGCGTTAGCGTGCCGGTCTTATCCAAGACCACCGTATCTACACGCGCCGCCTCTTCCAATGCCGCCGCATCTTTAAACCACACGCCCTGCCGCACCGCTTTACCCATGCCGACCATCACCGCTGCCGGCGTTGCCAAACCCAAGGCGCAAGGACAGGCAATAACCAAGACCGCCACCGCATGCATCAAAGCCTGCGTCCAATCGCCTTGCAACCAAAACGTTAAGACAAAAGTCACAGCGGCAATCGCCACCACACTCGGCACGAACACCGCCGCCGCCTTATCCGCCAAACGCGCAATCGGCGCTTTTGTCCCCTGCGCCTGCGACAAAGCCTGCATCATATCGCCCAAGACCGTCTGACTGCCTAATTGCTCGGCGCGATATTCCACACTGCCCTCGCTCAACATCGCCCCTGCCAACACGCGGCTACCTACCGCTTTCGGCTCCGGCAAAGATTCGCCGGTAAGATGGCTTTCGTCCGCCCAAGCCTGACCGTTCAAAACCACGCCGTCCGCCGCAATCCGCTCGCCGTGGCTGGCACGCAAGACATCGCCGATGCGCACTTCGGCAAGCGGCAGACATTGCCAATTCCCCTCGCGCCGCACATTAACCTGCTGCGGCGTGAGCTTAAGCAACAAAGTCAAACTGTTCAAACTCATTTTCTTGCTGCGCTGCTCGAGGAATTTGCCCAAAGAAACAAAAGCCACCACCATCACGCCCGCCTCAAAATACACTGGCGCACCATGATGCTGATGCGGCGCAAAAAACAACATGAAAACCGAGTAAAAATAAATTGCCAAAGTTCCCAAACTGACCAGTACGTCCATATTCGCCACACCGCCGCGCACACTCGCCCATGCGCCGCGATAAAAAGGCAGAGCCAGCCCCCATTGCACCACGCTCGCCAAAACAAATTGCCACAGCGGCGGCAACATCCAATCATGCCGCCCTATCAGCATGCCCGCCATGCCGAACAAAAACGGTAAATTAATCAGTAATAACAAAGCCAAACGCCAGCCCATCTGCGGCGCTTCCTGCTCCGTCCATTCATCGGCATCTGTTTTCAGCTTCGCGCCGAAACCCGTTTTAACAATGATTTCCTCAATAGCCGCTGCCGTCGTTTGATTGGCATCAAAAAGCACCTGCGCCTCTTCGCTGGCAAAATTCACACTCGCCTCACTGATAAAAGGCTTTTTATTCAGCACCTTTTCAATTCTTGCGGCGCAGGCTTGGCAAGTCATGCCCTCAATCTGAAAACGCGCGGCGGCGGCATTACTCTGTGTCATGCTTTACTCCTTTACTCGGCGTGCGCTTCAAAACCGCCGTCTTCAATCGCGGCAATCATCGCCTCAGGCGTAATCTGCGCGGCATCATAAGCAACCGCCGCCTGCTTTTGTTCCAAACTGACTTCCGCGCTCTGCACGCCGTCCAAGCCCTGCAAAATATTGCTGACGCTCTTCACGCAACCGCCGCAAGTCATACCCTCAATATGTAAAACAATCTTCTGCATCTGTACTCTCCAAAAACGCGGCCACGCCGCAAAACTGCTACTATAAGCCTTTACCATAGGTTGACATACTCCCACCACCAAACCTAGTAGTTATGGTAGGGGGAATCCTTGCGACCCATAACAACTTCTTCAACCTAGATTGAGTTGTTACCTTTCGCCAGTATACTTACGCTGATAAGTATTATACTGGGGGAACTCTTTATACAACACTAAGTCCTAGTGCATCAGCTAACGCTTGATGGCGTATATTGCTTGCTGCATTGGCATCACGGTCATGCTGTGTTTGACAGCTAGGACATGTCCAATGTCTGACTGACAACGGCAGACTGTCTAATTTGTGATGGCAATGCGAACAAATTTTACTACTGGCAAAGAACCGATTTACCTTTAGAATGTTTTTACCATGCCAATTTGCTTTATAAGTGAGTAGGGCAACAAACTGCCCCCAACCGACATCATTAATCGCTTTGGCAAGTTTTCGGTTTTTTACCATGTTTTTCACCGCTAAATCTTCAATCGCATAACTGGTAGCTTGGTTTTCGCAAATCAGTTTATGCGTGATTTTGTGGTGTAAGTCTAAACGCTGGTTGCGTACTTTTTCATAAATACGAGCAACGGCTAATTTTTGCTTTTGATGGTTTTTGCTGGTCTTTTGTTTGCGAGCAAAGATTTTTTGTTGTACAGAAAGTCTTTGACTGGCGTTGGCTAAATGTTTTGGGTTATCAAATTTGCTACCGTCTGATAAGTTAAGTAAGTGGCTGATGCCTAAGTCAATACCAACAGTTAGGCTAGGCTCTATTGTGGTGGGTGTTGGCAATATGCTATCCGTATCTACTAAAATACTTGCATGGTATTTGCCTGTGGCTGTCTTAGAGATGGTAACTGTTTTGATATTACCAACAAATTCACGGCTAAATACGGTTTTGATGCCTTTGATTTTGGGTAGGTTGATGATGCCTTGTTCAAAGTTTATGGTGCAATGTTGTGGGCATTGGTAGCTACGCTTTGGGATTTTCTTAGATTTAAAGCGTGGAAACTTGGCACGACCTTTGAAAAAATTAGTAAAAGCGGTATGTACATTCAATAAGGCATTAAGTAGAGATTGGCTATTGACTTCATTTAGCCATGCAAATTTAGCCGTTTTCTTTTTCTTGACGAGCTGGCTTTGGATTTTGGTTCGTGATAAAGATTTGCCAAACATCGCATAGTAGCGTTGTTGCAATGCTAACGCCCAATTGAATACAAAACGGCTACAGCCAAAATGCTTTTCGATTAGCAAGGCTTGTTCGCTGTTTGGATAAATTCTGTATTTATAAGCTTTGAGCATGGCTTGTTAGCTGATTGAAATATGGGTATAAATTTAGCATTGTTTTTTATTTAGTGTCTATGATATCAAAAAACAACGACATCAAAAAACAAGAACGCCCTGATTAGGGCGCCTGTGCTTACATCTCCACCTAAATCAAAGATTATGGGTGGAGAATGACGCAGGATAGGTTAATCATACCCGGCAAGACGCGGCGCGCTTTGCCAAATATAATTCCAGTCCATACTGCCTGCCTTCAAAGAAGCGGCGATTATAAAAGAGCGCCGCAGCCTGCTTTAGAGCGTTTTCTTTGGGGCTTATAAACATTTGGAATGAGACTTCATCCCATAAAATTTTTTCATTCTTCCATAATATTAAATCATTTTTATTCATCTAATCTTTCGCTTAGAGTATTTCTCATTAATTTACGCAAGAAAGGAATCCCTATGAGCCAGTCTAATATTTTTTATTATTCCGTTAAAAGCCATGTTTTTGACGAGCATTACGAGCCGGCGAGCAGCACGCGCCTGACCACCAATTTTGCCAATTTGGCGCGCGGTGAGAACCGTCAGCAAAATCTGCGCAATACCATCGACATGATCAATCACAGATTCAACGATTTAGTCCATTGGGACAATCCCAATGGCAACCGCTACAGCATTGAGCTGGAAATTATCTCGGCAGATTTGCATATTGAAGGCAATGAAGAAGCCTTTCCCTCGATTGAAGTGCTGAAAACCAATATCATCGATCACGAGAAAAATCAGCGGATTGAAGGATTAGTCGGCAACAGCTTTTCATCCTATATCCGCGATTATGATTTCAGCGTCCTGCTCTTGGATTACAACAAAGACAAAGCGCAATTCAGCGTTCCGCAAGGTTTCGGCGATTTGCACGGCGAATTGTTTAAATATTTCCTGCGTTCGGAAGTGTATCAAGAGCATTTCCAAAAACCGCCGGTCATTTGCCTGAGCGTTTCCACCACCAAAACCTACCACAAAACCAGCAATTACCACCCCGTCTTAGGCTTTGAATACCGGCAAGACCAAGATTCGCTGACCGATGAATATTTTCGCAAAATGGGCTTGGAGGTGCGCTATTTCATGCCGCCGAAATCGGTCGCGCCTTTCGCCTTCTATTTTGGCGGCGATTTATTAAGCGATTACAGCAATCTGGAATTGATTGCCACCATCGCTACTATGGAAACCTTCCAGAAAATTTACCGTCCGGAAGTGTATAACGCCAACTCGGCGGCAGGACAGATATACCGCGCCAGTTTGCAGTATCAGGATTTTTCAAAAACCGCCATCGAATACGACAGAGAAGAACGGACGCAATTAGCCATCAAGCAAGGAAAATACGCGCAAGCACATTTCATCAAACCGCAGCAGCAGCTCATTGCGCAATGGCTGAACACCTTAGCCTGATGGCTTTGATACAATCGCGCCGGAAGCTGAATGTGACAACCTTCAGCTTCCGGCTATTCGCATGATGCTAACCATCATTTCAGAGGACTATTAACAATGTTTCAACACGTAAGGAAATTTTGATGAACATTTTATTACCCACTTCCACCGCCGGCAGCCTGCCCAAACCCAGTTGGCTGGCAGAACCGGAGCAATTGTGGTCGCCTTGGAAACTCGCCGACGAGCAACTGACGGCCGGCAAACAGGACGCTTTATTGCTATGTCTGCAAGAGCAGGAACACGCAGGGCTTGATATCGTCAGCGACGGCGAACAGACCCGCCAACATTTCGTTACTACTTTTATCGAACATCTGGACGGCGTGGATTTTAACCGCCGCGAGACCGTGAAAATCCGCAACCGCTACGATGCCAGCGTGCCATCAGTCGTCGGCGCAGTTGCGCGTTCTAAGCCGGTCTTTGTGCAAGATGCGGCTTTTTTGCGCCGCCACACCCGCCGCCCGATTAAATGGGCATTGCCCGGCCCGATGACCATGGTCGATACCCTCTATGACGGCTACTACCACAGCCGTGAAAAACTGGCTTGGGAATTCGCCAAGATTCTCAATGAAGAAGCCAAAGCTCTCGCCGCTGCCGGCGTGGATATTATTCAATTCGACGAACCGGCGTTTAATGTCTTTTTTGACGAAGTCAAAGACTGGGGCATTGCGGCTTTAGAAAAAGCCGCCGAAGGGCTGCGCTGCGAGACCGCCGTGCATATCTGCTACGGCTACGGCATCAAAGCCAATACCGATTGGAAGAAAACCCTTGGCTCACAATGGCGGCAATACGAGGAAATTTTCCCGAAACTTCAGCAATCTCAAATCGATATTATTTCCCTAGAATGCCAAAACTCCCATGTGCCGATGGAGTTAATCGAGATTATCCGCGGTAAAAAAGTCATGGTAGGCGCGATAGACGTTGCCAGCAATCAGATTGAAACGCCGGAGCAAGTGGCGCAAACCCTGCGCAAGGCTTTGCAATTTGTCGATGCCGACAAACTCTATCCCTCCACCAACTGCGGCATGGCGCCGCTGGCGCGCCATATTGCCAAAGGCAAAATGCAGGCTCTAAGTGTGGGCGCGGCAATCGTCAGACAGGAATTGAGTGTGAAATAGCGCACAATCCTTCCCTATATCATGAATCAAAGGGCAATACTGCCTTTACATATAGGGAGTTTCAAAAATACATTTTCAATCTATTATTGCAGTCTTCGGCGACTAATCCCTAAGACTGCAATAATTTCTTCAAATCGCTAATCGTCGCCATGTTTTTCGCTTTTTCGGCGGCAGGGTCTTGCGCTTTGCGTCCGTCCTGCCAGTTAATCCCTTCTTCGGGCAATTCGTCTAAAAAGCGGCTGGGCTCGCTGCTTTGCCACTGTCCGCCTTTTTTGCGCTGCTTGGCATAGCTGAGGGTGAGGTTGCGTTTGGCGCGAGTCATGCCCACGTACATCAGGCGGCGTTCTTCGGCGATGCCTTCTTCCGTTTCGCTGCTATTGGCATGCGGCAGCAGTCCTTCTTCAATGCCAATCATATAGACGAAGGGAAATTCCAAGCCTTTGGCGGAATGCAGGGTCATCAATTGCACGGCTTCGCTGTCTTTTTCTTGACGGTCGAGAATATCGAGCAGCATAAGGTGTTGCATCAAGGCGGCAAGATTTTGAAAGCGTTCTTCTTCTTGCAGTTTGCCAATCCATGCTTTGAGTTGCCCAATACGCTCGAGGCGGGTTTCTACTTGTTTGGGCAGGGCATAGAGTTCGTAGAGATAGTCGCTGTATTCGATGTCGGCAATGACTTGCTCGAGGACGTCTAGCGGCAATTCGTTTTCCGCCATTTGTGCCATATGGTTAAGCCAGTTGCAAAAGCTGCCGAGGGCTTGGGCGGCGCGGTTGCCGAGTTCGCTTTGCAGAGCTAAATCGGTGGCGCATTGTGCGAGCGGTTGTTGGCGGCGGTGAGCATATTCGCCTAATTTGCTGAGTGTTGCCGCACCGATTTCGCGTTTCGGCACGTTGCAGACGCGCAGAAAGGCGGCATCGTCTTCAGGGTTGTTGATAAGGCGCAGATAGGAAAGCAGGTCGCGGATTTCGCTGTGTTCAAAAAAGCTGGTGCCGCCGCTGATGCGGTAAGGAATGCTGAGTTCGCGCAGTTTTTGCTCCAAAACGCGTGATTGGAAATTGCTGCGGTACAGAATTGCGAAATCGCTAGGGCGGGCTTGGTGGCGGATTTGCTGGGCATGAATGTCATAAGCGATGTTTTCCGCCTCGTTTTCTTCATTGCGGGCGGAAATCACGCTGACGCCTTCGCCTAATGTGAGGGTGGACCAGAGTTTTTTTTCTACCAAATGGCTGTTGTGGGCAATCAGTTCATTGGCGGCATGCAGGATTCTTTGATGGCAGCGGTAGTTCTGCTCCAATTTGATGGTTTTTAACTGCGGATAATCTTGCTGCAAATTCAGTAGGTTTTGCGGCTGCGCACCGCGCCATGCGTAGATGGATTGGTCGTCGTCGCCTACAGCGGTAAAGGCACAGGAAACACCGCTCAGCAATTGCATCAGCTGATATTGGCAGTCGTTAGTATCTTGATATTCATCGACTAATAAATAGCGGACGCGGCTTTGCCAATAATTGCGCGTCTCGCTTTCGGTTTTGAGCAATTGCACGGGCAGCAGCAGCAAATCGTCAAAATCCACCGCATTATAGGCGCGTAGACGTTCTTGGTAAGCGCCGTAGGCGATTGCGCTTAATTTGCTTAGTTCGTCATCGGCTAATTGCAGAGCCTGCGCCGCATCAATATTGCTGTTTTTATAGGCGGAAATGCGACTTTGTACGGCCTGCAGTTGGGCATTGTCTTCGCTTTTGGTCAGCTCGCGTAGCAGCGTGATGCCGTCGCGTGCATCTAAAATGCTGAAGCCTTTGCGCAGTCCCAGTTTGGGATATTCGCGGTGCAATATGTCCAGTCCCAAGCGGTGAAAGGTGGAAATATGCAAACCCCGCGCCGCGCTGCCGAGTAGATGCCGGCTGCGCTCGCCCATTTCGCGTGCGGCTTTATTGGTAAAAGTGACGGCAAACACGCTGTTTGCCGCATAATTCGCCTCTTGAATCAAATAGGCGATTTTGCGCGTAATCACGCCGGTTTTGCCCGAGCCGGCGCCGGCAATCACGAGCAAAGGCCCGCCAAGATAGGTAACCGCCTGCTGTTGCTGCGGATTTAAAGGAATCTGTTCTGCCATCTTATCCTTGCGCGCGCGGCGAAGTCTGCCATATCACGCTGAAAATAATAATTAAACCAATACATTGTGCCAAAAGCAAAGTGCCGACCACACCCTGCCATTGCCATGTTTGAAAACTCAAAGCGCAGAGCCATGCGCCAGCCGTTCCGCCGCAATAATACGCCATATAATACAAACCTGTCGCCAAAGAGCGGCCTTCGCGCACATGCAGGGAAATATAGCTGATAGTGGCGGATTGGGTGATAAATACGCCGGTGCTCATCAAAATCAAGCCGTAAAAGACCAGCATCAGCGGCTGGGCAAGGCTGATCACTATCCCGCACACGGACAGCGCGAGGGAAAGCGCCATTGTGCGCGGCGCGCCGAATTTTCGCAATAGCCATGTTGCCGCCGGCGTAATGATCATGCCGATTAAATAGACGCTAAAAATATTTGCCAATTGTGCGGTATTCAAATGATAAGGCGCTTGCGCAAGGCGCAAATTGATAAAAGAAAAACAGCCGACTAAAGAAAACAAAACGAAAAAGCCCAAAGCGCAGGAAGATAAGACAATGCGGTTATGCAGATGCGAAACCAAACTGCGCATCGCTGTGCTCAATTGCGGTTTGGCGACAAAATGCCGTGAAGGCGGCAATTGCCACAGCACCAGTAAAAAACCGGCGAAACTCAAGCCCGAAAGCAGCAACATGCTGAATTGCCAACCGATCCACTGCGTTAAATGCCCGAGCAGAAAACGCCCGCTGAAACCGCCGAACACCGTACCGCAGACATAAAACGCCATCAATTTGCCGATATGCTCGCTTTCAAATTCCTCGCCCAGATAAGCAATCAGGCAGACCGTCATCCCCGGCACAAAAACGCCGACCAAAAAACGCAGCAGGATAAAACTCTCGATCGTCGACGCATAAGCCGATAAAGCCACCGGCAGGCTATAGAAGAAAATCGCGCTGCAAATCATCCAACGCCGCCCGAAAGCATCGGAAAGCATGCCGATAAAAGGCGACATCAGCCCCATGCCCATCACGGTAACGCCCACCGCCAAACCGATTTGCACCTCGTCTGCCTGAAAATGCCGCATCAGTAGCGGTAAAATCGACTGAATGGAATAAACCTGCATAAAGGCTAAAGCACCGATAAAAGCCACCGTGAGGCGGAACAGAAAGGAAGAAGGAGGATATGCGGACACCGTCAGACCCGTCGGCAAAAGCGGCATAATAGCAAAGCCGCCGCTGGAAACGAAATCCTCCCCCGCCCGCCCGCGCTTGCACCCTCTTAAAATCAGGCAAGCCGGCACACCATTGCGATAAAAAAGCGGGATTTTTCCCGCAGCCGATTGCCTGCGCCGCAATTTATGGCACAATCGCATTTTTCATCTCATCATTACAAGGCAATGTTTTCTTCTCTTTCAGCGCTGAATCAAGCGTTTTTGTCTGCTTTGGCGGATAGCGGTTTTCACGGCGAATTTTCTACGGCGGAGGCGCAGCGCAGCGTCTATGCCACGGACAATTCGGTTTACGAACGCACGCCGCAGGCGGTGATTTGGCCGCGCAGCACGGCGGACGTGCAGGCGGTGTTGGCTTTGGCGGCGCGCGAGGAATTTCGTCAAATCGTGATTACCGCACGCGGTGGCGGTACGGGTACTAACGGACAATCGCTGACCGACGGCATTGTGCTGGACGTGTCGCGTTTTATGAATGATATTCTTGAGATTGATGTGCAACATCGCCGCGTGCGCGTGCAGGCGGGAGTGGTGAAAGATCAGTTGAACCGCGCGCTTAAGCCTTACGGTTTGTTTTTTGCCCCCGAATTGTCCACTTCCAACCGCGCCACTATCGGCGGCATGATTAATACCGATGCTTGCGGGCAGGGCAGTTTGCGCTACGGTAAAACCCATGATCATGTGCTTGGCTTGCGCACGGTTTTGCTGGGCGGTGAAGTGCTGGATTCCGCCGCTTTGCCGCGCCATGACTGGCAGGCGCGGATAGCGGACAAATCGCCGCCGCAGCAGGCTTTGTACGCGCAGATTTTCCGTCTTGCCGCTGATAATCAGGACAAAATCCGCCGTTCTTTTCCGCCGCTGACGCGCGCACTGACCGGCTATGACCTGCCGCATGTGTTGGACGAACAAAGCTTTAATATCAACAGTATTCTCTGCGGTTCGGAAGGTTCTTTGGGTATTATTTGCGAGGCGGAGCTCAATGTGCTGCCGATTCCGCAGCATCGCGCTCTCATCAATATCGGCTATGCCGATTTCCAATCCGCTTTGGAAGATGCCAATGCCTTGATGAGCCAATCGCCGCTGTCGATTGAAACGGTGGATTCCAAAGTCTTAGCGCTGGCGCAGCAGGATATTGTCTGGGAAAGCGTGGCGCGCTTTTTCCCCGCTGCCGAGGACGCACCCGTACAGGGCATCAATCTCTTGGAAATCGATGCCGCCGACGCCGATGCTTTAGCCACGCATCTGAGCGCCATTCTCGCGCATTTACAAAGCGATAACAGCGTTACCCGCCTGACTTGCACGGTAGCCCGCGGCGAGGCGGAAATCGAGGCGGTCTATCATATGCGCAAACGCGCGGTGGGCTTGCTAGGCAATGTGCAGGGCGAGCAGCGCCCTCTGCCCTTTGTGGAAGACACCGCCGTGCCGCCCGAGCATCTTGCCGCCTATATCAAAGCCTTCCGCCAAGTTTTAGACGACAAAGGCTTGGCTTACGGCATGTTCGGGCATGTGGATGCGGGAGTGCTGCACGTGCGTCCGCAATTGGATATGAAAGTCGAGGGCATGAAAGACAGCTTGCGTGAGATTACCGAAGCGGTCGTGGCGCTGACCCATCGCTACGGCGGCGTGCTGTGGGGCGAACACGGCAAAGGGCTGCGCTCGGAATATGCGCCGACCTTTTTCGGCGATTGCTGGGATTTGATTTGCCGAATCAAATCTGCTTTTGACCCGCATAATCAGCTCAATCCCGGCAAAATCGCCGTGCCCTATGCCGGCGATGCCGAATTGACGCCGCTAACCGCCGTACCGATGCGCGGCGATTTCGACCGCCGTATCGACAAACAAGACTGGCAGAATTTCGGCAATACCCTGCAATGTAACGGCAACGGCGCCTGTTTTAATTTTGCCTTTGACGACCCCATGTGCCCTTCATGGAAAGTGACGCGCGACCGCCAACATTCGCCCAAAGGGCGTGCCATGCTGCTAAAAGAATGGCTGCGCCGCAAAGCAGACAGCAACCTCACATCCGAATTCGAGCAGGAAGTCTATCAAGCCCTGCACGGCTGTCTGTCCTGCAAATCCTGCGCCGGACAATGCCCTGTAAAAGTCGATATTCCCGACGGCAAAAGCCGCTTTTTAGCCGAATATCATCGCCGCCACCGCCGTCCGCTGCGCGATTATCTGATCGGCTATTTGGAATACCTGATTCCGCATCTGGTCAAAATCGCGCCGCTGTATAACCTGATGCAGAACAACCGCCTGATGCGCGGCATCAACCGCAAATTTCTACGCTTAAGCGATGCGCCGCTCTTTCATCCCCAAGCGCGCGCAGACCTTGCCGCCTACGGCGTACAAATGCTGCGCAAAGGCGAAACCCCGCCCAAGCAAGACAATGCCGTCATCGTGCTACAAGACGCCTTTACCCGCTATTTCGACACGCCGGTATTTCTCGACTGGCTGCGGCTCTTACAGACTTTGGGCATCAAAACCTATCTGCTACCCTATTTTCCCAACGGCAAACCCCTGCATGTACACGGTTTTCTTGCGCATTTTCACAAACTGCGCCGCCATAACGAGCAACTGCTTGCCGCCGCCGCAGAAAGCGGCTTACCGATTATCGGCTTAGACCCCGCCATGACCTTAGTATTTCGTCAAGAATATCTGAAAGATACGCCGCAGCAGCCCGGCCGCCGCATTTTGCTGCCGCAGGAATGGTTACGCGATGACTATCTGCCCAGGCATGTGCCACTAGATAAGCCATCAGACAAGCAAGGCACAACCTACTATTTCGCCGCGCATTGCACCGAGAAAACCCAATTGCCTAGCTCGAACAAAGACTGGCAGCGGATTTTCCAACATTTCGGCTTGGATTTGCAGCCGGTAGCGGTAGGCTGCTGCGGCATGGCGGGCACCTTCGGGCATGAAAGCGAACATCAAGCACAATCGGCGCAACTATTTGACATGTCTTGGCAAGCGCCGGTGGCCCAATACGGCGAACAATTGCTGGCTACAGGCTACTCCTGCCGCAGCCAAAGCAAGCGCATGAGCGGCACGGTCTTGCAACATCCGCTGCAAGCCTTGCTCAAGCGCTTGGATGAAGCCGCTAATCGCGAGATTGTGGCTTAAAGACTTTGTCGCGGTCTTGCTCAAATTCGCCCCATAGAGCGTTTAAGATCGCGAGTAAGACGGCGAAGCCGAGTCCGAGTATCCATGCAAAATACCACATCATTTTCTCCTAATAGGCATTATGGTCGTTTTCGCGCAGATATTGCGCGGTTACTTTGCCGCTCATGATGCGAAATGCCCATGAGGTGTAGGCGATCACAATCGGCATCATCACGATGGTGGCTAGAAGCATCACGATGAGGCTGCGGTGGCTGGCGGTGGCGTCCCAGACGGTCAGCCCCGAAGACAAATCGCTGCTGCTCGGCAAAATAAAGGGAAAGAGCGAGACGGCAAAGGTGGTGATGACGCCGATGATGCCGACGGAGGAGGCGGCAAATGCCAATAAGGTTTTGTCTTTGCGCGCCAAGATCCATGCGACACTAAAGCCGAGATAAGCCAAGGCGGGAATCAGCATTGTCAGCGGGTATTGCCGATAATTATTCAGCCATGCGCCTTGGAGGCGGCTGACGCTTTTGGTCAGCGGATTGGCAATTCCCTGCGGGTCGATGCTGCCTGCCGCCGCTGCATAGCCTTGGATATGGGCGATCCAAATACCGCCAAGGCTGAATAAGACCAGGCTGAGCAAGAGGAAATAGGGCAGGCTGCGGCGGGTGCGGGCGTAAATTGCGCCTTCGCTGCGGTGCATCAAATAGATGCCGCCGTGTAAGATCAGCATGGCGACGGAGAGCAGACCGCATAGCAGGGCAAAAGGATTGAGCAATGCCCAGAAAGAGCCGGTGTAGAAGATGCGCATATCGGCGTCGAAATGGAAGGGTACGCCGAGTATGACATTGCCGATTGCCACGCCGAATAATAGCGCCGGCACAAATGAGCCGACAAATAAGCACCAATCCCAAGTGCGCCGCCAAAGCGGATTGGCAATCATGCTGCGATATTTAAAGCCTACGGGGCGGAAAAACATCGCCCATAGAACCGCCAACATCGCCCAGTAAAAGCCGGAAAAGGCGACGGCGTAAACCATCGGCCATGCGGCGAAAATTGCGCCGCCGCCGGTTATCAGCCAAGCTTGGTTGCCTTCCCAATGCGCGCCGATGGTGTTGATGACGATGCGGCGTTCTTCATCGCTTTTTGCCACAAAGGGCAGGAGCGAGCAGATGCCCATATCGTGTCCGTCCATAATCGCAAAGCCGATTAATAAAAAGCCGATGCATAGCCACCAGAGGAATTTCAAGGTGGCGTAGTCGAAAAGATTAATAATGTCCATGGTTTATTCCTCGCCGCTTTCTTTGTCGTAACGTCCTGTGCCTAAAGAGCCCGGGCCTTGGCGCACGTATTTGCGCATCAAATAGACTTCCACAATCAGCAGTACCGTGTAAAACAGGATAAAGCCCGACAAGGACAGATACAAATCCCTCGTTGTTAGAGAAGATGCCGAGAGATGGGTGGGTAAAACGCCGTAAATCGTCCAAGGCTGGCGGCCGTATTCGGCTAAAAACCAGCCGGCTTCAATCGCTATCCACGGCAACGGCAGGGCATAAAAGGCGCTGCGCAGCAGCCAAGGTTTGTGCGTAAAGGTATTTTTGACCGAATGCCAGAGACTGAGACTGAAAAGCAGTAGCATCAAGACGCCGCACAAGACCATGAGGCGGAAGCTCCAAAACATCGGCCAGACTTTCGGCACCGAATGGCGCGCCGCTTTGTCCATCATGTCGGGGCTTGCCTGCGCCACATCGTCGGCATATTGTTTGAGCAATAAGCCGAAGCCCAAATCCTGTTTATGCGCTTGGAAGATTTCCATCGCCTGCGCATCATGTTTATCGCGGCGCAGGGCTTCCAAAGCGATGACCGCCTGCTGTCCCGAGGCAATGCGTTCGCGGTTGTGCGCCACGATTTCCTTGATGCCCAGAATTTCCTGCGTCAGCGAGCGCGTGCCGAGAATGCCCATGAGATAGGGGATATGAATGGCGAAATCGTTTTTCATTTCCGCCTCATTGGGAATGGCGATCACATTAAAACTTGCCGGCGCCGGCTCGGTTTCCCACATCGCTTCCAGCGCGGCTAATTTGGTTTCCTGCGCCTTGCCGATGCTGTAGCCCGATTCGTCGCCCAGTACAATCGCCGAGGCAATCGAGGCAAAGCCGAAAGCGGCGGCAATGCGGAAACTTTTTTTCGCAAATTCCACATCTTGCTTTTTCAGCAAATACCAAGCGGAAATCGAGAGCACGAACATCGAGCCGGCGACATAGCCGGCGGAGACGGTATGGACGAATTTATTCTGCGCGTCGGGATTGAAAAAGACCGCGCCGAAGCTCACCAATTCCATGCGCATGGTTTCAAAATTAAATTCCGCGCCCACAGAGTTTTGCATCCAAGCATTAGCAATCAGAATCCACAGCGCAGACAAATTGGTACCTAATGCCATGAACAGCGTAACTAAGAGATGCTGGCGGCGCGACATTCTTTCCCAGCCGAAGAAGAACAGACCGACTAAGGTCGCTTCCAAGAAAAACGCCATCAAGCCTTCAAATGCCAGCGGTGCGCCGAAAATATCGCCGACATAATGCGAGTAATACGACCAATTGGTGCCGAATTGGAATTCCATCGTAATGCCCGTGGTTACGCCGAGGGCGAAATTGATGCCGAATAATTTGCCCCAAAACTGCACCATATCGCGGTAAATCACTCTGCCGGTCATGACATAGACCGATTCCATAATCACTAAAATCCACGACAGTCCCAAGGTCAGGGGCACGAAAATAAAGTGATACAGTACCGTGACGGCGAATTGCAGTCGCGACAGCTCGACAACGTCCATACATTCTCCTCTTCTGCTTAAAATGGCTTATCCAACGATAAGACGCTGCCATTATCCGGCAAGTGATGACTGGCAACAATCAGCCAGCCGTTTTTTTGCGTCGTGCGCAGATGCCGCCACAGCTTGTGCCGCGTGTCTTCATCCAGTCCGGCAAAAGGTTCGTCCAGCAGCAATACCGACTTGGGGCGCAGCAATAGTCGGGCAAGGGCAATCCGCCGCGCCTGTCCGCCGGATACGGCGCTACCGTATTCGCCTAAAGCGGTCGCCAAACCTTGCGGCTGCGACCGCGCCCAGTCGGCTAAATCGACGCTTTCCAAGACCGTCCACAGCGCCTCATCGCTGAAATTCTCGCCTAAGCGTAGATTATCCGCCAAGCTCAAATCGAAAATATCCACTTGTTGCGCCAGATAATTGCTACATTCGGGATGATAGGCTTGTGCATCCAGTCGCAATCTGCCCGAGAGCAGCGGCAATTCTCCGCCTAGAGCATCGAGCAAAGTCGATTTGCCGCCGCCTGAACGCCCGCACACAATCAGGGCTTCGCCGCGCGCCAAGCGGAAAGAGCAATTCTCGACGCCGTTTAAAGCTCCTGCATGGCGGGCGGAAAGCTGTTCGGCAATCAGATATTCGGCTTCATTCAGCGCGGCATTGACCGGCGGCGCGACAATTGCGACCGAGCGTTGCGGCGGCGCTAAGGCATTGAGGCGGTCGCGCGCGGCAAGGGCAAAGCCGAGTGCCAGATATTGCACCGTCAAGGCTTGCAGACTTTCCGTCAAACCCAAGAGCGCCAAAACAATCGCCAGCAGCAGCGGCAGGCTTAAGGCTTGCGTTTGCAGCAGCGGCAAGGCTTGCCACAGCAAGAGCAGCAAGGCGAAAGCCAAGAGGCAATGCTGCGCCCATTGATAAAATGAAGCCCAATATTGCTGCTGCTGTTTGGCGCTGCGGTAAACGGCATCGGCGGCAAGAAAGTCGCGGCGGCAATCCGCCCAGCGCTGCCATAATAAGAGCGGCGTTAGCAAACGCAGGGGTTCCAATAATAAACTGCGCCGCTGCTGCGCCCAATCGGCATCGGCGCGCGCGAGGGCGCGACCTTGTATAGCGGCGGCGGCAGGCAAGATAATCCCCGACAGTAATAGGGGCAGGCTCAGCCAAGCCGCCAAAGAAGGCGCAATCCAAAGCAGCCACAGCAGCAGTAGGGCTTGCAGTGCCAATGCCCACAGCCAAGGCATGAAAAAGCGCAGCGGCAAATTATCTAGCAAATCGATATCGCTGCTTAATCCTTGCAGAGCATGGACGGAAACGAATTGCCGCTGGGGATTAGCGGCGATGCGGGCAAAGAAATGTCCGCGCAAATCGCGCAGCAATGCCAAGACCGCTTCATGCGAAGCAAGGCGTTCGCCGTAGCGTCCTGCGGTGCGCGCAATCGCCAGAGCGCGGATAATCGCGGCGGGGCGGAAATAGTCGAAGCTGAAAATGCCGGCAAGCGCGGTCAAGCCCGCCAAAGCGGCGGCGCTGATAAACCAGCCTGAAACGGCAAGCAAAGCCACGCCGGCAAACAGCGTTATTGCGCCCAAAGTCCATGCCAAGAGCCATTTACCGCTTTGCAGGCGGCACAAATCTCTCAGCCGCAAAGGATTGTTTTTCATCTCCGCTCCAAATCGATTAAACCGTCTAGCCACGGCAGACCGCCGATGTCGTGCCCGACCAGAATCAGGGTTTTGTCCCGACTCAATTCGCCTAACAGGGCATAAATTTCGGCGGCGGTTTCAGCGTCCAAATGGGCGCAGGGCTCGTCTATCAGCCACAGTGGCGCATCGCGCAGCAATAATTGCGCGAGACAAAGACGCTGCTGCTGTCCGCCCGATAAGCCGCTGCCTCTTTCGCCCAAACAGGTATTGATGCCCTGCGGCAGGCAGGCAATCGCTTTCCATAAGCCGACTTGTTCCAATACGGCTTGCAAGGCGGCATCGTCGGCATCGGCTTGGGCAAGGCGCAAATTAGCGGCAATGCTGCCGCGCATCAGACTGGGCGATTGGGCTAAATAAGCGATGTGTCGCTGCCAGTCGCTGCGTTTAATCGTATTGAGCGCGATGCCGTTAATCCGTATCTCTCCCTGATAGGCGGCAAAGCCGAGCAGCGCTTCTAAAAGACTGGATTTACCGCTACCGCTGCGCCCGATGATCCCGATGCGTTCGGCGGCGGCAATTTCTGCCGATAAGGCGGCAAGCCTCCGGCGCCCCTCAGACGTCCGTATGCTGAGATTGTGCAGCCGAATCTGCGGCGGCTGCGATGTCAGCGGTGCTTCGCCGTCCGCCTCGGGTAATGCGGGCGTTTGCAATAAGCCTTGCAAAGATTCAATCGCCGCTTGGGCTTGCGCTTTGGCATGGTAATCGCTGCCCAATTGACGCAGCGGCAGATAAAATTCCGGCGCCAATAAGAGAATGAATAAGGCGCTTTGATAAGGCACCGGCACTTCGCCCTTTGCCCAAGGCAGAATGCCCAATAATCCCAAGCCCAAATAGACTGCTACCAAGGCAATGGCTAAGGCGGAAAATAATTCCAAAACCGCACCGGATAAAAATGCCAGACGCAGCACCTGCATGCTGCTGCGCTGATAGGCACCGGCGGCCGACAGCACTTCCCGCTGCGCCCATTGCTGCGCACGCAGACGGCGCAGAGTCGGCAAACCGCGCAGCAAATCTAAAAAACGTCCGCCCAATTGTTCCAAAACTTGCAATTGCTCGCGGCTTTTCTCCGCCGCCAAGCTGCCGACCAATATCATAAACACCGGCACCAAAGGCGCGCTGAGCAGCAGCAATCCTGCCGCCAAGGGACTGTGGAAGCACACCGCCGCCGCAATCAATAAGGGCGTGAGGGCGGCGACTCTGCTTTGCACATAAAAGCGGCTGATAAAGCCGTCCAAGGCATCGACTTGTTCTAAGATTTGCATACTTAAGGCGCCGTCATTGCCGATATGCGCCCGCGCCGGACCGAGGGTTGTCAGAGCATCTAATAAACGGCGGCGCAAATCGCCGCGCACAAGCAGGCTTAAGCGCTGCAATAAGATATCTTTGAACACATTAAGGCTGGGACGCAGCACGAAACACAGCAATAAATACGGTGCATTCTGCTGCAAAATGTCTGCCTGCGGGGGGATATTGCGGGCAAGGGCATTCAGCCAATCGGCAAAAATCATCGCCAATAATGCCGTTTGCACAATCAATAAGCCCATACCGAGCATCGCCAATATCAGCGGCAGCCGCAAACGGCGGCGGTAAGGGCGTATCAAATCATTAAGCAGAGAAGCGGCAGGCGGTCGCGGCATGAAGGTTCACAATGGCGGAAAACGCGGCTAGTGTAGCGGTCTTTGTCGGATAAACGCTAAAAAATTTCGATAAACATCGGTTTCAGCGGCATTTTTATCATAAAACAAAAGCAGCTTGCGCTGCTTTTGCGGTGTTGAAAATTAAATCGGCGCCTCGCTGAAATCATAATTAAAGTTGGCAAGCGGCGGTACGATGCCGTCGCCTTGCAGAATTTGCAAATCATAAGGCCAAACGCGCGACAGCTGCGCCGGCGATTCCATGTGATCGACAATCAAAGTGGCATGATGCTCTTCGGCATAACCTTTAATCGCTTCCATAAAGCGCGGCTCTTCATCTTCGTCAAAGGTGTCAATCTCGCGCATATCCAACTTGATGACATCCGGCTTGATGCGTCCGAAGATTTCTTTGATTTCCTCGTCAAAACGCGCGATTTCCGTAATCGCCACTCTGGCGCCCAACGGACGCATTTTTTCTGCTAAACGCAGCAGACCGCTAAAGGCATTGGTCGCACCGTCCAAACTGATTTCCAAGACAATTTGCTGCGGCGCAATACCGGTTTGCTTCAGCTGATTGGCAAGCCAATCCGGAAATTCCTCATCGTTCAAGGCATCATTGCTCAGCGATAAAAAGCCGATCAGATGCCGCTGATCACCGTCATAAGATAAGACATCCTGACAGAATTGGCGGACTTTGAGTCGGTCCAACTGCCGCCCCAAGCCGTAGCGGTCGGCCAATTGCAGCATCATATCCAATTCCATTTCTTCTTCCATTTCTTCCGCTGTCGCCAAAATATTAATTCGGGTGGCAAAGCGCGGCACGCCGTCGGGCTCTAACATGGTAATCGGCTGATAGAGGAAGTTAATTTGGTTATTATCCAATAATTTATTAATCATATTTAAGCGGCGTTCATCTTTGCGCGACATATCTGCCGCCGCCGGCTCCGCCACCCGATCTTTACCCTGCCCCAAAGCCAAACCGCGTACGGCACGGAAGCTTTTCGCAATCAAGTCTTCATAGTCGCTGTCTTTACGCACTTCCTGCATGCCCGCAAAAGTATGCGGATGAATCAGACGGCCGATATTTTCCGGCACCAATTCGTCTAAATTGGCGACCAAATTTTGCACGCGCGTAATCGCTTGTTCTTTATCGCCGTCAATCCACAATACTAGAGCATCGTCGGTAAATCGCGCCATTTCCGTCGACGGCGGCAGCAAACGCTGCGCCGTTTCCGCCACGCTGTGCATCAAGATTTCAGCAGGTTTGTAGCCGTCTTTTTGCAAGACTTCGCGGTAATTTTCCAGCCATAAATAAATCCAGACGCCCAAAAACTGATTTTCCGAACGCTCTTGGGTCTGCGTGATAGAAGCTTTTAAAATATTGCCTACCCCTAAACCTGTGGTCGGGTCGACGCCGCCGCCTCCGCCCGCACTGGCATTGCGCAAATACATCTGCACCGCATCTTCGCCGCGGAATTTCACTTGACTGACCTGTGCAGTGAGTTCTAATTTGCCGTCTTCATTATCGTGAAATTCGAGTTTCTCGCTCGGCACGACGTCTTTTTCCATTGCTAATTTCATCAGTTGCTTCACATTACGCTCGGATTTCAGCGGCACAAAACTCATAATGGTTAAGGACTCAAGCGCCGCCTTATCTTTGACTTTGAATAAGCGTAAAAAGGCAGGATTGGCATCTAAGAACAAACCGTCCTGCAAATAGCAAATAGGATCGGGCAAATCATCAAACAAACGCTGATAACGCTGTTCCACCCCCTGCAAATGATGCTCTGCATGAATCATCGCCGCTTCATTGGCATGAAGACGCATCACATGTTGGACGGCGCGAATCGCAGTCAGCAAATCACGGCGTGCGCTGACGAATTCCGCCCCTAATTTCACATAAGCGTCGCTGCCGCTTTGCCAATCCGGCGCTACGGTCAAAACAGGAATATGCCGTCCCAAGCGGTGCAGAAGCTGCTTGACTTTATCCATGCTCGGCAAGCTCTCATCCACCGACAGGACAATCAAATCCGCACGATAATCTTTTAAAACATTTTCCACTTCTTCAAGCGTATCCGCCGTTTTTTCTTGCGTAAAGAAAAAACGCTGCACCCCTTTTTGGAAAGCATTCAACCATTCCATATCGCGGCTGATAAAGAGCAAAGAACAGGTTTGTTTTTGGTCTGACATGAAAATCCTTTCAAATGAATAACGGCTGCGCAAAAGCAAAAAGCAAGCCATGACGAAAAATGTGACTATGATAACAGAATTCGCTCCCTGCTATAGAGTGCAATTTCTCTGCGAGTTTATTCGTCGCGGTAGAACCGCTATAATCCGCGCATTATCTTATAAAGAGAAAGACTATGGCTTTTTTAGACAATGCCCTGACCCAATCCTTGGATTTGCGCACTCCCCTTTGGCAAGCCCCCCTGCCCTTTGAACTCATCAGTTCGCAGACGACGGGAGAAATCAGCGCAGCAGGCGCTTTAGGCATCATCACCATCGGCGAAAGCGGCAATTGCCGGCAATTACAAGACGCCCTTGCACAATACGGCGAATATCATCAGCAGCCCGGCATCTGCTTTAGCCACCGCCTGCCGCAATCCCCGCATTGGCAAATACCGCAGGACGCACAAGGACAGCTGCAACACTTGGCGCATCAATATCAAATCGATTATCCCTTGCCGAAAAACGATCATTTTTTAGACCTACTCGATACGGCCATACAAGCTTCGCCGCGTCTAATCGGTTTTGCCAACGGTATTCCCGAAAAAGACACCATCGCCTTTATTCAATCGCAGCAAATTCCCACTTTCGCTATTTGCCACAGCGTTGCCGAAGCGATTGCCGCTGCCGATTTCGGCATTGATTATTTAGTCTTGCAAGGCGTCGAAGCCGGCGGCGAGCAGCATCGTTTTGAAAATGCCCTGCCCGAATTACGACAAAGCGCTTTGGCGCTACTGCAGCAAGTCCGCAATCATGTGTCTCTGCCGATTGTTTTATGGGGCGATTTCACCCACGGCGCCGATATTGTCGGCGCTCTGCTTGCCGGTGCACAGGCAGTGGTGCTTGACCGCCCGCTGCTGCAATGCACGCTGTCCGCCGAACAAATCGAAGTTCTTAAAAAAAGCAGCGAATACGATTTCCGCACAGATTACCGCTTCACGAACCGTGCCCTGCGTTATCTGCCGATAAAGACGGACACGCCGAATCTGGATTATCTCGACCCTATGCTGCGCCAAGTCTTCATGGAGCACTATTTCAGGCAATATCCTGAAGCCAAACCGCTGAGCATGAGCGTCAGCGCCAATCAGCTTCCCACAACGCTCCATCAGCTCTTAAACAGCCTCAACGAGCAAATGCGGCACTATCTTGGCTAAACTACTGGATTACGCGCAGATTGAATACGACAGCAACCGTCTGCGCAATAGGCTCTACGGCGATATTTATTTCAATCCGCAACAAGGCTTTGCCGAAAGCGAACATGTGTTTATCCGCGGCAACCGCCTTGCCGAACGATTTGCCGCCTTAGACAGACGCACACATTTCACCATCGGCGAAACCGGCTTTGGCAGCGGCATGAACTGCCTGCTGGCGGCAGACTGTTTCTTAAAACAAGCGCCTGATGACTGCCGCCTCATCTACATCAGTTGCGAAAAACACCCGATTCCGCTAGAAGACCTGCGCCGCATCCATCAAAACTGGGAAAATCCCGAACGGCGCGCAGCCCTCTATCAGCAATACCCGCATTGCCGCCACGGCTTTCATTGGCTGCATCTGCATCCGCGCATCGACCTCTTATTACTATGGGGAGAAGCCAATGAACTCTTACCCGAACTGCATGGCAGCGTTGACGCTTGGTTTTTAGACGGCTTCGCCCCCAGTAAAAACGCCGACATGTGGTCGCCGCGCATTTTTCAAGCCATTGCCGCCCATAGCCGTCTTGGCAGCACCATTGCCACCTTCAGCGTCGCGCGACAAGTCCGCGACGGGCTAAATCAAGTCGGCTTCAGGCTGCAAAAACAAAGCGGCTTCGGACGCAAACGCGACATGTTGGTCGGCGAATTCCAATCCAATCATAATTCTGCGCCCCATTGGACAAGGCTCGCCCCGCCTATAAACCCTCACAACAGCGTTAAAATCATCGGTGCAGGGCTTGCCGGCATGGCAAGCGCTTGGGCATTAGCCAAACGCGGTATCGCCGTAGAAATCTATCACTCGCCGCAGCGTCCTGCCGCCAGCCAAGTGCCGATTGCCGTCCCCTTCTTGCAAGTAGGGCGGGAAGATACACCGATGCGCCGCTTTCAACTGGCGGCATGGCGCTATAACAAAGGCTTTTTTGCCCAACTGAGCGCACAATTCCCCGAACAAATATTTCTTTATCCGCAAGACATCGTCTTAAGCGCCAAAGACGACGCCGCTGCCGAACGCCACCGACAAATTGCCGCCGCTCGGCTCTTCAGCCCCGATGAATACCGTTTAGAAGCAGACCGCCATCTCATCTTGCACGGCAGCGGCACCATTGACACACCGGCTTTGCTCAACATCCTAAGCCGCCATCCGCTGATTCGGCTCATCGAGCAAGACATTGACAGCAAACAACTAGAGACTTGGCAAAACGACAGCGTCATTTTTGCCGGCGCTTGGCATCATGATTTGCTCCCTCAAGACTGGCATCGCCATCTGCGCCCTTTGCGCGGACAAGCCTGCATCGCAGGCGTCACACCGCATTTCGAACCAGCCGCCACCTGCGCCCACTACAGCATCCTGCCCTTTGCGGACAGACAAAAAATCTACATCGGCTCCACATACCAGCCCAATTGCGCAGACGGCAGCATCCGTTACGCCGATAACGAGCTGCTGCTCAAACATTTTCAAGACAGCTATCCGCAATATACTGCTCATTACGACAGCGCCTTTGCCGGCGTACGCGCCAGCAGCCGCGATTATCTGCCGTTTATCGGACCAATCCCTAATCCTCAAGCGCTTAAGCAAGCCTGTCACAAATGGCAATTCGACAAACATATCCCCATACGCACCAATCCCGAATATCCGCGCGCATGGTATCTGCATGCAGGGCTTGGTTCCAAAGGATGCCTGACTGCCTTTTACGGCGCCGAACTCCTTGCCGCCATGATGCTTAACAGTCCTCTACCTATCGAAGAATCATTAATCAGCCAACTGCTGCCTGCACGCGCCCTTATTCGCGACATCATCCGCCGCCAGCAAGCAACAGACTGATTTTCTGCTATCATAAGCGCATTTTGACAATGGAGGTCGTATGAAATCTTTTCTTTTTCTAGTCGGTGTTATCGCTTTTTATTTAGGCGTCAACTATTTTTCTTTTACAGAAGGAGCAGTTCAGCGTTGGGCGAAAAAAAGCCAATTTCCTGATGAAGAAAGCACTGCATTATTTTGCAATATGCTGCAAGCAGAAACTATTATTAATTTTAATTACACAATCAACAGCCGTAGCACTAAAACAATAGAACCAAATTCAAGTTCTCTATGTAATTATTACAAGCAAAATATTATTCCTGGTGCAAAGCCTCACACTGTTCGAGTACATACTAAGGTCATTTCCCATCAGCATAGCGAAGAATTACCATTTAATAAAGGAAAAAGCCAAATTGAAATTTCTATTATAAAAGATAAACTTAAAATTAATAGAAAAATTGATATAGAATTAAAACGCAATCTCCTAGGTGATTTTACAATCCTTTCCATTAAAGGACATGACCAAATCACTCAAGAAGAGAAACCCAGACATCGTTATTAAAAAAAGACAATACAAAGCAGGGATTAATCCTGTTTTGTATTGCTTATTTGAATCAATAAGCAAGCTTAACCCAGTAACAAACTATCATCGCTTACGGTCTGACCGCGTTGTTTTTCAAACAATGCCAATAAATCCGGTACATCTAAAGAAGCGCGTTCAGCGCCGCTAATATCAAAAATGACCTGACCTTGATGCAGCATGACGGTACGGCTGCCGATATCCAAGGCTTGGCGCATGCTGTGCGTGACCATTAAAGTCGTCAGGCTTTTTTCCGCCACGATTTGCTGGGTTAAAGACAAGACAAAATTCGCCGTTTTAGGGTCAAGGGCAGCAGTATGCTCGTCTAGCAATAAAATGCCCGAGGGTTGCAGACTGGCCATCAGCAGGCTTACCGCCTGTCTTTGTCCGCCCGAAAGCAAGCCCATGCGGTCTTTCAAGCGCTGTTCGATACCCAAATTCAGAGCCGCCAACGCTTCTGTAAATTGGCTCAAATAACGTGCCTGTACAGCGCGTGCCAAGCCGCGTCCTTGTCCGCGTTTCATTGCCAAAGCCAAATTTTCTTCGATACTGAGATGGGCGCAGGTGCCGGCAAGCGGATCTTGGAAAACACGCGCCACTTGCGCGCTGCGTTTATACGCCGGCAATTTACTCACCACTTGCCCATTAATCAGCACGGCACCGCTATCCACGCGTATTTCTCCCGAAATGGCATTGAGCAAAGTGGATTTACCCGCCCCATTGGAACCGATGACAGTTACAAACTCGCCTTGCTGTAGAGATAAGGACATGCCGCGCAAGACGGGATTTTCCAAAGGCGTATGCGGATTAAAGGTTTTATAAATCTCGCGTACTTCAATCATGACTGCCCCCGCTTCAAACATTTGGCGGTAAAACTGCGGATATCGCCTAATTTAATCGCTAATAACATCAGCACGGTAGTGATCAAATTAATATCTCCGGGTTGCAAGCCGATATCGCCGCCGCTTAGGGCGAAAGCGATAACCAGGCGGAAAATAATCGAGCCGATCACGCAGGCCAATAAAGCACGCAAAACCGTTTTAGGTGATAGAACCGCTTCGCCGCCGATTAGGGAAGCCAAGCCGACGACCAATACGCCGACGCCTAAAGTCACATCGGCAGAACCGCGACTTTGGGCAAATAAACCGCCCGCCAAAGCCGCCAAACCATTGGCAATAGAAATGCCCAAAATGACCATCAAACCTGTCGCTACGCCTTGCGCACGCGCCATATTCGGATTGGCTCCGGTGGCGCGCATCGCCAAACCGATTTCGGAATTCATAAACCACCACAGCAAAATGCCCACCACCGTCAGAACGATAGCAAACAACATCACGGGCACAATTTCTAATGCCAGCGGCAATTCGTAAAAGGGCGTGAGAATGCTGTCTTCGCCCAACAGCGGCAGATTCGGGCGTCCCATAATCCGCAAATTAACCGAATACAAACCATACATCACTAAGATTGAGGCAAGCAGGTGCATAATTTTAAAGCGTACATTTAAAAAACCGGTAATCGCGCCGGCAAACATGCCCGCTATAACGGCAACGGCAATCGATGCCCAAGGATGCCAACCTTGCAAAATCAAGGCTGCCGATACCGCCGCACCCAAAGGGAAACTGCCTTCTACGGTCAAATCCGCGAACTCCAACACGCGAAAAGATAAATACATCGCAAAAGCCACAAGGCTATAGACCAGCCCGGTTTCCATCGCGCCCCAAAATGCGGTTGAACTCAACATAATGCTTCACAATTCTTGTTTATTTTAGACATCTTGCCAATAGAAAAGCCGCCCGCAGGCGGTAATTCGGCAATTGCCGCTATTTTGACACTCTCAATCCGGTCAAGCAAGCGGCAATCCTGTTTTAAAATGACAGCTGCCTAAGGCAGGACATGCGCCGCACTGTCAATCACAGACTGCGGCAAAGTCAGTCCCATTTTCTCTGCTGCCGCTTTATTTAAATACAATTCAGGGTTTTGCATAAATTTCACCGGCATATCGCCAATCGCCTCACCTTTTAAAACCGCGGCAATCTGCTTGCCGGTTTCGCGACCGATTTTATAGAAACTAAAGCCTAAAGCGGCAATCGCACCCTCTGCCACAGAACCGGTATCGGCAGAAAACAAAGGAATATCTTCCGCTTCCGCCACTTGCACGATAGAGCTGAAAGCCGTTATCGCCGTATTATCCGTCGTGATAAAGAAAGCGTCCGCTTTGCCTACCAAAGAACGGCTGGCATCCAATACTTCGCCGGTTTTTGTTGCCGGTGCCTGCAGTAATTTCAATCCCTTACTGCTGACAACCTGCTCCAGCTCCGCAACGGCGGCAACAGAATTCGCCTCGCCCGGATTAAACACCGTACCGATGGTTTTTACCTCAGGCATGAGGTTTTGAATCAATTCAATATTTTTTTCAAGCGGTACCGCATCGCTGGTACCTGTCACATTTTTGCCGGGTTTTTCTAAATTATCCACTAATTTTGCCTGCAAAGGATCGGTAACGGCGGTAAACACAATCGGAAAACGTCCGCGCGCCGCTGCTGCCAAACTCTGCGCCGACGGCGTGGAAATACCGACCAATACCGTCGGTTTTTCGCCGACAAATTTTTGCGCGATTTGCGTGGCAATGCCCATATCGCCCTGTGCCAATTCGCGTTTAATCTGCACCGTTTCGCCGTCTTTATAACCGGCTTCCGCCAAAGCATTGACCAAACCCTTAAAATCCGCATCCAAAGAAGGATGCGCGACAATCTGCGTGACCGCCACCACCGGCACATCCGCCGCCCAACTTTGCCATGTACATAAAGCCAATAAGGCACACAATGATTTTTTCAACATTATTTCTTCTCCTCAACAATTTCAGAAGCCTGATCCAATAAATTTTGTGGCAGAGTCAAACCTTGACGCGCCGCCGCTGCGGGATTAAGCACAATGCGGCTTTTTTCCACTTCCGCCACCGGCAAATCGCCCGCTTTGGCGCCTTGCAAAATCGCAGCAACCTTATCCGCCGTTAAACGTCCGACATCAAACTCATCATAACCAACACCTACCGCCGCGCCAATCGGCACAGAATAAGTATCAAATACGAACAAAGGCAATTTATGCTGCTCCGCCACCTGTACCAAAGAAGGCAGACCGCTGACCGCGGTATTATCCAAAGTAATCAGCAAAGCATCGACTTTGCCTACCAAAGAACGTGCCGCATCCAACACTTCGCCGGTATTTTTTGCCGGCGCGCTGACCAAGGTCAAACCGCGCGGCTGCATGGTTTTTTCCAACATCGCATTGCTGGCATTGGAATTATCCTCGCCCGGATTAAACACCGTGCCAATATGTTTTGCCTCAGGCAGCAGACTGTGCAAAATCGCCACATTTTGTTCATAAGCCAAGGCCTCTTTGACTCCCGTCACATTGCCGCCCGGCTTTTCCAAATTATCCACCAATTTTGCGGAAATCGGGTCGGTAATCCCGGTGAAGACAATCGGCAAACGCCCTTTTGCCGCGGCAATTACCGCCTGCGCCGAAGGCGTGGTGCTTGCCACAATCACATCCGGCTTATCGCCGACGAATTTTTGCGCAATCTGATTATTGATTGCCATATCGCCTTGCGCAATCTGATAATCGATGTGCAAATTTTTGCCCACCACATAGCCGTGCTCCTGCAAACCCTGCACCATGCCGGCATAAATCTCGTCTAAAGCAGGATGCGCGATAATCTGGCTATAAGCAATCTTAGCCGCCTTCTCCTGCGCCATGACCGCCGCGCTAAAAGCTATGGCGGCGCTTAACCATAATTTGCGAATCTTCATCGTTTTCCCCTCGTTAAAAACACAAGCATAAACAGAAATATTCATGCCGACAAGCAAGAAGCGCGAACCTTCCTCTCGGAAAAAGCGTAAAATAACCGTTTTTGGACAAGCACACATGAGTCAATGGATTGAAAGCCAAGCGGGTTTTATCAAATCTCGCGACCTACAAAACATCAGCAATGCCCTCGCCGGCGGCGCAATCGCCGTCATTCCCAGCGATACCGGCTATGCCCTCGTCTGCCGTCTGGGCGATAAAAACGCCGGCAACCGCATCCGCCAATTGCGCGAACTGGATAAAGACCATCCCTTTACCATCATGTGCAGCGATTTAACCCATTTGTCGCAATACGCGCGTGTGGACAATGTGCAATTCCGCCTGCTCAAACGCCTCTTCCCCGGCGCCTTTACCTGCATATTGCCGGCAAGCAAAGAAGTACCACGTCTCGTGCAACATGAAAAACGCAAAACCATCGGCATCCGCATTCCCGAACACGGCATTTGCCAAAGCATCATCGCCGCACATCAAGAAGCCCTAATGGGCATCTCTCTCAACAGCGATGAAGAACAATACTTCATCAATCTGCACGATATGGACAAGGTCTTTATCAATACGGTGGACATCATCGTCGATTGCGGCGAACTGCCCCTACGTCCTAGCACCGTTCTGGATTTGACCGAAATGCCTCCCCTTATTTTGCGGCAAGGCGCAGGCGACATCAGCCTTCTGCAGCAAGAATCATATCGTTAACAATAAATTGATAACACTTAAGAATTTTCAAATCACTAGGTTTTTCTTTATGCTGACGATTTATTTCTACTTTCACAGTACTTCCAAATCAAATCCACAAGTATTACACTATAAAGCCACAAACATATTCTTCTAAAGGATAAATATGAAAGCAGAAACGACCGTAGACAGACGCGCCAAAATCCGTCAAATGCTCGAAGCGAATAATGTGGTCAGCTCACAACAGCTTGCGGAATTATTTAACGTATCTCTGATGACCATCTATCGCGACCTTGACAGTCTGCAAGAACAAGGCATTGCCAAACGCCAGCACGGCGGCGCCATTCTCGCCAACCGCTTTGTCTCCGCTCGTCTGCGCGGCAAAAAAGCCAATATTCATTTAGATGCCAAACGTGCCGTCGGTCGTTATGCCGCCCGCCACCTTATCGATACCCAAGACGATGCTATCATCATCGCAAACGGCTCCACCACCTTGGAATTCGTACGCCAATTGCCCGACGTACCCATCAACGTCATGGCGAACAGCTTGGAAGCCCTCTCCATTCTCAGCACCCATGCCCATACCAACCTCTACTCGCTCGGCGGCGAACTACGCAAAGACGTGATGGCATTTGGCGGCGCAATGACGCAGGAAAACCTGAAACAATGCCATTTTGCCAAAGCCTTTATCGGTGTGGACGGCATTGACATGCTCTCGGGACTGACCAGTACCAACGAACTGACCGCGCGCACCGCCCGCCAAATGACCGAGCAGGCCGACCAAGTCTTCGTACTGACCGACAACAGCAAATTCGACCAAAAATCTTTCCGCACCATCTGCAGCTTCAAAGCCATTGACGCCATCATTACCAACCGCGGCGTGCCGGCAAAATACCGCGCCTTTTTAGCGGAAAACGATGTGGAATTAATAGAAGTCGATTAAGCACCGAACAAAAACATTCCTTATTTTTTGCTTTTGCAACAAGAGCAAAGCCTGATTTTTAGCGGCAAAATACGAAATTTCACTAGCAAAAATTTAATTTTTATTACAAAATGCGCGCAGCGTGTGTCGCACACGTTGCTTTTGCACAATGAAATAAGGAATTATGATGAAAGAACAACAAGTCACATTAACCAACCCGGCAGGTTTACACGCTCGTCCCGGCAAGCAATTAGTCCAATTGGCCAAAGGCTACGAAAGTGAAGTGACCCTCATCAAAGCCGGCGAACGCTACAATGCCAAATCGCTGATGAAACTCTTGCAAGCAGGCTTAAGCCAAGGCGACGTATTGACGGTTGAAACCAACGGCGCGGACGAAGACGCCGCATTAGCCGCGATTGTTGAATACATCAATACCTTAGAAGAATAATGAACCGCCAATTAAAGGGGCTTGCCGCCTCTCCGGGTATTGCGGCAGGCAATGCTTGGATATTCATCCCCCAAAGCCCTGCAATCCATTTCCAAGCCAGCGATAATGCCGAAGCAGAAATTGAAGCCTTCCGCCATGCGCAAAATACGGTAGAAGCACATCTGCAAAGCCTGTATGAAAAAGTGCTGGCGGAGCAAGGCGAAGAGGAAGCCGAAATCTTTTCCAGCCATATCGAACTCTTGCGCGACGAAGAATTCGAGCAAGACGTACTGGCATTGATGAAAGACGAACAATACAGCGCCACCAGAGCCGTTAAAGAATATCTCGATCAAGCCGCCGCCACCATGCGCGCCTTAGACGACGATTACCTCAAAGAACGCGCGGCGGAATTTGAAGATCTACAAAAAAATTTATTGCTCGCCCTCAATAATATGCCCTTTGCCTCTTTAGGCGATGCGCCTGCCGATACGATTATTTTCGCTCAAGATCTAAGCCCCAGCGAAACCGCACAGCTCAATCCCAAAAACGTGCGCGGCTTTGTTCTGGCAGGCGGCGGCTTGACCAGCCATGTGGCAATTTTAGCGCGCAACATCGGCTTGCCGGCAGTGATGGGCATCAGCAACGTTTTAGAACAAGTGCAAAACGGCGAAAGCATTTTGCTTGACGGCAGCCGCGGCGAAATCATCGTGCAACCTGATGAAGCCACGCAAACGCAATTCAGCCAAAAAGCAGCGGCGGAAGCGCAATTGCAGACCGAATATGCCGCCCTGCTTCATCAACCCGCCACCACGACCGACGGACAGACCATCAAACTGTATTCAAACATCGGCTCGCCCAAGGATTTGCACCTTGTCGAGGACAATGGCAGCGAAGGCATCGGCTTATTCCGCAGCGAATTCTTATTCATGAGCGCCAACAGCGCGCCCAGCGAAGAAGCGCAGTATCAGGCCTACAAACAAGCGGCAGAACATTTGGGCGAACGCCAATTGATTTTGCGCTTAGCCGATATCGGTGGCGACAAACCCCTGCCTTATCTCAACTTTCCGCATGAAGAAAATCCTTTCTTAGGCTGGCGCGGCGTGCGCATTTACGATGAAATGCGCCATGTCTTTGACGCGCAAATCCGTGCCGCCCTGCGTGCTGCGGTTCATGGCAATCTGCAAATCATGATTCCCATGGTCAGCAATGTCGATGAAATTTTGTTCGTGCGCCGTGAGGTCGCCGCGCAAGTCGCCGCTTTGCAGGCAGAAGGCAAAGCCTGTAATCCCGACATCAAAATCGGCATTATGATTGAAACGCCTGCCGCCGTCCTGATTGCGCCGCAATTGGCCAAACATGCCGATTTCTTCAGTATCGGCACAAACGATCTGACGCAATACATCATTGCCGCAGACCGTGGCAATACGAAAATCTCCTCGCTTTACGACAGCTTGCATCCTGCCGTCTTACGCGCCATGAAAATGGCGGTAGATGCCGCACATGCCGCCGGTATTGAAATCGGTGTTTGCGGTGAAATGGGCGGACAAATTGAAGCCACGCCTTTCTTAGTCGGCATGGGCTTCCACGAACTCTCCGTTTCGGGTCGCGGCGTTCCTGCCGTTAAGCACCGCATCCGTCAATTAAGCGCCAAAGATTGTCGCGCCTTGCTTGAAGAAGCCTTGCAATTAGACGACGGCATTGCCGTACGCCAATTGCTTCATCAACGCCTTCCTTAAGCATTTTCACAGCAAAACCGCAGAAATCCTCTGCGGTTTTTTATTTCCTGCGCTACAATAAACGCCGCAATCATTTTCAAAGGAAGGCATCATGAAAAGTTTAGGCGAATTCATTATTGAAAAACAAAGCGAATATCCGGAAGCCAAAGGCTCATTGTCAGGCATCCTATCCGCCATCAGACTCTCCGCCAAATTCCTCCACCGCGACATCAATAAAGCAGGGCTCATCAATGACGTCCTCGGCGATGCCGGCGCAGAAAACGTACAAGGCGAACAGCAGAAAAAACTCGACGTTCTTGCCCATGAAACGATTAAAAAAGCCCTTTTTATGCGCGATGATGTGGCGGGCTTTGCCTCCGAAGAAGAAGAAAACTTCATCGCTTTTAATACCGAACGCGGCAAAAACGCCAAATATATCATTCTTACCGACCCGCTCGACGGCTCGTCCAATATCGACGTCAATGTCGCCGTCGGCACGATTTTCTCCATCTACCGCCGCGTAACCCCTATCGGCAGCCCCGTCACATTGGAAGACTTCTTGCAGCCCGGCAGCCGCCAAGTCTCTGCCGGCTATGTCGTCTACGGTTCTTCCACCATGTTGGTTTACACCACCGGCAACGGCGTAAACGGATTTACTTACGACCCTTCGCTAGGCATGTTCTTGCTGTCGCATGAAAACATTCGCATTCCCGAGCAAGGCAGCATTTATTCCGTCAATGAAGGCGGCTATGTCCGCTTCCCGCAAGGCGTGAAAAAATACATCAAATACTGCCAAGAAGAAGCCCCGCAGGAGAATCGCCCCTATAAATCACGCTATATCGGCTCCTTAGTCTCCGATTTTCACCGCAACATGCTCAAAGGCGGCATTTACATGTATCCGCAAGCCAGCAGCTATCCGCAAGGAAAATTGCGGCTTAATTACGAATGTAATCCGATGGCATTCCTTGCCGAACAAGCCGGAGGCTTAGCCACTGACGGCAAACAGCGCATTCTTGATATCCAACCGCAAAGCCTGCATCAGCGCAGCCCTTTCTTTACAGGTTCGCGGCAAATGGTAGAAAACGTCATGCAATTCATCCAAGATTATCCTGACGAATAATCATATAAAAAATAACCGCCTAGAATTGCTTTATCTAAAAAGCGCTAAACGGTTCAAAAGGCGCAGTATATTTTTATTCGTTAATTAAATAATTTTAATTATTTTCACTAGCATCAACTAATCAAAGCGTGTTAGATTAATAGATGCAATTATATTGCAGTAAAAAATGCTTAACAAAAAAGGAATAATTATGAAAAAATTATTAGTTTCTACACTCTTGCTTGCCAGCAGTATGGGCATGGCACAAAGCAATATGGCAACTGATGCTGCGCAAGCCGCTGCCGATACCGTCAAAATACGCGAAGTCAGCTATTCTTGCCGACAAGGCGGAAACTTAGTCGTTACCTACGGATTTAACGCCCAGAGGCTGCCGACATACGCAGAAGCGTTTTTAGGAGGCAAAACGCGTTTCATGCCGATTAATCTAAATCTCTCCAGTGTTGCCGGCACCACCTTCGGCGAAAGCGAAGACAATTGGCGTTTGGATGCCGATTATATGGAATTAAACAATTACCATAAAATCTATTTGGCAACGGTACAAGACCCTGCCAATGAAATCACGCATAAAGATTGCCGCGTCGTCAAAACGCGCAAAATCAAAGGTTAATTGCCGAGCATCAAAAAAACAGCCGAACGGCTGTTTTTTTATGTGTCAGTGTTATAGTCAGTTCATGACAAAGAAGAATATTATATTTTTAACCTTAGCTTAGGCATTTATGCCTGAAAGCACACATCATGATGAATTGTGTTGAGCATAAACACCTAAGCTACTAATTTATAAAGAAGCAGGTCGGATTCTTGAATCCGACAAATTTATGTTTTAAGTAAGGTCGGATACAAGTATCCGACCTACCCGATTGAAAAATGATTAATTCTGCCATGAATCGACTATATCAATAGAACAACCAGAGGCTTAGGCATTCTCCGCATCGTCGTCATCCTCGGCATCACCCTCTTCGTCGCCGCCTTGCTCGGCAATGATTTTCGCCACCGCAATCAGTTTTTCCTGTTCATTGGTGCGAATGAGGCGCACGCCCTGCGTATTGCGTCCGCTGGTAGAAATTTCCGCCACGCGTGTACGCACCAAAGTGCCGTTATTGGTAACCAGCATGATATGCTCATCTTCCTCCACTTGCACCGCATATACGGCTTCTCCGTTGCGCTCGCTGCACATAATCGACAAAATGCCTTTGCCGCCGCGACCTTTTGTCGGGTAATCGCTAATCGGCGTACGTTTGCCATAGCCGTTTTCGGTAATCGTCAGAATCGCACCCTCTTCTTTGACTACACATAGGGCAATGACGTGCTGATCATCTTCCAAACGCATACCGCGTACGCCGCCGGCTCCGCGCCCCATGCTGCGCACATCCTCTTCATTAAAGCGCACGGATTTTCCCGCATTGGAAAACAGCATAATGTCCTGCTTGCCGTCGGTAATTTCCACATCTACCAATTCGTCATCTTCACTCAGGCTGATGGCAATGATGCCGTTGGCGCGCGGACGGGAATATTCGGACAAAGGCGTTTTTTTCACCGTTCCCGCCTTAGTAACGAAGAATAGGAATTGGTCTTCAGGATATTCCCGCGTGGTCAGCACGGCATTCAGACGCTCGTCTTTTTCAAAGGGCAGCAGATTGACAATCGGTTTGCCCTTTGCCTGTCGCCCAGCCTGCGGCAATTCGTAGACTTTCAGCCAATAGACTTTGCCCTTATTGGAAAAGCACAGCATAGTGTCGTGCGTATTCGCCACAAACAATTGCTCGACAAAATCCTTGTCTTTGACCGCCGTCACCGATTTTCCCTTGCCGCCGCGCCGCTGCGCTTCGTAATCGCCCAAAGGCTGAGCTTTGATATAGCCTTCATGGGATAAGGTAATCACGCGGTCTTCTTCGGCAATCAAATCTTCCAAACTTAAATTCAAATGCGTGTCTAAAATCTGCGTACGGCGCACATCATTAAATTGGGTTTTAATCTCCAGCAATTCTTCCTGTATGACCGCCTGCAAACGCTCCGGCACTTGCAAGATTTCAAGCAAGTCTTCGATATTGCTTAAAATTTCTTGAAACTCTTCAAGAATCTTATCCTGTTCCAGCCCCGTTAGGCGGTGCAAACGCAAATCTAAAATCGCCTGCGCCTGCTCCGGCGACAAATGATAGCCGTCCGCCAATAAGCCGTACTCTGCCGCCAAGCCGTCGGGGCGCGAATTTTCCGCACCTGCTCTTTCCAGCATATCGACGACCTGACCGGGGCGCCAAACACGGCTAATCAAGGCTTCTTTGGCTTCCGCCGGCCCGCTGGAAGCGCGAATCAGAGCAATGACTTCATCAATATTCGCCAAAGCCACCGACAAGCCTTCCAAAATATGCGCACGTTCGCGCGCCTTGCGCAGCTCAAAAATCGTACGGCGCGTAACCACTTCGCGGCGGTGCGCCAAAAATACCTGCAAGACTTCTTTTAATGACAATAATTTCGGCTGTCCGCCGACCAAAGCCATCATATTGATGCCAAAGACGATTTGCAATTGCGTGAGTTGGAACAAATTATTCAGCACCACTTCCGCCACTTCGCCGCGGCGCAATTCAATCACCATACGAATGCCGTCTTTATCCGACTCGTCGCGCAAAGCGGTAATGCCGTCGATTTTCTTTTCCTTAACTAAATCCGCGATTTTACTCAGCAAATTCGCCTTATTGACCTGATACGGCAATTCATCGACGATAATCGCCTGCTTGCCGCCCTCATCGCCCTCAATATGGGTTTTGGCGCGAATATAAATCCGTCCCTTGCCGGTTTCGTAAGCCTCACGAATCCCCTTAGCGCCGTTGATAATCGCGCTGGTGGGAAAATCAGGACCGGGCAAATGATGCATCAAAGCCGCGGTATCGGCCTGCGGATTGGCAAGCAAATGCAGGCAGGCGTCAATCGTTTCGCCCAAATGATGCGGCGGAATATTGGTCGCCATACCTACCGCAATGCCAGAACTGCCATTGACCAATAAATTCGGAAAGCGTGCGGGCAAAGCCACCGGCTCCAACTGGCTACCGTCGTAATTAGGCGTGAAATCGACCGTTTCTTTTTCAATATCCGTCATCAAACTATGCGCGATTTTCGCCATACGCGCTTCGGTGTAGCGGTGCGCCGCCGCAGGGTCGCCGTCAATCGAGCCGAAGTTGCCTTGCCCGTCTACCAGCGGATAACGCAGAGAAAAAGACTGCGCCATGCGCACCAAAGTGTCATAAATCGCGCTGTCGCCATGCGGATGGTAACTCGCCATCACATCCCCGATAACCCGCGCCGATTTCACATATTTCTTATTCCAAGCATTGCCGTTTTGATGCATGGAATACATCACACGGCGATGCACAGGCTTCAAACCGTCGCGCGCATCAGGCAAAGCACGCCCGATAATCACGCTCATCGCATAGTCCAAATAAGAACTGCGCATCTCATCGACTAAATTGATAGGGAGAACTTCTTTGGCAAAATCACTCATTTGACTTCTCTTTTGCTGAATCTCTAAAAATAACGCGCTATTCTAGCACGTCGGCGCCGTTTTTTCTGAGCCGAAAGGCGCATCAGCCTTCATTCACGCCCCACAACCACGCCGCGCCGCGCACGCCGCTCGAATCGCCGTGCAAGGCTTTTTTGATAGGCGTGAAAAATTCGCGTCCGAAAATATATTCGTTTACCAAAGGCGGCACATTTCGATACAGACGATCAATATTGCAGACGCCGCCTGCCAGCACCACCACATCAGGATCAAGCGTATTCACATAAGCCGCCAAGGCTTTTGCCAAGCGGCGCTCGTAGGCTTGCAGCGATTGCTCGGCAATCGGATCGCCCTGCTCGGCAAGCGCGCTGATTTCATTGCCTTTTAAACGCCGACCGCTGCGACGTTCATAATCATCGCACAAGCCAGTACCCGATACGAACTGCTCCACGCAGCGGTATTTTCCGCAATAACATTGCACATTATGCGAACGCTCCTCCTCATCCTGCCAAGGCAATTCATTATGCCCCCATTCGCCGCCGATACCGTTCGCGCCGTTCCAAGGTTTTCCGTCAATCACAATCCCCGAACCGCTGCCCGTGCCTAAAATCAATGCCAGCACCACTTTTTTACCCGCACCGGCACCGTCGGTCGCCTCGGATACCGCCATGCAATTCGCATCATTGGCGATGCGCACCTCGCGTCCCAAAAGCGCCTTCAAATCGGCATCCAATGCCTGCCCGTTCAGCCAAACGGAATTGGCATTCTTCACCTTGCCCGTAAAAGGCGAAATCGTGCCGGGAATGCCGATGCCGACCGTGCCGTGCCGAGCGGTCGCCGCTTCGGCATTATCGACCAAACGTTTAATCGCCGCCAAGGTCTCGGGATAAGAACCGCGAGGCGTGGCAATCCGTTTGCGGAACAATTCCTCGCCGCTGTCGCTCAAAGCGATTACCTCGATTTTTGTGCCGCCCAAATCAATACCGATACGCATAATTACTCCTTAATGATGAATAACCAGTCCATTCGATAAAACATAGGATTTTATACCAATATTTTATATACTTGTATTTTAAATATACCTCTTTTGGATACCTTTCATGTCGCCTGCCATGTCTATTTTAGTGATTGACGATGATATTTCGCTGTGCGAGCTGCTCAGCGATACTTTTGAAGAGTACGGCTATCAGATGAGCTGCGTACAAAGCGGGCAGGCGGCATTGGCTTTATTAAGCACGGGTCAGCAGTTCCAACTGATTTTTTTAGACCTTATCCTGCCCGATATCAATGGGCTTGTGTTGCTGCAACAGCTCAAAAACCTCGTCAATACGCCGATTATCATGTTAAGCGGCTTAAACGCGGAATCGGATGTAGTGGTAGGCTTGGAAATGGGCGCAGACGATTATATTGCCAAGCCTTTTTATCCGCGCGTCGTGGTCGCTCGCGCCAAAGTTGCCATTCGCCGCGGCCAGCCGCAAAGCTGCCCGTCGCCGCAGCAGCAGGGATTGCGTTTTCAACAATGGTTTTTAGATACCGATAAACATAAATTGTATTCGCCGCAGCGGCAGGAAATCGAGCTCACTCAAGGGGAATACCTACTGCTATTCACTTTACTCTCCCATGCGCAAAAAGCCTTGTCCCGCCAGCAATTGCTGGAATTAACGCACAGCGAAAACTTGGAAATTTTCGACCGTACGATTGACGTGCTGATTATGCGCCTGCGCAAAAAAATCGAACCGAATCCGAAAGCACCTACTTTTATCCAAACGGTACGTGGCATTGGCTATATGTTCAATTTTTCGGTAGAAAAATCAGAATAATCAAAACCCAATACCTGATAGCGATTGATGGCGGATAAAATCCCTTAAGCGCGGATAATCAACTGCGCCTTCGGTTGCGGAAACGGAAAATAAATTGAAATAAGCCAAGCCATGCCCCAGCTGCAAGGTTTCCTGCAAAGGTAGATTCTCATGCAATCCGTACAAAACGCCGCTGCAAAAGGCATCGCCTGCTCCTAAGGTGCTGACAATTTTGTCTTTTTCCACCCAATAGGAAGGCAGTGCCAAAGAATTGCCCTGCCAATCGCAGGCTGCCGCATATTTCGGCGAATGCACGACCACCGCCTGCTTCACGCCTAAGCGCATAATGTTTTGCGCCGCCATTATCAAATCTTTTTCCGTAGAAGCCGTCTGCTTCGCGGCGGTCAAACTTTTCGCCTCGACATCATTAATAATCACAATATCGACATAGGGCAGCACCGGAAGAATCATATCGGTAAAAATCTGCTGATTTTCGACAGAAACCAAATCGATGGAAATTAAAAAACCTTTTTCTTTCAGCGTAAGGAGCGTCTCTTTCAATACCGCTACATCCAATAATGCCGGCAGCAGCGGCAAATAGGCGATATGCGCGATTTTGGCATCACAATCAATCGCCGCCACCGCTTGCGCGTCATAATGCTGCATCGCCCCGATATAGTGGAAAAAAGTACGCTCTCCGTTTTGACTGTTAATCATCACATCGGTAAATGATGTGGGTAACTCGCTTTCTATGAGCGCGCTTAATGCCACTTTATGTTTTTGCGCTTGCCGCAAAATAAATTGCCCTTCGCTGTCTTTACCGATAGCGCCGCTTAAAAACAGCGGCAGCTCGGCATCCAGTTTGGCTAAATTGAATAAAACATTGGTGCAGCCGCCGCCGCAATGTAGTCCCATCTGCGAAATGGTCGCCAGCATCGTTTCTTTGGGATATTCCGAGATGACTAAGATACGATCGACTAATAAATTCCCCAGCGCCAGAATTCCCTTACGTTCCTGCATAATGCCCTGCTTTATTCACGCTGTTGAAAATGTGCATTTGTTCGGCGACCGTTTGGCGAACCGCCTGTTGCATATGCGCCATGATAATCAAATATTGATTATATTTTCCGCCGGATTCCGCCGCCTTCATGCTGGCAGCTAAGCTGTCCAATGCCGCCTGCGACATGCCGGTAAAGAAATTGATTTTGCAAATGCCAAGTTCGATCGTTTTGCGGAAATCTTCTGCGCTGATGCCCGAACCGCCGTGCAGCACCAAAGGAATGCCGACGGCTTTATTGATGTCTTCCAAACGCTGAAAATCGAGCTTCGGCTCGCCTTTATATTTGCCATGCGTATTGCCAATAGCAACGGCAAGCGCATCAATGCCCGTCTGCTCGACAAATGCTTTTGCTTCTTCGACTTTGGTATATAAGGCGGCATCCGCGCTACTTTCCAATGCGCCGCCTTCGTCGCCGCCGACTGCGCCAAGCTCGCCTTCAACAGAAATATTATAAGGACGGCACAATTCCACCACTTCTCGAGTTTGGCGGATATTGTCTTCATACGGCAATGAAGAGCCGTCAAACATAATCGATGAGAATCCGCAATCGATTGCCGCTTTAATCGTCGGCAGGGTTAAGCCGTGATCTAAATTCAGGCACACGGGAATGCCGGCTTGATGCGCTTTCTTTTTGATATATTCGGCAGCCGAAGGCAAATCGATATATTGCAAATGCACTTCCGCCACATTGATAATGACGGGCGATTGCTGCTCTTGAGCGGCGGCAAATACCGCATCGATAAAGTTCGAATCAATCGCATTAAAGGCGCCTACGGCAAATTTGTGTTCTGCGGCAAGAGCAAGCATATCTTTCAAATTAATCAGCGGCATAAAAACTCCTTATAATCGCTGCAAAGCAAATGGATAGGGGCTTCGTCTTCCTCAATGGCGGAAAAACGTCCCAGCGGATCTAAAAAACGGTTGTCGGTAAGATCGTCGTTCACCATCGAGACTTCGCCCGCCAAAACATTGCCCTCTTCCGCCCAAAAGCTGTGATAAAGCGTAGGCGGCAGACAAATGCTCTGTCCGGGATGCAGGCGGATTTTGTCGCCGGCGGCAATTTGCCGTCTTTCGCCGTCTATGCTGACTTCAATGGCGGATACCTCGTCCAACAAATCCGTGGTTTCATCGCGCTTATATAATTGCAGGCTTAAAACGCCGCCGCTCCGATTGATAATATCTTCCATTTTTTTCCAATGGTAATGCATCGGCGTAACTTGATTTTTCTTGACCAGCATAATTTTTTCGGCATAGGGTTTGCCGTTTTTTTCAGATTGATTGCGCAAAGTAAACAGGGTTAATCCTGTTTGCGCAAAATTGCCCAAATTAAAATCGGTCACATCCCAGCCCAAATTGGATTCCAATATTTCCGCATACGGCTCTAAGGAAAATGTCTGCCAGTCTTTTGCAGAAAATTCGGCAAATTTCGGCAAGGAAAAACGGTATTGCGCCATGATTTGCTTGGCGTCTTTAATTGCCTGATTGATTTCGGAGCGTTTCATCAAAATTTCCTTACTGGTTGAAACCCCTCCCTTTAGGGAGGATAATCTTGTGGGAGAGGTGTAACCTCTTCCAATTCAGGGCAACACGTAGAGCGACGCTTTATGTGTCGCTCTGTGTGTTGAAACATTCTTATCTCCTGTAAAGGAATGTTTCCGTCTGTTTTTCGGCAACACATTCCTTATTTACTGTTTGATTGCATCGTTAAGCCGTTGCACAAGGCAACGGCTTATACTTTGCAGCTTATTTTACTGTCCAGCCTTTGTAATCTTTGATGTTATCGCGATTAATTAAGGTCACCGGAATCAAGACGGGTTTTTCCGGCGCCGCTTTGCCTTGCAAAATATCGTAGCCGATTTGCACCGCTTCCGCCGCCATGACTTGCGGATCTTGTGCCGGCGTGCCTTTGAACAAACTGTCCGCCTGCTTCAAAGCATCTTCGCCGTCAGGAGAGCCGTCCACGCCCATAATGAAAAACTCTTTGCGTTGTGCCTGTTTCGCCGCCAAGTCCGCGCCGATAGCGGTCGGGTCGTTGATGGCAAATACCGCATCGATTTTCGGATGGGCGATAAGCAAAGAAGTCATCACTTCCAAACCGCCTTCACGGCTGCCTTTCGCATTTTGATTATGGGACAAGAGATTGATGTCTTTATGTTTTGCCAAGACATCCATACAGCCTTGCACGCGGTCTTGCACGGCAGATACCGGCGGGCCGTTGATAATCACCACATTGCCTTTGGCATTGATGGTATCCACAATCGTTTGACAAGCGATTTCGCCTGCTTGGTAATTGTTAGATGTTACGGTGGCATCCGCGCCGTCAGCCGCCACATCCACCGCAACCACAACAATGCCGGCATCGCGCGCCCGCTTCACCGCAGGACCGATGCCTTTGGAATCCGCCGCATTCAGAATAATCATATCAGTTTTGGCGGCAATGAAATTATCGATTTGCGCTACTTGCTGACCTAAATCGTAACCGCTGGAAACCGAGGTGACATTCACTTTGTCGCCCGCCAATTCTTTGGCTTTCAACTCTGCTCCTTTTGCGATTTGCACGAAGAACGGATTAGCCAAATCGCCCACGGTTACCCCGATGGATGTTAACTCTTTCGCTTGTGCAAAAGGCGCGGCAGCGAGCATGACAGAGATGACTAAGGTTTTTAATTGCATACAGAATCTCCTGTTGAGAGTAGTTAAAAAAGTGCTAATTTGATTTGCGCGTACGGTATTTGTCGATTAATACCGCCACGATAATCACAGCACCCTTAATAACGAGTTGCCAAAAATAGGACACGCCCATCAATGTCATTCCGTTATTCAATGTCGCGATAATCAGGGCGCCGACTAAGGTGCCTGTAATCGTGCCGATACCGCCGACAAAACTCGTACCGCCCAAAATGACGGCAGCAATCGCATCCAATTCATAACCGACGCCAAGATTTCCGTTAGCGCTGTACAAACGCGAAGCGCTCATCACGCCGCCCAAGCCGGACAATAAACCGCTGGCGGCATAAACGAAAATCAGGACGAAGGAAACTTTAACCCCTGTCAGACGGGCAGCCTGCAAATTGCCGCCGACCGCATAAATATGTGTGCCCAAGGTGGTGCGGCGCAGAATAAACCAACAGACCGCAATCACGGCAAAAGCGATAATCACCAACCAAGGCATCGAACCGAGATAACCGTTGCCAATCCAAGCAAAAGCGATATTGGAATTAATGACTGTGGTGCCATCCGCCGCCAAATAAGCGAAGCCACGCAGCGCGGTATAAGTGCCGAGCGTCACGATGAAAGGCGGCAATCCGGCATAGGCCACTAACAAACCGTTAAACACCCCCATACCCAAACCGGCGAGCAAAGCAATCGGAACGGCAAAATGCGCGATGGCGGGATTTAAAGAACTCACCAACGCCAAAACGGCGGTAACGCCTAATATCGAACCTACGGACAAATCGATGCCGCCGGTTAAAATCACGAAAGTCATGCCTGCCGCCAAAACGATATTAATCGATGCCTGCCGCGTAATATTCATGATATTGGCTTCGGTCATAAAATTCGGCGCAATAAAAGAAAAAACCACCACAATCAGCACCAGCACAGGCAAAATACCCATGGCTTGCATGGCATCGGCTAAGACCGACTTTTTCAAACTTGGTTTCGCGGCAACATTGTCCATTTTTTACTCCTTACTGCAAAATTAGATGTTTACACCACAAGCCAGCGCCATGATGTGTTCTTGCTTAATATCCTGCCCGGCGACTTCGCCCGCAATTTCCCCTTCGCGCATCACGTAAACACGGTCGCTCATGCCTACGATTTCAGGCAACTCGCTGGAAATCATCAAAATTGCCACGCCCTGCTTCGCCATTTCGGTCATCATTTTATAAATCTCGCTTTTCGCCCCCACATCTACGCCGCGCGTCGGTTCATCCAAAATAAACAGTTTCGGCTGAATCGCCATCCAGCGGGACAAGAGAACTTTTTGCTGATTGCCGCCGGACAAACCGCTCACCTCCACATTGGCATTGGGTACGCGGATATGCAGATTATTGATCGCCTGCTCGGTATCCTGTTTGCCCTTTTTCTGATTGACAATCATCATAGTGGCATCGCGTTCCAGCGTAGCGATAATCACATTTTTAAACACGTTCATATCAAGGAACAAACCTTCTTCTTTGCGGTTTTCAGGTAATAAGGCGACACGTTGGGCAATCGCATCCCGCGGCGATTTAAAGCGGATTTGCGCGCCATTGAGATAGATTTTGCCCTGCGTCGGCTGGCTTGCTCCAAAAAGCAAATGCGCCAATTCCGAACGTCCGGCACCGACCAAGCCCGACAAACCGACAATCTCGCCGGCTTTGACCGTCAGCGACGCATTTTTGACTTTCTTGCCGTCGCCGAGATTTTCGATGCGAATCACTTCTTCGCCCGCCGGCACTTTTTCCTTATTGAACAAATCCGTCAAAGGACGCCCTACCATCATCTGTACAAGCTTGTTGGAATTCAGGTTTTCGCGCACCAAAGAACCGACATATTTGCCGTCGCGCAGCACGCTGACCCTATCCGCCAGCTCGTAGATTTCCGCCATGCGGTGGCTGATATAAATAATCGCCAAACCTTCGGAACGCAGCTTTTTAATCAATGCGAAGAGCTTTTCGGTTTCGCGGGAAGACAGCGCCGCCGTCGGCTCGTCCATGACCAAAATGCGACTTTTACGGTGCAAAGCGCGGGCAATTTCTACTTGCTGCTGCTCAGCAATCGTTAAAGAAGAGACTTTCTGATGCGCAAAAAATTGCGCCCCCAAACGGTCTAAAACCTCTTGGGACTCTGCCTCCATCTGTTTGCGGTTTAAGCCGAACAGCGTTTTGATTTCGCGCCCCAAGAAAATATTCTCGGCAACCGTCAAATTCGGCGACAGATAAATTTCCTGATAAATGAGGGTAATGCCCGCACGAATTGCATCTTTGGGCGAAGCAATCGGAAAAATCTCCCCGCCAATCTTAATTTCGCCCGAAGTGGCGACATAGGCGCCGGCGAGAATCTTCATCAGCGTACTTTTGCCCGCGCCGTTTTCCCCCATCAAGGCATGGATTTCGCCCGAATAAACATCTAAATCGACCGCTTGCAAAGCATAAAAATCTCCGAAACGCTTGGCAATTTGGCGCATTTCCAATAAGGGTGCGCTACCGTTCATCGGGGCGCTATCGTTGGCGATAGAATTAACGGCGTCTTCCATGCTTAATGTCCCTCAAGGCTATTTGATGGACGCCCAGTAAAACACAGCTTTATGAACAGAAAATGTTAAACATCCGTTCATATTTGTCATAATCCGCCGAGCGACAAGGCTTAGAATCCAAGAAAACACTATGGCGAAAAAATGATGCAAACACCCCGCTTCTCTAAAAAAACCTACAGCGTAAAACTGCGCCTCATCGCTTTTGTGGCGTTGGCGGTGCTACTCGTAAGCTCTATCAGCATCATGTCGGCGGCAGGGCTTCATTCCACCTACCATTCCCTGTCTAATTTGCGTGAACGCTCCCTCAGCCAAATGTTCTTATCGATGACCCTCGGAGTAAAAATCACGCAAATCTCCACTTACGCCAACAGGCTGCGCGAAACGGTACGCGCTTTGGAATACCAAGAAGCATCGGCACAACTGGCATCGCATTTGCAGCAAGTGCATCAATATCTGGAAGAAGGCAGGCAGTACGGCGAAGCGGAACAAAGCCAATTTGCCGATATCATTCATTCCCTTGAATTGCTGGAAAACAGCGTACAAGATTTATTGCAGCAGACTCATCAGCGCCATGTCTTAAACACCACCATCATCAGCAAACTCAATCAATCCCTGCTGTATTTGGAACACATCAAGCGCTTGGAAAAACGCAGCGCCTCTGCTCTGCCCGAAATCTCGCACCATACCGCTGCTTCGGCAGCCGCATCGCCGTTTAGCCAAATTCAAACCCTGATAGAAACCGCCACCAAAGGTTCGTTTTCATCCGAAACCTTCATTGCCATCCGCTCGGTCTTTAATTTTCTGCCCGAACAAAAACAACCCGATATTCAGCAGGAATGGCAAAAAATAGAACAGGAATTTGCCCACATTATTCAAGCCGCCTACCAATTGGAAGCCATCAACCAGCGGATTCAGTTTCTGACTTTCCAAATCGATTTTCTGGTCGCCAAAATTGATGGCGACTACAGCCGTCTGGCACAGGATAAAATCATACAAGTAAATGAAAATTCAAAACAAATTCAAACCGCACTATCCAAGCAAATTGTCTTAATCCTGCTGACCGCACTGTTTACTATTGCGCTGATATGTATTCTGGGCGGCTATATTTATCATCTATTCGGCAACCGCCTATATTCCATTACCCAAGCCCTGACCCGTTTATCGCAAGGCGATAAAGCCATACAAGTGCCGCAGCAGCAGCGTCAAGATGAAATCGGCGAATTGGCGCGGGCATTTTATATTTTCCAGCAAAATGTGCTGAAACTGGACCATGCCGATGCCCTCTTAAAAGAGAAAAGCGAATTGCTGGAACGCACCTTCTTCGCCATGCGCGACGGTTTGGCGATTTTCAATCCGCAAGACGAGCTGATTTCCTACAACCGCCAATTCATCGAATTGCTGCATTTGGATACCGAACAAATCGCTATGAACTTCTCACAACTGGCGGCTTTTTTGCAGCAACAGCAAGGCAGCATTTACGGCAGCGGACAAGTGCTGAACGAAGATGCGCTGCGCGAAATCCGCAGCGAGCAGGAACCGCTAGAAATCGACTATAAACAGCAGATTTTGGAATGGCGGATTAGCGCCCTGCAAGATGGCGGCTTGGTCGCGTTTTTAATTGACCGCACCCAGCGCAAAAAATTGGAACTCGATTTGGCGCATAGTCAGAAAATGCGCAGCATCGGGCATTTAACCGGCGGTATCGCGCATGATTTCAATAATTTACTAGCCGTCATCATCGGCAATTTAGACCTCATTGACGCCGGCAGCCTCAGCGAAAAACAGAGGAAACGTCTGCAACGCGCCTTAAAAGCGGCGGAAAACAGCGCCACGCTTACCCAACGCCTCTTAGCCTATGCCCGCAAACAACCATTAAACCCCAGCGCTTTGGACATCAACCGCCTGCTGCTGGAATTTTCCGATTTTATGAAACACAGCCTGCCGCCAAGCATTAAGCTGAATTTGCACCTCGACGAACATTTGCCGCCCGTATATATGGACAAAAACCAACTGGAAACCGCCCTAGTCAATCTGCTGCTCAATGCCAAAGACGCCTTGAACGGCGAAGGCGAAATCCTAATCCGCACGCAAGAACGCCTCATTCAGCGCACCCACAAAAGCGAACAGATGATTCAGCTTTCCATCAGCGATAACGGCTGCGGCATGGACAGCGACACCTTATCGCATATTTTTGAACCCTTTTTTACCACCAAGCAAAACGGCAAAGGCAGCGGCCTAGGTCTATCTATGGTCTACGGCTTTATCCGCCAGTCCAAAGGGCGAGTGGAAGTAGAATCTGCATTAGGCATCGGTACAAGCATTCATCTGCAATTGCCTATCGCTGCGCAAGCGCCGCATTTAGCCGCGCAAAGCCTCAAAGAACAGGCGGCGGAAGAAAAAACAGCCGCCCTATTATTGATAGAAGACCAAGCCGAATTGCGAGAAACCTTGCAAGAACAACTCAATCAAAGCGGTTATCGCACGATAAGCGTAGAAAATGCCGAGCAGGCATTGGCATATTTGCAGCATTGCCATTCGCCGCCGGACTACATCCTCTCCGATATCGTCCTCAACGGAAAAATGACGGGCATCGATTTGGCCAATCAACTCAAATCCGAAATGCCGTCAATCAAAATACTCTTAATGACCGGCAACCACACCCGATACATCAGCCAGCTCAGTGAGTTTGCACTTATCAATAAACCCTTCAAACAAGAAGACTTATTGATACGTTTGCGCCGCCTATAAACCTTTCAAACGCTGATACAGCGCTGCGTATTTCGCGCGTTTTTCCGCATAAAACGCGCTTAAAGATTCGCGCGGCCGATAAACCGCTTCCAAAGGCAAAGGCTGACAAAAACTCGCCATATCCTCATGCGGATGCAAGGCAATTTGCGCCAATTTCGCCGCGCCCAATGCCGGCCCGACATCGCCCCCGCTGCGGTATTCCAAAGTTTTTCCGCTGATATCCGCCAAGAGCTGCCGCCAATAGGCGCTCTTTGCCCCGCCGCCGATGAGGGCAATGCTCTCGCTTTCCAGCCCCGTTTCATGCAGCACATCAATACCGTCGGCCAAAGCAAAACTCACGCCTTCCACCACCGCTTTTGCCATTGTCGCCGCATTGTCATTATGACCCAAACCCCAAAACACCCCTTTGGCATAAGCATCATTATGCGGCGTACGTTCGCCGGACAAATAGGGCAGAAAAATCGTCTCCGAACGCACCCCGCTTTGTTCAATCTCTTGAAACAAAGTCGCCACATCCGCCGTATGCGTCAGATTTTTCACCCAATCCACCGCCGATGCTGCGCTTAAAATAACCGACATCAAATGCCAACGCGCTGGCAAAGCATGACAAAAACTATGCACCGCTTTTTGCGGATTTGCGATAAAACTGTCGCTCACAACCAAATAAACGCCGGAAGTACCGAGGGAAAGCATTGCCTGCCCTGCCCTATGCAAACCGATACCTACCGCACCGGCAGCATTATCGCCGCCGCCCGCAACCACCGGCACAGACGGCATCTTCCATTTATCCGCCAATTCCTTAAGCAAATAGCCCGTAATTTGATTGCCCTCAAATAATTTCGGCATATGATTCAGCGTCAATCCGCAGGCTGCCAACAAATCTTCATTCCAATCGCGCTTACCGACATCCAACCACATCGTACCTGAAGCATCGGACATATCCGAGGCATACTCCCCCGTCATCTTTAGCCGCAAATAATCTTTCGGCAGCAAAACCTTTGCAATTTGAGCAAAAATCTCAGGCTCATGCTTGGCAAGCCATTTTAATTTAGGCGCAGTAAAGCCCGGCATCATCAAATTCCCCGTGATTTCGACAGCATTGGGCAGCATTTGCGCCAATTCCCGACATTCCGAATCGCTGCGCCCGTCGTTCCACAATATCGCCGGTCTCAAAACACGATCCGCCTTATCCAGCAAAGTCGCGCCATGCATTTGCCCCGTTAAGCCGATGGCTTTCACCGCGGATAAATCTTGTGTATCTGCCAACTGCAGCATCACCTCTTCCACCGCCTGCCACCAATCCTCAGGCTGCTGCTCCGACCATAAAGGCTGCGGACGGGCAATCGCCAAAGACTGCTGCACAATCGCAAGAATATTCTGTTGTTCATCCAGCAAAACCGCTTTTACTCCGGAAGTTCCAAGATCAATGCCGATATACATAAGCCGCTCCTTATTTGCAAAAATTCGCCATCGTCGAAGAATTGAAAAAGTATTACGGCGTTAGCACATCTTGTACTAACTTTTCCACTTCTCCGAAAAACCATGTTTATTTTAGAATTGCGCCATCTATCGGGCAAGTGGGTTTGCAAACATAAAAAATCCTCATATCTGATTTTGTTTTTCTCGACGAACAAGCATTTTTCCCAAATCTGAAAAGTATTTGTATCATTAAAACAACAAACCCCAAGCAAGAAAGTTGCATTTTTAATACTTTCTCTTTGCATTTTTACGACAAACAGCTTATGATGCGCTGCGGTGGGTAGTTTTACCCCCTCGCAAACAATGAACTTGCAAGTTTTTGTTTAATTTGGGAGAACATAATGAAACTGAAACAACTGCTTGCAGTTGCCGTACTTGCTGGCGCAAGCTACGCTTCTGCACAACAACTGGAAAATTTGACGTCTAATGCAGACACTCAAATCCTTGTTAAAAACAACTTCGGCGAGTGCGTTACCGTTATGGCTAATCGCAACTTGACCGGCTGCGGCGATGCACCTGCACAACCGCAACCTGTTCAGCAAGTAGCAGAACGTCAAGTGGTTACCTTATCTGCCGACACCTACTTCGATTTCGACAAATCCGTATTGAAGCCTGAAGGTAAAGCGGCCATTCGACAATTGGCGCAAGAATTAAACTCTCGTGGTGCCAACTTGCAGAAAATCACCGTTGTAGGCAACACCGACTCTAAAGGTTCTGATGCTTATAACCAAAAATTGTCTGAGCGTCGTGCTGCGGCTGTCGGCAACTTCCTGATTGAAAACGGCGTACCCGGAACAATCATTGAAGCTTACGGCAATGGCGAGCGCAACCCTGTTGCCTCTAACGACACTGCCCAAGGCCGTGCACAAAACCGCCGTGTTGACATCACTGTTGACGGCGTTGTTGAGCGCAGCGTTCAACAACCTAGTACTGGTATTGTTACCCAGTAATTTTTAGTGGATATGCCTAATCCCACCAAACCCCGCTCAGCGGGGTTTTTCATTTCCCCTATTTTGCTGAAATCATTCCGTCCAATACTATTTTTCCGCTATAATCCGCGCCCTATTTTTAACCTTAAGACCTTATGATTAACCGTATTTTTAGCATTATTGCCATTTTGGAAGGGCTGTCGCTCTTATTCCTGATTTTTGTCGCCATGCCTTTGAAATACTACGGCGGTCAGCATCTGCCCGTCTATTACGGCGGCTGGGCGCACGGCGGCTTATTCCTCGCCTACATCTTTGCCCTCATTCCCGCCGCGCATGTGAACCGCTGGTCATTGCTGATTTTTCTGGCGGGTCTTTTCGCCTCCGTTATTCCTTTCGGCACTTTTGCCTTTGAATGGTATGTCAAACGCCGCCAAACGCGCCTCGATACGCTCTAATATCTACAAAAATACATCATCATGAACACATCCTCTCCTTCCGTCGGCTTTATCAGCCTGGGTTGTCCCAAAGCCCTTGTGGACTCCGAACGCATTCTCACGCAACTCTCTACCGACGGCTACCGCATCGTCAATAACTACGACGATGCCAATGTCGTCATCGTCAACACCTGCGGCTTTATCGACGAAGCCGTGGCGGAATCACTGAACACCATCGGCGAAGCGCTGGATGCCAACGGACGCGTGATTGTTACCGGCTGCTTAGGCGTCAAACCCGAGATGATTCGCGAACTCCATCCCGGTGTACTGGCGATTTCAGGCCCACAAGCCTATGAATCGGTGATGCAAGCCGTGCATCAAGCCGTGCCGAAGCCGGCAAAAAATCCGCATATCGACTTGGTACCGGATATCGGGCTGCGCCTCACGCCGCGCCATTACGCCTATTTGAAAATCTCCGAAGGCTGCGACCATAAATGCAGCTTCTGTATCATTCCCAGCATGCGCGGACGCCTGCAAAGCCGCAGCGCCGGCGATGTGATGCGCGAAGCCGAAGCACTGGCCAAATCGGGCGTGAAAGAACTGCTGGTCGTCTCGCAAGACACCTCCGCCTACGGCGCGGACATCAAACACAAACTGGATTTCTGGGGCGGCAAACCGGTCAAATCGCGTTTATTCGAACTCTGCAAAGCCTTGGGCGAATTAGACGTATGGGTACGCCTGCATTATGTGTATCCCTACCCCAATGTTGACGAACTCATTCCCCTGATGGCGGAAGGCAAAATCCTGCCCTATCTGGATATTCCCCTGCAACATGCCAATCCCGAGATTCTCAAAGCCATGCGCCGCCCCGGCAATATCGAGCGCACCCTCGAACGCATCCGCTCATGGCGCGAGATCTGCCCCGACATTGCCATCCGCAGCACCTTCATTACCGGCTTCCCCGGCGAAACCGAAGCCCAATTCCAAGAACTGCTGGATTTCATTGACGAAGCGGAAATCAACCGCGCCGGCTGCTTTGCCTACTCGCCCGTAGAAGGCGCCGGCGCCAACGCCTTGCCCGATGCGGTGTCGGAAGAAGTCAAACAAGAACGGCTGGCGCGCTTTATGCAAAAACATGATGAAGTCAGCCGCCGCTTATTGGAAGCCAAAATCGGCAGCGTGATGCCGGTATTGATAGACGAAATCGACGAAGACAGCCAAAGCGCGATTGCCCGCAGCCCCTATGATGCGCCCGAAATCGACGGCGTGGTGCATATCAGCCACATCGAAGGCGCGGAAAAAGGACAAGTCCTGCATGTGGAAATTCACGACGCCGACGAACATGACCTGTTTGCCGAAGTCTATTAAACAACGCCACTTCATTGAAGCGGCTTTTTATTGCCTGCCGACAGCGTCGCAGCAGGCTTGCAGCAAAGATGCGAACATGCCATGATGCGCCCGAACATCATCACAAGAATCAGCTGAGGAGCTACATTTATGCCAAGCCATGCGGAATTTCGCCGTGCCGCGCAATGCGTCATTGAAGCGGTGGGCAAGGACAATATCGCCTCCGCCACACATTGCGCGCTGCGCCTGCGTCTTGTCTTGCACAATAAAAGTCGTATCCGCCAAGAACTCCTAGACCAAGAACCTTTGATTAAAGGCTATTTTTTCAATGCCGGAGAATTTCAAATCGTCTTTGGTGCGGAGCATATCACAGCCGCCTATACCGCCTTTGAAGCCGTCATGGCGGAAAATCCGAATACGGGTTTTAGTAAACTCTGGCGCAATCTGAGCCGCCTCTTTCGCAGCGATAACAGCGCAGAAAATACCTCAACGCCGCCTCGCAGCAAAGCACTTCCTGCCAATCCCATTCCACTGGAATGGCAGCAGCCCATCAATGGCGACATCTTGCCGCTGAGCGCCGTGCCGGAAGAAAGTTTCGCACATGGCGACATGGGCGTCGGCTTTGCGATTGAGCCTAGCGATGGCGAAGTACGCTCGCCCGTCAACGGCAGTATCATCGCCATTTTTCCCACCAAACATGCGATTGGCATCCGCGCCGATAACGGCACGGAAATCCTAATCCATATCGGCATCGACAGCATCAAACTGCGCGGCGAAGGCATCCGCCTCTTGGTCGGCATCCATAAACGCATCAGCGCAGGACAGGCCTTATTGCAAATCGATTGGAACTTCCTGCGCCGACACATCAGCACCGTCAGCCCGATTATCTTTCCCGAATACGACAAAGAGCAATGGACTCTCTATTTAGACAAAACCATCCCTTACCTACAGGAACGCAGCCAAGATGAACCCCATTCTTAATGCCTTGCAAGACAGCGATTTTCAATTACATCCGCCCGCCGAAGAAGCGTCTATCCGCACTTTGGAAGCAACACTCGGCTGCGCGCTGCAAGCACAATGGCGGGAATTTCTGCTGACCGCCGATGGCGCGACGCAATACATTGAAGACGGCGAAATCCATGCGCAATGGCTGTCTTGTGAAGACATCATCCGCATGCGCGCCGCTATCATGGATTTTCTGGCACAGACTTTTGGCGAGAACTGGCAAACACATCCGCTTGAAAACGCGGAAGATGGCATTGCCAATACTCTTTTGCATCCGTTATGGCTGCCCTTCTACCGCAATGAAGCCGGCACTTTCTGCCTCGACCATAGCCAAGCCGCCGTTCCCGTTATCATGCTGCTGCATCCCGACGAAGACGGCGAAGGCTATATGCCGATTCTTGCGGCTAGTCATTTAAATCAATGGTTGGATTTTATGATAGAAAACGAGGGCTTAAACAATGACAACCTGCTCGACATGGTTGAAGATTTGATGGACGAATACGGCATACTGGACGAATTGGGCGAATTTGTCGCCCCGCAAGCGCAATACAATGCCTTTGACCATATCGGCTTTGCTATTCATAGTGAAAGCGATTTCGCAGCACTCTTAAATAATCTGCAATCACAAACGCTTGAAAGCATTGAAACACCCAATGGCTATTATTATTGCTACCGCGAAAGCGATACGGCGGCAGGCATCTCACTCTGGGTGAGCGTCAATCAGGCACAGGATTTCAACAGCCTCGAGCCGCATTTCTTCGGCGACAGCCGCCGCCGCATTCATGCCCACCGCTACCTAAATACACAAGACAATCCCTTTGTCGGCTGCTGCTATGCTTGGGCGCAGGCGGAGGCAAAACAGAGCGCGAGCGAAGCGGACAATCCGGAAGGACTTTATCCCCTGCTCTTCAATCTGATGGGCTTCGACCATATCCGCGAGACATTTCCGCTGGATGACAGCCTAAATGAAATCATCGAATTCAGCGTACAGCTCACCGCTTTCCCGCACAGAATCAGCCTCTATGCCGATGAAAAAGCTTTTACCGCCGCTGAAAGAGAAACGCCTTATGCCGCCCAAACCTTTATCCCTATCGGCTTGATGCAGCAGGAAACGCAAAACAATGCCGAGGGAAAAATCCTGCCGACAGCTTATATCAGCGGCAGCATCAAAGCCGCCGCATTGCGCGAAAATCCGCTGAGCGGCGAAGTCTTCTATCATCTTGTGATTGACAGCTACGGCGGCGCAATCGATCTGCTTGCCCACCCCGACCTCTTCCCCCAAGCCCCCGCCGTCGGCAATATCGTCGAAACCGAAGCGTGGTTGAACGGCATGGTGATAAAACATTAAGCCGTGCAGCTTTTTAATGCTGGCCTTATTAATCAATAAGCGTTTTATTCTGTGGTGCGAAACGCGCCAAAGCCTCTACTGCTTCCAGAATATGCGCCTTTTCACTGTCCGGCAAACCTTGCAGAGGACGCGGCAGACAATCGACGTCGCACAGTTTTTCCGCGCTGAGTAAGGCGGCAATCGTTCAACGATATCGATATCAATCCGCCATTGCGGTTCGGCGGCGGCAGCGTGAATAAGAAAATCGGCGGCGCTTCGCTGGATGAAGACCTGCGCCGCATCGATGCGATGCCCGACAAAACGAGTTTTTAATGCTTTTGCGCCAGCATCGTAACGAATGTCAATTCAATCGGATTGCCCTGTGCATCGGTGGCGTGCATTTTGCCCGGCGCTTCTTCATAGACGTGCAATTGCCAATCTTGATAGTAGCGGCGCAACTCGCCTTCGGCAAAAGTGAAGCTGAAAGGCATATGGCAGGGATAATCGGCGCTGTGCATAGCGCAGACAATCAGATTATAGCCGCCGCGGCGTGTTTTGGTCTGCATATCGGCAATAATGGCGGGGATTTTATCCGCCTGTAAAAACATCATGACCACAGTAGAGATAATGCAGTCGTATTCGCCTGCAATATCGGCCTGATGAATATCATAGACGGCGGTATCCAGCGGCAATTGCATCTCCGCGGCAAGACGCGCGATGCTCTCCACGGCGGCGGGCTGATAATCCGCAGCCCTGACGCGATAGCCCATCAAGCTCAGCGGCAGGGCATTGCGCCCCTGCCCGCAGCCTAAATCCAGCACTGTGCATGGCGGCACGATATCGAGCATATGTTTGACCGCCGAATGAATCGCCGTCATGCCGTATTTTTTCGTGAAATAGTCGCTTTTTTCACAGTAAAAACTCAGCTGCATCCGCATATCCTCGCTCAGCGGCGCGACTTTGTGCCAAGCCTGCGGCTCGACAAAGAGCGGCGTATTCTGCGGATTAAGCCGTGTTTCGGAAAGGATATTGCCGGCTTCGTCCATGGCGTAATACATCAGTTCGCCTTGCAGCACCTGCACATGCCCCCATGTGCCGGCCTTGGTATTGTGATGCTGCAAAAAAGCCTTGGGAAGATCATCAGCACCCCATTGCGGCATGGTTTTATAAGCGATTAAGTCCATCGGTTTTCCTTTATTGAGAGAGGTTTAATAAATCAAAATACATTTCTACCGAACTGCGATCACGATCATGTTTTTTATTGCGCGTCTCTTGTGCGCATTCTTCAAAGCCATTGCGGCGATAGAAGGCAAGCACCGACTCATCATTGCGCGCATCAAGGACTAATAAACGATAAGCGCATAATGAATTGATATTGCTGATTAAATAATCTTTTACCCTTGATAGGACAAGGCTTCCGAGACCTTGTTTCTGATATTTTGCGGCAAGAGAAAATTTCGTTAAGCGAACGGAGGGTATAAAGCGCGTGGGCAACATGCTATTAATGCTTAATTCGCCGATTTCAAAATCAGAGAGGTGGGTTTCTGAAGCCGATAAAGCTGCCCAAGCAACAATTTCCTCTTGATTGGGGCTTAAAAACAGGAGGCTTCTCGTAATGCCGGCATTATGTAAATGGAGCGCCTCATTGTGTAAAAAATTATCGAGAGCGGCATCGCCGCAGCTAAAATTCGCTAATAAGGCTTTGCCCGCATCATCGGCAGAAAGATCGTCTAAAATAACAATGGGATACATAAAGCATTATTTTTTAACCCAAGAAATGATGTGAAGACGCTGTTTTGCCGCTTCTTGCAATTGCAAACGCCGTTCAGGGCTGACATCGACGGCGGAAAGTTTTTGCCATAGTCTTTTGCTGTCTTTCGGGCTTAATTGAATGCGTTTATCCGCAAGTTTTTTTTTGATTGCCATTGCATGCCTCCATTCGCGTACAGATTGGCGCGAGATTATATAGTACCTTAACTTCAAAATGAGACTTAGAGATACACATTTTGTCAGGAGAAGCGCTTAGAATAATCTCATTTTGAAGTTAAGAGACTATACCATGAGAAAAAGGCGGCTTATCGTCGCCTTTGTCCGTATTTACGGACGGTTAACCTTCAGATATTTGCTTTGCCAGTGGTCCATGACATTGGCTTCGTAGCCGCTGACATAGGGTTTGACCATGTGTTTGGAAACAAAGTAATACACGGGAATGAGGCTGAAATTATCAATCAGGCGTTTTTCGGCTTGATGCAGAATTTCCGAACGTTTGCCCATGTCTTGGGTTTGCGCGGCTTGCGCAATCAGGGCGTCAAATTCGGGGTCTGCCAAGCCGACGGTGTTAGAGCCGCCGCCGCTGACGAACAAATCCAAAAAGGTGTTGGCGTCGTTATAATCGCCCAGCCATGAGCCGCGGAAGACTTGGGTATTATAGCTGCGGCGGTCGCTGAGATAGGTTTTCCATTCTTTGTTAATCAGCTCGGTTTTCACGCCGAGGGTCTGTTTCCACATGGCGGCAATGGCAACGGAGATTTTCTGATTGTTTTCATTGGTGTTGTACAGCAGTTCCACTTTCAGCGGATTGTCTTTGCCATAGCCGGCTTCCGCATACAGTTGCTTGGCGCGGGCGATGCGTTCTTCGCGCGGCATATCGGCATAGGCAGGACGATAGGAAGCGCCGTAATTATCCACCCCCGGCACGACAAAGCTGTAAGCGGGTTCTTCGCCGCTGCCGGTAATGTTTTTCACAATCGGCTCGCGCTCTACCGCCAAAGTCAGGGCTTCGCGCAATTTGATGTTGTCTTTGAACGGCGGTTTGGTCAGGTTGAAGCCGTAATAAAACACGCCTAATTGGCTGTGGGTATGCAGTTCTTGCGGCAGGTTTTCGCGCACCCATTTCAGCTGTTCCACCGGTACGTCGGAAGTGAAATCCAATTCGCCGGCGCGATAGCGTTGCAGAGCGGCATTGGGCTGCGTCGGATAATAAATGACTTTGTCCAAACTCACTTGATCGGCATTGAAATAGTGCGGCGCTTTGGCTAATACGAGGCGCGCCTGCGGCTGCCATTCTTGCAGGGTAAATGCGCCGTTGCTGACGATGTTTTCCGGACGCGTCCATTCTTTTTGGTGTTTTTCCACTACCGCTTTCGGCACGGGATAGGCGACCGCATTGGTCAGCATACCTAAGAAATAAGGGGTCGGATTTTCCAGTTGCACTTTCAGGGTGCGTGCGTCAATCGCTTCTGTGCCCAATGCAGCGACTTCCGCATTGCCTTCGTTGATGGTTTTGGCGTTTTTAATCGGATAGAGGAAGAAGGCGTATTTGCTGCCCACCGCAGGGTCGAGCGCGCGTTGCCAAGCGTAAACGAAATCCTGCGCCGTAACCGCCGTGCCGTCCGACCATTTGCCGTCGCGCAGATGGAAGGTGTAGGTCAGTCCGTCTTTGGAAATCTCCCAACGCTCCGCTGCGCCGGCGATTAAAGAGGCGTCGGGCGCTTCGTCCACCAAGCCCAAAAACATATCGCGCAGAATGTGCATTTCCGGCATGCCCTGCGCCAGTTGCGGGTCTAAAGTAGAGGGTTCGTCGTCATTACTACGGTGCAGCACGTTTTCTGCCTGTGTGCCCAAGGCGGCAAGCAATAATAGGGCTAAGAGTTTTTTCATCAAAATTTCCTTACTGGTTGAAACCCCTCCCTTTAGGGAGGATAATC